>ERZ894229.6-NODE-6-length-359093-cov-154.864_pt1 | contig 359093 bp, 296 predicted proteins | sample MGYA00380295_ERZ894229 | MGnify/ENA primary metagenome ERZ894229 (study PRJEB32331, sample SAMN06328479) | human gut metagenome | biome: human gut microbiome; feature: stool | host: Homo sapiens | collected 2014-09-17 ...
TCATCGGTAGAGAAAGGAGATTTTATGAGAGTTTTTCAGATTTTAGATAACGACGTCCTTATCATCAAGGACAATGAGCAGTACACCGATACTGCCGAACATTTTAAGGCAGACAGCGGCCTTTCCAGCCTGCCTGCCAAAGTAATTTACGACGACACTCAGAAACAGTGCCTTGTGAATGACGATTTTAAAGACTATCCCAACGCCGAATATGATAGCTATATTGATAATGTAACGGCCTACATCGAAGCAAAGGCAAGCCGTGAATATGTACCGCCTACGTTCAGTGAATTAAAGGCGCAGGCGCTTAATATGCAGTACAGCAAGTACCTTGCCAAGAAGGAAGCCCCCGTTACCGTGGATGACCTGCAATTCAGTACCGACGAAAAGAGTCAGCGTGAATGGCAGATTGCCCTTACCTTGATTAGTGATAAAGGGCCGTATAAAGTCCGTGACTCATCCAACAGCCTTGTGTTAGCAGATGTAACAAAGGAACAGCTGATGAAAGTCGGGAAAGACGCCAGAGTGCAACAGCTTACGGCTTACGAGTGGTTCATGGGTATCCGCGACGCCATCAATAATTGCAAAAATGAAGAAGAACTTGCGCCGTACATGACCTAATGAACGGCATGGTTAAGCCATTCTTGCGTTATTTACGATAAAGAACACATAAAGAGCAGTGATAAACCGCGTAGTTTAGCCGTTATCCTGCTCTTTTCTATTGACATAAAAGAACACGTTAAGAACAGAAGGTGATTGTAACGAATGAGTAATGTTGCAATAGATTTGACTAAAACCGTAAAAGAAATCATCACGACGATGAAGACGGCTATTGACAACCTCAATACGGATGTATCGTCTAATAAGACGGCTATTGACAACCTCAAGGGGCAGATTCTTCAATCCGTGTATCCCGTCGGCTCCGTCTACGTGAGCATCACAGACAGCCGCAATCCAGCCGATATTTTAGGCTTCGGAACATGGGAAGCCCTGCCAGCTGGTTATGGACTCGTAGCACAAGGCACGGCCACGGCAGAAGATGGCAGTACGCTCACCTTTACACCTGGGCAAAAATCGGGCGAGTTCAAGCACCAACTCACTGTCGGGGAATCGGTAAGCCACCAGCATGAGATAATTACAGGTACTTCTGGCGGCCAATTTACTACCGACCATAAGTGGGCTGCTTCAATCGCTAACGTGGCAGACAATACTGTTACTAACATATCTAGTGGTTTCGTCACCGCTGGAACTTCTATAGTTGGTAACAGTGAGTATCACAACAACGTATCTCCTGTCATGGCAGCCTATCTATGGCAACGTACTGTGTGACTGTCGGTGAAATGCCTAGCCACAATCACCCAATCGCGTCTTACACAGCAACCGGAGGGACTTTTTTAACACTCTTAGACCATGAAAACGCATATGATTATGGCTGGAAGGATAACGTGATTAAAAGCGCAGGTGGCAATCAATATCACAACAACGTCAGCCCTTGTGTCGGCGCTTATCTGTGGCACAGGACGGCCTAAACCGTGCGCTGCCATAAGTAAGCGCCCAAGCAAGGTGATACGTTATTGTGGTACTGGTTATTACCAAAGTCTATCTGAAAACCATATACCATTCCGTCCGTATCACCAGTAGTTGTCTTCCCTGTCTTACTACCAAAGTCTGTCCCTTTAAAAACTCCAGAAGCATATGATGCGTGATAGGCGGGTACGGAGCATCCGAATGCACCTTCAATTTGTGGCAACTCTCCGACAGCTAAATAGAATCAATAGCTTTTCGTAGTTCGTGAATAGTCTTATGGGTATAGTCATGCTTTGTGACTCCCCGGCAGGCGTGGCCTAGAATCTTCTTTACGGCGGTATCGTTGGCTCCGGAGCCGTCAAGCATCGAGGCACATGTATGTCTACACTCATGGGGCGTGTGGCTCATGCCAAATACATTCATGATTTTATCGAAGCGGCGGCGAAAGGCGTCATAGGTATAAGGCGTGCCGTCTTCATGCTGGCAGATATAAGCTTGATTTTTCCGCTGGACGAACCATGGGCAAATATCCTTATGAATCGGGACAGCACGGCCCTGTCCGGCGGCGGTCTTTGACTGTCGGACGATGAAATAATGGCTCCGCCACTTCACGTCTTGCGGCGTCAATCGGAGATATTCGCCGATACGAAGCCCGGTATAGATGAGGATAAGCACATCCTGTACGACTGGCATAGAATCCACGGCGCGCCACAATTTATTGCGCTGGCGGACGGTGAACGGCTTTTTCTTATACTTGCGGATATGAGGCTTTAGCTCTACATACCTTGCGTAGTCCGTGGTGACAATATCGTATTTAATGGCGTATTTGTACAGCTGGCCCATGAGTCCGCGGCATTTCTTCTGGGTACAGTACCCGGCTTGAATATCATCCACGACGTCCTGCAAATGGCCGTAACGGATACGGCGGAACGGCATGTCATGCAACTTCTGGCAATGGCGGTATGCGTTATCATAACTCTTGCGGCTGGACAGGGACAGTCTGTCGTACTTAGTAGCCTTCCAACGGGCAAACAGCTCACTGAAAGTAATATCGTCGTCCAATAGTGGCGACTCATTGATAGACGAAAGGTAGGCGATTCCATGCTCAAATGTATCGAAGTACCCCAATATCTTTTGTCTTCCATCCACGGTCTTTTTCACGACAAACGGCCTCCGCCGATTCCCCGGCAGTCTATAACAGGTTCCGTATCCATTCGGTAATCTCATGTGTATCACTCCATTTTTTGAATGATTATAACAAGGTGGTGATATTTTGACAGTAGAAGTTGGAGAATTCATTGTCGTTGGCAGTGCGCTGGCCGGCGGGATGATATGGATTTGCAAGGCCTTCACGGCCCCACTCAAGGAAACGCTCCTCAAGGTGAACGATACCTTGGCTGAATTAGACAAGACTATCCAGGGGGAGCGGGAACACCGGCACGAGCTGGAGAAGGACGTGCAATGCATCAAGGATACCACACAGGAAAACACGCGCCGTATCGAAGATATTGAAGAAAGTATCGAGAAAATCACAGGTGGTTAAATGAAAAAGAGAATTGTGGCCCTTGGCCAGTGGGGTCAGAAACACTGGCTCCAATTAATCATCATCATGAGTATCCTTATGATGGTCTTTTTGTTTCTTGTCCTCTTTAGCTGGCTTTTCGGCTACTGGAGCAACGCATTGAGGGGGACACACTTTGAATTAATGAGCTGTTGGAGCGGCGTGACGGCCGTTATCGGTGGTATCGCTACCGTCGTCGGCCTTGGTAAAGCTTGCTGGACGAAATACGGCTATGACAGCCGTTTTAACTCCGCGCCACACGTAATGCCGGTACAACCGCAAAACGCGCCTACAGCGGCAAATAGCACAGAAAAAACGAAAGGATGATGACTATGTTAGGAGAATTAAGCGCACAGTACGAAAGCAACGGCGACCCGGCCTGCATCAGTGACGGCTACGGCGACCCCGGCGGTAAATCCTACGGGACGTATCAGTTCAGCTCCAATGCTGGCAGTCTGGGGCAGTTTGTCAGCTGGCTGAACAGCAACTATCCGCAATATGGGGAGCAGCTCAACGCATATCCGTTATGCAGTGACAGCTTTGATGAAGCATGGCGTAACACTGCCGCCAGCGACAGTGATGGCTTTGCACAGGCACAACATGAGTACGTCAAGGCGGCGTACTACGACCCGGCCGTGCAGATTCTGGCAGATAATTACTGGCGCATCGAGAACCATCACGACGTTCTCCAGGATATCGTATGGAGCCGTGCGGTACAGTATGGCGTCGGGAACATCCTCGATATGTGGAACGAGGCCGTTCACAGCATGTTCAATGCCCAAACGGGCAACTATGACGGCTATCCGAATTTGAGCTACATCGACTCCCCGGAATACGACTACGATTTCATCGTGGCCGTATACAGCGTATGCAAGGCCCCGGAATGGAACAGTTCATCGCTCCGGGACAGTTTGAACAACCGTTTCGACAGTGAAATGCATGATGCATTGTCGCGTTTATAGGAGGTGATCCATTTTGTATCTTCCACATTTAAAGGAGGTTGATAAGATTGCCGAAAATAAAAAGACCCTTATTGTGTCTTGCGTTGTCCTTGTCCTTGTGTTCGCCTTTGGCTGGCTTTTGTGCCGATACTACGACAGCCGCGCCCGTGAAGACAGTGCAGATGTCACTCGAACAGTACAATCAGTTAAAGACGACAATCAGAGAGCAAGAGAAAACGTTAACACAGCTACAGAGCAGATTAGACAAGCTGGGCAGCAACTCGACAGCCTTGCAGAATCAATTGACGCAAGCGAAAGAACAGTTGACGACAACAAGGCAGTCATTGACGACAGCCGACAACTCATTGAGTCAAGCCAACGAAGCCTTGAGCAGGCAGAGTCAATCCTTAGCGACATTGACAGAGCAAATCAACTCAATGACTAAGAAGAAAGCCAGACTGACCCGGCAACGGGATACGTGGGCCGTGGCGGCCGGCGTCCTTCTGATTGGCTGTATCGCGAAGTAGGGAGAGAACATGAGAAGACTGAACAAACATCAGACACAGTCCGTCGTCTTCTCATCCCTCGTCGGTGGTGTAAATGTATCGCAGGCCCCGGAACAAATCGACGCGTCGGATTTACAGATAGCGCAGAATTACATCTATTCGCGTGACAGTAAACGCCTGACGGGCCGTGATGGGCTGGGCCTGCTTTATACCATGGACGGGAATGAGAGCGTACGCGATATGTGGTATGACGTAGACACCAATTTATTACTGGTTTTCACGAACCATAATAAAGCCTATAAGTACATCATCGGCCAGACCCCGGAATATATCGGCGACCTGGAAGGGAGCTACGACCCTGTTTGCGCGAAATTCATGGATAAGGTATGGATTGCCAGCGGCGGGAAGCTGCAGTATTACGACTATACGCAGAACGGCCAGCTGACTGCAGTTCAGGACAGCCCGACGTGTAATATCGTGTTCCAGCGGTTCTCTAGGATTGCGGTATCTATGGACGGCACGGACGGCTTTTATCTGTCCGGCGTCGGCGACGGTACAGACTGGGCCGAAGATACGAACCGGGCCGATAAGGAACAGTGGTTAGACGTCGGCTACGGCGACAGCGGCGATATAGCTGCCATCGTCCCCCTTGCGACCGATATCATTTTCATCAAGACCAACGGGAAAATCTATCAGCTGTCGGGGGATGCAGAACCTTCTAATTGGCAGGTAACGGAGATTGCCAATAATACCGACATTGCAGGCACGAGATGTGCCGTCAATATCGGCAGTTCCGTCATATTCCAGTCCATACGCGGCCTAAAGACCTTATCGACCGTCATGGAATATGGGAACATCCAGTCGTCCGATATTGGCGACAAATTCAACGCCTTATTGACGACGAATATGTATGAACCGCGGTTCTATCATCTGCAACGGCACTGCATGATACTCATCCGCCCGACGAGTGATTATAAGTATTTTGTGGCCTATAACTATCTCCTGGGCAGTGCGACGACCCTTGAATTCAACATGCCGATAGACAGTATCGTAGAAACGACGTCGACTATCATCGTAGCCAGCGGCGGCAAGCTGTACGCCTGGGATTCGCAGTACCTCGACGATGACGGCAAGCCTATCGAGTACATCCTCAAGCCGAAGGCCACTATCAGCAGTGAACAGATGCTCCTAAAGAGCGTAGATACGAAGTTCACGGCCGACTATGCGGGCAAGGCGGAATTCATCGACGGCACCCTGGACGTGACAGTTCCCACGGCGGATCGTAATAAGTTCCGGTGCAACCACTCGACGGATTGCCTGGACATTACCGTCAAGTCGAACGACCGGTTCACGGTAGACCATATTATTCTAGAAATTGCAGACCTTTAGGAGTGATAGAATGGAAAGCAAGGAATTAAGTGAATGGATAAGGATATACGAAGAAAAGACAGGCGATAAATTCCAGGCCCTGGCGGGATTCACTACGTGGTATCTGCCGGACCGGGGATTCTGCCAGTGGAAGCCCATGCCGGAAAACAAGGCTATCCTTTGCTGGAACCTTTGCAATGACGCTCATTTCTGGCGGGACGCCCTGGAATGTATGGGCCTTCAATTCGGCTACGACCGTATCATTACTATCTGCATCCTGCCCATTAAGCCGTATATCCGTTTATGGGGCTGGAAAATAATGCAGGATTTTGATACCAACGGCGTACACCGTTATATCTGTATGGATAAGCAGGGGCGCGAAGTCGTCTGCACCCCGAAGGAAAACGACGACGGCACGATTGATTATTACGTTACCAATGAACTCAGACGGCCGTACAAGCCGTGGAAAAATGCGAATGAAAGGGAGTGATTGAATGGGGAAGAAAAGTAAGTCCAGCAGCTCGTCTCAGACCTACACCCCGTCGGCCGAAGAAAAAGCCCTGCAACAGCAGGCCCTGGAATACTCGAAATACGTCATGCCGAACGCGAAGAAACTGAACGACACCGCCGCGAACCTGCTGTACGGCTCTTTGGGTAACACGCAGGTGGATTACAATGACCTCATGAACAATGCCCTGGACCAAATCAAATGGGGCCAGCAGGGCCTCAGAGGACTGGCACAAGGGCAGATACCGACAGCCTACCAGGACGCTATGGAAGCCAGTATCCAGAAAGGCGTGCAAGGCTCTATGGGCAACCTCTTACAGGACATGGGCGCCCGTGGCGTAGTCAACAGCTCCGTCATGGATACCGGCCTTAGAGGTATCAGTGACAGCGCCAGTGACGCCATGACACAGAATTGGCAGAATACGGTATCGCAGTTGGCGAATATCTACGGCCAGAACATCGACGCCGCAGGCCAGCCGATTGCCACAGCGGCGGCCGCGCAGGAAGGCGCACAGCAACCGGCCATCAACCTTTGGAACGCCTCTTTGGGCCTCAATGGTTCGACGACGGGCGCGTTGGGCGCACTGGCAGGCAAAGGCACGACGACCACGACGCAGAAGACCAGCGGCGGCGGCCTGTTCGGGGGTATCCTCACCGGCCTTGCCAGCAATGCTGGGGCCATCTTCTGTTTTGCACCGGAAACGAAAGTACGCCTGGCAGATGGGCCCGAAGTACCGATTACCGACGTCAAGGTCGGCGACAAGGTGCTTTGCCCGCACGAAGACGGCACAGAATCCGAAGAAACGGTCCTACATACCATGGAACCGCACTATAGCGACGTGTGGAACCTCGTATGTAAAGACGGCGTAGATACCCACTATGTCATGGCAACGACGACACAGCCGCTCCTCACGGAGGACAAAGGATTCGTTGAAATCGGCCACATGACCCTGGGAACAAACCTCAAAGGCCGCGGGAAAGTCGTCAATATGGTTTACTCCGGCGAACGGAAGGTATATGATCTGCACGTTTCCGGGGACAACAACTACTATGCAGACGGCTTCATTGCCAAAGGCGGCAGTACCGACAACTGGGTAAAGGAGGATAACTAATGGCAGCCAAATCGAAATACAACTATATCGAAGATAATATCAGCCAGAACTATGCGCCACGGCAGTATTCGGCTCCGTTCACTACGCAAGCGTTGCCGCAGCTGAATTTTGCACAGTACGCATTCCAGGACCCACGTTTTGCCCTTGGGATGCTCCTTGGCAACGCCGTCGGCGCGAACATCTTGAACCGCAAGCAGAAGGAAGCCGACCAGATGCTTTTCAGACAGGATAACCCGGTATCCATGCCGGACAACGTACCGCTGTATGATACCAGCTCGACCCCCACCTTGGCAGACGGCAAGACCGCCGCCGTCGGTAATGCGTATAGCGGTTTTGGCGCGAACCCCGCGCAGGTGTCTGACAACTTCCTGGCGAACCTGCAAGGCGTAAACGGCCGCTTGAATTACAATACCGATACCGGCGCCATCAATTACCAGACGCCGACCTTCCTGCCGTCGATGTATGCGGCCAATAACCTTGGGAACTATTACCCCACGGCGACCGACGCCGATGGCAACATGATTGGCAATATCTCGTTCGCGGACTACCTCAACAACCAGAGTAAGGCAGGCCAGGGGCAGGGCCTCTTTGACTTCAATGCCTTGCAGAAAATGGCCGCTGATGACGCCGCAAAGGCCGCCGCGAAGAATCCGCAGGCGACCGTAGCGCAGAGCATGGGCGTCCTGCCGACCGCCAACGTCGATGTACCGTCGAAATCCAATAGCTACATCCCGGCCATCACCGGTAGGTTAGGCAATCCAATTAACGGCAGTCTGAGCATGAGTGGCTTTAATTTGAACAATAACGACCCGAATAGCAAATTCTATACATGGAATTTAAAAAGCGGTGGTGACGTCGCCGACGCGTCGCCCGCTACAATCCCGTCGGCACAGACCTCAGTACCCGGCATGATTGCGCTGGGTAACGTGGATACCAGTAACGGCCTCCCGAAAGTGCGCGTGACCGAAATCGACGGTAAACACTACATCCTGCCAGCGACGGGGGCCGACGGGAAGACACTCGACGAAAACCAGACGGCGTACAACTTCTATGAAACCGGGAATACGTTGGGCGTGTTCGATAATCAGAAGGACGCGAAGAAGTACGCCGACCAAATCAATAAGGATACAGGTGATAAGCCTGTACCGGCCGTCCATGCCATGGAAGCACAGCCCACAGATGAAGCCCCGATAAAGGATGTACAGCCTATCCAGCCCGTGGACAACCAGCCGATTAAGCCCATAGACAATCAGCCTATCAAGGAAGAACCGGCACCGATACAGCCTGTAGAAGGACCGATTCAGCCCGTGGATGCTACGACGCAGGCCAATACACAGCCGACAGCGCAAGCCAATGCACAGGCAACTACACAAACCCCACAGGCCAATGTCACAATCACGCCGGGCCAGCAGGCAAACGTACCCCAGACCACAGCTGCACAGGCCGATACCGGCATATTCCCGAACGACCCGCAAAAGCTGATGGACCGCCTCTTTCCTGGCGAAACGCAGATTGACAATCCGCACTATAAGGAACTGCTTGACCAATACAACAAGGAAACTGACCCGACGAAGAAGCAGGCACTCATGGATAAGCTCAACAATACCCCGGCGTATATGCTCCGTAGCGATAATCCCTATTACATGGCCACTAAGACTTTGTATGATAATGAAAAGGACGCAAACAAGAAGAAGGAATGGCAGGCCGCATTGGATAACCTGCCACGGTATAATATCCGCCCGTTCTACCAGGTAGAGCAGAGCCTTGAAACGGATATGAGCGGCGGCCACCCGAAACACATTGACGCACAAAAGAACGAGTCTGACTTTGTCCATTGGGCCATCCAGCACGACATGCCGATTGATGTAGTGAACTCTACGCTCGAACAGTACAGACCGGTATGGCAGGCCGAAGAACAGCAGCATAACGACTATCAGACCAGCGCACTGTATCCTTTATATTACCAGGCAGCTATGAACGGCCAGTATGATACCGCCGCCACGATTGCCCAGAGCATGGCCCAGTATAACCCGCAACTGTCGGCGCAGATGCTGGCAACCTTGCCGAACGGCTTGAACTACTACGCAACGGCCGATGCGAAAGAACGCGCGGCCACGGCACAGCAGAATAAAGCATATAACATGGGCTTGCAAAATAAATATACCCTTGGTCAAATCGTAACGCGCGGCAAGATTGCTGACAGTCAGTTGAAGGAACGGCTAAAACACGACACCTGGAAAACTAATGCAACTATCGCTGAAAAAGCCCGCGAAAATGACAATAATAACCGAACGAAGTTCATAACCAGTAAATACGGTCCTAACGGATCCGGCAAAAGCGGCTCCGGCGGTGGTTCTGGAGATATTAAACTTTCAGATGCTAAGAGCGTCATTGAATTGCATAACAAATGGGTAAACGACCATAAGGAGGATGACGATTACCAGGAATCAAATAGCCCGTATTACAATTCATATCAAGATGCTATTCAAGTCATTAATAACAAATTCGGTGAAGGGCTAAAAGAACCGGATTCAGAAGAAAATGCTTGGCATAATGCCACGGCCCTTCTTGAACAAAATGCGAAGATGGGCAATAAGTATAGCATGTTTGAAATGGAAGATATCATTAAACAAAAATGTGGGGATTGGGCTGACCAAATCAACCAGATATTAGCAGACGGTGGAGGAGATATTTCCTTTGCTACCTATGGTTTGCACCCAGATTATGAATAGGAGGTAAATATGGCACTCAACTATCTTGATAAGGCAGCTTGGGACGCTGGCGTATATAAAGACAAAGGTAACGACGACGATACGCAACAGGATACTTCTTCTGAGGATTCCGGCTATTCGGCGTCTGGCATATTGAGCGCCGCCAAGAATTTCCTCGAACACCCCTTCCAGGGCATGGGTACTGTCATTGCACCTAATTATACCCCTCGCCCCCTCGACGACAGCGTGTACTCGGATATCCCGGGTACACCTGTTGCCAGTGGGCAGTTCGGGGAACTCGAAGACGAAAGCGTCCGTGATGAACGCATGAAGGATTCTGCCGACTACATGGCGGCTAACTGGCCGCGTCTGTACGGCGGAGTCGTTGCGGCAGACGAAGGCCTGGCTAATGTTGTCGGCGGTATCCAGAACGCCGTCGGCGGTGGCAATGGTATCTTGACGAATGTACAGCGTGCCGAAGAAGGGATGCAGAACTATCGCGACCAGTGGAACAACGAATACGGCGACAGTTATTTCTTGAACCCGAATAAGTTTGCTGCTGACGCCGGTTCTGTCATCGGCTCATCTGTACCCATTATGGCATTATCGGCCCTCATGCCGGGCGCCGCCGTTGCAGGTGGTACGCGCGCCTTGACGTCGGCCTTGTCCCGTGCCGGGTTAGGGCGCCTTGCCATGTCGGAAGCCGGGCAGGCCCTCATTGCTGATACTGTTCGTTCGATACCCACATCAAACTTAGCGGACTCCTTGTCTGAATATGGGACCGTCGTCAACGATATGATGCAGAACGGCATGAGCGAAGACGAAGCACGGCGCCGGGCCATTCCTATGTTCTTCAAAAACATGGCCCTCGATACCTTCACGGTACCTCTTGAATTAGGCGTCATGAAAGGCGGTAAGGGGATTGCGACCGGACTGTTAGGCCGTAGCGCCGAGGAAGGTGTGGCAAAGAGCATCGCCAAAGGTGCAGCCCGTACGGGTATGCTGGCAGGGGCCAGCGGCCTTACGGAAGGCTACCAGGAAGGCGCGCAGAACGCCCTGGAAAACGACGTAGAAGGCAAACGTGATGGCGGATGGTATAACCCCTTGACCTGGACCAATGAGGATTGGGAAGCGGCCCGCGGCGGTTTTGTCGGCGGCGCCTTGATGGGCGTCCCTGGCAACGTAGCGGCCGGATTCCATCCCGAAGCCGAACAAACCCCACTTAGTGCAGAATCCCAGGAACAGGCACAGAGCATCAAAGATACACTCAGCCACGGCAAACCAGCAGGCATGAGCAATGCGGCGTATAATGCCTATATCGAATTAGCCAATAGCGGGAACCCCGACCTCATCAAACAGGCCGCGTCGTCGCTTGAATCATTACAGCAATCGCAAGAAGGCTCCCAGGAAAGCACGGATGACGCCGCTACAGAAGCTTATAAGGATTATGAAGCCTACGACCAGAAGCAGGAAATCGAGAACTTCCTCAACAACAATACGGTTGAGCAAATCGGCGGCGAAAAGAATTTTAACTGGCTCTGGGGGGTGTTGCACAACGGCACGCCGGAAGAGGTACAGCATGCGTATAATACCGTTATTGCGGCCGAAAAAGCCACGGCCGAACAGGAAGCCAAGAACCGCCCGGCAAGTGGCGGCGGAAGCATGTCGCCGAATACCGGCAACGAAAAAATCAACGCAATCATTCAAGCTGCCAATGATTCCGGCGAAGACCCGCGCAAGATTCTTGCCATGGCCGCCGTTGAAACTGGCGGTGGTGATGTTAATGCCATTGGTGCTACCAGCTCGAACCTTATGCAAATCGAAGACGCGACGGCCGACGCCTATGGCGTAGATAAGAAGTATCCCCAATGGAAAACCGACCCTTATCAAAATGCCATGGCAGGCATTGAAGTCTTGAAAGCGAAGACCGCAGAAAAAGGCGATGACGAATGGGCTGGCGTCGAACACTATAACGCAGGCGGTGACCCGGATTACATTCCAAAGGTGCAGGCCGCTTATGACAGTATCGGTGATATTGGTGGCGGTGGTAGTGGTAATGTAGAGGCTCCCAGTGAAGCGTTCTATGATTTAAGCGAAGCCATGAACCCGCAGGTAGACGGCATGGATCCAAACACCATGGCGAAAATGAATCTCCTGGCCCGCGACTTCTATCAGAAGTACGGGCATCGCCTGTTAGTTACGTCCTTGAAACGTAACGGTGACGGCTCTTCCTATCATGACGAAGGACACGCCTTTGACTTCTCGGACGACTTCCTGGAACAGAACCCGGACGCCCGTGACTGGCTCGTCCAGCAAGGGGAAAAGTACGGCCTCAAAGGGCTGGACGAATTCTCTCATCCTGTCGCAACGACTGACGGAGGTAACGTCCACTTTACCGACCATGGCGGACCTGCCCCTGGCGGTGCATCTAGTGGCGTATCGGGGAAAGTCACCAGCGATAACGGGCAGTTTGAACGTGAATTAGACCAGGCCGCGCAGGAAGCCAAGAGCGACATGGACAAGATTCAAGCCCAAAGCGACCAGGCCATGAATGAAATCATGAACGACGACTCCACCGAAAAGACGGCGCAGGACGCCCAGCAGGACGCAGAGAACGCCCAGAAGCAGGCTGATATCGGTAATAACCAGACCGAAACGACGCAGACGCAAGGTGATAATACCACGGATGTTAACCAGGTATTGGGTGCTTTGGGCATTACACAAGATGACCTTGCCAGGGCGGCCGCGCAGAATATCATTGGTAAGTTAGACGATAACATCGACCCGAACGACCCTAAATCTATAGACAAGGCAGTACGTCAGGCTATATCTGCTATGACACCAGATGAGGTTAGGGGAATCGTAAATCAAGCTAAAGGCCAGCAAAAAGCTACGTCCGCTACACCCGTACCCAAGGCCCAGCAACAGACGCCACACGCCCGTTTAGGCCGTATTTTATCCACCTATGACCGCAAGGACCCGAAGTTTAAGGAATACATGAACACCTTCCGTAACGGCACGGAGCAAGAACAGCAGAAATTAGCCGACGATTTACAGACGACACAGGAGCTGGAACGGGCTAACTCTTTGAAGGGCAATCCGCTTACGACCCAGCAAGACCAGAACATACCTAAAAATGTACCTCAGCAGGCCGTAGAAGCTCCTAAACAGACCGAACAGGTAAATACACCTGTGCAGGAGAAAGAAAGCCTTGAAACGCAAAAAAAGCGCAACGCCTACCTCTCGAAGAAGCAGAAGCTCATGGAACGTGTGCCAGCTGGCAGGACGGCGAAGGTACATGCCAGTACGAACGACGCAGGATTTGATGCAACGTATAAGATTGTCCCGGCTGGCGACATTACAGCCAGTCATAACACAGACTACGCCGTAAACGACCTTTATCCGGCAGAATTACAGCCACGTGACCGTAACCGTCCTCAGATGCGTGGACAAGTGGAAAAGATGGCGAAGGGCATGAAGCCGGAACTGCTGGCAGAAAGCCAGTTCGTCAACGAAGGCGCACCTGTTGTCAACAACAGCGGCGTCGTCCTTAACGGCAACGGCCGCGTCATGGCTGTCCAGAAGGCCTATAAAGGACTTGCGGACGCACACAAGAAGAGCGCCAAGGCCTATAAGGACTATCTCGTCTCCATCGCCCCGTCGTTAGGGATTGCACCCGAAAAGGTACAGAGCGTTGACCATCCTGTATTGGTACGGCAGGCGGCCGACGACGCCGATACCAGTGCTATCATCAACAGCACCGAAGGCGGCGCGAAGTTGGGCGGCGCAGAACAGGCGAAGGCTGATGCGGATAGACTGAAACTGTCCACATTGGAACAGTTCGTCGATAACGGCACGGGCGAATTCATGAATCCCTCGAACCGTGAATTCAGAAGGGCCGCCGCAAGTGATGTATTCAGCGATGCAGAAGGCAACTCCGTATTCAATGAAAAGGGCGATTTGTCGCCGACGGGGGCGTTTAGAATCCGCAACGCTATCTTTGCCAAGGCCTATAACGACAATTACCTCTTGACTCAGCTCAGCGAAGCGACGGATAATAACAGTAAGAACATTATGAACGCCATGATCGCCGCCGCGCCGGAAGTGGCAAAAGTCAACGAAGGTATCAAGAACGGGGCTTTGTATCCCGACTATGATATTTCCGACGTCATCACGAAGACAGCCAAGACCATCATGTCGCTCCGTAATGAAGGCAAACCGCTGTCCTTCCACTTGCAGGAAACAGACTTGTTCTCGCAGGGGGGATCGGAAGCCGAACGACTCGTACTTGAATTCATCGAACGCAATAAATTCAAGAGCCGGACCATTGCCGATATGTACAAAGGGGCTTGCGACCGTATCTTTGCCATCGGTAGTCCGAAACAATCCAAACTGTTCGACAGCAAGGAAGCGCCACGTATCAGCCTTAAAAACATCATCTCGAACGCCATCCAGGAGGTAGAACATGGACAATCGTTATTCGACACCACAGAAGAAAAGCCAGCCGAAAAAGTTGTATCCGAAGTACCAGATAATCGACAGGCCGAACCCGCCGGAAGTGGACGCGTACATCAACAAGAAGCTGGCAGAGTACAGAGCCAAGAAAAAGAAGGGAATGAAGTAGATGAAAAGAGCAAGCAAAGTGACCATGTCGACACCGAACCTCAGCAAACTGAAAGTAAAGACACGGAAGGTACCCATGCCGAAGAAGGTTCCCAAGGTGACGTACAAGAAGAAATAAGTAAATTACATAATGTACTGGATGACGAAAAATCAACGCCTAAACAGGTTATAGACGCTTATAAAAGTGTCGTTGATAAAGTCATCGCAAGTGCCGACGGAAGCCGTAAAAACGCCAAAATGGGCGATAAAATCGTAACCGACGAATACCAGTCTTTGACTAATTCCAAGCATTGGAACGCGTTCATGAACGAAGACGGCGGGCGGAACTGGCATGAAGTTGCTACCATCAATGCCGACGCACATAGGGCACTGCACGCCATCATCAATACCGCAGGTGTAAAAGCCAAAGAAGCACCATCATCTCAAGGAATCTTACCTTATAAGCAGGCTGTCGATGACATTATGGATAGGCTGGACCATAAGAAGCTCACCCCGGCGCGGGCTATCAACAAGCTAAAAATTATTATGAAGGATGCTAATGCCGCTCGTTGGGGAGAATTTAAAGCCATGGAAGCCATCGAGTCGAAAGAAAAGTTATCGTTCGATGATTATAAAATGGCACTCGATTTAGCTAACGAAGCCATGAAAAAAGCCAATGACATGCGTCTCGAAGCCAGCCGTAAACGCAAGGCCCGGAAGACGGCGAAAGAATTGGAATCCGCTACGGAAGAAACGAAGCCGACGGAACAGCCCAAAGAAAAAGCCGGATTCACTGACGATGAAATCAAGACTCTCACAGACAGAGGCTTCAACCGCTGGACGAAGAAACTGTCTAATGGCAAGGTAATGGACCGGCTCTATATTAAACCGGAATATTTAGGGCTTGAACTTACAAGATATAAATCTGGCAATATTTCATCTGCAAAATTCAACGGGGAAACAATCAGTAACTCAGAAGCAAGACGTATAGAAGGTACGAAATGCTATGTAGACGTTGTAACAAAAGAAGTCGTATGTGACAGAGAAGACCTTAAACAGGCGGCACAAGAAGTCGTTGACGATGCGTTATCAAAAGAAAAATCCCAAGTCCTCGCACAAGCAGAAACAAAAAAAGCCGCCCCAAAGGACGACGTTGTTGTTACTGGCAACGAATTTGGCGAATATAAGGATTTGAAAGAATTAAGGGTAAAAGCCAAGGCTTATTACAAAGAACACTTGCAAGGTACTTCTGTACATAATCCTATATTGGGAACGATTAAATTAGAAAGTGATCGCGTTGATTTTACTCGTTCTGGGATGGGCAAAATGGTAGCTACCAGTGCCAAAGAACATAAATTACTTTTAGTGTCCCATTTAAAAGAATTGATTGAAAACGCTGATTCTGTCACAACCAATGGGAATATAAAGAACAAAAGAAACGCTTCATCCTACTCTTATTTGCATTCAACAGCAATTATTGATGGAAAGAAGCAAAATGTCACCATTACTATTTTTACTGATGTAAACGGTAACAAGTATTACAATCATACCTTGCCAGATGAAGAAGGTACTAACAAAAAAGAAGCCCTATCAGTACCTCCGGCGCAAGCTACCAAAAATAGTAACGGCATTCCGGCCATAGATAGGGTTTCTTCTACCTCAATTATACCCCCCAAGGCAGAAAAAGGGAATAAGGTAGACGAGTTGCGCAATAAATTAAGCGATGGCGGGAAACAAGCGTATGACTACGCCATTGATAAATTGTCGAAAGGGAATGAAAAGGTAGCACAGTCTGCTAAAGAAAGCGCCTTTATCTATGCACGCATGGCGGAACGATGGTCCGAAATTATGCATGAGTATGGCAACAAAACATATTCCCCCGAAGATTACATAAAATCGCATCCTATAGTCATGAACAAACAAGCAGGTAACGCCCAACTAGAACGGGCGTTTGAGCAACGGGCATGGCATGGAAGCGGTATAGATTTTGATAATTTTGATTTAGGGAAAATCGGCAGCGGCACTGGAGCTAGTATGCACGGTTGGGGAATTTACGCCGCAAAAAGTAAGCGGACTGCACAGAAATATAAGAAGGAAATGAAAGACCGCGGCCTTCCGTCTGTCTTATATGAAATTGATGTTCCGGCCAACAAAGAACTGCTGGATGAGGATAAGCGCTACAAAGACCAGATGAAAGGCGTTCAAACTAAGATTCTCAAGGCAGTGCAATCCCTGTCTATGGAACAGAAACAAGCCTTCTGGACAAAATGGTTGCGCCAAGCTATGGGTAGCACCAAAGATGAAATCCAAGCAGAAACAGCCTTGCGGAAAGTAGAATTAAACATAAAACATTGCCACGACGCCAGTCTTGGGTGGGAAGGCCTTCCGGGGTTTAGGAAACGGATTGCCTTAGACAGCCTAAAAAAACAAGGCTACACCGACGAACAGATAAACGATACTTCCTACATGGAATCAGAAAGCAAGAAGTGGGAAAAGGAACTACCAGCCGCGCAGCAACAAGTAGAAGATGCTAAGGGGGCTGGCAACAAGAAGCGGAATCAGTTGATAGAAGCGGCTATAAAAAGCCCAGAAGCCACATTGGAAAAAGGCATTGGGACAGGTAAAGAAATCTACAATTATTTGACTGATGCATTATCCGACGGGAAAGACATAGAAAAAACGTCGAAATATTTAAATGAACAAGGAATTCATGGGATTACCTATGATGATGCTTATGACGGTTGCTGCTATGTCGTATTTGATGACAAAGCCATTCAGATCATCGACAAATATAACCAGGATGTTCATAATGCTAAAGCCGCCTATGACGCAAGTACCGGAGCTATCAGATTGTTTGATATTGCGGACCAGTCATCTTTTATTCATGAATCGGCTCATATGTTCCTGTCTGACATGGAAAGACTAGCACAGAAAAAAGACGCCCCTGCCGGGTTGGTTAGCGATTTGCAAACCGTCAAAGACTGGGCCGGATACAAACCCGGACAGATGAATGGATACAAGGGTACGGCCCTTGAAAAAGAATTCCAGGAATATGCCGAAGCTATACGAGAAGCAAAGAAAGCTGGCGATGCCGTAGCAATCAAATCGGCGGAAGCGCGCTGGATACATGAACGGTTTGCTAGAGGTTTTGAACGTTATATTGCTGATGGCAAGGCTCCTAATGAATCACTGAAAAACGTATTTGAAAAATTCAAAGACTGGATGGTTAGTATCTATCAGGACTTAAAAAATTTAGGCAAGAAACCGCCTAAAGAAATTCAAGATGTCATGGCGCGTATGATCACGCCGAAAACAGATACGAAATATTCAGCACGGGAAGCACATGAACAGCTGGCCCGTTCCAAGGAAGACTTGAAAGCAGAAATCAAAGAAGCGTTCCCGAACGCCAAGGAAATCAAGGACGAAGGCGACCGCATGACCTTCACCATGCCGAACGGTTCCCATATCGTCGTCGATGTAAAGAATGAAATCCTCTTGACGGACGAAGAACTGGCGCAGGCGAAGAAGGACCACCATATCGACGATAACGGCAACGTCGTCGTCGAAGGCTACGCACAGCTTCACGGGAAAGACGCCTATATGGCCCTGTCACAGGGAAGCCGTGAAAACACAGGGTTCCATGAAGCCTACCACCTTGCAGAAGGCGCCGTCTTGACGGACCGTGAAAAGGCAGCTATCAAGAAGGCTATACCAGACGCCGAAAAACGCGCCGATAAGTACGCCGAATGGGTAGAAGCCCGTAAGCACGGCCGCGGCACGGCATGGGGCAAACTGTTCCAGAAAATCAAGGACTTTGCCGCAAAGATGAGGAAAATCTTCACCGGGGTTGAAACCGTGAACGATATATTCCGGCAGATTGAGTCCGGTAAAGTCTGGGAACGAGACGCCCGCGACAATAACGAACGGCGCTACGCTGCCCGGCAGGACGGCCAGGAAGAAGCACCTGTCAAACCGCAAGACATTATCGGCGCTATCAACGACATTGTTCATATCTATGAAGGAAGCCGTCTCACGGATAAGGAACGGAAGGAACTGAGAGAGTCCAGTAAATTCGACCCGGACCAGAAGCAGGCCGTCCGTCCACAGGCTACCGACCTGTATGATCGCCACGCCCATGCAGGCTTTAACCGTATGGGGTACTTCAATATGAGCAACTACGGCCGTATCCTCGCCCTGCATCTCGACAACGTCATGCAACTGAAAGGCAACCTAGAATTGGCAAATAAGGTCCTGGACCGGCAGGATAAGAACGCCGCCGAAAACAAGATGAACGGCGTCAACGAACGTCTTACCCCGGCACAAGCACGGCAGAACGCTGTCATGGACTTTGGGGCCATGATGATTCGCAACCCGGAACTGGCCCGTGAAACCTATCCGGCTTATTCCAAGATTTTCGACGAAGGCCTGGAACAGCATCCCGACTTAAAAGAAAAGCTCGACAAAGTCATTCAGCTGAATGAAACCTACCAGGGCCAGACCGCCGCGGAACGGGCCGCCGGCAGTATCGCCCGCGAAAAGGAAAAAGTACAGCTCCGTAAGCATCCCAAGGAATGGTTACACACGCACTTTGATAATTTCTACACGAACTGGGTAGATGACAAGCATATCTTTGCGAAAGTCGTCGCCAGGGCAGAAGCTGAACTGGGTAGAAAACTGGCCTATGACTATGACGTCCACAAGCAGGCACAAATGGCTATTAACGTAGCCTCCAGCCGTGCGCTGTTATTCCTTACAGGTGGCAAGGGCGTCGAAGAGACGTATAAAGTATTGAATAAGGTTTACGGCCACGCCATCACGAAGAACGTCACCATGAAAGATATTATGGACGCCCTTAATAAGGTGTCTAAGGAAGACGTGTCGAAAACGGGCGCTGAGAACGCCTATGACGCACTGGGTAACTATCTGATTGCCATGCGTACGGAAGAGCTTGAAAAGCACTACCACGACGCATATGCACGCTCCGCTGGCTTTGATGAAGAAGGTACGCGCGAAATCATCCAGAACACGCCCGAAAGCATCAAGAAGATAGCGCAGATGTACTGGGATATCAATACGAATATCGTCAACATTCTCCAACAGCAGGGCCTTATCTCTAAGGACCTCGCCGGGAAACTCCGCAAATATAAGCATTATTGCCCGATGTATCGCGACATGTCGGACGGTATCACGGATATGGATGAGATGATAGGTACTATCGGCGTATTCAATAAAGGCGGCGGCTACGCTAACGTCAGCAACGGTATCAAGCGTATCGAAGGCGGCGGCAAGCGGCCTATCCTCGACCCGATAACCTCGTTGTCGCAGATGGCGGCATCCATGATTAGCAAATGCGAACGGAACAACGTCGCCAAGACATTCATCAAGCTGGGCCAGGATTTTGCCGGGCTGGGTGACGTCGTCGTCCGCGACCCGACGCTAAAACACGCCGACCCGACGGCCTTTGCCTTCACGGTATGGCAGAACGGGGAACAAGTCGTATACCGCACGACGCCGGAAATCTACGACGCACTCACGAATAACGACGCGCAAACGAACCGGTTCACGATTAAGATGGCAAGCAGTATCGCGCAGACTTTGCGGACCGGCGCTACGATTAGCCCGTCTTTCATTGTCCGCAACTTATTACGTGATACCATGTCGGCCACGGTAAACTCCAAGACCGGGTTCTATCTGCCGTTCGTCGACAATGTACGCGGTGCCTGGAAACTGCACTTTGATAAGGAATTCTCCGCCGAATACCACGCCAGCGGGGCCAGCATGTCGACGTATATGCGGGCGGACGCGGACAGCAGTCGTGACCTCACCAAAGAATTGCTGGGCCATAAGTACGACTCGTACCCGGTTGTCGTGAAGCAGGTCCGCCAGCTCATCAGCTATGCATGGCACAAGTACGAAAAGTTTGGCAACCTCATCGAAGACAGCACCCGCGCCGGCGAATTCAGACGCGCCCGCAACCAGGGCTTGTCCATCGACCAGGCAGGCCAGCTGGCACGTGAAATCACGCTGGACTTCTCGCGCCATGGCAAGAAGGGCCAGATAGTCAATAAGTACGTGCCGTTCTTCAATGCGACGATTCAAGGCACGGATAAGTTTATCCGGACGTTCAAGGATAACCCCATGCGGGCTATTCTGAATACTGTTATCTGGATTATCCTGCCGTCGCTGGGACTGTGGGCTATCAACCATGATGACGATTGGTATAAGGAACTCGACGAAAACACGAAGTATACCAACTGGGCCATCCCACTACCAGGCGGAACGCATCTGCTCATCCCAAAGCCGCAGGAAGTCGGCATCCTGTTTGGCTCCGGTATCGAAGCCGTCTTGAACCAGATGACCGGCACGGACCCGCACGGGATGAAAGAATGGGCGCGCCAGTACGCCGAAGCGATGACGCCTAGCCTGTATCCGGCTGTCGTCCGCCCGCTCATTGAATGGATGACCAACTATTCGTTCTGGACGGGCCGGAACCTCGTACCCGCCAGCCTGCAAAAGGCTCCGTCCGAAATGCAGTTTGCCAGCTATACAAGCGAATTAGCCAAGTCTTTGGGTGATACCTGGCTTGCCAAGAGCATCAAGTTGTCGCCGATTGCGATTGATAACTGGATTAGTGGATGGTTTGGCAGCGCCGGCCGTTTCATAGCTAATATGCTCAATGACCCGATTAGCTATGTACGCGGTAACAGCCGCCCGTCGGAACCGGCTAAGTATTGGTATGAAATGCCTGTCATTGGTTCGTTCGTTCGCCAGAACGGCCAGAACAGCGAATATGTCAACCGAATGTATGAAATCCAGAAAGACATGAACGACGACTACGAACGTTCCGACGCTGGTAAACAGCGCAAAGGCAAGAAGTCTTCATCGAACAAGCCGAAGGAATTGAAGCAGGTAGACACCGCTGTAAGTTCGGTATCGAAACTCAATAAAGAAATCAAGGCTATCCGCAATGATCCGAAAAAGGACCCGGACCGAAAACGCCAGGAAATCGACCAGCGGCGTACTAAGATAAATGACCTTGCCAAGAAAGTCGTCCTAAAGTTCGATAAATAAAAGGAACAGCCTGCTATCCATCACGGACGGCAGGCTGTTTTCCATTCACGGCTCGTCAAAAAATCGTCAAAAATAAATGTTACAACGTGGTACAATGTGGTACAATATGGACATAAAGAAAAATATAATCATTTATAAACGGCTATTTTGAGCGTTTTTGATTGGTATATAGCATTTCTGAGTATTTCATGCTATACTGTATTGTTATGTGACCTGATAAAATACTTTGATACTGGAGGTATAAGAATGGCTACAGTTCAGGAAAAGATTGACCAGCTCCATGAAAAGCTCGCGAAAATCGAGATGGGCGGCGGTCAGAAGCGAATTGATTCGCAACATAAAAAAGGCAAGATGACAGCCCGCGAACGGCTGGCTAAGTTATTTGATGAAGGCAGCTTCACGGAAATGGGGCAGTTCATCCATCATCGCTGCATGAATTTCAACATGCAGGAAAAGGAAATCCCCGGCGACGGCGTCGTTACCGGCTACGGTACGGTACGCGGCCGCCTGGTCTTCGCTTATGCCGAAGATTTTACGGTCGAAGGCGGTTCGCTCGGCGAAATGCACGCTCATAAAATCGCCCAGATGCAGGAAATGGCTCTGAAGATGGGAGCCCCTGTCATCGGCATCAATGACTCCGGCGGTGCCCGCATCCAGGAAGGCGTCGATGCTTTGTCCGGTTTTGGCCGCATCTTCATGAATAATACGGCCGCATCGGGCGTCATCCCGCAGATCGCCGTCATCATGGGGCCCTGCGCCGGCGGTGCCGTATACAGTCCGGCCCTGATGGACTTCGTCTTCATGGTCAAGAATACGTCGGATATGTTCCTCACGGGCCCGGCCGTCATCAAGTCGGTCACGGCCGAAGAAGTGACGGCCGAAGAATTGGGCGGCGCCATGACGCACAGCTCTATTTCCGGCGTGGCTCACTTTGCCTGTGAAAATGAAGACGACTGCATCGAAAAGATCAAGGCCCTCCTCGACTTCCTGCCCAGCAACAATATGGAAGAAGCGCCGGTCGTCGAATCGGACGATGACCCGAATCGCGAAGACGAAAGCCTCAATTCGGTCATCCCCGACGACAGCAGCATGCCTTACGATATGCTCGACGTCATCAAATCCTGCGTCGACGACGGCAATGTCTTCCAGGTCCTGGAAAACTATGCCCTCAATATCATCACCTGCTTCGCCCGCTTTGACGGCCAGACCGTCGGTATCATCGCCAACCAGCCGAAGTTCCTCGCCGGCTGCCTGGATATCAACGCATCGGACAAGGCGGCTCGTTTCATCCGCTTCTGCGACAGCTTCAATATCCCTGTCGTCACCTTCGTCGATGTACCGGGCTTCCTGCCTGGGACGACTCAGGAATACGGCGGCATCATCCGCCACGGTGCCAAGATGCTCTATGCTTACTGTGAAGCGACGGTCCCCAAGATTACCGTCGTCACCCGCAAGGCCTACGGCGGTGCCTACATCGCCATGTGCTGCCGCCAGCTCGGCGCCGACATGGTCATGGCCTGGCCGTCGGCAGAAATCGCCGTCATGGGCCCCGATGGTGCAGCCAATATCATCTTTAAGCACGACCCGGAAAAAGAAAAGAAGAAACAGGAATATATCAATGAATTTTCGACGCCCTATAAAGCAGCCGAACACGGCCAGATCGATTGCGTCATCGAACCGAAGGAAACGCGTCCGCGCATCATCAGCGCCCTGGCTATGCTTTACAGCAAGCGGGAAGAACGGCCGTCGAAGAAACACGGCAACATGCCGTTATAAGGAGGCTGCTGTATGATAGAAATTCAATTTGCCGTCATCGTCCTGCTGGTCGCCATGACATTGGTCCTGAGCCGGTACTATAATACCCGCTTCCGCGCTCTGGAAGACAAGATGAAGGACGTTGCCGACTTCCAGCAGAGCGTCAAGGAACTGGCCGAAGCCGTCCAAAATTTGAAGGACCCTGTCAAGGTTGAAAAAACGGTCCCGTCGGAACCGGAAGAAGCGGAAAAATCGGAATTGACGAACCCCGTCGTCCCTGTCGGCCAGCGCCAGCCCGCCGTCGTCGCAGCCCGGCCGATGGCTGTCGTAAAAGAAACGGCCCCCCAAGGTTCTCAAGATGGCCTAGACGATGAAGTCGTCGCTGTCATCATGGCCGCTGTTGCCGCCTATGGCTATCCGCCGTCGGCAATCCGTTCTATCCGTCCGCAGAAACGCGGTTATAAACGCCATCGGGAAAGCTGGGCTATGGCAGCCCGCCTGGGTGGTATGAGTCGTTAATGAAGTGAATATTTAAATCCAGGAGGATTATATATATGAAAAAATTCAAGGTTACCGTCAATGGAAAAGCATATGAAGTAGAAGTCGAAGAAATGGGAGGCGCTCCGGCAGCGGCTCCAGCTCCGCAGGTTGCAGCCGCACCGGCTCCGGCAGCTCCCGCACCGACACCGGCAGCGGCTCCGGCTCCGGCTGCCACGCCGGCTCCCGCCGTAGGCGGCCCGATCCCGGAAGGTGCCATCACCGTCAAGGCCCCCATGCCGGGCAAGATTTCGGCCCTCAAAGCTGAAGCTGGCAAAGCCGTCAAACGAGGCGACATCATCCTCGTCCTGGAAGCCATGAAGATGCAGAACGACATCACGGCGACGGCAGACGGAACGCTCCACGAAATCCGCGTCAACCCCGGCGATAACGTAAAGACCGGCGACGTACTGGCTGTTATTGTAAAATAGTGGCTCGTAGGGGACGCCCAAAGGGCGTTCCGCAGGCCGCAGTTCGCAGGCCGCAAGCCGTAAAAAAAAGTGGCTGTCGCATGAAGGTTTTTGCCATCATGCGAGGCCCCTTTTACTTTATAGTTTGTAGTATGGAGTTTGTAGTTTGTAGAAGATGGTTTTAAATTTTTTACCATTTGCTGCAAACTAAAAACTACAAACTTAAAACTCAAAAAAGGCGCTGTCTTCATGCGACAGCGCCTTTTTTTACGAGCCACGAGCTTGCAGGCCGCCTTGACAGGACGGCCCCTACTAGCCACTACTTTGCTGCAGCTTTTTTGGCTTCGGCTTTGGCGAGGAACGGTGCCGATTCGATGATGAAGCGGTCGTGGGTGGCTTCGCCTACGAGGCCGGCTTCGTCGTGGGCTTCGATTTTGAAGGTCAGTTTTTTGCGGTCCTGTTCGATCAGGGTGGCTTTGGCCGTGACGGTCAGGCCGATAGGCGTAGCGGCGACGTGTTTGACGTTCATGGCGATGCCGACGGTGTTATAGCCTTCCGGGAGCTGAGGGTCGCAGGCGTTGATGGCTGCGTTTTCCATGAGAGCTACCAGGGCCGGCGTTGCGTAGACCGGGGATTTGCCGCTGCCCAATTTGATGGCCGTATTGTTTTCCGTGCATTTTTCAGAAACTTCTGCTGTCGAGTTGGCTTTGATGTTGAATTCCATAGTGGTATAACCTCCTAAATAAATGGGAATATGCCTGAACCGTATAGATTGAGGCGATTTACATAACTATATCATATCATACTTTCCTCTTTTTTGACAGACAAAGCGTCATGAGATACAATGGACGTGTCATTGTGTAAGAAAAACGAGGAGTGAAACCATGAAAATTAAAGCAATCGTGCTGGTGGCAGCCGCCGTCTTGGCGATGGGGACGGCTGCCCTGGCCAAGGATAAAGGGACGCTGTCGAAGTTCCCCAACTGGGGCGTCATCACGGTCCCCGATGATATCTACATGCAGTCAGGGCGGCAGCCCATGCTGACGGCTGCTGATGAAGGCAACGATGTCATCGCCCTGTTTGAACGAATCTTTCCTATCCAGCCGGAAACGTATCAGGTCGTCAAGAAGGACGATGCCGATTTCCAGTATGCCTATCTACTGCATTATACGGCGACCATCTGGGACGTCAAGGCGGCCGTCTATGGGGAGAACCGGGAAAACTCTTATCTCCGCGATATCGGCAGCCGGCCGGATATGCGCATCCTCATGAACCGGCTGAACCAGAATATGCCGGGACGCCTTCCAGAGGGCTTCCACGTCGTCTCGCCGGTGACGGCGAAAAAGACCAATGGCCATCTCTTTTATGAATGGACCATCGCCAAATCCCTGGTCATCAACGGCAATCCCTTCACGGAAACCATCCACTGCCTGGCCTGGCAGCACGGCGATACGATGGAAGTCGCCGCCATCCTGGGCAACATCGCCAAAGAAGGCGATGACGACATCATCAGCGCCGTCACGGATATGTTGAAAAACGCAGAAAAGATGCCTAAGAAATAGTTTATAGTACGGAGTTTGTAGTTTGGCGCCCGATATCCAGGCGGGCCGGATCCCTGCGAAGGCCGGGAACATTGTCGCCGAACTCTGGGCGGGCTCGCCACGTGCGAGCCCCTAGCCACTAACTACTAACCCCTAGCCACTAGCTTGCGGGCCGCCTTGATAGGACGGCCCCTACGGGCCACTAGCCACTAAAAAGGCGCTGTCTTTATGGGACAGCGCCTTTTTCTTATAACGTTTTCATCAGTTCTTCCAGATGTTCTGTGAGTTTCATGTTTTCATCGTAGTCGATGGGGCAGTCGATGATGACTGGTTTGTTCTGCTGGAAGGCTTTTTTCAGGGTCGGCAGGAGGTCTTCGGTCTTGGTGATGCGGTAGCCGATGGCGTGGAAGCTTTCGGCCAGTTTCACGAAGTCCGGGTTGGTGAAGTCGACGTACTGGTGATGGCCGTACTGCATGTCCTGTTTCCATTTGATCAGGCCATAGCTGCAGTCGCTGAAGATGAGGATGACGAAGTTCGTGCCCAGGCGGTAGGCCGTTTCAAATTCCTGGACGTTCATCAGGAAACCGGCGTCGCCGGTGATGGCCAGGACTTTCTTGTCCGGATGGACGAGCTTGGCCGAGATGGCGCCGGGAACGGCGATGCCCATGGTGGCGAAGCCGTTGGAGATGAGGCACGTATTCGGTTCGTAGCAGTTGTAATGGCGGGCGATCCAGACTTTATTGGCACCGACGTCGGAAATGACGATGTCGTCTTTGCCCATGACGCGGCGGCAATCGATGAGGGCTTTCTGCGGCTTGACCGGGAAGGCCATATCGTGGGCGTAGCTTTCGTGTTCGTCGACCATCTTCTGACGGATATCCAGGAACTGTTTCGGTTCAGCCAGGCGGGCGGCTTTGGCCATGATGCGTTCCAGCGAGTTGGGGATGTTGCCGACGACTTCGACTTCGGGCTGATAGTTCTTGTTGATATCGGCCGGCATGGTGTCGATGTGGATGATGTCGGCATTGGTCAGATGCCATTTGGCCGGAGCGTATTCGATGATGTCATAGCCGACGGCGATGACCAGGCTGGCCTTTTCCAGCATTTTCGTCTGGTAGTCGTCCATAGGGATGCCGACGGTCCACATGGAATATTTGTTGTCAAAGGGAATGGCACCTTTGGCCATCATCGTGTTGATGACAGGGAGCTTCAGTTTTTCCGCAAAGGCCGTGAGCTGTTTGGCCGCTTTGCTGCGGATGACGCCGCTGCCGGCCAGGATGACCGGGTTCTTGGCATAGGAAATCATGGAAGCCGCTGCTTCGATTTGCGATTCCAGGGCTGTTTCCGGCAGGATGCTCTTATGCTGCAACGGTTTTTCATCGTCGGCGACGGGCATCTTGCTGATGTTGACCGGCAGGTCGATGAAGGTAGCGCCCGGTTTTTCCCGTTCGGCATATTTGAAGGCCAGGCGGGTGATTTCAGCCATCGTGTCCGGACGGACGACGGTGTAGGCCCGGCGGGTGATCGGTTCGAACATGGCCCGCAGGTCGAGGTACTGATGGGCCGTGATGTGCATTTTATCGGTGCCGACCTGGCCGGAAATGGCGACCAGCGGGGCCCCGTCGCAGTCGGCATCGGCGACGCCGGTGATCAGGTTGGTAGCCCCCGGGCCGAGGGTGGCCATGCAGACACCGGCTTTGCCGGTCAGACGGCCATAGACATCGGCCATGAAGGCTGCGCCCTGTTCATGGCGGACTGTAATGAATTCAATCTTTGAATGTTCCAGGGCATCCATGACGGCGAGGTTTTCTTCGCCGGGAATACCAAAAATATAATGGACGCCTTCTTCTTCCAGACATTCGACGAGAAAGTCAGCTGTGTTGCGCGTCTTCTTTTGTTCCATGGTGTGAACACTCCTTTGACGATAGATGGATAGGTTGAAATTCGTGTTGCAACCTGTATTATAATATGGTATAGCTTGTTTTTCAATCATTTGAGAGGGAGGATTTTATGAACGTTCTAATCAGTGCCTGCCTGCTCGGCCAGTACTGCCGCTATGATGGTCAGACGAAGGTTTATCCGCAGGTGCAGGATTTGCTCGGGCGGGATGATATCCATTTGATTCCCGTCTGTCCGGAACAGGCCGGCGGCCTGGCGACACCGCGTCCGCCGGCAGAACGGCAGGGAGAACGGGTCGTCACGGCAGACGGTACCGATGTGACGGCGCAATACCGGCGTGGTGCCGAAGCGGCCCTGTACTTGGCCCGCCTGTTCCATTGCACGAAGGCCATCTTGAAAGAGAAAAGTCCGTCTTGTGGACATGGACAGATTTACGATGGTACTTTTTCACGGACCCTGACGGCTGGCGACGGCGTGACGGCGGCGTTATTACGCGCAGAAGGCCTTGAAATCATAGGGGAAAGCGACCTGCTCTGACCCTTGCTTTTATACCCCTGGTTTGCTACAATATACGAGTACGCAAGTGAGGAGGTTTCAGCGTGAATACGTTTCTACATGAAGTTTACGAATGGATTTATTCCATCATCATCGCGTTGGCCATTGCCATGGTCATCCATATCTTCTTCTTCCAGCCGACACGCGTTTCCGGTGAATCGATGATGCCGACCCTGCACAACGGGGAATACCTCATCGTATCCAAATGGAATCACGTCCTGGGGGAAGTCCCGAACTATGGAGATATTGTCATCATCGACAGCCGCGTCCAGTATCCGCGCACGTGGAAAGATGACGTCGCAGAACCGATGAACAATTACATGGCTTTCTTTAATCATGATCTGCAGACCAAGAACATCTGGGTCAAGCGGGTCATCGGCCGTCCTGGCGACACGCTGGCGTTCCATGATGGCAAGGTATGGCGCAACGGCCAGCCTTTAGATGAACCGTACATCAATGAACCGATGGAATACAGCCGCAAAGGGGAAATCAAGATCCCCGAAGGCTATGTCTTCTGCATGGGTGATAACCGCAACCACAGCAGTGACAGCCGCTTCATCGGCCCGGTCCCCATCGACCACGTCTTAGGCCACGTCATCTGGTAGGCCTCAAAAGAGCATACGACAGTTCGCAATCCATCCTGTCGGTAAACAAAACTAGGAAGCATTACAATGGTATCTTGCAATGCAGACGGGATTGTTTCGGCAACCCCGTCTTTTTTTCTTTTCTTTGGAAGGAGGTTACGCCTATGTATAATTTTCTCGCGAATACGAAACGCATGACCGTCGCTGCCATGGTCATGGCCCTGTACATCGTCATCTTGTACGTCACTCAGGGGATTTCCTTTGGCCCCTATCAGATCCGCATCGCCACGTCGCTCTATGCATTGGCCTTTGTATATCCCTTCCTGGTGGTCCCCTTGGGGCTTGCGAACTTCATTGCCAATTTCCTCTTCGGCGGCCTGGGCTTTATCGACATGATCGGCGGCTGCTTCGTCGGCATGGCCACGACATGGCTCATCGTCCAGATCCGTCAGCGTCAGTATAGTCCATGGCTGGCTGCCCTGCCCATCTGGTGGGTGCCGGCCCTCTGCGTCAGCGCCTGGCTGTCGTACCTGCTCGATTTGCCCTACGCCGTCCTGGTCAGCAGCCTGGCTGTCGGTCAGCTGCCGCCGGCCATCTGCGGGGTCCTGCTCATCCAGGCCCTGAGCCATCGTTATGTCTTGAAGAAGGAGTTTTGATATGAGCCGAAGTAAAGAAGAACTGCAGGGCGTGACCCAGCTGGGCAATCAACACACGACGTACGCCCAGGACTACGACCCGTCCCTGTTGGAAACATTTGTCAACAAGCATCCAGACCGGGATTATTTCGTCAAGTTTAACTGTCCCGAATTCACCAGTCTCTGCCCCATGACGGGCCAGCCGGACTATGCGACGATTTACATTTCCTACGTCCCTGGTGAGCGCATGGTAGAAAGTAAATCGCTGAAACTCTATCTGTTCAGCTTCCGCAATCACGGTGATTTCCATGAAGACTGCGTCAACATCATCATGGACGACCTCATCCAGGCCATGGACCCGAAATATATCGAAGTATGGGGGAAATTCCTGCCCCGCGGCGGCATCAGCATCGATCCGTACTGCAACTACGGCCGGCCCGGCACGCCCTGGGCTGACGTGGCCTGGCAGCGCCTGTCCCAGCACGATTTATATCCTGAAAAGGTAGATAATCGCTAAATCTATTACCTTTTACGGCTGTTTCATGATATAATAAGTCTAAAAACAACAGAAGTAAGGGGTGTTACCTGTGAAATTGAAAAAAATGCTTTTGGCCCTGGGATTCTCCCTGGCCTTGTCGGCATCGGTCTTCGCAGCGGATAATATGTGGCAATATAACCAGTATACGTCCATCGACATGAACTCGGCCAAGCTCTATTACGATATGGGCCGCCAGATCCTGTCCTTTGAGACGGTGGAACAATCCGGCGAAACGACTGACTACTGCACCTATGTGTATAACATCGATGACCAGACGATCCAGCTGAAAAAGATGATTACCAAGACGAAGAAGCATAAGTATAAGAGCAGCTTCTATCCGGAATCCATCAAAGACGGCAACGCCGTCATCAAGGCCAGAGCCCGCATGGCCAATGATGTATTGGTCAAAGTAAAGGAAAAGGATGAGAAAAAATAGTGTGGGAGTTGGCAGTTTTCAGAGAAAACCTTTAAATTTAAAGCCATCCGCTAACAACTAACTGCTAGCCACTAACAACTAAAAAAGGCTTGTCGTCGTGCGACAAGCCTTTTTTATACGATGTCATTTCCCCTTGACGCAGATGCTGAGCCATTTCGGCAGTCTGTGTTCGACGACGACCCAGGAATAGGCTGCGGCACAGGCTGTGACGATGACGTAGATGGCGATGATGTGGACGGCCCGCAGGTAGATGTGCCAGTGGGCGGCCAGGCCCGTGCAGGCACTGAGAAAGACGGGATGGACCAGGTAGATGGGATACGAGTAGTCACCCAGGAGGGAGAAGACCTTGTGGACCCATTGCGGGACAGGCCGGCATTCCCACCAGTAGAGGAGGAAGAGCATCGTCGACAGGGTATAGGCCATGCCGATAGGGCTGAGCTGATGGATAGTGAAGACTGCCGACAAGGGGTCGTAGCCCAGGTAGTGCATGACGCCGTAGTAGGCGGCCAGCATACCCGCTGTCGTCGCTGCCTGGAAGACGTTGACCAGCGTGCCGTGGCGTTTCAGCCAGTCCGTCACGGCTGTGAAGTGTTCTGCCGTAAAGGCACCGAACATGAAGATGAACAGGTAGTGCAGGACGACGTAGTTCAGGCGGAAGTTGAAGGCGTCCTGGATGAGGGGATTGTCGGAATGGACCGTCCAGATGTAGCTGGAATAGAAGTTGAAGACCATGTTGGCGAAAAAGAGGATAGTAAAAGAGAGCCACGGCGCCTTGTCCATGAAGCGCAGGAGCGGCCGCCACAACGGCATGAGGAAGTAGAACCACAAGAGGATGACCAGGAAGTAAATGTGATACATGGCCAGGCCGTACCATAAGGTGCGGAAAAAGGCGTAAGGCTGGAAGACACTGAAGTTGTGGCTGATGACCGATACGTAGACCATGTAGAACAGGGACCAGGCCAGGTAGGGGACGAAGACCGTCCGCAGGCGGCGCCGCAGGTAGTCTTTGTAGACGAAGGGCTGGTCCAGGGGCTGGCTGTAGAACATGCCGAAGGCCGACAGGAAGAAAAAGGCCGGTACGGAAAAGCGGGACAGGATTTCCAGGATGGCCACCAGTCCCAGATTAGGCGACGGGTTGACGATAGCGACGGATCCGACGTGGATGGCGATGACGCCGAGCATGCAGAGACCGCGCATATAATTGATGGAATGAATGAATCGTTTTGACATCTGACACCTCGAAAGATACAATAAAGATAATTGGGATAATGACATATCCTATTATAACAAATTTTTCCAGCTTGGACAGAGGAGGTTTTATGACAGAAGATATAAAAAATGTGACCCGTACCGGGCTCATCCTGGCCGTGACCTTGATCCTGCAGGGCCTGCGCCTGGTCATCCCCATACCGCCGCAGGTCAGTATGTTCGTCGTCGGCTCCCTGGTCAATGCCTGCCTCATCGTGGCCGTCCTCACCGTCGGCCGCCGGGCCGGCCTGGTCGTCGCCGCCTGTACGCCCGTCTTTGCCTGGCTCGAAGGGATGCTGCCCTTTTTTCCCTTTGTCTTTCCCGTAGCCTTGGGCAACAGTTTCTACGTCTGGGCGGCCTGGCGCTGGCAGCGGTACGGCCTGCCGGCTTTCTGCGGCGGCGCCCTGGGCAAGGCGGCCATCCTTTACGGCTCTTTTTACCTGCTCTTTGCCTGCATCGCCTTTCCGCCGGCTGTGCGGCATATGCTCTTGTTTGCCATGAGCTGGCCTCAGGTCGTGACGGGCGTCATCGGGGCTGTCATCGGCAGGGAAGTGAGCCGCTTCGCCGCTTCTCGTCCTGAATAGAAAGGAAGGTATTATGTTACTGCAGATCTTTTATTATCTCCCGGCCATCCTCGGCGTGCTGTTCATCGCCGTCGGGACCTATCACGGCTGGAAATTCCGCGGCATGACGCGGCGCTGCAAGGTCGCCGCTGTAGGGACGCTCCTCGGGTTTGAAGAAAAGAAGATGAAGAGCGGGACCTTGTATTATCCCGTCGTCCGTTTCCAGACGAAAGACGGCCAGACCTATCAGGCCCGTTACGCCTTTGGCGATGCCGAATGGGACTATACGGCCGGTGACGAACTGGATTTGCGCTATAACCCGGCGGATCCCCAGGAAATCTATCTCGATCACGTACAGAGTATCTGGCAGCAGTATGCCAGTCCCTTTTTCATCATCGTCGGCGGCCTTATCTTTATCGCTGCGTATTACTTCATTTTATAAATAAAGGAGGAGCTAGTTACGTTGGAAGAAAATGAAAGAGCCGTGGCTGCGATGCGGCAGTTTTTAGAGGCCCTGGGACTGGACCTTCAGGCCCTGGGGATGGAAAAGACGCCGCACCGCGTGGCCCAGGCTTTTGCTGATTTTTTCTCAGGCCTCAAGGAAAATCCCGATGACGAGTGGCAGGATCCCATTGCGACTCAGACCGATGGCCTGGTCGTCGTCCGCAACATCCGCTTCCACTCCATGTGCGAACACCACCTGCTGCCCTTTTTCGGCTCCGTCCATGTGGCGTATTACCCGAAAAAGGGGACCATTGCCGGCTTCGGCCATTTCGTCCGCGCCGTCGATATCCTGGCTCGGCGGCCTCAGCTCCAGGAACGGATGACTGACGAACTGTGTCAGTCCATCCGCCGCGGCCTCGACCCGGAAGGCGTGCTGATCGTCGTCCAGGCGACCCATCTGTGCCTGACCATGCGCGACCGCCTGGCCATCGACTCGAATATCGTGACGACGGCGTCGTCAGGCTGCCTGAAAGAAGGGACCGCCGCCTATGACCAGGCCTGGAAACTGCTCATGGAGGAGGAAAAAGATGGATAAAATCGTCCTGACGGGACTTCATTTCTATGGCTATCATGGCTGTCTGCCTGAAGAAAAACGCCATGGCCAGCCCTTTCACATCGACCTGGTACTGGAAACGGACCTGGAACGGGCCGGCCAGACCGACGACTTGACGCAGACCGTCGACTACAGCGCCGTCTATGGCGTCGTCAAGGCCGTCGTCGAAGGGCCGTCGTATGACCTCATCGAACGGGTGGGCCAGGTCATTGCCGACCGCATCCTGGCCCAGTTCCCGCTGGTCCAGGCCCTGACCGTGACCGTCCACAAGCCGCAGGCGCCCATCGGCGGGCCCTTTGAAGACGCTGCCGTCGTCCTGGAAAGGCGGCGCCATGGCTAAGTTCTATCTCAGCATCGGCGCCAATCTGGGTGACCGCCTGGCGACGCTTCGCCAGGCCGTCCGCCTCCTGGCCGATACGCCGGGCGTGACGGTCACGGCTGTTTCGCCTTTTTATGAAACACCGCCCTGGGGCAAGACCGACCAGCCAGCCTTCATCAATGGGGCCGTGGCTGTCGAAACGGAAGGGTCCGGACAGGAGCTGCTCGATGCCTGTCTGGCCATTGAACGGCGTTTGGGCCGTGTGCGCCGCGAAAAATGGGGCGCCCGGACTATCGATATCGACCTCGTCTACAGCCCGGACGAGGCGTGTGAGACGGAAACGCTGATCTTGCCTCACCCTTATCTCACACAGCGGGCTTTCGTCCTGGTCCCTTTGCGGGACTTGGCGCCGGACCTCATCCTTTGCGGTCGGCCCATTGGCGACTGGCTGGACCGGTTGCCGGATACAGACTCTATCAGAAAGAAGGACAGTAACTATGGAAAAAATACTCATTGCAGATGATGAACAGCTCATGCGTCAATTGGTCATCGACTTCTTGAGACCCGAAGGCTATGAAATCCTGGAAGCGTCAGACGGCAAAGAAGCGCTGGAAATCTATGATAAGGAACATCCGGACCTCATCCTTCTGGACGTCATGATGCCTGGTTATGATGGCTGGACGGTCTGCCGCGAAATCCGCCGCGAATCGACGGTCCCCATCATGATGCTGACGGCGAAAGGGGAAGAAATCGACCAGCTCTTCGCCTATGACCTCAGTGCCGATGAATATATCACCAAGCCCTTCAGTCCGAAGATTTTAGTCGCCAAGATCAAGGCCCTCCTGCGCCGTTCCCAGAATGAACAGGAAACGCATGAAACCGATGAGGGTGTCGCTATCGACCGCGATGCCCGTCAGGTCGTCCTCGACGGCAAGAACGTCGACCTGAGCCCGACGGAATACAAGCTCCTCAACTACCTCATGAGCAATACCGGCAAGGCCCTGAGCCGCCGCCAGATCCTCAACCAGGTATGGAACTACGATTACTACGGCGATCTGCGCACCGTCGACACGCACATCAACCGCCTGCGCATCAAGCTCGGCGATAAAGGCCGCTATATCCGCACAGTCCGCGGCTACGGTTACCGCTATGATGGCAAATGAGGAAAGGGCGCTGGTCGTTAAAATTTAAGGCCGGCCTCTATGTCGGCTTTTTTACGATTTTCTTCATTATCACTCTCATGGTTGCCGTCGGCTTCGGCTTTGAACGCTACTATTATTCCATGAAGAAAGAAGCTATGGTCGAAGCGAGTCAGAAAATCAGCAATATCTACCGGAAAGAGGGCGGTTCAGATGAAAGTTCGCTGGACGACCTGAGCCAGCAGTATGCCTTGGATGTGCTCATCGTCGATCAGGGGAAATTGGTCTATTCGTCCCGGCCAGGCCGGCGGGTCCATCTGCCTATGGAAAAAGATATACAAGATGAAGAAGTCATCGTCCAAGGGAAAGAAAATGAAGCGGCTGCTGACAAGCCGGTCTTCCGCCTGCCCCTGCATATCGCCGAACTACGGGATTTGCTCGATGGCAAGATGCCTGAAGAAGAAGTGCTAGGCAAGGTCCAGCTCTATAAGGATACGCCTGATTTCGAGCATTTCAATCTCATCGACCGCGTCCAAGACGGAGCTTACGTCATTATCAGCCAGTCCGTCGCACCCTTGCGGGAGAATATCTACATCGTCCAGCGGTTCATCATCGTCTGCGGCCTCATCTGGCTGGTCCTGGCTATTATCGGTACGATTCTCTTGACCCAGCGCATGACCCAGCCCCTGCTAGAATTGAAGAACCTGGCCGTCGCCATGGCTCACCTCGATTTTTCCAAGCGCTGGAAGGGGAATTTCAATGATGAAATCGGGGAGCTCGGCGACAGTATCAATACGCTGGCCAACCAGCTCAACGTCGCCCTGACGGCTCTGCAGCAGTCCAATACGGAATTGCAGAAGCAGCTCGACAAGGCCAAGGAAGTGGAACACATGCGCAAGTCCTTCCTGTCGGCTGTCTCCCATGAGCTGAAGACGCCTCTGGCCATCATCCAGGGCTATGCCGAAGGGCTGGACACGCTGGATATCGACAAGGAAACGCAGCAGCGCTACTGTGCCGTCATCCGCAGTGAAACCCAGAAGATGGATAAACTCGTCAAGGACCTGCTCAACTTGTCGCGTCTGGAAACGGACTCTTTCAAACTGGAACAGACGGTCTTTGATTTCACGGCCCTGGCCGAAGAAAGCAAGGCCCGCTTTGCCAAGGCTCTGGCTGATAAGCATATCCTGGCCAAGTGGGAACTGCCAGCTGAAATGAACGTCTATGGCGACCCGGAACGGATCGATACGATTCTGACCAATTTCCTGAGCAATGCCATCGACTATACGCCCGTCGGCAGGCATATCCACGTCTTTGCCGATGACCTGGGGAAGCGCTACCGCATCTGTGTCTACAATGAAGGCAGCCATATCGGCGAAGAGTACCAGCAGCGCATTTGGGAACCGTTCTATAAGATCGATTCATCCCGGGCCCGCAGCCCGAAACGCGTTTTCGGCGGCCACGGCCTGGGTCTGGGGACCGTCGCGGCCCTGGTGAAACTCCACGGGGAAACCTACGGCGTCCGCAACGAAAAAGACGGCGTCACCTTCTGGTTCACCATAAAGAAGAGATAGCTCGTCGTTCATCGTAGGTCGTTGTAAGGGATAAAAAATGGGACCTCGCACGAAGGTTTTTGCCATCATGCGAGGTCCCATTTGCTTTATAGTTTGTAGAAGATGGCTTTAAATTTAAAACCATCGGCTAACCACTAGCCTTTTTTGGAAGAGAACCCCTCAGACGCCTGCGGCGCCAGCTCCCCTTCGCAGGGGAGCCGAAAGCCTCACCTGCGAAGGGGAGGGGGACCGCAAAGCGGTGGAGGGGTTCTTCCCATCAGAACGACCGCTTGCCTAAGGTGGGGTGGCTGCATTTTTTCAGGGTCAGGTGGTCGACGAGGTAGCCGGCCCGGTCCAGGTCGACGTCTTCTTTTTGACCGTCGTGTTCAAAGACGCAGAGCGGCTGGTCGGTCCCGACTTCGCCGCCAGGGAGGTAGATGTATTCACCCGTTTCGGCGTCGCCGAAGACGATGCCGGCTAAGAGGTGTTTTTTGGCTATTTGACTCATCGCAAGGCCTCCTGTCCGTCGAATTTGATTTCTAAGAGCTTGCAGTCCCGGTAGTCCGCCGAGACGAGCTGGAGCAGCGTCCCGTTGTAGCGGCGCGGGAACATGGTCCCAGGCTGCATGCCGTGGAGATGGCCGAAAACGCAGAGCGGGACGTGATATTTTTCCAAAAGGTCTGTAAAGCCGCTGGGCTTGGTCAGATCGCAGACCGGCGGGTAGTGGAGCAGGAGGATGGTGTGCTTGCACTGCAGGGCCTCGGCTTCCTGCAAGGTCCGTTCGACGCGCAAAAGTTCCCGCCGATAGGGCTTGGCGTCGCGGTCTTCCTGGTAGTGGATGTCGCCCGGGCAGACCCAGCCGTGGGTGCCGCAGATGGCGATGTCCTTGTCGCCCAGGACGGCTGTCGAGCCGTAGAGGTACTGCATATTATTCTCGGCGTCCATCCGGTTCAGTTTGCCGGCACTTTCCCACCAGTAATCGTGGTTGCCGCGGATTATGATTTTTTTACCCGGCAGGGCCCGTATCTGGTCCAGGTCTTCCTGGGCCTCCTTGAGGTGCATGGCCCAAGACGTGTCGCCGGCGATGAGGACGACGTCGTCGTCACTGACGCGGCTCTTCCAGTCGGCGGCGATGCGCTGCCAATGGTTCTTCCAGCGGCTGCCGAAGACTTCCATGGGCTTTTTGGGGGGATTGCCTGATAAATGTAGATCACCGATTGCAAATAAACGCATAGAGTTGTAATAACCGTCCTTTCTTATACTTCATGCAAGCGCTGCTGCAAGGCATGAATGAAGCGCGCTGAATGGCCTCCGTTGGCGATTTGGGGAATCATATAGCCGACGTAGAGGGGGTTGGTCAGAAAGCGCGGGATAATTTTGACATACAAGGCATCGTCAGCCGGGAAGTCATAGAAAAAGATATTATAACTGTCGTTGAAGCTGACAAAGGAGTGCATGAAATAATCTGCCGTCAGCTGCATATAGCGGACGAATTTCCCCAGCTTTCCCCGGTCTTTGAGGATGAGGTTCACTTCATAAAAGCCGATGATCGGGCGCTGGGACAAGTTGACCGTCAGGCCGTCTTCTTCAATGATGGAAGGCCCGACGAAGTGGAAAGGTTTGATGTCCTGGTGATAGTCGTAGTCCTTGAAGCCGACGATCTGCGAATGGGGGTGGTGGATGGTGCCGCCGGCCATGTAGCCGTGGTTGCGGTAGAAGACGACGGACCGGAATTTTCCCATGTCCTTGACTTGCTGCCATTTTTCCAGGCCGAATTCGATGAGCTTCAAGGCGTATTCCGGTGTATACGATGAAAATTCGCCATCGCAGTCATCGCTTTCGATGATCAGCGTCTGCCACGAATCCTTGAGGACGGGGTAGGCGTTTTCCAGCCAGATCATAGGGCCCCGTTTTTCCATGACGTTCTTCAAGTGGGCTACGTCGCAGAAGGGACAATACTTTTCATCGCGATGGACCGTGTCGGGCTTGGTCTTGCCCAGGTCCAGATTATATTCCAAAATGTGAGATAAGGGATTTTCATTCATGACGACCGCTCCTTTTGATACCTACTATACATTGTAGCATAGAGATAGCCATTTTCAAACCATGTGGTATAATACAGATATGCTATTTTTAAGGAGGAATTTATCATGAGTCTTCATATTGCTGCTCGTGACGGTGAAATCGCCGACCGCATCTTGCTTCCCGGCGATCCCCTGCGGGCTAAATATATTGCTGAAACTTTTTTGGACGATGCCGTCTGCTACACGGATATCCGCAACATCCTCGGCTATACGGGGACCTATAAAGGCGTCCGCCTGTCCGTCCAGGGCACGGGCATGGGCATCCCGTCCATTTCCATTTATGCGACGGAACTCATGCGCGATTACGGCGTGAAGAAGCTCATCCGCGTCGGCACCTGCGGGGCCATGCGCAAAGATATCAAGCTCCGCGACGTCATCATCGCCCAGGGGGCCACGACGGACTCGTCGATCATCCGCAACATCTTCGGCGGCTCCATCAACTACGCGCCACTGGCTGATTTCACGCTCCTGCGCCAGGCCTACGAACAGTCGGTCAAACAGGGCATCCCGGCGCGGGTCGGCAACATCGTCTCTGTCGACCGCTTCTACGATGACGAAATCGACAATGATAAACTGACCCAGTACGGCATCATGGCCGTCGAAATGGAAACGGCCGGCCTCTATACGCTGGCTGCCAAATACGGCGCTCAGGCCCTGGGATTGTTCACGGTCAGCGACCACTTGCTGACGGGCGAAGCCTGCACGCCGGAAGAACGGCAGACGTCCTTCGACGATATGATCCGCATTGCCTTGGAAACGGCTATCCAGGAGTAACCGCCTATGAGAGCTAAAGAACTACGGGTCATTGACAGCCACTTCCATTTTTGTGATTACGTCGGCTTCAACCAGATTGCCCTGGCTGCGGGCTATACTAATACGGAAGAATGCCTGCACAAGGCCTTTCAGGACAACAACATCGTCCACGGCGTCGTCATGGGCAACAAGACCCTGGACCCGGCAGGCCATCACTACCCCGATTACATGAGCTACTGCATCGGCCTGGACAGCAACGTCTTTTACGACGATATGGACCTCATGACGGCCCAGGTCGAAGAGAACCTCAAGCGCAAGCAGTGCTGCGGCATCAAGCTCTATCCGGGCTATAACCACGTCTACGTCTACGATGAGCTCTATGACCCCATTTACGAGCTGGCCCGGAAGTATAACAAGCCCGTCGCCATCCACACGGGCCTGACGGCTACGGCCAACGCCCTCTTGAAGTACAGTCATCCCATGACCCTCGATGAAGCGGCCGTCAAATATCCCGATGTCCAGTTCGTCATGTGCCACATCGGCAATCCCTTCCTGCAGGATGCCATTGCCGTCCTGGAAAAGAACCACAACGTCGCCGTCGACTTGTCAGGCCTCCTGGAAGGGAAGATACCCGACATGGTCACCTTCCTGCGGGATAAGCGGGGCTATATTTCCATGCTCCGGGACTGGCTGAACTACCTCGGCTCTTATGACCGGGTCATGTTCGGGACCGACTGGCCCCTGGCTAATTTTGCCGATTATATTACCTTTGTCAAAGATTTCATCCCTGAAACGTATTGGGATGACGTCTTCTTTAACAATGCCAACCGCATCTACCAGCTGGGATTATAGCCGGCCTTGCGGCAAGGGAGGAACGCCTTTTGTATACTGTAACCAAGCGGATGGAAATATCCGCTGCCCATTACCTGGTCCTCGATTATGAGAGCAAGTGCGAGCATCTCCACGGTCATAACTGGATCATCTCTGTGACCTGCCAGGCCGAAACACTGGACCGAAACGGCATGGTCGTCGATTTCAAGAAAATCAAGGAAATGGTCCACGCCAAGATGGACCATCAGAATCTGAACGATGTCTTCGACTTCAATCCGACGGCGGAAAATATCGCCAAGTGGATCTGCGACACCGTTCCCCATTGTGTCAAAGTGACGGTCCAGGAAAGCGAAGGGAACGTGGCCACTTATGAATTATAGCCTCTGTGTCAACGAGATTTTCGACAGTATCGACGGCGAAGGCAAGAAAGCCGGTCAGCTGGCGACGTTCATCCGCCTCTGCGGCTGCAACCTGCGCTGTTCTTACTGCGATACGGCCTATGCCTTTAACGAAGGCCGGCACATGGACATTGCCGATATCATCGCCCAAGTGTCCTATCCCAACGTCACCCTGACCGGCGGCGAACCGCTGTGCCAGGACATCCACGCCCTCCTGGAAGGGCTCAAAGGGCACAGCGTCAATATCGAGACCAATGGCAGCATGGACATCGAGCCGTATTTCAAATACGACCACGTCTGGTTCACTGTCGATTATAAGAGCCTGTCTTCGGACATGGCCAATCGCATGCTGCCGGAGAACTTCGAGAAGCTCCGGCCTCAGGACGTCCTGAAGTTCGTCGTCGGCGACGAAGCCGACCTGCGCCAGGCTCTGGGTGTCTATCAGCTGTACCGGCCTAAATGTGCCGTCTACGTCGGCGCCGTCTTCGGCAAAATCGAGCCGCGGCGCATCGTCGAGTTCATGAAGGAACACCGTCTGACGGACTGGCACATGCAGCTTCAACTCCATAAGATCATCTGGAACCCCGACGACCGGGGCGTCTAGCTGGGACGACGAAACGCCGTTATCCGCTGATTTGCGGGTAACGGCGTTTTTTGAAGATGGCCTGGTCGTCGTCGAGCATGTGCTGGAAGCAGAAGAGCGTCGCGTCCGTATCGGTCAGGCTGTCGTGCCAGTTGCGGCCGTGATAGCCGTAGTGGGCGGCGCAGTTCATGAGCTTTTCATAAGTGATGGTCTTCGTTTCCTGGTAATGGATGAGGGAAAAGGCTTCGGCCAGGTCGAGGTAGATGTCCTTGTCCGGCAGGACGACGCCCGACGCGTGGAGCTTGGCAATGTCGTTGAAGGTACTGTAGCCGACGATGAGGTCTGCATCCATGAAAAGGCTGCTGACCGTGTCGGCCCAGAGGATGAACGGGTCTTCACAGGCGACCTGTTCCGGCGTGATGTGATTGACTTCCATCGCTTCATCCCAGCGTTCCGTGTAGAGGGGCTTGAAATAGCGGTTCATGAGGACGTCGCCGCAGCCGTTCATGATGGACAGCTGGATGATTTCGGCGTCGGCCGTGAGGCCCGTCGTCTCCAGGTCCAGCGTCAGGATGCGCGCCGGGTCGAGGCGGCGGATGGCCTGTTTGATCTGCGGTGACCGGCGGATGCTCTGGCGCCGGGCTTTTTCTTTCTTCGACAGTAACTTTTTCATGGAAAAACCTCCTTTCTTCTCTGCAATGGCTTTATTATAGGAAGAAAGGAGGTCCTTGTCAATCGTTATTTCTTGGTGCTGGCACCGGTCGCAGCCTGCGGCGGAGCCGGCCGGTCGACGGTGGCAAAGCCGTAGACGGCCGTACAGGCCAGGAGCAGCATGAGCAGGAGGGAGATGATTTTTTTGCTGTCATAGGAGAAGTGTCCTTTCGTGATTACTTATTCGTATAAGCCGCTGGGCTTTTCCGAGAGGTTGATGAAGATATTCTTGGTCTGCATGTAATGGCGCATGGTCGTCTTGTCCGTTTCGCGGCCGATGCCGGAGAGCTTGTAGCCGCCGAAAGGTGCGCCGGCCGGCAGGGCATTGTAGGTGTTGACCCACATGCGGCCCGTTTCCACGCCTTTGGCTACGCGCAGGGCCCGGTTGATGTCGCGCGTCCAGACGGCGCCGCCTAAGCCGTATTCGCTGGCGTTGGCCAGGGCGATGACTTCATCTTCCGTCTCAAAGGGCAGGATGCAGACGACAGGGCCGAAGATTTCTTCCTGGGCAATGCGCATATCGTTGGTGACGTCGGCGAAGATCGTCGGTTTGATGAAATTGCCCTTGTCGAGGCCGTTGGCGGTTGCCTTTTCGCCGCCGCAGACCAGGCGGGCGCCTTCCTGCTTGCCGATTTCGATGTAGCTGAGGATCTTTTCGACCTGACGGCCGTCGATCTGGGCGCCCATCTGCGTGTCTTCCAGCCAGGGCAGGCCGACTTTGACGCGGTTGAATCGTTCGGCCAGTTCGGCGACGAACTTGTCGTAGATCCCTTTCTGGACGAAGATGCGGGAGCCGGCGCAGCAGACCTGACCCTGGTTGAAGAGGATGCCCAGCTGGGCGCCGTCCATGGCCATGTCCCAATCGCAGTCGTCGAAGAAGATATTCGCCGATTTGCCGCCCAGTTCCAGTGTCGCCGGGATGAGTTTTTCCTGGGCTGCTTTGTAGACGCCGCGGCCGATTTCCGTAGAGCCCGTGAAGGCCAGTTTCTGGATATCCGGATGGTCGAGGATGTACTGACCCGACCGGGAGCCCTTGCCGGTGATGACGTTGACGACGCCGTCAGGCAGGACGCCTTCCAGGAGGTGCATCAGTTCCAGGACGCTGAGGGACGTCGTGCTCGATGGCTTGAGGATGATCGCACAGCCGGCGGCCAGGGCCGGTGCCAGTTTCCAGGCGGCCATGAGGAAGGGGAAGTTCCACGGGATGATCTGGCCGACGACGCCAATCGGTTCGTGGATGACCAGGCTCAGCGTGTGGTCGTCCAGGGTCGACGCCCGGCCGTCTTCGCTGCGGACGACGCCGGCGAAGTAGCGGAAATGGTCGGCTGCTGCCGGGATGTCGACGGCCTTCGTTTCCCGGATGGGCTTGCCGTTGTCCAAGGTTTCGATGAGGGCCAGCGTGTCGGCATTCTTATCGATGATGTCGGCGATTTTCAAGAGGATGGCCTGTCGTTTTCGGGGCGATACGTTCTTCCAGGCCGGGAAGGCAGCCTGGGCGGCGCGGACAGCGGCGTTGACGTCGTCCTGCGTCGCTTCGGCACAGACCGACAGGACTTCACCGTTGGCAGGGTTGATGGCTTTAAAGGTAGAACCGTCGCTGGACGGGACCCAGCGGCCATTGATATATAAATCGTAAGAGGGGCGGATGACATTTTTCATCAGGACACTTCCTTTCTACGTAATGGACATAAGAGAAAATGATTCTTTGTTAATGTAAAGTCATTATACCATAAGTATACTAAAACGGTCAACAATGGGAATTTTTTCACGGTCTTTGCCCTGTATAAATGATTGCAAATATTGACAAAGCAGGCTAAAATAGATAGGGTACACAATAAGTATAGTTTCACAGGAGAAGTTACATGTATAAATACGTTTTATTCGATCTCGACGGGACCCTGACCGATTCCAAGGAAGGCATCATCAAGTCCGTTGCCTATGCCCTGGAACAGATGGGCGAATCGACAGAAGGCCGTCTGGATCAGCATACTATCGTCGGGCCGCCGCTGTTGACGACCTTTGAAGACGTCTATGGCTTTTCGCCGGAAAAGGCCCGTCAGACTTATGCCTATTTCCAGGAACGCTACAGCACGATCGGCAAGTTCGAGAACCGGGCTTTCGACGGCATCGTTCCCATGCTCAAGGCCATGAAGGAAGCGGGCATCCGCTCGTTCGTCGCTACATCGAAGCCCCAGGTCCATGCCGAGGCAATCTGCCAGAAATTCGGCATCGATCCCTATGTGGAAGCCATTGCCGGACCGGCCGTCGGCGGGACTGATACCAAGGCTGACGTCATGCGGCGCATCCTGGCTGGCCTGGGCCCGGTGGAAAAGGGCGACGCCGTCATGGTCGGCGACCGCCGTTTCGACATCATCGGCGCCCACGAATTGGGCCTGCCCGTCATTTATGTCACCTATGGCTATGGCGATGAAGCGGAACGGAAGGCCTTCCAGCCCGATTACACGGCAGCGACCGTAGGGGACTTGAAACAGTTACTTTTGCAAGCATGATGCTAGCTATAATACATTATATAATAAGAGATGAAGGAGCATTTTTATGAAGTTACAAGAAAAACAGATGATCCATGGCTTTGCCGTCGACCGGTCCCGTTACGTACCGGAACTGCACAGCCAGGCCTATGAGCTGCACCACGTCCAGTCCGGTGCCCGCCTGTTATATATCCAGAATGACGACGACAATAAGGTCTTTTCCATTTCCTTCCGGACGACGCCGTCCGACAGCACTGGCGTACCCCATATCTGCGAACATTCGACGCTCTGCGGCTCGCGGAAGTTCCCCCTCAAGGAACCCTTTGTCGAACTGGTGAAGGGCTCGCTCAACACCTTCCTCAACGCCATGACCTTTCCGGACAAGACCATGTATCCCGTAGCCAGCCGCAACGCTGCTGATTTCAAGAACCTCATGGACGTCTATCTCGACGCCGTCTTCTTCCCGAACATGATTAAGGACAAACAGGTCCTCATGCAGGAAGGCTGGCATTATCATCTCGACTCGGCTGACGACGAGCTGACTTATCGCGGCGTCGTCTATAACGAAATGAAAGGCGTCTTCTCTTCACCGGACTCGCAGATGGAACGGCACGTCATGGATGCCCTCTTCCCGGATACGACGTATGGCGTCGAATCGGGCGGCAACCCCGATGATATCCCGAACTTGACGCAGGAAGGCTTTGCCGCTTTCCACGCCAAATATTATCACCCGTCGAACAGCTATATCTTCCTCTACGGCGATATGGATATCGACCAGACCCTGGCCTTCATCGACGGCGAATACCTGAGCCAGTTCCAGGCCCAGACCATCGATTCGGCCATCGGCCGCCAGGCCTGCCCGGGCAGCCAGGTCCAGACCTTCCCCTACGGCATTGCCACGGGAGAAAAGACGGACCACAAGACGCTGCACAGCCTGACCTATGTCATCGACGACGCCCTGGACCCGACGGTAGCCATGGCCTTCAAAGTCCTGACCTACGTCCTCCTGCAGTCGCCGGCAGCGCCGCTGAAGAAAGCCCTGGTCGATGCCGGTCTGGGCAAGGATATTTCCGGTGACTTCCAGGACGGTCTCCAGCAGCCCATGTGGGGCATTTCCGTCAATGGCTCGGACCCGGATAAACAGGACAAGATCCTGCCCATCGTCCGCGACGTCCTCAGCAACATGGTCCGCGACGGCCTGGACAAGACCCTGCTCACAGGCGCTTTGAACCGGACGGAATTCATCCTGCGCGAAGCCGATTTCGTCGGCCGCCCGAAGGGCCTCATCTACGGCATCCGCTGCATGGATACGTGGCTCTACGATATGGATCCCCTGGCTGCCCTGTCTTATGAAGGCTCCCTGGATGTGTTGCGCCGCGGCATCGACAACGGCTACTTTGAAGGCCTCATCCAGAAATACATCCTCGACAATCCCTATTACGCCCTGATCTCACTGGTACCGGAACCGGGCCTGACCGAACGGCACGACAAGGCCCTGGCCGACAAGCTGGCTGTTTACAAGACTTCGCTCTCGAAAGAAGAAATCGACGCCATCGTAGCCGACTCCCAGGCCCTGCAGAAGCGGCAGGCCACGCCGGACTCGCCGGAAGCCCTGGAAACGATTCCGACCCTGACCCGGGACGACCTGGAAAAGAAGGCCGACACGATTGCCATGGAACAGCAGGATGTAGGCGGCGTCCCGGTCTGCTATGTCGCGGATGAAACGAACGGCATTACTTATGTCAATGCCTACTTCGACCTCCACGGCCTGACACGGGAAGAAATTTCCTATGTCTACCTGCTGAGCGACCTCATCGGCGATATGGATACGACAGACCATACGTATGGGGACATCGCGTCGCTCATCGACTTGTACACGGGCGGCATCGACTACAGCGTGTCGGCCTTTTCGAACCGGACGGACAACAAGGACTACATGCCGGTCTTCCGCTTCAAGGCCAAAGGCCTGACGCAGAACCTGGACAAACTCGTCGATTTGTTGAAGGAAATCTCCCTGCATACGGTCTTCACGAATAAGGACCGCCTGGTCGAACTCGTGGAAGAAACGAAGGCCGGCTGGGATATGGATGCCTTCCGCCGGGGCCATACGATCGTCATGCACCGCGTCTTGTCCTACGTTTCGCCAGTCGAAGCCTTCTGCGACGCCGGGGAATTGTCGTACTACGAATTCATTACCGATGTCGCCAGCCGCATCCACACGGACGCCGAAGCCATCGGCGCCAAACTCGCTGCGGTCATGAAGAAGATCTTCACCCGTTCGGCCCTGACCCTGGAAGTGACGGCCAGCCGGGACGACTGGCAGACGGCGAAAAACACTGTGTCGTCGTGGATCACGGCCCTGCCGCAGGGCGAAAAGCTCCAGGGCTTGTGCGATTTCGGCCTGTCCCGGAAGAATGAAGGCATCATGACCAGCGGCACGGTCCAGTACGTCGCCAAAGGCGGCAACTTCCGCAGCCACGGCTACGACTACGACGGCTCGCTCATGGTCCTCGATACGATCCTCCAGTACGGCTACTTGTGGACGAAGATCCGCGTCCAGGGCGGGGCGTACGGCGCCTTCACCCGTTTCTATGACAACGGCGACATGGTCTTCTGCTCGTACCGCGACCCCAATCTCCGCTCCAGCGTCGAAGCCTACGATGCCCTGGCAGATTATCTGGAATCCTTCGACGTGTCTGACCGGGAAATGACGAAATACGTCATCGGGACCTTGAGTCGCATCGACATCCCCTTGACGCCGTCCCTGCGGGGGGCCAAGGCCATGACCCGCTATTTCACGGGGACCACTGATGCCATTGCTCAGCAGCGCCGGGACCAGCTGCTGGCGACGACGGCCGCCGACATCCGGGCTCTGGCACCGCGCATCCGCGCCGTCATGGCCGATGACAATGTCTGCGTCATGGGCAGTGAAGCCAAGATACGCGAAGCGAAGGACTTGTTCACCAGCCTCATTTCGCTGCCCGATTAGGATGTGAGTGTCATGCGCGGACGTTTTGCGCCGAGCCCGACGGGCTATATCCATTTGGGAAATGTCTGGTCGGCTTTCCTGGCCTGGCTGCAAGTGCGCCAGGCCGGCGGGACCTTGGTCCTGCGGATCGAAGATATTGATGAACAGCGATCGAAACCCATCTTTACCCAGGCCCTCATGGAAGACCTGCACTGGCTGGGCCTCGATTGGGATGAAGGGCCTGACATAGGCGGACCTTACGGGCCGTACATCCAGCAGGAACGATACGACCGCTATGCGGCGGCCCTGGATACACTCAAAACCGCCGGCCTCTTGTATCCCTGTTATTGCAGCCGCGCCCGCCTGCAGGCCGTCGGCGCCCCTCATGCCGGCGAGCATACCGTCTACGACGGCCATTGCTACGGCCTGAGCGAAGCCCAGCGGAAGCAGATGACCAAGAAGCCGTCGTGGCGGGTCCATGTGCCGGAACGGACCATTTCCTTTACAGACGGCGTCTACGGGCCGTTCCACGAAGACTTGACGCGCTGCTGCGGCGACTTCGTCGTCCGCCGGGCCGACGACATGTATGCCTATCAGCTGGCCGTCTCCGTCGACGACGGGGCCATGGCCATCACCCATGTCCTGCGCGGCGAAGACCTGTTATCGTCGACGGCCCAGCAGATATGGCTCATGGAAACGTTGGGTTATACGCCGCCCGTATACACCCACGTGCCCATGCTCGTCGATGAAGTCGGGAACCGCCTATCCAAGCGCCAGCACGGCATCACTATCCGCTCCTTGCGGGACCGGGGCCTTACGGCAGAAGACATCTTATCCTACCTGGCCTACGCCGGCGGCCTGGTGCCGGAACGGCGCCGCTATAGCCGGGATGAACTTGTCCGGCGCTGCGATTTCCACAAATTGCGCACCGAGCCCATCGTCGTAAACATGCTGTAGGGGCCGCCCAAAGGGCGGCCCGCCAGAGGAGACGCACTCAGGTTCCTGTCATTATGCGAAGTTACTTTTCTCTATAGTTTGTAGTACGGAGTTTGTAGAAGATGGCTTTAAATTTAAAACTATTCACTACAAACTTCAAACTGCAAACTTTTAACTTGGACTACGAACTACGAACCACGAATCTCCCCAAGAAGTTTTGTCTGAAAGAAGAAACTTTCAGGCAAAACTTCTTTTTTTCGCCATTATGTTGTCACAGCGTGTGGAAATGTGGTAAAATGTGGTGAAAAGTGAAAGGAGTTGCGGCCTTATGTTTATGGGTGAATATGAACATACCATCGATGCAAAAGGTCGCGTTATTTTGCCTGTCAAATTTCGGGACGAACTAGGGCCAAAGTTCGTCGTTACCCGCGGTTTGGAAGGCTGCCTTTCTGTCTATACGATGGAGGCGTGGATGCGGTTGGCCGGCAGTTTGAAAAAACTCCGGGCTTCTAAAGAAAATGTCCGCGCCTTCAAGCGGTTTGTCTTCGGCAGTGCTGCCGAAGTAGAATTCGATAAACAAGGCCGCATCCTGATTCCGGCGACATTGAGGGCCTATGCCAAGCTGGTCAAGGATGTGACTGTCCTGGGGACAGGGGATAAGGTCGAAATCTGGAGCAAAGACGCTTATGAAGCGTATGCTGCCAAGACCGTACCGGTCATGGAAGAAATTGCGGAAAGTCTCGACGATGCCCTGGACTTGGACTTTTAGGAGGAATTATGAATTTTCATCACGTCAGTGTGCTTCGTAAAGAAACCATAGATAACTTAATTACCGACCCTGACGGGATCTATGTCGATTGTACACTCGGCGGCGGTGGTCATTCCCGAGCGCTGGCCGAACGCTTGTCGCCTAAAGCGACGCTCATCGGCCTCGACCAGGACCGGGACGCCATTGCAGCGGCGACGGAACGGCTGAAGGATACGGCCTGCCGGCGTATCCTGGTACAGCGGAATTTCCGCTATCTGCCAGACGTGCTCGATGAATTGGGGATAGAAAAGGTGGACGGCGTCATGTTCGACCTCGGCGTGTCCAGCTATCAGCTCGATACGCCGGAACGGGGCTTTTCCTACATGCAGGACGGTCCCCTGGACATGCGCATGGACCGGGACCAGAAGCGCAGCGCTTACGATATCGTCAATGGCTACAGCCAGGCCGACTTATACCGCATCATCAAGACCTACGGCGAAGAACGGTGGGCCAAGCGCATTGCGGCCTTCATCGTCGAGGCGCGGCGGGAAAAGCCCTTGGAACGGACAGAAGAACTGGTCCAGGTCATCAAGAAGGCCATCCCGGCCGGTGCCCGAAAGGACGGACCCCATCCGGCCAAACGGACGTTCCAGGCCATCCGTATCGAAGTCAATGATGAACTGGGAATCCTTCACGATTCCCTGGAACAGGCTGCCCAGCGCCTGAAGCCGGGCGGACGGCTGTGCGTCATTACCTTCCATTCCCTGGAAGACCGCATTGCCAAACAGACGTTGAGGCTCTTGGCGACAGATTGTATCTGCCCGCCGGACATGCCCGTTTGTACGTGCCATCATCATGCCATCCTAAAAACGAAGCGCCAGCCCATCCTGCCGTCGCAGGAAGAACTGGATACGAATCCGCGGGCCCGCAGTGCGAAGCTCCGCGTCGGCATCCGCAAGTAACGGGGCCGGGCTATGATCATGGAAATGGATGTGTTGCGTATGCTGGTGAGGAAAGCCGGGAACATACATGGTGATAAGAGCATACCCTTATGGCGGACGGCTGCCGTAGACGCAATCCGGCGGGGGGCGGCTTACGTCCTGCTGCCGATTGGAATGATTGCGGCTATCGTGATCGTGTCCAATCTACTGACATCCTGGACGTATCAGCAGAGTGGAGAACTCATGGAGGTGAAGCGCGAGACGCAGCAGCTGCAGCGTGAAAACGATGAACTGCGCGTCGAGATTTCCAAATTGGAAACACCGGAACGAATTTACACGACCGCGACGAAGCGACTGGGCATGGTAGCACCGTCACGGATCTTTTACGGGAGCCAGACGGACCAGGCCGCAAGGGGAAAACGTCGATAATTGCTTAAAACCGAGAGGTCGACGCACTTCGTGCGACGACCTCATTGTTGTTTAGCTTGTAGAGAATACAGAAAGAAGTCACAAGGAGGACCTATGATTATGACCAAAACGGTAGGAGAACTTTGTAAACAGATCAAGGGCATTTATAATCTCAATGGCAGTGCCGATACGGTGATCACCGGTATTTCATCGGATTCGCGCCAGATTGAAGCGGGCTATCTCTTCGTCTGCATTTCCGGTGTCCACGTCGATGGCGCCGCCTTTGCAGCCCAGGCTGTCGAAAAAGGGGCCGTCGCCGTCTTGACGACGAAACACCTCGACCTGCCCAAGAGCACTATCCAGATCCAGGTACCGGACATCCATCACGCCCTGGAAGACATAGTCCCGTTCTTTTATGATTATCCGGGCAAGAAGATGCGCATGATCGGCGTCACCGGCACTAACGGCAAGACGACGACGACTCACATCATCGCCCATATCCTGCGGGCTGCAGGCTATCATGTCGGCGTCATCGGCACCATCCACGCCCTCATCGACGATGAAGAACTGCCGATCCACAACACGACGCCGGATGTCGTCGAACTCCAGCACTTCCTGGCCCTCATGCAGGAAAAGGGCATGACCCATGTCGTCATGGAAGTTTCCAGCCATGCCCTGGCCTTGAACCGCGTCGCCGGCATCGAATACGATACGGCTGTCTTCACCAACCTGACCCAGGACCACCTCGATTTCCACAAGACCATGGAAAACTACGTCGCCGCCAAGGCCAAGCTCTTCCAGAGCCTGACCGCTGCCGACCACGTCAAGGAAAACAAGACGGCTGTCGTCAATATCGACGATCCCTGGTCCAAGGATATCCTCCAGGCCTGCCACTGCAAGGTCCTGACCTACGGTGTCGAAAAGAATGCCGACCTCAAAGGGTCCAACTTGAAAGTCGAATTGAAGAAATCCTCCTTTGATGTCGTCGGCCCCTTCGTCAACGTCCACCTCAACATGAATATCACGGGCTTGTTCAATGTCTACAATACGCTGGCTGCCATCGGCGCAGCCCATGCCGAAGGCGTCGATGAAGCCACTATCGACAAGGCTATCCAGACCTTTCACTCCGTACCGGGCCGTTTTGAACTCGTCGAAGCCGGTCAGGATTTCGCCATCGTCGTCGACTATTCCCATACGCCGGACAGCCTGCAGAAGGCTCTGGAAACGGCGCGGGCCATGAAGCCGAACCGCATCATCGCCGTCTTTGGCTGCGGCGGCGACCGCGATAAGACCAAGCGCCCCATCATGGGCCGCATCGGCGCCGAACTGGCCGATATCCCTATCGTCACGTCTGATAACCCCCGCTCGGAAAACCCGGAAACCATCGTTTCCGAAGTCGAAGCGGGCGTCAAGGAAGGTTTGAAACCGGGTCAGCACCATGAAGTCATCGTCAACCGCCGCGACGCCATTTACCGCGCCGTCGAACTGGCCCAGACCAACGACATCATCGTCATCGCCGGCAAGGGCCATGAAACGTATCAGATCCTCAACGACGGGACCATTCATTTCGATGACCGCGAAGAAGCGCGCAACGCCGTCCATGCACTGCACAGAGGAGATAAATAATGGCTGCTTTTACTAGCGAAGAAATAATCCAGGCCACTGGCGCCCGGCTCCTGAAGCCGGCCGCCTCTGTGTCTTTCAGCGATGTCTGCACGGATACGCGGGCCATCGCCAAGGGTTCGTTGTTCGTCGCCTTCAAAGGGACGTCTTTCAACGGCCATGATTTCGTAGATAAGGCCCTGGCTGCCGGCGCTGCCGGGGCAGTCGTATCGGAAGTGCGTCCGGAATATGAAGGGCTGACGGCGCCGATTTTCGTCGCCGCCGACACGCTCAAGGCCTATCAGGACCTGGCCCGCTTCCACCGCCGCCGCTTTGCCATCCCCGTCGTAGCCGTCACCGGTTCGGTCGGCAAGACGTCGACGCGCAATATGATCGCTACCGTCCTCAGCGAAAAGTACCGTGTCTTGCAGACGGAAAAGAATTTCAACAACGAAATCGGCCTGCCCAAGACGCTCTTGCAGCTGACGCCGGACCACGAAGCCTGCGTCGTAGAAATGGGTATGCGCGGCTTAGGGCAGATTGCCGAACTGGCTGCCATCGGCGAACCGACTATCGGCGTCGTAACCAACGTCGGCAAGAGCCATATCGAACTGCTGGGCTCGCAGGAAAATATCGCCAAGGCCAAAGCCGAACTCGTCCAGGCCCTGGATGAAAAGGGGACGGCTGTCCTCAACGGCGACGATCCCTTCGTCCGCCCGATGACGGCTTTGTGCAAAGGGAAGACTGTCCTCTATGGGACCGATGACCAGGCGGCTGTACGGGCAGACCATATCGTCTGCGACCAGCAGGGCGTCCGCTTCCATTGCAGCGGCGCCGGCCAGTCTTTCGACGTTTCCGTGCCGGTCATCGGCGGCCACAACGTCTACAATGCCCTGGCAGCCATTGCCGTCGGCCAGCTGACGGGCCTGAGCGCGGCTGAGATACAGCGCGGCCTGGCATCGTACCACGGCATGGCCATGCGCCAGGAACTGCTGCATATCGGGCCGTATACCTTCATCAACGATACGTATAATGCCAATCCCGCGTCCATGGCCGAAGCCATCCGCACGCTGGACCTGCTGACAAAGGGCCGCAAGATCGCCGTCCTCGGCGGCATGGGCGAACTGGGAGACTGGGCGAAACGGGAACACGAAACCATTGGCCGCCTCGTCGCCCAGACCGGTCTCGATGCCCTCATCACGATGGGCGATTTAGCCAAAGATATCGCTCAATCGGCGAAAGCTGCAGGCATGACGGCCGTCTATACGACGGATACGCATGAACAGGCGGCGCGCCAGCTGAAAGAACTCCTCCACGATGGCGATACAGTCCTCCTCAAGGGCTCGCGGAGCTTTGCCATGGAAAAAATACTGCCCTATTTTGAAAGGAAGTAATGTGAATGTTTAAAATGCTGATTCTCAGCTTCATCGTCAGCCTGGTCATCGGCCTGGTCTTCGGACCGCTGGTCATCAAGGAATTGAAAAAATTCCATGCCCGCCAGTCCGAAAGGGAAGAAGGGCCGCAGAGCCACAAATATAAAGCCGGGACGCCGACTATGGGCGGCATCCTCATCCTGACGGCGCTGACCGTATCGTGCCTCATCTTCGATCCGATGGACCTGCGCAAAGGCCTGGCCTTATTCCTGGCTTTGGGGCATGGCGTCATCGGCTTCCTCGATGACAGCATCAAGGCCATCAAGCACCGCAACCTGGGTCTTACGGCGAAACAGAAACTGGCCGGCCAGTTCGTCATGGCCGCGATTTTCTGCTACATCCTCGATGCCTTTCTCCATTTCCCGACGACCTTGTGGATTCCCTTTACTTCCATCACTGTCGATTTGGGCATGTTCTACTATCTCTTCGTCTTCGTCATGATCGTCGGCACGAGCAATGCCGTCAACCTGACCGACGGCCTCGACGGCCTGGCTGCCGGGTCCTGCGCCATTACGTCCGTTGCCTACGTCGTCATCGCCGTCGCCCTGGGCTATACCCATTTCGCTATCTTTGGCACGGCCCTGACCGGGGCCTGCCTGGGCTTCCTCTTCTATAACCAGCATCCGGCCAAGATGTTCATGGGCGATACGGGCTCTTTGGCTCTGGGCGGTGCCCTGGCAGCTATGGCCATTTTGACCAAGACGGAACTGCTCCTCATCCTGGCTGGCGGCTTGTACGTCATCGAAGCCCTGTCGGTCATCATCCAGGTCATTTCCTTCAAGACCCGCGGTGTCCGCGTCTTCAAGATGAGCCCGATCCACCACCACTTTGAGCTGTCTGGCTGGAGTGAAGTCAAGGTCGTCACTGTGTTCTGGAGCTTCTCGGCTCTCATGGCGATCCTGTCCATTATCGTCGTACTGGCCTGCAAATAGGGCCTGCGGCTTTTCTGATTGAACTACGATATTTTATATAAAGCAGGTGTTGGCAATGAGCATCATGGATTTTTCTGGAAAACATTTCTTAGTCATCGGCGCAGGCATCAGCGGCCGCGCTGCCTCTCTGGCCCTGGCAGGTCATGGCGGGTCCGTTACGCTGAATGATATGAAGGCCATCGATACGGCGGAACAGCCGTGGCCGGATATAAAGGCCGCCGGCGTCCAGCTGGTCTTCGGCAGCCAGGAAACGGCTCTTTTGGACGGCATGGATGTCGTCGTCCCGTCGCCGGTCATTTCTCCGGAAATCCCGATCATGAAAGAAGCGGCCCGCCGCGGCCTGCCAATCTGGAGTGAAGTCGAAGTCGCCTGCCGGGTCACCGATGCTGACATGATCGGCATTACTGGGACCAATGGCAAGACGACGACGACGACCCTGGTCGGCGAAATCATGAAGGCCACAGGCCGTCAGACCGTCGTCGGCGGCAATATCGGCTACGGCCTGTCGGCCCAGGCCGACAACCTGCCAAAAGAAGCCGTCGTCGTCGCTGAACTGTCCAGTTTCCAGCTCGAATTCACGCACAGCATCAAGGCCAAGGCCGCGACAATCCTCAACATCACGCCGGACCACCTGGACCGCCATCATACGATGGAAGGCTATGCCGCTGCCAAGGAACGGATTTTCCTCAACCAGGACAAGGGCGATTACGCTGTCCTCAATTACGATGACGAACGGGTACGGGCCATGGCGAAAGACATGACCGGTACGGTCGTCTATTTCTCGACGTGCGGCGAAGTCCCGGAAGGGGCCTTTTATCGGGACGGACAGCTTATCCTGCGCCTCCATGGCCAGGATACCGTCGTCTGTGCCGAAACGGACCTGCACCTCTTCGGCAAGCATAATATCCAGAATTGCCTGGCTGCGATTCTCTTGACCTATGCTGCCGGAGCGCCCCTCGACGTCATCCGCCAGGTCCTCAAGGCTTTCAAAGGCGTCGAACACCGCCTGGAAAAAGTGCGGACCATCCACGGCGTCACCTATTACAACGACTCGAAGGGGACCAACGTCGATGCGTCCATGAAGGCCCTGGAAGCCTTCCCGCAGGCGCACCTCATCCTCATTGCCGGCGGCTATGACAAGAAGACGCCCCTCGATGACTTCATGGCCTTGGCGGCGAAACGCGTCGATACGCTGATCCTCATCGGCGATGCGGCCGAACGCTTCGAAGCCGCTGCCAAGAAGGCGGGTATCCAGGATATCCGCCGCACTGGTTACAGCATGGAAGGGGCCATCATGCTGGCCCGCAAAATTGCCAAGGCACCGCAGGCCGTCCTCTTGTCGCCGGCTTGCTCGAGCTTTGACATGTATGATAATTTTGAACAGCGCGGACGTGTCTTCAAGGGCATCGTCAACGCCATTTAACGATATTTAGAAGAAACAACAGGAGGCAGGAACATGCGTCGAGTCATTATTTCCGGAGGTGGCACAGGCGGCCATATCTACCCGGCGATTACCATTGCCCGGGCGATTGCCGACATTGAGCCCACCGAATTTCTCTACGTCGGCTCCAAAATCGGCCTGGAAAATACATTGATCCCTAAAGAAGGCTTGCCTTTCGTCACCCTCGACGTGCGGGGCCTGGAACGGAAGATTTCCGTCCGCAACCTCGTCACCCTGGGCAAGACGGCAGGCAGTCTGATCAAGGCAGAAGGCATTATCCACAAATTCAAACCGGACGTCGTCATCGGGACGGGCGGTTTCGTCTGCGGTCCGGTCCTTTTGGCAGCCAGCCTGAGTGGTGTGCCCACACTGATACAGGAACAGAACGTCATCCCCGGCGTTACCAATACGATTTTGAGCCGCTTCGTCAACCGCGTAGCCCTGGGCTATGAAGAGGCAGCAGCCCGTTTCAAGCGCAAGGATATCCTGGTCTATACGGGCAATCCCGTCCGCAAGGATATCCTCACGGTGACGCGGGAAGAAGGGCGCAAGGCCCTGGGCCTGGACCCGGATAAGTTTACGCTCCTCGTCGCCGGCGGCAGCCGCGGCGCCCGCAGCATCAACACGGCGATGATCGAAGTCCACAAGTATTTCCGCAACGACGACCATATCCAGATTCTCCACGTCACGGGGGACCATGAATACGACCGCGTCGTCAAGCAGCTGCCGGGCATCGAATGCCGCGGCCGCTATGGCAAGGGAAGCCGTATCATCCCGTACCTGCATCATATGCCCGACGCCCTGGCCGCCTGCGACCTGGCCGTCTACCGGGCCGGTGCCGTCGGTCTGGCTGAACTGACCGTCCGCGGCGTGCCGTCCATCCTCATTCCCTATCCCTATGCAGCCGAAGACCACCAGCGCTACAATGCCCAGGCCCTGGTCATGTGCGGCGCTGCCAAGATGATCCTCGACAAGATGCTGACAGGCCGGGAATTGTTAGAAGAAATCATTCATTTAAAAGACGATCCGAAGGCACTGGCAGCGATGGCGAAAGCCAGCCGCTCCATGGGCAAACCACAGGCGGCACACGATATTGCCGAACTGGCCTTGTCGATTGCCCGCAAACGTCGTCCGTAAGAGGAAAAGAAGGGTGTGGAATAAACCTATGGTTAATCTGAACGATGTTACCAACGTTCATTTTATCGGCATTGCCGGCGCTGGGATGCGGGCAATTGCCAATGTTTTCATTGAAAAAGGATATCATGTGTCCGGTTCGGACCTCAAAGCGTCTCCGGTAACGGAACAGTTCGCCAAAAAAGGGGCCCGTATCTGTATCGGCCAGCGTCCGGAAAACCTGCAGGACGCCCAGGTCGTCGTCATTTCATCGGCTATCCGCGATACCAATGTGGAACTGGCCGAAGCGCGCCGCCGCGGTATTCCTGTCATCCATCGCTCGGATGCCCTGGTCCATATCATGAGCTGGGGGAAGGGGATTTCCGTAGCCGGTGCCCACGGCAAGACGACGACATCGTCCATGCTGGGCCAGGTCTTTGAAGAATGTCATCAGGACCCGACCATCGTCATCGGCGGCGAAGTCGATTACCTGCATAGCAATTCCATCCTGGGGAAAGGCGCCTATGTCATCGCCGAAGCTGATGAAAGCGATGGGACTTTCCTCAAGCAGAACCCTTATATCGCCGTCGTCACCAATATCGACGCCGACCATATGGACCATTACGGCTCGCTGGAAAACGTCATCGCCGCTTTCAAGCAGTTCATCCAGAAGCTCGACCCTGAAGAAGGCCTGGCCGTCTTGTGCTTTGAAAACGACAAGATCCGCGCCCTGGCCCCGCAGACGGGCCGCCGCTACGTATCTTACGGCATCGAACAGCCGGCGGACTATCAGGCCAGCGACCTGCATTACCTCAAGGGCAAGCTCCATTTTTCCGTCTATAAGCACGGCGAAAAGATGGGGGATATGGTCCTCAACGTACCGGGACGCCACAACGTCCTCAACGCCCTGGCGACGACAGCCGTCGCCGATGCCTGCGGCCTGCCCTTCGACGGCATCGCGTCGGCCATGAGCCATTTCCACGGCGCCAAACGGCGTTTCCAGACCAAGGGCTTCGTCGGTGACGTCTGGGTCGTCGACGACTATGCCCACCATCCGACGGAAATCAATGCGACCTTGACGGCTGCCCGCGATATGGGGACGCACCGCGTCGTCTGCCTCTTCCAGCCGCACCGCTACACGCGGACGAAGCTGCTCCTCGACCAGTACGGCAGCGCCTTTGCCAAAGCCGATAAACTCATCGTCACCGACGTCTACAGTGCCGGTGAAGACCCCATCCCCGGTGTATCAGGGGAACTCATTGCCAAGAAGGTCAAGGAAACGACGGGACAAGATGTCACCTATATCCCGCACAAAGAAGACTTAGTGGCTTATTTAAAGGAAAATTCCCGGCCTCTCGACCTGGTCATCACCATGGGGGCCGGAGACATTTATAAAGTCGGCGAAGCCTATCTCGCTGAAGCTAAAGAAATGGAGAAATAAGGAAATGGAAGACATGAAAGATAAAAAAATTGCCGTCGTCGTCGGCGGTCCTTCGACAGAAGCAGAAGTATCGCGCCGCACTGGGGCTGCCATTGCTGACGCTTTGACGAAAAAGGGATATCACATCGAAACGATCGAACTCGTACCGAAAGAATTCGCCAAGACCTTGACCGAAAAGGGTATCGACATCGTCTTCAACGCCCTTCACGGCCGCTACGGCGAAGACGGTGTCATCCAGGGCTTGTGTGAAATGATGGGGATCCCCTATACCGGTCCCGGCGTCATGGCCAGTGCTGTTGGCATGAACAAGGTCATGAGCAAGGCCGCTTTCCAGGGGGCCGGCATTGCTACAGCGCCCTTTGCCTACTATTTCGCCACTCAGGACCGCGAAGCCATCGCTGCCGACATTGAACAGCGCTTCGACCTGCCTGTCGTCATCAAGTCGTCCGGTCAGGGCTCGAGTATCGGCACGGTCATTGTCCAGACCAAGGAGGAACTCCGTCCGGCCCTGGAAGAAGCCTTCAAGTACAGCGCTTCGCTGGTAGCCGAAGCCTTCATCGATGGCGATGAATTCACCGTCGCCGTCATGGACGACGTCGCCTTCCCGGTCATCCAGATCGTGTCCAGCACGGGCAAGTACGACTTCTATTCCAAGTATGCCCCTGGCGTCGCCAAGCATCTCTGCCCGGCTCCGATTTCGCCGGAACTGACCAAAGAAATGCAGGACCTGGCCCTGAATGTCTTCCATCTGTGCCACTGCAGCGGCGTATCCCGCGTCGATATCATGACCGACAAAGAAGGCCATCCGTTCGTCCTGGAAATCAACACCGTCCCGGGCATGACGGCGACCAGCCTGGTCCCCGATGCCGCCCGGGCCATGGGAATGTCCTTTGAAGATTTGTGTGAAAAGATTTTGCTGGAAGCATCGGTAGGTAAGTTTTAATGGGAAAGAAATCATATCATACGGGGCAGCGACGGGTCGTGCTGCCTAACGATTCTCATGATGTGTTTGTTCCTCCTCATCTTGAGAACGACCCGCTGAACGAACCGGACCGGGAAGCCCTGGCCGCCAAGAAAGAAGCCCAGCGCCGCCGCAAGGCCCGCCAGGCAGCACGGCTGAAGAAGAAAAAGGCTCGGCAGAAACAGATTTGGGCCCGGCGCCGCCGTATCGGCTGTATCTTTACGGTCCTCGGCGTCTTCGTTATCTGGCTCTTCCTGCGCCTGGCGCCGGTCTCTTTCGGGACGATCATCGTCGATGGCAACGAGAACATGTCCTTTGAAGACGTCTACCGGGCCTGCGGGGCTTATTCCTATGTCAACGTCGTCCAGTTGTCGACAGACGATGTGGAAGAACGGTTGAAGAAAGACCTGCGCATTGCCGACGCGACAGTGACGCGGGAATTCCCGGCGACGATCCACGTCACCCTGACAGAACGCAAGCCAGCCGCTGTCATCACGACGCTATACGGCTTCGCCTATGTCGACAAGACGGGGCGGGTCATCGAACTGGGGCCGCAGATCAAGGGTGTATCCCTGCCAATCATGACGGGCAAGAAAGTCGATAACCTGCTCTTAGGCGATACGGTGACAGATCCGACCCTCCATTCGGCCATGGTCTATCTCCAGAGCCTGCCGCCGGATATTCTCAAGAATATCGCTGAAATCAACGTGGGAAATCCCGAAAGCATCGTCGCCTATACGACCGATTCCATCCCTATCCACCTGGGCAGCGGCGATGAACCGGCAGAACGGGCGAAGCTGACGGAAACGCTGCTGGCCGAAGTTCAGGAAAATCATCTGGCCGTCCAATACATCGACACGGATGTGCGCTCGCCCCTTGTCAAGACGAAATAAGGCGCATAGGGCCTTGATTTTCAAAAACAGGTAGATAAATTTTCTAAGATAGTGTAAAATAATAAGGAATCCTACTGCACAGGGTGTGCGTTATAGAGTCTGAAGGAGGAAAATGCGATATGGCAGAGTTTGCAAACATAAAAGTAATAGGTGTCGGTGGCGGCGGTAACAACGCTGTCAACCGTATGATAGAAAGCGGCTTGCAGGGCGTCCAGTTCATTTCGGTCAATACGGAAGACCAGGTCCTGGAAGTATCCAAAGCCGATGTCAAGATCCAGATCGGTGAAAAATTGACGCGCGGCCTCGGCGCCGGTGCCAATCCCCAGGTCGGCGAACAGGCTGCCCTGGAAAGCAAAGAAGAAATCGTCAAGGCCCTGCAGGGTGCCGACATGGTCTTCGTCACAGCCGGCATGGGCGGCGGTACCGGTACCGGTGCAGCTCCTATCGTTGCCGAATGTGCCAAGGAAATGGGGGCCCTCACGGTGGCTGTCGTTACCAAGCCGTTCTCTTTTGAAGGGAAACGCCGTAAGGAAGTCGCTGATAAAGGTGCCGACTACTTGAAAGAAAAGGTCGACACGATCATCACTATCCCTAACGATAAATTGCTCCAGATCATCGACAAGAAGACGCCCCTCAAGGACGCATTCCTCGTCGCTGACGATGTCCTCCGCCAGGGCGTACAGGGCATTTCCGATTTGATTACGACGACAGGCCTCATCAACCTCGACTTCGCCGATGTCAAGACCATCATGTCCGACCAGGGCGAAGCTATCATGGGTATCGGCGTCGGCTCCGGTGAAAACCGTGCTGTCGAAGCTGTCGATGGAGCTATCCACAGCGCCCTCCTGGAAACGAGCATCGACGGTGCCCAGAGCATCTTGCTCAACGTTACCGGCGGCCCGGATATCAGCTTGTACGAAATCAACGAAGCAGCTGAAAAAGTGGCTGAAGCTGTCGATCCGGAAGCCAACATCATCTTTGGTTCCGTCATTGATCCGGATATGGAAGATTCCATCCGCATCACTGTCGTGGCTACGGGTTTTGGCAAAGAACCGTCTTCGATTCCCGCATTTGGCCAGGGCACTGGTACAGCAGCCAAAGCCGGCGATACGAAAGACAATGCCGGCGGCGTAGAAATTCCTACGTGGATGAGATAATCAGCATGAAAAAAGCGGATCCCGGCGGACCCGCTTTTTTTTAAAAATACCGTCGAGAAGAAGGTAGGAGGAAAAAACATGAGATGCCCATTTTGCCAATGTGCAGATACAAAAGTAACGGATTCGCGGGCTACCGATGACGGCAAGGCCATCCGTCGCCGACGCGAATGCCAGCAGTGCGGCCGCCGTTTCACGACGTATGAAATGGTCGAAGAAGTGCCGCTCGTCGTCGTCAAGAAAGATGGCCGTCATGAATTATTCGACCGCAACAAATTATTGAACGGCCTGCTCCGGGCCTGCAACAAGCGGGAAGTCACGCGGCAGCAGCTGGAGGACATCGTCACCAAGGTCGAGCGTAACATCCGCAATACCCTGGCCCAGGAAGTGTCCAGTGAAAAGATAGGGGAAATGGTCCTCAGCGAGCTGCGCTCTGTCGATGAAGTCGCTTATATCCGCTTTGCTTCCGTATACCGCGAATTCGCCGATCTGGACAGTTTCATGGCTGAACTGCAGCATCTCATGGGCACGAAAGAAAAGAAATAAGAGACCGGAATCGAGGAACATTATGACAGAAAATTATATCGATCATTTTTTGAACCATGTCCTGCCGGAATTGCGCATCGCCGTCATCGGCGACATCATGGTCGACCGCTATGTGTTCGGTAAAGTGGAACGCATTTCGCCGGAAGCGCCCGTACCTGTCAATAAAGTCGACCACATGACGTCCGTCCTGGGCGGGGCTGCCAACGTAGCCTCGAACCTGGCCAATCTCGATTGTCACGTCTTTCTGGGCGGCCTCATCGGCGACGATGAAAACGCGTCTCTCCTGCACCAGCTGCTGGAAGACGCCCATATCGACGGGTCGGGCCTGGTCGTGCGCCAGGACCACGCGACGACGACGAAAATGCGCATCCTCGGCGCCCGCCAGCAGATGGTACGCCTGGATTTTGAAGAAGTGACGCCCTTGGCCGTTACGGAAGAGGAACAACTCATGACCTGGCTGTACAACTGCGTGGCAGCCGGCCTGGACGGCATCATCCTGTCGGACTATAAGAAAGGCGTCCTCACCGATTCCCTGGCTCAGAGCATCATCAAAGAAGCCAATCGGGCCGGGATTCCCGTCCTGGTCGACCCCAAGGGCAGCGATTGGACGAAATACAACGGCGCCGATTTCGTGACGCCGAACATGAAAGAACTGAGCGACTGCCTGGGACGGCCTGTAGCCAATGAAGGACAGGCCGTCGTAGCGGCAGCGGAAATCCTGCATGAGCAGTATCAGTTCGCCCACCTCATGGTGACCCGCTCGGAAAAGGGCATCACCGTCATCGGCCGGGACGGCAAGGTGTGGAACAACCCGGCGACGGCGCAGGAAGTCTTCGACGTATCCGGTGCCGGTGATACCGTAGCCGCAGCTTTCCTGTCGGCTATTGCCGGCCACTTGTCGATTCGCACGAGCCTGCAGATCGCCAACGCCGCAGCGGGTATCGTCGTCACCAAGGTCGGGACCTATCCCATCCATCGCCACGAATTGCTCAAATTATGGCAGGAATGGCAGCCGGCCCACTGGCATCCGTATCAGCCCCTGAGTCGGGAAGAAGCGGCTGAAAAGATACGCCAATGGCAGAAGAAGGGCGATACCGTCGTCTTTACCAATGGCTGCTTCGACATCCTGCACCGCGGCCACGTCCTCTACCTGCAGCAGGCGGCCATGCTGGGCCAGCACCTCGTCGTCGGCCTCAACTCCGATGCGTCCGTGCGGCGCCTGAAAGGGGAAACGCGGCCCCTGGTCAAACAGGAAGACCGGGCCATCCTTTTGAGTGCCCTGGCCTGCGTCGATGAAGTGGTCATCTTCGAGGAAGATACACCGAAAGAACTTTTACAGGTCCTGCGTCCGGATATCCTGGTCAAAGGCGGCGATTACAAAGCTGATGAAGTCGTCGGCCGGGAATCGGTCAAGCGCGTCGAGATCATTTCCTTTGAAGACGGATATTCGACGACAGGCCTGATCCAGAAAATAGCTGATTTAGTAAAGAAGGGGAAACTATGAAAATTGTAACAGGCGGTGCCGGTTTTATCGGCAGCAATATCGTAAAACAGTTGAACAACCGGGGCATCAACGACATCCTCATCGTCGACGACCTGACGGACGGCCGCAAATGCCGCAACCTCCAGGGCCTCGATTTCTTTGATTACATGGACTATGCCGACTTCGACGAACAGATGGCCGACGACACCTTCGACTGCGGCTACATCGACGTCGTCTTCCATGAAGGGGCCTGCTCGGACACGATGAACTATGACGGCCGCTACATGATGAAGAACAACTATGAAGGCAGCAAGAATCTCCTGCGCTACTGCATGCAGCGCAAGATTCCCTTCCTCTACGCTTCGTCGGCTTCGACTTATGGCAGCGGCAAGCACGGCTTCCGCGAAGACCCGGCCTGCGAACAGGCGCTGAATCCCTATGCCTATTCCAAGCTCCAGTTCGACCGCTTCGTCCGCCGCATCATGCCCCTGGCCAAGAGCCAGATTGTCGGCTTCCGCTATTTCAATGTCTTCGGTCCCCAGGAAAACCACAAGGACCGCATGGCTTCGCTCATCTACCAGAAGTACCATGAACTCCAGGAAAAAGGGAAGATTACCCTCTTTGAAGGGACGGCAGGCTATGAAAATGGCGGCCAGATCCGCGATTTCATCTACGTCAACGACGTAGTCAACGTCATCTTCTATTTCTGGGAACATCCGGAACTGTCAGGCATCTACAACTGCGGCACCGGCATCGGCCATACGTTCAATGAATTCGTCCAGGGCGTCATCGATTATTGCGGCAAAGGCCATATCGAATACGTCCCCTTCCCGGACATCCTCAAGGGCAAGTACCAGAGTTATACCCAGGCCGACACGACGAAGCTCATGGAAGCCGGCTATGACCGCGGCTTTACCCTGCTCCCGGAAGCCGTCAAGGAATACTGCAGCATCCTGGAAAAGAGCGACGGGTATTACGAATGAGGAAGGCCGTCTTTTTCGACCGCGACGGCGTCCTCAACGTCGACAAATCCTATTTGGGCTTCATCAAGGATTTTGAATGGATGGACGGGGCCAAAGAGGCCCTGGCCTATCTGACGGAAGAGGGCTATGCCATCATCGTCGTCACCAACCAGAGCGGCGTCGCCCGCGGTTATTATACGGAAGACGACGTGAAGGTCCTCCACGACTGGATGTGCCGGGAAGCGGCCAAAGCCGGCGGCATCATTACGGCCGTCTACTACTGCCCTTATCTTGAAGGGGCGCCGGTCAAGGCCTATGACAAGAAGAGCGACTGGCGCAAGCCGGCGCCGGGCATGGTCCTGCAGGCGGCGAAAGATTACGATATCGATTTGAAACACTCTTTCATGATCGGCGATATGCCCCGCGATGTGGAATGTGGGCAGCGGGCCGGCATGGATGGCTATTTATTTACTGGCGGCAGGCTGGACGATTTCGTCCGGGCCATCGTCGCAGAAAGGAAGGGCCGTGAAAGCATATAAGAACATACTGGTCATCAAGATGAGCTCTCTCGGCGACGTCCTTCACGCCCTGCCGACACTCTACGCATTGCGTCAGAACTGCCCGGACGCCCGCATCGTCTGGGCCGTCCATGAACAGTTCGCGCCGGTCCTGCCGGGAAAACCTTATATCGATGAAGTCATCTATATCGACAAGAAGCGACTGAAATCCCTGTCGTACTGGAAAGAGCTGCGCCGGACGCTCCATGCCTATCATTTCGACGTATCCTTTGACCTCCAGGGCCTGGCCAAGAGCGCTATCGTCGCCTGGTTGAGCGGTGCTGAAGAACGCTATGGCTACTGGGAAATGCGCGAAGGCAGTTTCCTGGTCAGCAAGGGCCTCACGGGTCCCCACAAGTACGACCACGTCATCGAACGCTATCTCGATACGGTCCGCGTCCTCGGCGGCCGCGTCGATGCCATCGAATTCCCGCTTCCCGATATTACCGGTGAAAGACGGGCCTGGCGCCAGCGTCTGGCGGCGGACGGCCTGACCGGACCCTATGTGGCCATCGTGCCCGGTGCCCGCTGGAGCGTCAAGGAATGGCCCTTGTCCCATTGGCAGGAATTCCTGCAGCGCCTGACGGCGTCCGGCATGGCCGCCGTCCTCTTAGGCAGCGGCGACGACGTCCCCAAAGGGAAGGCCCTGAAGGACCATGATTCGTCGGGCCAGGTCTTCGACTATACAGGCCGCACCGATTTGCGGCAGCTCATGGCGGCCATTGCTGAAAGCGCCCTCTATATCAGTGCCGATACGGGGCCGCTGCACATGGCCAATGCCTTGAAAAAAGAACTCATCGCCCTCTTTGGGCCGACGTGTCCCCAGCGGACCGGCCCTTACGGCGGAAACGACGACGCCTACATCCACATGGTCCTGTCGCCGACGTCCCAGGCGACGCCGGAACGGCCCTTGGTCGATGATCCGGACTGCATGGCCCAGATTACGCCCGATGCGCTGTGGCAGGTCTATGAAGGCGTCCTGAAGAAGGTGGAACTATGATTAATCTGCGCAACAAAAAAATAATCGTCACCTTTCTCATGCATCTAGGCGACCTCATCCTCATCACCCCGTTCCTGCAGGTCCTGCGCCGTCATGCCCAGGGCTCGGAAATTACCCTCGTCGTCGATGAGAAAGTGGCCGACGTCGTCCGCTACAACCCCAATATCGACCACCTGGTCACGGTCGACAAGAAGGGTAAAGACAATTCCGTCCGGGCCCTGTGGCGTATCGGGCGGCACTTGCATCAGCATCACTACGATATCCTCATCAATCTGCATCCCAATGAACGGACGTCCTTCCTGGCGGCCGTCATCCACGCCAAGCAGTTCGTCGGCATGAGCCATTTCCTGGTCCGGCCCCTGATGGACCGCTATACCCGCCTGGACCGCATCCATCTCCACGCGGCCGATATGTACATCAACGTCCTGGCCCAGTTGGGCATCGATGACTACCGCAGCGACGGCCTGCAGTTCTTCACCTGCAAGGCCTGGGATGACAAGGCGACGGAATTCTACCGTACCCAGGGCGTCCACAACAGCGATGCCCTCATCGGCTTCAATATCGGCAGCGCCGTTCCGCAGAAACGCTGGCCGGCCAAGCGCTTTGCCGCCGTTGCCGACTACTTCGCCCGCCGCGGCTTCAAGTGCGTCTTCTTCGGCGGCCCTATGGATGAAGCCATGGTCAAAGAAGCGACGTCCCAGATGGAATCGGACCCGATCATTGCCACCGGGAAATTCACCATCGGCGAACTGGCCTCGGCCATCCGCTGCTGCTCGCTGTTCATCACCAACGACAGCGGCCCTATGCACGTCGCCGTCAGTCAGGGCGTTCCCCTGGTCGCCCTCTACGGGCCGAGCAATCCCAAGCTTTACGGCCCCTATACGGACCGGGCCATCGTCCTGGAATCGACGAACCACTATGAAGTTGGCAAGAGCATGAAACAAATTATCCGCGAAGGTAATTATAAAGGTATTTCGGTTATTCCCATGAGCCAGGTCATCGCCGCCGGCGAAGAACTCCTGAGCCGTTATTATGGAAGAAAATAACCCGTATTATATGGAGGTGGAAGGTTATGAAAAAACTTATTATTGCAGCGACCCTGGCCGCCCTGGCCATGACTTCGGCTGCTATGGCAGCCCCGTTGCGGGATCCTCAGCCCGGTGACTTGAAGGCCAACGCCAACTATGGCTTCGACCAGAAAGAAGGCGGCCGCAGTGCCAAGAGCCGCCTGACCGGTGGCGACGTCACCTACGTCCTGAACAATCGCTGGGACATCCAGTACGTCAACAACTACACCAAGGGCGATAACGACAACAAGATCAACGAAAACTATCTCGTCGGTAATTACCGCTTTACGCCGTATCTGTCGGCCTTTGCCGGCGGCTCCTACGTCAAGACCGAAACGTATAATACGACCAAGTCCTATGGCTATCAGGTCGGCCTCAAAGGCCAGCTCCCTCTGGCAGCACGCTGGCAGGGCTTTGCATCCGTCGGTGTCGGCGATGACGTCAATACCTATGAAGTCGGCGTCGGTTACGACATCACGCCGAACTGGGATGCCCACATAAAATACCGCAGCAGCAGCGTCGACGTCGATAACTACGACGACGATGTCAAAGGCTGGCAGGTCGGCATGGGCTATAAGTTCTGATATTGACAAGGGGCGGATCCGTCCCGTATAATGTACCAATGACATGTGCTGTGGTTGAAAGTCGATGTCAGTCGCAGACCAAGCGATCCACGTAAGGCACCCAAAGCGGTGCTGATCATAGTGCGGCCTAGAAGTAAGACCTGCCGCGGAAATACCGCGAGAGGGCTAGTAGTGGGGGACAGCAGTCTATGAGCGAACGTCCCAGCAGGCGAGTGTGGGGGTAAAGACCAGGTCAGGCATGTCAGGGAAAGGGGCTGTCGTATGAAGGATTCTGCCATCATGCGCAGTCCCTTTTTCTTTATAGTTTGTAGTTTATAGAAGATGGCCATAAATTTCAAACCATCCGCTAACCACTAGCCCCTAGCCCCTAGCCCCTTAAAAGAGGCTGTCTTGATGTGACAGCCTCTTTTTTGTATTTTCGTTTGACGGATGATTGTTCGTATAGTAAAATGTAAGGGTATTTATGTTATTAGCCTAAGGAGTGGAGTCATAATGGATGCTAAGCGGTTGGAACGAGAAATTCACAAAAATCCCTTCGATACCTTTATGGATTTCCACGTCGAAAAGGCTGAACCAGAGAGTACGATCCTCACTTTTGAGAATAAAGGCTCGAAATGGGATAATCCCAATGGTACCATGTACGGCGGTGTCCTCTATTCCATGGCCGATTCGGCGATGGAGGCTGCTTGTGCTGTCTGTGGCAAAGCCGTCCTCACACTGGACCTGGGTATGAATTACCTGCGTCCGGCTTTTGCCAATACGGTCATCCGGGCCGAAGCCAGGATCATCCATAACGGCCGTACGACGATGGTCGCCCTCTGTGATTTTTACGATAATGACCAGCGCTATTTAGCTCATGGCAAGGGCACCTTCTTTGTGACAGGGGCCTACGTCTTTGAGGGAGAAAGGGGGCATACGGATGAATGAACCAGAAGAAGCAGTGAGCCCGGAAGTGGCAGAACGGCTGCATCGTATGCTGGACAGTATTTATTCGCATACACCTTATTTCCAGAGCATGCCCTGTACGGTAGAAAAGCTCGACGTCGGCCGCGTCCGCATCGGCTTCGATATCAGCCGTCATTCCTGCAATTACCGGGGCATTGCCTCGGGCGGCGTCCTGGCCGCTTTCTGCGATACCCTCATGGGCATGGCCAGCCGGACCCTGGGCTTCCAGGTGACGACGCTGGAAATCAACATGAACTATATCCGCAGTGTCAAAGGCGGCGAGCACATTACCGGCGTGGGCCAGGTCATTCACCACGGCCGGAAGACCATTGTCGTCGAATGTGAATGTTATGATGCCAGCGGTAATATTATCGTAAAAGGGCGGTCGTCTTTTTATATTTTGAAAAAACTCGATTGATAGGATAATCATGTAATTATAGGGAAGGTTGGTTAGTACAAAGATGGATTTTGCTTATAACGACGAACAGAAAGAAATCATCAAGGTTGTCCGCGACCTGGTGGAAAAAGAAATCGTCCCCTACGCTTCGGAAATGGATGAAACGGGAAAACTCCATGAAGGGCTCCTGGAAAAATTGGCAGCCCAGGGCCTGCTGGGCGTCGCCATTCCGGAAGAATTCGGCGGTGCCGGCCTCGACGCCATCACTATCGCCGCTATTTATGAAGAATTAGGCAAAGGCTGTGCCGGCGTCGCTACGACCGTCGCTGCCAATGCCCTGGCCTCGTATCCCGTCATCATTGCCGGTAACGACGACCAGAAGAAACGCTATTTCGATATCATCAATGAAGACAACCTGGCCGCTTTTGCCCTGACTGAACCGGGCACCGGTTCCGATGCCGGTTCCGTTTCGACGCGGGCCATGAAGACCGAAGACGGCAAAGGCTATATCCTCAATGGTACGAAATGCTTCATTACCAACGGCGCCCTGGCCGAAGTCTTCGTCGTCTTCGCCAACACCCGCAAGAGCAGCGGCATCCGCGGCTTGACGGCCTTCATCGTCCGCAAGGGGACGCCGGGCTTCACAGTCGGCAAGGCTGAAAATAAAATGGGCATCCGCGCTTCCAATACGACGGAGCTCATCTTCCAGGACTGCTTCGTCCCTGTCGAAGACCGTCTCGGCCGCGAAGGCCATGGCTTCCGCATCGCCATGGATACTTTGGATGCAGCCCGTCCCTTCGTCGGTGCCGTTTCCGTCGGCATTGCCGAAGCCGCTTTCCGTGCCTGCTGCGAATATGCCAAGGTCCGCGTACAGTTCGGCAAACCCATCGCTTCCTTTGAAATGGTCCAGGCCATGATTGCCGATATGGCCATGAAAGTCGAAGGAGCCCGCCTCCTGGTCCACCGCGCCTGCTGGATGAAAGACCAGGGTATGGACTTCAGCCGTGAAGCGGCCATTGCCAAGTGCAACGCGTCCGACGTGGCCATGCAGGTCACGACCGATGCAGTCCAGGTCATGGGCGGCTATGGCTATATCAAGGAATACCCTGTCGAAAAATACATGCGTGACGCCAAAATCATGCAGATTTACGAAGGCACCAACCAAATTCAGCGGTTGGTTATTGCAAATAAGACACTTTACTGATACAATATATAACAAACCCATAGAGGGATTTATGGCAATGATAAAGAGGGGATGGAACTGACTCCGCCTACAGGGAATCGAGGCCGCAGATTGAGAGCCTCGTGCCGGATGTTCCATGTGTTCACTTTAGAGCCTCCTGCTGAACGGAGTAGGCAGGACGGGGGTTCCCGTTACAGGACAATCGAGAATCAAGTAGGGTGGTACCGCGAATGAGACTTTCGCCCCTTAGGGGGCGGGAGTCTATTTTTTTTGTACTTGCCAGTAGGAGGAAGAAAGTATGATCAGTGATAAGATCGAGGCCATCAAAGCGGCCGTCAATGAACAGCTCGCCAAGAGCGAACATCTTCAGGACGTACAGGATATCCGCGTCAAGTTCCTGGGTAAAAAAGGGGAACTGACGGCAATCATGAAGGAAATGAAGAATTTTTCCAAAGAAGAACGGCCTAAAGTCGGCCAGCTCGTCAACACGGCCCGCAATGCCATCGAAGAACAGCTCAAGGCCAAGATGGAAGAAGTCAAGGCCAAGGAATTGGCTGCGAAGATCGAATCGGAAAAAATCGACATTACCCTGCCGGGCCGCAAACCGGTCATGGGCCACGAACATCCCCTTCATCAGACTCTGCGCCTGATGGAAGACTCGTTCCTGCGCATGGGCTTCTCCATCGTCGAAGGGACGGATATCGAATCGGATTACTATAACTTCCAATGCCTGAATCTGCCGGAAGACCATCCGGCCCGGGACATGCAGGACTCCATGTACATTACGGATAATATCCTCCTGCGGACCCATACATCGGGCATGCAGGCACGGACCTTGCAGGCCCACAAGCCTAACGAACCCTTCAAGATCATCGCACCGGGCAAGGTATACCGCTGCGACTACGATGCGACCCATTCGCCGGTCTTCCACCAGATGGAAGGCATGATCATCGACAAGGACATCCGCTTCTCCGACCTCAAGGGCATGCTCGAAGACTTCCTGCGCGACATCTTCGGACCGCAGACGAAAGTCCGCTTCCGCGCCAGCTACTTCCCCTTCACGGAACCGAGCGCCGAAGTCGATATTTCCTGCGTCATGTGCGGCGGCAAGGGCTGCCGTGTCTGCTCCCACACGGGCTGGCTGGAAATCCTCGGCTGCGGCATGGTCAATCCCAGCGTCCTGCGCCTGAACGGCTATGACCCGGACGTCGTCACGGGTTTTGCCTTCGGCATGGGCGTCGAACGCATTGCCATGTTGAAATACGGCATCGATGATTTGCGCTTGTTCTATGAAAACGATATGCGGTTCTTGAACCAGTTCTAGGAGGGTATGAATAATGAAAAGTTCTTTAACTTGGATGCAGGATTATGTCGACGTCGACATGAACCAGGACATGCAGGCATTTGCCGATAAATTGACCATTGCCGGTATCCCTGTCGAACAGGTGGAATACTGGGGGACAGAAGTCAAGAAAGTAAAGACCGGGAAGATCCTTCAGATCGACAAGCACCCCGATGCGGATAAACTCGTCGTCTGCCAGGTAGACATGGGGGATGAACAGCTCCAGATCGTCACGGCTGCGACCAACGTCCGCGTCGGCCAGATCGTCCCCGTCGCCGTCCACGGCGCTCATCTGCCGGGCGGCACTAAGATCAAGCGCTCGAAGCTGCGCGGCGTCTTGTCCAACGGCATGTTCTGCTCGGCCCACGAATTCGGCTTCGACGACAGCCTGCTCTTGCCGGAAGAACGGGAAGGCATTTGGATCCTGCCGCCCGATACGCCCCTCGGCGTCGATGCGGCCGACTATCTCCAGGTCCGCGACGTCGTCTATGAATATGAACTGACGGCCAACCGCGCCGACTGCTTCTCCATGGTCGGCCTGTCCCGTGAATTCGCCGTCCTCAGCGGCAAAGAAGCCCGTTACCCGGATATTTCCGTCAAAGAATGTGACACGCCCATCGACGGCAAGGTCAAAGTATCCATTGACGACGAAGAACTGTGCAGCCGCTATGCCGCCCGCCTGCTCCTGAACGTCAAGATCGGCAAGTCGCCTATGTGGATGCAGCAGCGCCTGCGCAAGTCCGGCGTCCGTCCCATCAACAACGTCGTCGACGCTACCAACTACACCATGATCGAACTGGGCATCCCACTCCATGCCTATGACTACGATAAAGTCGCCGGCCATCACCTCATCGCCCGCCGGGCCAAAGCCGATGAAGCCTTGAAGACTCTGGATGATGTAGACCGTAAATTGACCGACAACATGCTGGTCATCGCCGATGAAGAAAAAGCCTGCTGCGTCGCCGGCATCATGGGCGGCATGGATACGGAAGTCACGGACCAGACGACGTCGGTCATCCTCGAATGTGCTTCCTTCAAAGGCTCCAACATCCGTCATACGGGCCGTATGCTCGGCCTGCGTTCCGAAGCTTCCGGCCGTTTTGAACGAGGACTCGATTCGGACAGCTGCATCAAATCCATCGACCGCTGTGCCCAGCTCCTCCAGGAAATGGGCGCCTGCGACGTAGCCCAAGGCGTCGTCGATGTCTATCCGAAACCGCAGGCTACGACGCGCATCGCCTTTACGGCGGCTCAGGTCAACAAATTCCTGGGCACGGAAATCCCGGAAGCCGACATGGTCCATATCCTGGAAACGCTGCAGTTCGGCATTGAAAAAGACGGCGATACCTTGACGGCCGTCGTTCCCAGCTATCGCGGCGACTGCACGGAAATGCCGGACATCGCCGAAGAAGTAGCCCGCGTCTACGGCTATGAAAACATCCCGTCTACGCGCCCGGCCGCTCCCATTTCCAAAGGCGAAGCCGGCTTCCACCACGACGTAGGCGAAAAGATTTCGTCCATCCTCAGCAGCAGCGGCCTCAACGAAACGGTCACGTTCAGCTTCATGCACCCGGACCAGCTGAAGAAGCTCCTCTTCAAGGACGGCGATGCCGTATACAACGCCGTGCCCATCCTCAACCCGATTACGGAAGACTTCCCGCTCATGCGGACGACGCTGGTACCGACCTTGATGGATGTCCTGGTCCGCAACCAGGCCGTCAAGAATCCGTCTGTCGGCATCTACGAAATCGCACCGGTCTATCGGCCGAAACAGCTGCCCCTGACGGAACTGCCGGAACAGGAATTCTATGTCAGCGGCCTCCTCTACGGCCAGCGCACGCCTGCTGAATGGCCGGCCAAAGCGGAAAATTATGACTTCTATGACGTCAAGGGCCTCGTCGAAGCCGTCCTCCAGGGACTGGGCATCCAGGCCGACCTGGAAGTCTCCGACTGGGCGCTGCTCCATCCGGGCAAGGCTGCCCGCTACGTCAAAGACGGCAAAGTCCTCTGCGACTTCGGCGAACTCCACCCCAAGGCTATCGACAATTACGATGTCGCCGGCCCGGTCTATGTCTTTGAAATGCATATGGACGCTATCCTGCCCTTGGTCAACCTCCTGCCGGATTACCATAAAGTCGCCAAGTTCCCGGCATCGAGCCGCGACCTGGCCTTCCTGGCACCGCTGGCTACGGCCAATGCCGACATCGTCAGCGTCATCAAAGAAGACGGCGGCGACAACCTGGAAGCCGTCCACCTCTTCGACATGTACACGGGCAAACAGGTACCGCAGGGCTACAAGAGCCTGGCCTATTCCTTAGTCTTCCGTTCCGAAGAAGGGACCCTGACCGACGCCGACATCCAGGCCCCGGTCGACGCCATCGTCAAAGACCTGAAAGAAAAATTCGGCTGCGAATTGCGGTAGGGAGTGATTGGTTTGTAATACAAAGTTTGTAGTTTGTAGAAGATGGCCTTTAATTTTTAACCATTTCACTGCAAACTAAAAACTACAAACTTCAAACTCAAAAAGGCGCTGTCTTTATGCGACAGCGCCTTTACCCATATTGTAAAAAAAGTAAAGTTGTGGTATGATGTAGAGCGTAATATGGTATTTTAGAGATATTCAGGGCTCTACCGGCCCATAAGGAGGACATACTTAGAATGAACGTAACAGTGAATGAAGTAGACCAGCACAAAGTAACCCTGCACATTGAAGTGCCTGCTAAAGACGCTTCCAAACAGGCAGCAGCAGCTTGCAAGAACTTGGCAAGCCGTGTCAATATCCCGGGCTTCCGCAAGGGGAAAGCACCGCGCATGGTACTGGAAAGCTTCTTGGGCAAAGATGCTGTCAAACAGGAAGTTTTTGAAGCTATTGCCAATAAAGCCTACAGCGACGCCCTCGACCAGGAAGGCATCGTTCCTGTAACTGAACCGGAATTGAACGTCATTACCGACGAAAAAGGCAAAGACGTCGTATTTGAAGCTACGGTCACCAAGAAACCGGAAGTCAAACTCGGCGAATACAAGGGCATTACCGTTGCCAAAGACAAAGTCGACGTAACCGACGAAGACGTAGCCAAAGAACTGGCTAACCTCCAGAAACAGCATGCGAAACTCGTCGTAGCTCCGGAAGGCACGGAAATTGCAAAAGATGACTTCGCTGTCATCGATTTCAAAGGCACTGTCGACGGCGTCGCATTCGAAGGCGGCGAAGGCAAATCCTATCCGCTCCAGATCGGCTCCGGCAGCTTCATCCCGGGCTTTGAAGATCAGCTCATCGGCTGCAAAGCTGGCGACGAAAAAGACGTCAAAGTCACCTTCCCGGAAGATTACTTTGAAAAATCCCTGGCTGGCAAAGAAGCTGTCTTCGCCGTTAAAGTCAACGACGTAAAACGCAGCGAACTCCCGGCCATCGACGATGAATTCGCTAAAGAAGCCGGCAAATTCGACAGCGTCGACGACCTCAAAGCCGACATCCGCAAACGCCTCGAATCGAAAGCATCCTTCCAGGCTTTGGAAAAATTCAACTCTGAAGTCCTGAAGACGGCTGTCAACAATGCCGAAGTCGATATCCCGCAGGTCATGATCGACGACAAAATCGACCAGATGATCGAAGAACTGGCCATGAAACTGGAAACACAGCGCATGAGCCTCGACGATTATCTCAAATACATGAACCAGGATATGGACAAACTCAAAGAACATTACGCTGAACCGGCTAAAGAAAACGTAAAGATGGACCTCGTCCTCGAAGCTATCGCCAAAGCTGAAAACATCGAAGTCAAAGACATCGATCTCCAGGCTGAAATCATCACGATGGCTCAGAACTTCGGTGCCGATCCGAAAGAAGTCTACAAGATCATTTTGAAAGAACATCGCGTTCCCATGCTCGTACAGTCTGTCGGCCGTAAAAAAGCAGCCAGCTTCATCCTGAAAAATGCCGTCGACCCGAACGAAGACAAAAAAGAAGAAGCTAAAGCTGAAGACGCAAAGGCTGAAGACTAATCCCGGAAACGCATTCTCCGGAGGTGTTAGTTTTGACAAATATGTATGTACCCATCGTCGTCGAACAGACGGCACAAGGGGAACGGAGCTATGATATCTATTCCCGCCTGTTGAAAGACCGCATCGTCTTCCTCGGCGGCCCGATTGATGATACCGTTGCCAACAGCATCATCGCCCAGCTCCTTTTCCTGGAAGCAGAAAATCCTGACAAGGATATCCACTTATATATCAACAGTCCTGGCGGCGTCGTCACGGCAGGCATGGCCATCTACGATACCATGCAGTACATCAAGCCGGACGTCTCGACGATCTGCGTCGGTTCCGCTGCCAGCATGGCGTCGGTACTCCTAACGGCCGGTGCCAAGGGCAAACGCTTCGCCCTGCCGCATTCCCAGGTCATGATCCACCAGCCTCTCGGCGGTGTCCAGGGCCAGGCTACGGAAATCGAAATCCATGCCCGCGAAATCCTGCGCATGCGCAAGGAATTGAACGGTATCTTGTCTGAACACACAGGACAACCCATTGACGTCATCCAGAAGGATACGGAACGGGATAATTTCATGACTGCCGAAGAAGCCAAGGAATACGGCCTCATCGATGAAATCCTGACCCGTCCGCTGCCGGATGAAACGAAATAGGACAGGAGGAAGACAAGATGAACGATAGGAATGATGAACCGCGTTGCAGTTTCTGCGGCCGGCCCCAGAGCGAAGTACAGAAGCTCATTGCCGGCCCGGGTGTCTATATCTGCGACGAATGTGTTGCCGTAGCGCAGCACATCATGGAAGAAGAAAAGGCGGAAGAAACGCCGGACTTCCAGCTCAAGGACCTGCCGACGCCGCATGAAATCAAGGCTACCCTTGATGAATACGTCATCGGCCAGGAAGCAGCCAAGAAGACCCTTTCCGTTGCAGTGTACAACCACTACAAGCGGCTCCAGACCAATTTCAGTGCCTCTGATGATGATGTAGAGCTCCAGAAGTCGAATATCGTCATGGTCGGCCCGACTGGGAGCGGCAAGACCCTCCTGGCCCAGACCCTGGCCCGCCTCCTCGATGTGCCCTTTGCCATCGCCGATGCGACGAGCCTGACCGAAGCCGGCTATGTCGGCGAAGACGTCGAAAACTGCCTGCTCAAGCTCATCCAGGCCGCTGATTACGATATTGCCAAAGCTGAACGGGGCATCATCTACATCGACGAAATCGATAAGATTGCCCGCAAATCGGAAAACCCGTCCATTACCCGTGACGTTTCCGGTGAAGGCGTCCAGCAGGCCTTGTTGAAGATCCTCGAAGGGACCGTTGCCGGCGTTCCGCCTCAGGGCGGCCGCAAGCATCCCCACCAGGAAATGCTCCAGATCGACACGACGAACATCCTGTTCATCTGCGGCGGCGCTTTCGATGGTATCGACAAGACCATCCTCAACCGTACGACGGACAAGAATATGGGTTTCGGTGCGGACATCCACTCCAAGTCCGAACACTCCATGGAATCGCTCCTCAAGGAAATCATCCCGACGGACCTCCAGAAGTTCGGCCTCATCCCGGAATTGATCGGCCGCCTGCCCGTATTGGTTACTCTCAATCCTCTCGATGAAGATGCGATGGTACACATCCTGACAGAACCGAAGAACGCCCTGGTCAAACAGTATCAGAAGATGCTGTCCATGGACGACGTAGATCTCGAATTTACGCCGGAAGCTCTCCAGGCCATTGCCAAGGAAGCGCTGCGGCGCAATACCGGTGCCCGCGGGCTTCGCTCCATCATCGAACGGATCATGCTCGATGTCATGTTTGATGTACCGAGCCGCGACGACGTAGCCAAGTGCATCGTCACGGAAAAATGCGTCAAAGAAGGCGCTGAGCCCGACCTCGTATTGAAAGAGGCAAAATGATATAATGTACAATAAAACTCATTTCTTAAACCGGAAATGAGTTTTATTTTTCCATAGAAGAAGGTGAAGTGTATGAACGAAAACGTTGTGCTCAACGAGCAAGATATCCTGGCCCTGCCTTTTGTCCCGCTCCGGGGCATCGTCGTCTATCCGAAGCTGGTCAGCCACATCGACATCGGCCGCGATACGTCCCTGGCTGCCGTCGACTACGCCATGGAACACGACCGGCAGCTCCTGGTAGCGACCCAGGTCGATGAAAACGAAGACAATCCGGGTTTTGACGATGTCTATACCATCGGCTGCCTGGTCAAGATTGAACAGCTCCTGCGCATGCCTGGCGGCCTGGTCCGCATCCTGGTCAACGGCATTTCCCGCGTCCGCATGCAGGGCTTTTCCCAGAAAGCCGATTACCTCGAAGGGGCTGCCGTCAAAGTGGCTGAAATCAGCCGCAACGAAGTCGAAGAAGAAGCCCTGCGCCGGGTCGTCCTCAAGCGGCTCCTGGACTGGATGGGCAATCTCCGCGACGGCGAAGAAGCCAGCGAAAATGCCAAGAACATCGACGAACCGGGCGTCCTGGCTGACTTCGCTGCATCCCAGCTGCCCTTGCGCCTGGTCATCCGCCAGCAGCTCCTGGAAACGGCTGACGTCGAAGCCCGCCTGCGCCGCATTGCGTCGCTCTTGGATACGGAAGTCGACATTGCCAACCTGGAATCGAAGCTGAACATGGAAGTCCGCGGCAAGATGGACCAGCAGCAGAAAGAATACTACCTGCGGGAAAAGATCAAGGCCATCCATGAAGAATTGGGCGACAAAGTCGACAAGGACACGGAAGTCCAGGAACTCCGCGACCAGATCAAGAAGATGAAGCTCGACGAAGACATCGAAAAGGCCCTGCTCAAGGAAGTGGACCGCCTCGACTCCATGCCGCCCATGATGGCGGAATCGGCCATCATCCGCACCTACCTCGACTGGGCCATGGCCCTTCCCTGGAAGAAGGAAACCAAGGACCGCCTGGACCTCAACGAAGCGCAGAAAGTCCTCGATGAAGACCATTACGGCCTGAAGAAGGTCAAAGACCGAATCATCGAATATTTAGCGGTCAAACAGCTGACGCACAGCCTGAAAGGGCCGATTCTCTGTTTTGTCGGTCCTCCGGGCACGGGCAAGACGAGTATCGCCAAATCCATCGCCCGGGCCATGAACCGCAAGTACGTCCGCATATCCCTGGGCGGCGTCCGCGATGAAGCTGAAATCCGCGGCCATCGCCGGACTTATATCGGTGCCCTGCCGGGCCGTATCCTGGCCGGTATGAAACAGGCCGGCGTCAAGAACCCGGTCTTCCTCCTCGACGAAATAGACAAGATGACGTCCGACATGCGCGGCGACCCGTCGTCGGCACTGCTGGAAGTCCTCGACCCGGAACAGAACAATACTTTCAGTGACCATTTCCTGGAACTGCCCTTCGACTTGTCGAAAGCCTTCTGGATCACGACGGCCAACGTCCTCGGCGATATTCCCCGGCCCCTCATGGACCGCATGGAAATCATCGACTTCACGAGTTATACAGAAGAAGAGAAGGTCCAGATCGCCAAGCGCTATCTGGTGCCGAAACAGATCAAAGAAAATGGCCTTAAACCGAGTCAGGCCAAGTTCTCCGACGCCGTTCTGCGCCATATCATCGAAGGCTATACGCGCGAATCGGGCGTCCGCAGCCTGGAAAAGACCATCGGTACGGTCTGCCGCCGTATCGGCAAATCCCTGCTCATGAACGACGAAGTACCGCTCAGCGTCTCCGTCAAGAACCTGGAAAAACTGCTCGGTCCGGTCAAATTCCTGCCGGAAACGGTCCACAAAGACGACGAAGTCGGCATCGTCACCGGTATGGCCTGGACCCAGGTCGGCGGTGAAGTCCTGGAAACGGAAGCCGTTGCCGTCAAGGGCAAAGGGCGCCTGCTGCTCACGGGCCAGCTCGGCGACGTCATGAAGGAATCGGCTGAAGCCGGCGTGACCTACGTCCGCAGCCGGGCCGATGTCCTGGGCATTGATGCCGATTTCTACGCCAACATGGACTTGCACATCCACCTGCCCGAAGGAGCCATCCCTAAAGACGGTCCGTCGGCAGGCATCACCATGGCCACGGCCATTACGTCGGCCCTGACGGGCAAAGCCGTCCGCCACGACGTAGCCATGACCGGTGAAATCACGTTGCGCGGGACGGTCCTGCCCGTAGGGGGCATCAAGGAAAAAGTCATCGCCGCTCACCGGGCAGGCATCAAGAAGATCCTCTTGCCTGAAGAAAACAAGCGCGACATGGACGAAGTGCCGCAGTCGGTCAAAAAAGACGTCAAATTCGTCTTCGTTCACCATATGGATGAAGTGCTGGCTCAGGCACTGGTGAAGTCCTGATGGCTTCGTATGATATCATCAAGGCGGCCTATGCCACGACGGCGGTCCGCCGCGACCAGTACCCCGAAGGGAACGTGCCGGAAGTCGCCTTCCTCGGCCGTTCCAACGTCGGCAAGTCGAGCCTGATTAATTCCCTGTGCAACCACCGCGGCCTGGCCCGTGTCAGCGGCGCACCGGGGAAGACGCAGACTATCAACTACTTCAGCGCAGCCCTGCGGCGGCGCGATGAAGAAGAAGGGGAGCAGCGCCTGCCGTTCTACTTAGTCGACCTGCCGGGCTATGGCTTTGCCAAGACTGGCGGCAGGAACCGTGACATGTGGAGTGCCTTCATCGGCGAATACGTCACGCAGTCGCCGAACCTCTGCGTCCTCTGCCTGCTCGTCGACCTGCGCCATCCCGGCCTGGCCATCGACCAGCAGGCCTATGACTGGCTGGCCAGCGCCGGCGTTCCCCTGCAGATCGTAGGGACCAAGGCGGACAAGCTCAAGGCCAATGAAAAGAACCGCAACCTGGCCCAGCTCAACAAACTCTTCCCGTCAGACCGGCCGGCCCTGGCCTACTCGTCGCTAAAACGCGACGGCTTCGGCCCCCTGGCCAAGAACCTCTTTGAACGGGTGCTGGCCGTCAGCAGGTAGCAGTTAGCCGCTAGCCACGAACCACGAACCCCTAACTGCTAACCCCCTAAAAAGGGGCTGTCTTCAAAGGACAGCCCCTTTTTTGCTCCTTTTATAGCGAACGATGTTTCTAGTTGGCTTCATTAAGCGAAAGTGGTATAATGGATTTGATTTACATCGGCCAGATGGGAGGTTGTATAATCATGGCAGTAGTTTCGATTGACAGTGATGCTGATTTTTCTGTGAAAGTCCTTCATCAGCCGGGCATTGTCATCGCAGACTTCTGGGCTCCCTGGTGCGAACCGTGCAAGATGGTTCATTCGGAAATCAGCCAGGCTGCCGCGAATTTTGGCGATGCTGTGAAAGTAGTACGCATCAATGTCGATACGATGCGGAATATTGCCGAAAAATATGAAATCATGGCGGTTCCGACATTATTGTTCTTTAAGGGCGGTAAGCCACTCAAACGCATTATCGGCTATGCCTCGCAGGCGGAAATCAGCAAGTTCCTGGCATCTGTCGTAGCAGAAAACAAGGCTGCCGGTTTTGACAACAAAAATATTGGGATGATATAATTGAATTCAGAAACGAGAGGGACGGGACGACAGTTATTGTCTATTGTCGTTCCTGTATACAATGAACAGCCGAACATTGAGAAATTCTATGAAGAGGCGACGAAAGCCGCAGCGGCACTCGATATGGATTATGAAATCATCTTTGTCGACGACGGTTCTAAAGATGCAACGCCCCTCATCCTCAGCCGCTTGACCCAGCAGGATGAGCACGTGCGGGCTTTTATCCTGGCCCGTAACTTCGGCCATCAGCTGGCCATTACCTGCGGCATGGATCATGCCCTTGGCGACGCCGTCATCACCATGGATGGTGACTTGCAGCATCCGCCGTCGATGATTCCCGAATTGGTCCAGAAATGGCGCGAAGGCAACGACGTCGTCCAGACCATACGGGAAGCGACGGACGATGCGGGCTTCCTCAAGCGCATAACGTCGAAATGGTATTATCGTATACTGAATGCCGTATCCCCGGTCCACATCACACCAGGCGGGTCCGACTTCCGCCTCATCGATAAGCGGGTCCTGGAAACATTCAAGCAGTTCCGCGAACACGACCGTTTCATCCGCGGCCTCATCGGGGACATCGGTTACACACAGACTTTTATTCATTTCGTAGCACCCAAGCGTTATGCCGGGAAATCGAAGTTTTCCGTACGCAAGATGCTTCATTTTGCCCTGGACGGGATCATGGCCTATTCCAAGATTCCCCTGCGGGTTTCCTTTTATATCGGCATGCTGAGCGGTTTGTTGAGCCTGCTCCTGATTTTGCATGTCATCTATTGTAATATAATGGGCGAAGCCGTGCCGGGATGGACGACGACGATGATCGTCGACTGCCTGTTCAGTGGGTTCCAGCTCATTTTTATTGGTGTCATCGGAGAGTATATAGGACGTATATTTGAAGAGGTGAAACATAGGCCTCTGTATTGGCTGCGGGCTGAACTCGGCCAGCATAAAGACAGGTAGGAACGGTGCGTTGTATGGCCTTCGAGACAGAGAGGAGTATTTATGTGGAAAAAAATCAGTAAAGTTTGGATATTTGCCGCACTTTTCGTTTTTGCCGCACTGCCGGCGCTGGCAGCTTCTCCGCTGACCATTGGCAGCCGGGGCGATGAAGTCCGTTCGATTCAACAGATTCTTCGCAGTAAAGGCTACCGGGTCAATGTCAACGGCGTTTACACCAATGATACGGCGCGGGCCGTATCGCAGTATCAGAAAGATAAGAAAATCCAGGTCAGCGGTAAAGTCGGCGGCTGGACCTATTATCTCCTGACAGGCAATCGTTCCATGCTGCCGCCTAAGCCGGTCATGAAGAGAGGGCAGGGGACGCGCTTCAACAATGGCGCTATCAGCAAATACCGTCATTTCAGCGGCGGCGATGCTTTCGGCAACCAGCTGGTCGATTCGGCATACCAGTATTTGGGCATCCCTTACGTATTCGGCGGCAATACGCCGGCTGAAGGCTTCGACTGCTCAGGCTTTACGAAATATGTCTTTTCCCATAATGGCATCAATCTGCCGCGCCTGGCAGATGAACAATATGAAGTAGGCCAGCGGGTCCGCCGCAGCGAACTCATGCCGGGCGACCTGGTCTTCTTCACGACGTATGAACCGGGTGTATCCCATACGGGCATCTATGTCGGCAATAACAATTTCATCAGTGCCACCAGCAGTGGCGGCATCCGCGTAGACAGCCTCGACAGCGGCTATTGGTCGCCGCGCTATGTCGGTGCTACACGGGTCCGGAGATAGGCAAACTGGCTAGGAAACAGTCGTCCTCTAGCCTTTCCTTATACAACCGGGCTGTGAGATAAAAAATCACAAGAAAAGGTTGCCGAACAGGGGGAAATGAGCGTATAATTTTCCCATGTAGAAAGATATTTAGAGGGAGTGTTTACTATATGAAGTACATGACGGGTAATGAAATCCGCAAAGCCTATTTACAGTTCTTTAAGAGCAAGGAGCACTTGATCCTGCACAGTTTTCCGCTCATTCCGGAAAACGACCCCAGCCTGCTCCTCATCGGCGCCGGCATGGCACCGCTCAAACCATATTTCACGGGTAAGCTCGTACCGCCGTCGTACCGCGTCACGACGAGTCAGAAGTGCATCCGCACTGACGATATCGACAACGTAGGCCGTACGGCCCGTCACCATACGTTCTTTGAAATGCTGGGCAATTTCTCCTTTGGCAACTACTTTAAGAAAGAAGCCATTTCCTGGGCCTGGGAATTCCTGACCAAAGTCCTGGAACTGGATACGGATAAATTGTATGTCACCATCTATCCCGATGACAAAGAAGCCTATGACTACTGGCATAATATGATTGGCCTGGCTGACGAACGGATTTTCAAATTCGACGATAACTTCTGGGAAATCGGCGAAGGCCCGTGCGGTCCGGACAGTGAAATCTTCTATGACCTCGGCCCGGAACGAGGCTGCGGTAAACCGACGTGTACCGTCGGCTGCGACTGCGACCGCTACCTGGAAATCTGGAACCTCGTCTTCACCCAGTACAACCGCACTAAAGACGGCAAGTACGAACCGCTGGCCAAGAAGAACATCGATACGGGCTGCGGTCTGGAACGACTGGCTTCGGTCATCCAGCAGAAAGAATCGAACTTTGAAACGGACCTCATCTTCCCAATCATCGAAAAAGTCATCGCCATTTCCGGCGGCGACTACAATGACCCCCGTCAGAAGATGGCCATGAAGGTCATTGCTGACCATATCCGCGCCATTACCTTCATGATTTCCGATGGCATCCTGCCGTCCAATGAAGGCCGCGGCTACGTCCTGCGCCGTATCCTGCGCCGTGCCGTCCGCTTCGGCCGCCTCCTGGGCATCAAGGACCTCTTCCTGGCAGGTCTCGTCGATACGGTATTGGACATCCTCGGCGATGAATATCCGGAAACGCGGGAACACGAAGCCCTCATCAAACAGATCATCAATACAGAAGAAAAACAGTTCAGCGCTACCCTGGCACAGGGCATGGAACTGCTCAACGATATGATGGCCCATGTGGGCGACGACAAAGTCCTCACTGGCGCTGAAGTCTTCAAACTCTACGATACGTATGGCTTCCCCATGGAACTGACCGAAGAAATCGCCGGCGAACAGGGCTTCAAAGTCGATAAAGACGGCTTCCAGGAAGCCATGAAGGAACAGCAGGAACGGGCCCGCGCTGCCCATACCAAAGTATCGGCCAAAGTCGCTACGCCGGATACGACCAAGCTGGACCAGTCGAAACTGGTCAACGACGAAACGGCTGTCAAAGCGACGATTGCCATGCTCGGCAAGGAAGGCGTCGAAATCAGCGAAGCCCGCGACGGCCAGGAAGTGACGATCATCCTCGACGACAACCCCTTCCATGCCGAAGGCGGCGGTCAGCTCAGCGATACAGGCGTCCTCTGTGCTGCTGAAGGCAAGGCACAGGTCACTGATGCCCAGGCTCTGCCCAATGGCCTGGTATACCTCATCGCTGAAATCACTGAAGGCGTCCTCCGCACGGACGATGCCGTCGATATCGCTGTCGACAAGCAGCGTCATATGAACCTGGCCCGCAACCATACGGCAACACACCTCTTGCAGGCTGCCCTGCGCAAAGTCCTGGGCAATCACGTCAACCAGGCCGGCTCACTGGTCACACCGGACCACCTGCGTTTCGACTTCACCCATTTCTCGCCGGTCACGCAGGATGAACTGGATAAGATCGAAGCCCTGGTCAACGAAGAAATCCTCAAGGCCGTCCCCGTCACCATCGAAGAAATGGCCCTCGATGCGGCCAAAGAAAAGGGCGCTATGGCCTTGTTCGGTGAAAAATACGGCGATATCGTCCGCGTCGTCTCCGTCGACGACTTCAGCTGCGAACTCTGCGGCGGCTCTCATGTGGCCAACACGTCGGTCATCGGTACGTTCCGCATTACCAGCGAAACCGGGACTGGCTCCGGCGTCCGCCGTATCGAAGCCGTTACCGGTCCGGCTGCCCTCAAGCTGGCTAAGGATGAATCGCAGGAACTGCAGCAGCTGGCAGGCCTCTTGAAAGGCAAGGTCAGCGATGCGCCGGCCAAACTGGAAGCTCTCCTGGCCCAGCTCAAGGATACGGAAAAAGAATTGGCTCAGCTCAAGAAAGACGCAGCCCTGTCCGATATGGACAGCATCCTGGCAGCTAAAGAAGATATCGGCGGCGTTCCTGTCGTCGCAGCCGTCGCTCAGGCTGATTCTATGGATAACCTGCGCGACCTGGCTGATACGGTCCTCGACAAGCTCGGCAGCGGCGTCGTCCTCTTGGGGATGACCAATGGCGATAAAGTCAACTTCGTCTGCAAAGTCGCCAAGAGCGATACCAAGAAAGGCCTCCATGCCGGCAAGATCATCAAAGCTGCTGCTCAGGCAGCTGGCGGCAATGGCGGCGGCCGTCCCGATATGGCCCAGGCCGGCGGCAAGGAACCGGAAAAATTGGGCGATGCCCTTAAAGCCGGTGCCGCAGCCGTACGCGATATGTTAGCATAAATTTTTGGCAGTCATGCCAGTTGAATAAAAAGGATGTGAGTGAACATGGCAGTAAGCGACGAAACGATGATTATGCAAAACCGAAGTGAAGAACAGACCGTTGCATCCATGATTCTGGAAGATGTATATCACGCATTGGAAGAAAAAGGATACAACCCGATTAATCAGATCGTAGGCTATCTCCTGTCCGGTGACCCGACGTATATCACGAGCCACAACAATGCTCGCAGCAATATCCGGCGCATCGAACGAGATGAACTCATCGAAGAATTAGTCCGTTCGTACGTCAAACAGCACAACTTATAGGAGACATATGAGAATTTTAGGACTCGATGTCGGTTCCAAGACCATCGGTGTCGCCTGCAGCGATGCCTTGCTGATTACGGCCCAGGGCGTAGAAACGATCCGCCGTAAATCCGATGAAGCAGACTTTGCCCGTCTGCGCGAACTGATCAAAGAAAAAGAAGTACACCGCATCGTCGTAGGCAAGCCGCGTCATATGAACGGTGACTACAGCGATAATATGAAAAAAATCGAAGAATTCGTCGAACGATTCCAGCAAACCGTCCCGGATATAGACATTGTCTATTGGGATGAACGCCTGACGACCGTTATGGCCCAGAATGTATTAAAGGAAGGCAATGTGCGGCGCGAAAAGCGCAAGCAGTTTGTCGATAAAATGGCAGCAATCCTTATTTTACAGAATTATTTAGACGCTCATGCTCATTAAGGAGGACTACTATGTCGGAAGAAATGAACAACGAATTGGAAGAAGTCATCATCGTGACCGCTACGGATGACCAAGGCAACGAAGTGGAATATCAGGAAGTACAGCGCCTCGACCTCGATGGTAAAGTATTCACCCTGCTCGTCGAAGTCACGGAAGACGAAGAAGGCGGCGATGCCATCATCGCCCGCGTCGACCAGGAAGACGGCGAAGACGTCTACGTCGCACCGACGGACGAAGAGTTCGACGCAGCCAATGCAAAATTCGATGAACTCTTAGATAAGTAATTGAAGGGGCCCTGCATGAAGGTTTCGGCCATCATGCAAGGCCTTTTTGCTTTATCGTTCATCGTTCGTCGTTCATCGTGATGGGATGCTTTTTTTCGACCTACGAGGAACGACCTACGAGGAACGAAAAAAGGAGGTCCCATGGATTTACCGTCGATACAGCAGCTGCGGAATTTCGTCATTTACGGGAAGTATGGAAATTTCACGACGGCTGCCAATGCCGCCAACATTACCCAGTCGGCTTTCAGTGCGCAGATGAAGAAACTGGAAGACCTCGTCGGCGTCCGCCTCATCGAGCGCTCGAACAGGGGAAGTCACTTGACGCCGGCTGGCAAGATGTTCTACACGAAAATAGCCCGCATTTTAGGTGAATTAGAAGAAGCCATGAGCGAACTGCCAGGGCGGACAGGGAAGACCCAGCCCCTGTCGGTGGGAATCATGCTGTCCTTAGGCGACGTCCACATGAACCGCCACCTCGCTTATTTCCAGGAGCACCACAGCGGCGCTTCTTTCCGGGTCTACAACCTGGAAGTCCGGGAGATGATCCAATGGCTGAAAGACGATAAACTGGATATCGTGTCCCTCTTTTATCTGCCGGCACTGCACCTGGAAGACTACGAGAAGGTCTTTTTTGGCATCGAGAACCTCGTCTATTACGGGCCGAACCTGGATCTGCCGGAACATGCCGTGACGCCTCAATACGTGGCATCCCAGCCGTTGGCGCAATATTCGCCGCAATACGAAATGAATAACTACATCAATCACTATTTCACGGCCCATGCCTGCCCGCCTCAGGAAACGCAGGCCTGGTTCTCTACGCCCTATGCCATGATGAACTATTGCCAGCAGAACCGCATCGGAGCTATCCTGCCGGAACGATTCCTCCAGGCCATGGGCATCACCCAGGGCTACTGTGCATTGGAACCGCCGCTGCGCTTGCCCTGTTATCTGGTCTATAAGAAGGACAATCCCAAGTACGCGACGATACAGGTCTTCGTCGACTATATCCGTCGCGTGTATCATATCAAAAAATAATGATAAAGGTATCTGCCATCGTAAAAAACGATGACAGGTATCTTTTTTTTGCGTTATACAAGATAGGAGAGAAGGTGTAGAATCTAGCTTGCAAATACGAAAGGAGCAGTGAATACAGAATGTCGAATCAATCACTTTGGAACAAAGACTTCCTTCTCGACACAGGTATCAATTTTGTAGTCTATCTCATTTATTATTTATTGATGGTTATTATCGCCGTCGTCGCCAAAGACCAGCTTCATGCTTCTCTCGGTGAAGCCGGCCTGGCTTCGGGCATCTTCATCGTCGGCACTTTGCTGGCCCGCTTGCAGTTCGGCAAAGCTATTGAATTGTATGGCCGCCGCAAATCGTTATATGGCGGGATCATCCTTTATTTTGTAACGACGTTATTATATTTTTATATTCCCAATCTCGCTATTCTCTTTGCTATCCGCTTCCTCAACGGCATGGCCTATGGCATCGTCTCGACAGCGACGAACACGATTGTCGCTTCCTGTATTCCTGCCGATAAGCGGGGTGAAGGCATCAACTACTACGGCCTGAGCACTAGCCTGGCCGCTGCCGTCGGACCTTTCCTGGGCATGTTCCTCATCGTCGTCACGAACTTCACCTTTATCATCACCCTCTGCGCCATCCTCGTCGGCTTGTGCATGATTGGCTGCATCGCCCTCCACATCGACGAAATTACCCTCACGTCTGAACAGGTGGCCAAGATGAAAGCCATGAGCCTCGACAATTACGTCGAATATCGCGTCATGGTCATCTCCATCATCGGCTTCTTCATGGGCTTCGCTTATTCCAGCGTCCTGACTTTCCTGGCCGCTTATGCCCGTGAAATCAACCTGGTCCAGGCCGGCACGTTCTTCTTCGTCGTCTATGCCGTCGTCATCACCATCACCCGTCCGATGACGGGCGTCATCTTCGACCATAAAGGCGAAAATTACGTCCTCTATCCCTGCTACATCTGCCTGGCCATCGGCTTGTTCCTCCTCAGCATCACCGGTGCTTCGTGGCAGCTTCTCTTATCGGGCGTCTTCGTCGGCCTCGGCTATGGCACGTTCATGTCCAACGGTCAGGCAGTCTGCATCAAACTGACTCCGTCGTACCGCATCAGCGTCGCCCTGTCGACGTACTTCGTCGCCCTCGACCTTGGCATCGGCGTAGGCCCGTATGTCCTCGGCAGCCTCCACGGCCTGCTCACGTTCCCCCAGCTCTATGCCGTCGCTGCTATCGTAGCCATTGCCTGCTTTGCCATGTACTACATTTTCTACGGACGCAAGATCAACCTCATCAACCGGGCCGTCCGCATCTACATCCACGCATAATACGTAATTACAATAGATCCTATCCCCAGATTCGAGGGCTTGTCGTACGACGACAAGCCCTCTTCACGTTGTTAGCCCCTAGCCACGAACCACTTTTTTCAGTTATAATGGATAGAAAAAGAAGGGGGAGAGATGATGAACATCAAGACGAAAATCCTGGCCGGCCTGGCCTGTATCTGTCTGATACTGACAGTCTTTTTCTGGCCTGGCAAAGAAGAAGATGCCTATAGTTCCGACGTCGTCAGGGAAGCGGAAGACGTGAGCGAGCGGGAAACGGAAATGCTGGCACCTGATGAGGTCCTGCAGGCTCCCGATGGAAGGGACATACGCTTGCAGGCTCTGTATAACCAAAAGCCGGTCTGCCTCTTTTTCTGGGCATCCTGGAGCAGCGACAGCCTGCGCCAGCTGGCCATCCTGGAAAAGGCCTGTGTCCAGTACGGCCAGGATGTCTATTTCGTGACCATCCCCGTCGGACCGGATACAGCAGATAGCCGGGCCTATATCCACCAGCAGGGATATGCCCTGCCCGTATACAGCACACAGAAACAGATGCTCCATGACTATGGCGTCCATCAGGTACCGCAGCTTATCTTCATCGCCTGCGGCGGCCAGATGACGCGCCCCTTTAATACCGTATTGAATGAGCGCCAGGTGACATACGAAATCAAAAAAATGCTGAAATAATTTTCCCATACCCCTTGCCAAATAGGGAAAAGTAAGTTATAATAAACAAGTCGCACAGAGAAGTACAAAATATGGGCGGTTAGCTCAGTTGGTTAGAGTATCTCGTTGACATCGAGGGGGTCGATGGTTCGAATCCATTACCGCCCACCATATTGTGTGTGAAAAAAGAGCTGTCTTTATAGACAGCTCTTTTTTGTGGCTAGTGGCTAGTTGTTCGTGGCTAATACTTAGTGCTTTTACGAGCCACTAGCTACGAACCACGAGCCATGAGCCATGAGCCACGAGCCACGAGCCACAAACCACTATCATACTCTATTCTTAAAAGTTATTGGTAAAAGTTTCACAAATGTAGTATCCTGTACATGTGATTCGGGTTGGACGGAATCTTTTGGGATCCGTACCGTAAAAAATCCGGGTCAACTATTATCATAATTTCATAGCATATCGCTTGGATCGAAAGACCGGGACGAATTCTTGTAAACGTAGGCTTTTTACGCGCATTCCCGAGAGGAATGCGCTTTTTTTTGAGGGAGTTATCATGCGTTTAGGTATTATCGGCGCCGGCAGAGTCGGCGCTTCTTTTGTATTAGCTTTTCCTTCCGATGTCGAAGGAATCCTTTGTTCCACAGAAGAACATACACGTCAAATGGCCCGCCGCCTCCATGCTGCTGCCTATACCGACGGTGCTGAACTCGCACGGCACTGCGATGTCCTCCTGCTCACAGTACGCGACGATGCCCTGGCTCCCGTTAGCCGGGAATTGGCCGCTTCCCTGACAGGGGATGCGCTGCCGCCTCAGACCTGTATATTTCACTGCAGTGGAGCTATGGATTTATCGCCTCTTGAGCCCCTTTCACGGTTGGGGTATCCTGTCGGCAGCCTTCATCCGCTGCAAAGCTTTGCCGAACCTTCGGCAGACCGCCTGAAGGGAATCTACATGGCCGTCGATGGTGATGAACGGGCCAAGGCCGTTGCGGCAGATCTGGTCCGGACTTTGGGCAGTACGCCTTTTTTCGTACCCCCTGAAGACCGCATGCTCTATCATGCTGCGGCCTGCTTCTGCTCCAACTACGTCGTGACAGCCCTGGCCATTGCCCAGAAGCTCATAAGCCGCTGGACCGGCAGTGCCGGCGCTGCATCCCAGGCGCTGCGGCCCCTCGTCGAAGGGACGATGGACAATGTCCGCCAGCGTCCGCTGTGGCAGACGGCTTTGACCGGCCCTGTGTCCCGCGGAGATGCCGGGACCGTTGCCAAACACCTGGCCGTCATGCCGGAGAAATGGCTCCAGCCCTATTGTGCTTTTGGCTGTGCCGCTGCAGACTTAGCCTTAGAAAACGAAACGATTACAGAGAAACAGCATGACACGCTGACAAGAATCCTTGCGATGGCGGAAGGAGTTCACCATGAACAAGAAAGTAACCAATCTGACCATTAAGAAAATGAAACAGGAAGGCACGCCGATTTCCATGATTACGGCCTATGACTACATCATGGCCCAGAACGTCGATGAAGCCGGTATCGACATGATCCTTGTCGGCGATTCCCTGGGCAATGTCGTCATGGGTCATACGTCGACACTGCCGGTGACTATGGAAGATATGATCCACCATACGGCGGCTGTCGTCCGCGGCGTCAAACGGGCTCTGGTCGTCGGCGACATGCCCTTCATGAGCTATCAGGAAAGCACCCAGCAGGCCCTGCACAATGCCGGCCGGCTCATGAAAGAAACGGGCTGCGATGCCGTCAAGCTCGAAGGTGGCGCCAGTGTCTGCGAAGCCGTCAAAGCCATGACGACGGCCGGTATCCCCGTCGTCGGCCACATCGGCCTGACGCCGCAGTCCGTCCATCAGCTCGGCGGCTTCCGCGTCCAGGGCAAGAACAGCGAAACGGCTAAGCAACTGATTGCCGACGCCTTGAAGCTGGAAGAAGCCGGCGCCTTCGCCATCACATTGGAATGTGTCCCGACAGATATCGCCACGGAAATCACCAAAGCCCTGCATACGGCGGCTACCATCGGCATCGGGGCTGGCAACGGCACCGATGGCCAGGTCCTGGTCTGCACGGACCTCCTGGGCATGAGCAATGGCTTCCGCCCGAAATTCGTCAAGACCTATGCCGATCTCCATCAGACCATCGTCGATGCCGTAGGCCGGTACATCCACGATGTCAAGGACCGCAGCTTCCCCGACGAAGCCCACGGCTTCGCCGTAGACCCGGAAGTCGTCAAAGCCATGAAAGAATAGGGGAAAGGCAGCCGTCAGCAGTTAGCATTGTAGGGGCTCGCACGTGGCGAGCCCGCCAGGTATATGTGAGATACTAATGAACCGGATTTGCTTGAACGGGCGCCCCACGTGGTCGCCCCTACAGAAAAAGGGCTTGTCGTCGTGCGACAAGCCCTTTTTATACCATTTATTTATATTATGGAAGCACGTCTTGCTATACAGTCATGAAGCATATCCAGATGGTATATTCTGTTTGACTTGTGTATATAATCATTGTACAATAAACTCAAGAAATAGAAACGAACAAAAGAGGTCGTATGTCCGAACGCACGCGTATCGCCGCCAGACATAAACGGGGGTATGCGGCGTTTTTTTCTTGACGACCTGACATAGGAGGCTATGCTTCATGAAGCATGATCTACATGACGTGTGTATGCAGATACGGCGGGATACGGTGCGGTCCATTTACCGTGCCGGTTCCGGTCATCCTGGCAGCTCTCTATCGGCTGTCGAAATCATGGCCACACTTTATTTTACAGATGTCTTTACCTGTTTTCCTGACCGGCCCCATGCGCCGGAACGGGACCGTTTTGTCTTATCCAAGGGCCATGCGGCCCCGGCTTATTACAGCATTTTGGCCCATAAGGGCTATTTCCCCCTGGCCTTGCTCGATACGCTGCGGACGGTTGGCAGTGCCCTCCAGGGCCATCCCAATTTGGAAAAACTGCCCTGTCTCGACTGCGCTGTCGGCTCTTTAGGCCAAGGCCTGTCCATTGCCAACGGCATTGCCCTGGCCTTGAAACTGCGCCATGAAACACCGGAAGTCTTCTGTCTCATCGGCGATGGGGAACAGCAGGAAGGCCAGATTTGGGAAGCTGCCGCTTTTGCCTCACAGCACCATTTGGACAATGTTTGTCTGATTGTCGATTGCAATGGCCTGCAGCTCGTCGATTCCTTGGTGTCGATCAAGAATATGGAACCGATGGATGCGAAATGGGAAAGTTTCGGCTGGCATGTCCTCCGCGTGGATGGCCACGATACAGATGCCCTGTACGACGCTTATGGCGCTGCCAAGGCCTATCGCGGCAAGCCGACGGTCATCCTGGCCCATACGGTCAAGGGGAAGGGTGTATCATATATGGAAAATCAAGCGAAATGGCACGGTGCGGCGCCGGATGAAGCCCAGTACCGCCTGGCCATGGATGAACTGACAACGGAGGTGCCGTAATGGAACGAGTACCGATGCGCGACGGCTATGGGAAGGCCCTGCTGGAACTGTGCCGCCTTCACGACGATGTCCTCGTCCTCGATGCGGACGTCGCCAAATCGACGCGGACCGAATGGATCCGCCAGGAATATCCTGAAAAATATATCAATGTCGGCATATCGGAACAAGACCTGGTCGGTACGGCAGCCGGCCTGTCGCTGACGGGCTTCGTCCCCTTCATTTCGACATACGGCGTCTTTTTGACAGGCCGGGCGTGGGGACAGATACGCAATACGGTCTGTTATAATAATCTCAACGTCAAGCTCGGCGGCGCCCATGCCGGCATTTCCGTCGGCCCTGACGGCGCTACCCATCAGGCTCTGGAGGACATCGCCCTCATGCGGGTCATTCCCCATATGATGGTCATTACGCCTTGTGACTGGTGGGAAACGTATAAGGCGACGATGGCCGTCTATGATATCAAAGGGCCGTCATATGTCCGCTTTGGCCGCAATCCGGCGCCCGTCGTCACCGATAAGGATACGCCTTTTGACCTCTATAAGGCGGCCATCTTCCGGGATGGGAGTGATGTGACCCTCTTCGCCAACGGCCTCATGGTCCATGAAGCCCTGACGGCGGCGGATGAACTGGCCCGGGAAGGTATTTCGGCCCGCGTCGTCAACATCCACACGGTCAAACCGCTGGACCTGGATACGGTCTGTACTTGTGCGGCTGAAACGGGGGCCGTCGTCGTCTGTGAAGAACATCAAATCATGGGCGGTCTGGGAGGGGCCATCTGCGAAGCCCTGGCCCAGTACTGCTGTGTCCCAGTAGAACTCGTCGGCATCCAGGACCGCTTCGGCGAATCGGGGAAACCGGATGACCTCCTGAAAGCCTATAATCTCTCGGCCAGCGACGTCATCCAGGCCGTCCATAACGTGTTGAAGAGGAAGTAAAGTGGCTCGTGGTTCGTGACTCGCAGCCTCCCCTTGAGAGGGGAGGTGGCCTGAAAGGCCGGAGAGGTTAAATTTAATACCATCCGCTAACAATGGACCAGAAAGGGCCGCCCTTTGGGACGGCCCCTACGATGAAATAGGCTGTCGCACGTGCGACAGCCTATTTTGTCATGCTAAGTCCGTATAGAATTTTGCGATGTATGCAAAATCGGTAATTCGTTGTTCCTTTATCGTTAACTGATGTATAATAGGAATAACTACTTTTTGGAGGCGAGTTATCTTGTATACGAAAGCGTTATTGACCGACCTGTACCAGTTGACCATGATGCAGGGCTTATTTTTTGAAGGCAAGCACGAACAGCAATGCGTGTTTGACCGCTATTACCGGACCAATCCCTTCCAGGGGGGCTATACGGTCGTGGCCGGGCTGGAACATCTCATCGATTATGTACACAATATACATTTCAGTGACGACGACCTGGCCTATCTGAAGAGCACCGGTTTTTTCCAGGACAAATTCCTCGATTACCTGAAAGACCTGCGCTTTACGGGCGACATCTATGCCATGCCCGAAGGGACCGTCGCCTTTCCTCAGGAAGTGCTCCTGCGCGTCCAGACCAAGAAGGACGAAGCCTTACTGTTAGAAACGTGCATGTCCATGATCATGAACCATGAAAGCCTCATTGCCACCAAGGCTCGCCGCGTCCGGACGGTGGCTGGTAAGGACAACCTCATGGAATTCGGCCTGCGCCGGGCCCAGGGGAAATCGGCCGGTGTTTACGGCGCCCGTTCGGCCATGATCGGCGGCTTTAACGGGACCAGCAACGTCCTGGCTGGCGCCAAATTCGGCATGCCCGTCTTAGGGACCATGGCTCACAGCTGGGTCATGAGCTTCTCGTCGGAACTGGAAGCTTTCCGCGCCTATGCCCGCCAGTACCCGAACAACCTCATCCTCCTGGCCGATACATATAATACGCTGAAACAGGGCGTCCCCGATGCCATTACGATCTTCAAGGAAATGAAGGCTGCCGGCACCCTGCCCAAGGCTTATGGTATCCGCCTGGATAGCGGCGACCTGGCTTATTTATCGAAAGAAGCCCATAAGATGTTTGCCGATGCAGGCTTCCCGGATGCCATCATTGCGGCCTCGAATGACCTCGATGAAAACCTCATTTCCGAATTGAAAGCCCAGGGCTGCGCCATCAACTCCTGGGGTGTCGGCACGAACTTGATTACGGCCAAGGACAGTCCGTCCCTGGGCGGCGTCTTCAAACTCGTCGGCCAGTATGACGATGGCAAATTCGTGCCGAAGATCAAGATGAGCGACAATGCCGAAAAGATTTCCAATCCGGGCCTGAAGAACGTCCTGCGCATTTACGATAAAGATACGGGGAAAATGAAAGCTGACATCATCATCCTCGAAGGTGAAAGCATTGACGAATCGAAAGACCTGCTCCTCCAGAGCGATAAGGCACCGTGGCGCTCGCGGACGATTCCTGGCGGGACTTACCGTGTCCAGAAGATGCTCTTCCCTATTTTCCAGAAAGGCGAACTGGTCTATCAGAAACCGGACCTCAAAACCATCATGGCCTATGCAGACCAGCAGGTCCAGACTTTGTGGCCCGAATACCTGCGCCTGGTCAACCCGGAAGAAATGTGGGTCCAGCGCAGCAGCAAGCTGTCGGCTTTGCGCGATAAAGTCTTGAAAGAAGAATCGGCTCATTTCTTTTAGGGAGATGATTCCATGAAGGGAGCTATCATCGGCGATATTGCCGGCTCCATCTATGAATTCGATGAAACCGCGGAATCCCTGGATTTTCCTTTATTCGTTAAAAACAGCCGTTTTACCGATGATACGGTGACGACTGTAGCCGTAGCGGCAGCCCTGATGGAGGGGAAGGCATCCTGCTGCGGCTATATCGAACCCTTGCGGCGCCAGCTCCGCTACTGGTGCCGGAAATATCCCGACGCCGGTTTTGGCGGCCTGTTCCGCCGCTGGTTCCTGGCCGACGAGGCACCGGCTTACGGCAGCTATGGCAATGGGGCGGCTATGCGCGTCAGCCCGGCTGGCTGGATTGCCGATACTCTGGAGGAAGCCCAGGCGCTGGCAGAGCTGACAGCCGTCGTCAGCCATGACCATCCCCAAGCCATCAAGGGTGCCATTGCCGTGGCGTCGGCTATCTTCCTGGCCCGGCAGGGGAAGGAGAAAGAGGCGATTGCCGCATATCTGCGGTCGCATTTCTATGATCTGTCCCGGACACTGGCCCAGATACGGCCGTCTTATGGCTTTACCTGCACGACGGACGATAGTGTGCCAGAAGCCATCGAATGTTTCCTGGAAGGGACGGACTATGAAGATACGATCCGCAAGGCGATTTGGCTCAACGGCGATACGGATACGCAGGCAGCCATTGCCGGCAGCATTGCCGAAGCCTATTATGGCGTGCCCGATGCCTTGTGGCAGCAGGCCCTGCCATATGTCGGTGACGAAGAAATGAAGGGTGTCATTCGACAGTTCTATGAAAACTATATTGGTTCGAGGGGGAACTCTTTTGATTTCAACAGAGACAAGCAAGAAATATGAAAAACTCCAGCAGATCTTAAAGGACATGGGCAGTGTCGTCGTCGGCTTTTCCGGCGGCGTCGACAGCACCTTCCTGACCTATGCGGCTCACCAGGCTCTGGGGGACCGGGTCCTGGCCGTGACGGCCGTTTCGGCGACCCTGCCGGGCAGTGAAGCGGCTGATGCCAAGGCCATGGCCAAGGTTATCGGCGTCGAACACCGCCTGGCCCATTCGACGGAATTCGAGGACCCGGACTTCGTCCAGAATCCGCCAGATCGCTGCTATATCTGCAAGAAAATACGCTTTACGTCGCTCGTGGCCCTGGCCAAGGCCGAAGGCTATCAGTGGGTCGTCGACGGGGGGAATGTCGATGACCTCGGTGATTACCGGCCGGGTATGAAAGCCCTGCAGGAATTATCCGACGCCGTCCGCAGCCCGATGATCGAAGCAGGCCTGGCCAAGGCGGATATCCGGGCTTTGTCGAAGGAATTCGGCCTCCAGACCTGGAATAAGCAGAGCGCTGCCTGCCTGGCCAGCCGCGTCCCGTATGGCGTGGAACTGACGCCGCACCGCCTGGCTCAGATCGATGCGGCCGAAGCCGCCGTAGCGCCTTACGTCCAGGGGTCCCTGCGCGTCCGCTATCACGGCGATGTAGCCCGCATCGAAGTCGCCGTCGATGAAATCCCGTCGGTCCTGGCTCATCGGGAGGAAATCGTCCGGGCCATCAAGGATACGGGCTTTACGTACGTCACCCTCGATTTGGGCGGCTATGAAATGGGCAGCCTGAACGACGTAATCCATACTGATGAGGAAGTAAAGTGATATGGCTATTTCCAAGAAAGTAAAAGATGAAATGCTGCAGCGGTTCCAGGACCAGTACGGTATCATGAAACCGGCTCTGCACTATAATTCTCCTTTTGAATTGATGATTGCCGTCATCTTGTCGGCCCAATGTACGGATGAACGGGTCAATATCGTGACGGCCGGCATGTTCCCGGAATATAACACGCCGGAAAAGATGCTGACCCTGGGGACAGCGGGACTGGAAGAAAAGATACGGACCTGCGGCCTCTATCGCAGCAAGGCCAAGAATATCCTGGCCAACTGTGCCATCCTTTGTGAAAAATATCATGGCCAAGTGCCGCAGACTTTCGATGAGCTGGTGAAACTGCCCGGCGTCGGCCGCAAGACGGCCAATGTCCTGGTCAGTATTTTGTTCAATACGCCGGCCATTGCTGTCGATACCCACGTCTTCCGTGTGTCCAACCGTCTGCAGCTGGCCCAAGGGACGACGCCGCTGGAAGTCGAAAAGGGCCTGCAGAAGGCCATTCCCAAGGAATGGTGGAGCCGGGCCCATCATTGGCTCATCTGGCATGGCCGCCGGGTCTGCAAAGCCCGCAAGCCTTTATGCGACAACTGCTTTTTGGCTGACCTTTGTCCCAGTTGTCAGAAGTAAAACGTTAAATCAAAATAAATACATTGACAAGTCGTTAAAAATTTTATAAAATAACACCAATACAGACAAATTTCATAAGTTATATCGAGAGCAGCTGAGGGACGGGCCCGATGACGCTGCGGCAACCTGCCTAAGGTAAGGTGCCAATTCCTACAGGCTATTCCTGAAAGATATCATTATGACTGAGGCGCAGCTTGGAGGCAGCGCCTCTTTTCTTTTGGCGTATTATGTACTTATTTTCACATCATTCAATCATTCTTAGGGGGTATTTTCATGAACAACAACTCTTCTGGCGGCAAGGCTATCCGGGGGCTGGATGTGCTCATCCTGGGATTCGCCTTCTTTGCCACCTATTTTGGCGCCGGCAATTTGATTTTCCCGCCCCAGCTCGGTTTGAACAGCGGCAGCGATTTCCTGTCCGGCCTGGCTGGCCTGACCCTTTCGGGTATTTTTCTTCCTATCTTCACGCTCATCGTCATCGGCCTCAACGGCGACGTCCACTCCATTACTGAACGGGTAGGGAAGAATACGTATAACGTCCTCCTGGCAGCCCTCATGCTGGTCTGTACCTTCGTTTCCATTCCCCGTACGTGTGCGACGGCCATCCAGCTCGGCATCCAGGGCAACCTGCCGGCAGCACCGTTCATCCCGCTGGTCATCGCCTATTTCGTCATCAGCTTCTTCTTTGTTGCCGACCAGAACAACGTCATGGACCGCATGGGCAAATACCTGACGCCGCTCCTGGCCCTGATCCTGGTCATCGTCGCCTTCGTCGGCATCTTCAATCCCCTGGGGACACCCGTCGCTCCGGCTGTGGACCATCCCTTCGTCAATGCCTTCCTCGGCGGCTATAACACGGGCGACGTCCTGGTCAGCTTCATCATGGCAGCTGTCTTCATCAGCTCCATTTACGGCAAGGGCTATACGACCGTCGGCCAGCGCAATAAAGTGCTCATCTACTGTGGCATCGTTTCCTTCGTCCTGCTGCTCATCATTTACGGCAGCCTGCTCTACATGGGCGCCTGCGTCAGCGGTGACTATGCGCAGAACATCGGCCGTGCGGAACTCCTGGTCGCCATCATCCAGCGCGTCGGCACGTGGGTCATGGTTCCCATGGGCATCGCCGTCGTCCTGGCCTGCCTGACGACAGCCATCGGTCAGATTGCCGCCGTTGCCGAATTCACCAGCACGGCTACGGGCAACCGCATCAGCTATAAGCAAGTCGCCGTCGCCTGCTGCATCTTGTCGGCCCTGACGGCCCTCCTCGGCGTCGACGGTATCGTCACCTACATCGGCTGGATTTTCGGCGTCTGCTATCCGCCGTGCCTGGCCCTCCTGGTCCTGGGCATCATCGGCCGCTTCATGCCCAACAACGGTGCTTACAAAGGCTCTGTCTACCTGGTCACGCTCTTCGCCCTTTTGGAATCCCTGCCGGGTCTGAGCAGCCTGGGCTTTGCTAAAGCCATCGTCGCCGCTACGCCCCTGTCCACATACGGTTTCGGCTGGATCGTCCCCTTTATCATCGGCCTCATCGGCGGCTCCATCATCGGTCATTTCGTATCCGCCTCAGAACCCGTAGAAGCCGAAGCGAAATAAGATAGTTTGTGGTATGGAGTCTGTAGGGGGCGCCACTAAAAATAGACTGCCTTTTAGGCAGTCTATTTTTTTCCCCGACTTGCATAATCAATGACTTATCTCTATAATTAAAGAATAATCTCGAGTAAAAGGGGGTAATTTCATGGATTTGAAAAAACTATATATCGATGGCCAGTGGGTTGCGCCCTTGTCTGGCCAATATATTGACGTAGAAAATCCGGCGACGAAAGAAATCTTCGCCACTGTCGCCGCGGCTGGTGCCGATGATGTCGCTGCCGCTGCCCAGGCGGCTGCCAAAGCTTTCCCGGCCTGGTCGGCTATGCCGCTGGAAGACCGCATCACCTTCATGAAGAACCTGCTGGTCCAGATGATCAGATTGGAACCGCAGTTCGTCGACGCCGTCGTCAAGGAATTAGGGGCGCCTGTAGCCTTTGCCAGGACCAACCATATTGGCTACCAGTTCGTGCGGACCCAGTCGTATATCGACTTGGCACCGGAATTGCCACTGGTCGAACATCTGTCCCAATCCGTCGTCTACCGCCGGCCTTTGGGTGTCATCGGCTGTATCACGCCGTGGAATTATCCTTTAGGGCAGATTATCCAGAAAGTCGTACCGGCCTTGCTCGTCGGGGCGACAGTCGTCCTCAAGCCGAGTCAGCACACGCCGGTGACGGCGTACTACCTGGCCGAAGCCTTTGACCAGGCCGGTTTCCCCAAAGGCGTCTTCAATCTCGTCGCCGGCCGGGGCAGCCAGGTCGGCAATGCCATCTGCGACGACCCGAATATCGCCATGGTATCCTTTACGGGGTCGACGGCAGCCGGCATCAAGGTATCTCAGCGCGCCTTAGCTTCGATGAAGCGCATCAGTATGGAACTGGGCGGCAAGTCGCCTTTCGTCCTCTTGAAGGGGGCGGACTACGAAAAGGCTATCCGCATGTGCTTCAATTCCATTTTCCTCAACAGTGGCCAGACCTGTACGGCCCTGTCGCGCCTGATCATCCCGCGGGATGACAAGGAACAGATTGAACAGCTCATGCTGAAGATACTGCCGGAATATACCGTAGGCGACCCGGCTCTGGAAACGACGAAAATCGGTCCTGTCGCATCGTATGACCAGTGGCAGACCGTCGATGCCTACATCGCCAAGGGCCTGGAAGAAGGGGCGACACTTCTGGCTGGCGGCCGTCCGGATGCGCCGGACCACGGTTACTATGTCAAGCCTGTCATCTTTACGGACGTAACCAATGACATGACCATTGCCCGCGAAGAAATCTTCGGCCCCGTCCTCAGCGTCATCGCTTATGATACCGCCGACGAAGCCCTGGCCATTGCCAACGATACGCCTTATGGCCTCAACGCTGCCGTCTGGGGACCGGACAAGGAAGAAGCCTCGAAGGTGGCAGCAGCCGTTTTGTCGGGCAACGTCTACGTCAACGACAGCCCGCGCGACGTCACAGCGCCTTTCGGCGGCTTTAAGGACAGTGGTATCGGCCGTGAAGGCGGCAAAGATGGGATGTTGGAATTTACAGAACCCCAGGCCATTTTTTATGCATAAACAGTTATAGGAGGAGTTTTAGCGTCATGAATTTCGATGAAGAAGCCATGAAAATCCGCCGCGGCAAACACGGCGTTATTGAAACCATTCCCCGGGAAGTCCTCAAGACCCACGACGACCTGAGTATTCTCTATACGCCTGGCGTTGCCCAGCCGTGCCGGGAAATCACTAAGGACCCGGATTTGTCTTTCGACTTGACCTGCCGTGGCAATATGATCGCCGTCGTATCGGACGGGACCCGCGTCCTCGGCCTGGGCGACATCGGCCCGGAAGCTGCCATGCCGGTCATGGAAGGGAAATCCATTCTCTTCAAGGTCTTTGGCGGCGTCAATGCCGTACCTATCTGTCTGGATACGAAGGACCCGAAAGAATTCATCGAAACGGTAAAGCGTTTGCAGCCGTCTTTCGCCGGTATCAACCTGGAAGATATTGCTTCGCCGAAATGCTATGAAATCGAACAGACCTTGAAACGGGAAATGGACATCCCTGTCTTCCATGATGACCAGCACGGCACGGCCATTGCCGCCCTGGCCGGCGTCATCGGTGCCTTCCGCTATGTCCATAAGGACTTGAAGACAGCCCGCATCGTCATCAATGGGGCAGGGGCTGCCGGCGCTTCCATCGGCCGCCTCCTGGTCCGCGCCGGAGCTCGGAACGTCACCATGGTCGACCGTCCGGGGATTCTCTACGCTGGCATGGAAGGGCTGAACCCGGTCCAGGCGGAACTGGCATCCCTGACCAATCCGTCCCATGCCCACGGGACCTTGGCTGATGCCGTCAAAGGGGCCGACCTCCTCCTAGGCGTATCGGCACCGCATATTTTTACTAAGGAAATCATCCAGGCCATGGCCGACGATGCCGTCGTCTTCGCCATGGCCAACCCCATCCCGGAAACGGACTACGCCTCTGCCAAAGCGGCCGGTGCCAAAGTCGTCGGCACTGGCCGGTCGGATGCACCGAATCAGATCAACAACGTCATGGTCTTCCCGGGTATCTTCCGCGGCGCCCTGGCCGTCCGGGCCCGCAGCATCAACGAAGACATGAAACTGGCTGCGTCTTACGCCATCGCCTCCCTGGTCGGCGATGACGAACTGGCCGAAGACCACGTCATCCCCGACGCCTTCGACCAACGCGTCGCTCCGGCCGTCGCCGCAGCCGTCGCCAAAGCTGCCATGGAAAGCGGCGTCGCCCGCATCACCCGCGACCCGGAAGAAGTCCGCCAGGAAGCGGCAGACACCATCGACAAACTCCACGCCATGCTCGACTTGATCCACGGGTAGGGGCTAGCAGTTAGTAATTAGTGGCTAGTGGTTCGTGGCTGAAATCTTGATATCCTGAAGGGACTTGCCATACCGTCGTGGCAGGTCCCTTTTGTATATGGAAAAATCATAAGACGACACCTTATTCGTGTTATACAAAGTGGGGGTATTTGCTACAATGAGGTTAAATCAAAAAGATGAAATCAGAAGATCTACTGACAGCCTTACATGATGAATATGACATTGATTTGACGGCTAAAGGGAAGAAGGATGTCACGACTATGTGCAACTTAGGTGAAGGACTCTATGAAAGAGCCATGGAAAAAGGCTTGGAAAAGGGTATAGAAAAAGGCATAAAAAAGGGCATAAAAAAAGGCGTTGAGCAAGAAAAACGAAATTCTGAACGGAAAGACCGGGAAGCAGCGCTCGAAATGATTAAAGATGGTCTATCCTTTGAGCAAATTGCCCGGTACATGAAACTTTCTATCGAAGCAGTCGCTGAAATTGCCAAGCAAAATAAATTGATATAAGGTGATAGTTTGTAATACGGAGTTTGTAGTTTTCAGAGCAAACCTTTAAATTTCAAGCCATCCACTAACCCCTAGCCACTAGCGGCTAACCACTAAAAAGAGGCTGTCTTAATGCGACAGCCTCTTTTTCACATCTTGCAATGTCTTGACAGTAGTGTTGTCAAATCTTTACCGATACGGTATAATAGGGTAAACAAAAAAACGGTCTATCCCGCAAGGGATGATGAGCCGTTATGTACTTTAAATAAAAGAGGTTGTCACATGAAGGTGTCTTTATGGGGCAACCTCTTCCCTGAAAGGATGAAGTTTGGTGTATATCGAAGATGAGATTGCAGCTCTGAAAAAAGAGAAGCAGGCTATTATCCTTGCTCACTATTATGTACCTGATGAAGTTCAGGAATATGCAGATTTTGTCGGTGATTCTTTTGGCCTGGCCAAGAAGGCGATTGAAACGGATGCCAAGGTCATCGTCTTTGCCGGTGTCGACTTTATGGGGGAAAGTGCCAAGATGCTCAACCCGGAAAAGAAGGTCCTCATGCCCAATGCGACGGCCAGCTGCCCTATGGCTCATATGGCTGACGTAAAGACGATTGAAAAAGTCCGTTCCCAATATGATGATCTGGCCGTCGTCTGCTATGTCAATTCGACGGCTGCTGTCAAGGCTGTGTCCGATGTCTGCGTCACGTCGTCGAATGCCGTCAAGATCGTCCGGAAACTGCCGAACAAGCATATTTTCTTTACGCCTGATCGGAATCTGGGCCATTACGTATCGACGCAGGTCCCGGACAAGCATTTTATCCTCAACGACGGCTTCTGTCCGCGCCATGATACGGTTGACCCGGCTTATGTGAAACAGGTCCAGGCGGCTCATCCCCAGGCCTTGTTCCTGGCCCATCCGGAATGCCGCAAAGAAGTCCTGGCCCTGGCCGATTATGTCGGCAGTACGTCGGGCATCATCGACTATGCCGGCAAGTCCGATGCCAAGGAATTCATCATCGGTACGGAAGGCGGCGTCTTTTATGAATTAGAAACGCGCAATCCTGGCAAGACCTTTTATCCAGCCATGGAAGATGCGTATTGCATCAACATGAAGAAAGTCACGCTGGAAAAAGTCCGCGACTGCCTGCGCGATGAAACGAATGAAGTCCGCGTCGACCCGGATGTCGCCGGAAAAGCTGTCCGTTCGCTGGAACGGATGCTGGAATTAGCCAAATAGAAGAAGGTAATAGCAATGGAAACAGAAAAAACAGATATCGTCATCGCCGGTACCGGGGCCAGCGGCCTCTTTGCCGCCCTGCATCTGCCCCGGGATAAACGAGTCCTGATGATTACCAAAGATGAAGTAGAAAACAGCGATTCTTTTTTAGCCCAAGGGGGCATCTGCGTCCTTCACGACAAGGACGATTACGACAGTTTCATGGAAGATACACTCAAAGCCGGCCACTATGAAAACCGGCGTGAATCCGTCGATATCATAATCCGCTCGTCGCGGCCGGTCATCAATGAACTCATCGGCTACGGCGTCGATTTTGCCCGCAAAGCCGACGGTTCTCTCGATTATACGCGGGAAGGCTGCCACTCGCGGCCGCGTATCTTGTTCCATGAAGATATTACGGGCAAGGAAATCACCAGCCATCTCTTAGCGGCTGTCCGCCAGCTGCCCAATGTGACTATCCGCGATTTTACGACTATGGTCGACATCGTCACCGATGGGAACCGCTGCCTGGGCATCATCGCCCGCGACAGCCAGGGCCGTTACCGAGCTATCCAGGCCGATGAAACGATTCTGGCCAGTGGCGGTGTCGGCGGCTTGTATGACCATTCGACGAATTTCCCGCATCTCACTGGCGATGCCCTGGCCATTGCCATGCGCCATGGCGTCGAACTGGAACACATCGACTACGTCCAGATCCATCCGACGTCGCTCTATTCCAAAAAGCCGGGCCGGAGCTTCCTTATTTCTGAATCAGTCCGCGGTGAAGGGGCCAAGCTGCGCGGCAAAGACGGTCAGCGTTTTGCCAACGAAGTCCTGCCCCGCGATTTGATGACGGCCGAAATCCGCAAACAGATGAAGAAGGACGACCGCCCCTTCGTCTGGCTCGACATGACCGTCCTCGGCGAAGACGTCATTAAGCATCATTTCCCGCACATTTATGAACGCTGCCTGGAAGACGGCATCGATGCGACGAAGGACTGGGTCCCGGTCACGCCGGCCCAGCACTACTTCATGGGCGGTATCCACGTCGACAAGTACAGCCAGACGACGATGGACCATCTCTATGCCGTCGGCGAAACGAGCTGCAACGGCGTCCACGGCCGCAACCGCCTGGCCAGCAATTCTCTCCTGGAAAGCCTGGTCTTCGGCAAGCGCGCAGCCCAGCACATCGTGGAAACAGAAAAGCAGCCCCAGCAGGTAGTCAGTGCCGCCGACTTTGCCCAAGCCTGTGCGCCGTCAGAAGCCTTCATCGGCAGTCATGAAGATACACTGGCTGAAGAATACCGCCGTCATGTCTTAGGTGAAATGGAAAGGGAGCGTGAATGTGATGAACAGCGTAACCATGAAATTGCAGGCTGATCCTTTGATTTTACAGGCCCTGCAGGAAGACATCACCGGTGAAGACGTGACGACCAATGCCATTTTGCCGGAAGACTGCCAGGGTGAAGCGGAACTCCTGTGCAAACAGGACGGCATCATCGCCGGCCTCGATGTCTTTGCCCGGCCCTTTACTCTGCTGGACGACAAGGTCTGGTTCGAGTTCTTCGTCAAAGATGGCGATAAAGTCCATAAAGGCCAGAAACTGGCCAAAGTCGTCGGCAGTATGCGGGCCATCTTGTCGGCCGAACGGGTAGGCCTGAACTATTTGCAGCGCATAAGCGGCATTGCGACCTATACCCACCAGGTCGCAGCCCTGCTGGAAGGGACGGGGATGACCCTCGTCGATACGCGCAAGACGACGCCGAACATGCGGGTCTTTGAAAAATACGCCGTCACCGTCGGCGGCGGCAAGAATCATCGCTACAACTTATCGGACGGCGTCCTCCTCAAGGACAACCACATCAGTGCCGCCGGCGGCGTGGCCAAGGCCATTGCCATGGCCAAAGCCTATGCGCCTTTCGTCCGCAAGATCGAAGTCGAAACGGAAACGCTGGACATGGTCCGCGAAGCCGTCGAAGCCGGTGCGGACATCATCATGCTGGATAACATGAGCCACGACATGATGAAAGAAGCTGTAGCCCTCATCGACGGCCGGGCTGAAACGGAATGTTCCGGCAACGTAACCAAAGAAAATATCGCCGCCCTGGCCGATATCGGCGTCGATTACATCTCCAGCGGCGCCCTGACCCATTCCGCGCCCATCCTGGATTTATCCCTGAAACACCTGCACAGGATATAGTGGTTCGTGGTCCTTGACAAGAGGAAAATCAGCGATATAATGAAGACAAAGAAAAGACAACGATGTCGTCCATGATGTCGTTGTCTTTTTGCTTTTTATTATATCGTATTTTGGGAGGGGGCCTCTTTATGTATGTATGGCGAATGGAAAAGATCATGGCAGAAAATTTCCGCCAATGGAAAATGCTGCAGCAGTATGAAAAGTATCAGAAAGGGCGCAAAGCCGTGCAGCCTAAGAAAGAGGACCTGCATCTTCGCGACGGCGTCCATTCGGAAACGTGATGAAACTTGAGAGAACGCGTGTTTGACAAAAAGCCTCTGGATTTCTATACTAGTAGTTGATAGTGTAGAAAGAAAGAGGCTTATTTATATGGATATAAAGAAAGAACATTGGAGCCCGCTGCTCCTCGACTGGTTTGCCGCCCATGGCCGGGATCTGCCCTGGCGCGACGAATCGCCGCGGGATCCGTATAAGGTCTGGGTGTCGGAAATCATGCTGCAGCAGACGAAAGTCGAAACCGTCCGTCCCTATTATGACAGCTGGATGGACCATTTCCCGACCATTCCCGCCCTGGCGGCGGCTTCCCAGGATGAAGTCCTGCGGCAGTGGCAGGGCTTGGGGTATTACTCGCGGGCCCGCAACCTCCATGAAGCGGTCCAGGAAGTACAGGTCAAATACGGCGGCCATGTGCCGGAAAATAAAAAAGACGTACAGTCCCTGAAAGGCGTTGGCGATTACACAGCCGGCGCCATTTTAAGCCTGGCTTACGGTCAGAAGGAAGCCGCTGTCGACGGCAACGTCCTGCGCATCTTTGCCCGCCTTTACGATATTGAAGAGAATATCTTGTCGACGCCGGTCAAGAAGAAAATCACGGCTCTCGTAGAAGAAGAGCTTCCCGACGAAGCGCCAGGGACCTTTAACGAAGCCCTCATGGACTTAGGGGCCATGGTCTGTATCCCCAAGCATCCCCGCTGTCCGGACTGTCCTTTGCAAGGGCTCTGCCTGGCTCACCGGGCTGGGAAAGAATGTGATCTGCCCATCCGGCTGGTCAAGAAGAAATCGCCTGTCGAAGAAATTACCGTCGTTGTCGTCCGCCATGGGGACCAGTGGCTCGTCCACCGCCGTCCGCCCAAGGGCCTCTTGGCGTCGATGTGGGAATTTCCCAATGCCCTGGGGAAGGGGAAAGAGGGCATCGCTGCAGTCCGTCAGCTCTTGGCGCAAAAAGGACTGACCCTGGCTGCCGATGACCAGCCTGTAGGCTCCCTGAAGAGCGTCTTTTCGCATAAGACCTGGCAGATGACGGTCTATGAAGGCTGCATCACCCAGGGGAAAATCGGAGAAGAGGAGGATTGGCAGTGGATCGACTGCAAGGACTACGCGTCCTTGCCCTGGGCCGGACCGCACGGCAAGATCACTGCCATGGTATAATTGATGAAAGGTCTTTTCTTTATTAACTTCATGGTCATTACATCCTGTATCTGCGTCGTCGCGGCGCTGTTATGGGATTATGTCGTCCGCACGGGTCATCGCTGGCTGCTGCTCCTGGGGACGTTGCTGCTGGCCGTCTTATCGGCAGCCGGTCTCTACCATTATGAAGACCTCTTTCCCGGCCTCATCGCGTCGGGCTGGGAAGGTCTCTATGACGGCAAGGCCATGGCCGGCCTGATCTGGCTGCTGGCCTGTCTCTTGGCCTTTCCCTGCCTGGTCGTCGTCGCCATAGCCCGCTTTTTCTGCCGGCCCCGGCGCCGCCGGAGAGGGCGTCGGCGTCAACGGCGCTCGTTGGGCGTGACGCGCCGGTCTTTCCTCAAAGGCCTGGCGGCGCTGATCCCCGTGGCGGCTTTCGCCACCAGCGGAGCGGGCAATCTCTTGGGCGAACGCGATTTGGATACGACCTACCATGTCTTGAAATACAAGAACCTGCCCGATTATCTCGACGGCTATAAAATCGGCCAGCTCTCTGACCTGCACATGGGGCTCTTTTTCAGTCCCCGGCGATTGCAGGAAGCCCTCGATGCCGTAGCGGCACAGGGCGTGAACCGCCTGGAAATCACAGGCGACCTCATCGATGAACTGGCCCTGCTGCCCAAGGCCCAGGCCATCCTCAAAGCCAATGCCAGCCGCTTCCCTGACGGCATCGACTTCTGCTATGGCAATCATGAGTATTACCGCAGTTTCGATGCGATTACAGCCATGCTCGATGACACGCCGGTCCGGGTACTGCGCAATTCCACCTTCCAGGCCAGCCGCGGCTGCGGCCAGGGCCTGAGGGGCTGCAATGGCCGCGACGGCCGGTCTTTTTATATCGCCGCCACTGATTACAGCTTTGCCAAGGGTGATGAAGCCTTTGCCAAAGAACGGGAACAGTATGTCCGGGAAACGCTGGCTAAGGTTCCGGAAGATGCCTTTGTCGTCATGCTGGCCCATCATTCGGCCTTTATCGACGAAGGCTTTGCCCATCACATCCCCCTGACTTTGTGCGGCCATACGCACGGCGCCCAGTTCGCGCCCATTGCGCCCTTGGTCACGGCCCTGGGCTTCAAGTACCTCCGCGGCATGTTCCAGAAAGGGGACTGCCGGGGCTATGTCAACCGCGGCACAGGCCACTGGCTGCCTTTCCGCGTCCTCTGTTCCCGCGAGGCCAGTGTCTTTGAATTACGAAAACAAGCGTAAAGGATGAATGCCCATTATGATGATCAATACAGCTGTACTCCATATTTTTGATTTCAATACCAACGTCTGCATTGTATCCCAGAAGGACCTCGATTTCAGCAGCGATGTCGTCTACGAATACGTCAGCAAGCGGCTGAACCGCATCATCGGCGATGCCGCCCAGAAGACGGGCGTCTTCTATGCGACCAGCGCCTTTCAGATGAAATTGCAGGCCCTCGTCGACGGGACCCTGACTTTCGACGATTTGGCGTCCCAGATCGCCCGCGAGCTCTACCAGCTCGTGTCCCATTGTGATGAACCGGAATCGACAGACCTCCTGGTCATCGACTTCCAGGATGACGACGATGTCCGCAACCTGGGCATCCTCATGCTGGACAACAAGACGGCCTATACCCATCAGATCCTCGACGACGAAGGGACGGTCTACAACAAGCTCATCAAACATTACGCCATCCTGCCCGGGACGGCGCAGAAAGCCGAGGCCTATGCCCTCATCCGCCTGAACGATTTTTCTATCCATTTCGTCGACAAGAAGCGGAAAATGGACGGTGAAGACGTCTACCTCCTGCCGGACAAGCTCCTGCAGTGCACGTCGGTCATTTCCAGCAAGGAAGCCGTGAAGGTCGTCAGCAAGATTGCCGAAAAAGTAGCGGAAGAACACGGCGCCAGCACGGTCGAAGCCTTATCCAAAGCCAAGACCTATCTGGTGGAAAATGCCGAAACGGCTGATTCCTTCTCGCCGCAGGACCTGGGCAGCGACGTCTTCGGCGATTCGCCGGTCCTGCAGCGGGAATTTGAAGAACAAGTCAAAGAAGCGAAACTGCCTGAAGCCGTAGCCATCGAAAAGGAATATGCCCAGAAGGCCGGCCGCAGCCATAAAATCAAGACCGATACGGGCATCGAGATCACTTTTCCGTCGGAATATATCGAAAATACCGACTTCATCCAATTCATCAACAACCCCGATGGGACCTTGTCCATTGAATTGAAGAATATCGGGAAAATCGTCAATAAATAAGGGGGATTATTATGTCACGCAAGAATCGGCGCAAAAAAGCCAGGAATACTGCAGCCGTTCCGGAAGGGACAGCCGCAACGGCACAGCCGAAAAAGAAGAAAGGACCCGCTCACGGTCTGGACCGGAGAACCTGGGTCTTGTACCTCGTCGGCTTTTCCGCCCTGGCCTGGTCCTATTTTATCTTATTCACCCGCAACTGGTCGGACGCAGGCTTTGCCTTCACCGTCCTGGTTACGGTTCTCTGGCCCTGGTCTTTGTATAAGAATTGGAAGAAAGGGCCGAAAAAGAGGTAACGCTTATGGATATGTCCCATTACAATAAAGATTACGATACGTCCCACCCTTTCCACGTCGTCGCCCCTTATGAACCTATGGGCGACCAGCCCGAGGCCATCGCCTCTCTGGCAGACGGCATCCGTTCCGGCCAATGGGCCCAGGTCCTCGTCGGGGCTACCGGGACGGGCAAGACCTTCACTATGGCCAAGCTCATCGAAGCCGTCCAGAAACCGACCCTGGTCATTGCCCACAATAAGACCCTGGCTGCCCAGCTGTGCAGTGAATTCAAGTCATTCTTTCCCGATAACGAAGTCGGTTATTTCGTCAGTTATTACGACTTCTATCAGCCCGAAGCCTATATCGCCTCGACAGATACGTACATCGAGAAAGACGCGTCCATCAACGATGAAATCGATAAATTGCGCCACTCGGCGACGATGAGCCTCTTTGAACGGCGCGATGTCATCATCGTCGCTTCCGTTTCCTGTATCTACGGCTTAGGCGACCCGGAAGACTACAGTGAACTCGTCGTATCCCTGCGACTGGGGCAGGAAAAGCCGCAGGAAGAAATACTGCACAAGCTCGTCGATATCCAGTACAGCCGCAACGACATGAACCTCGAACGCGGGACCTTTCGCGTCCACGGCGATACAATCGAAGTCTTTCCGGCGGCCTTCGATAACTCCATCATCCGCATCGAAATGTTCGGCGATGAAATCGACAGGCTCACGGAAGTCGACGTCCTGACAGGCGAAGTCATTGCCGAGCGCAAGCACGTCGCCATTTATCCGGCCAGCCATTATGTCACGACCAGGGACAAGATGGAACGGGCCCTGGGGACGATCCGCCAGGAATTGGACGAACGGCTGAAAGTGCTGAAAGACGGCGGCCATTTGCTGGAAGCTCAGCGGCTGGAACAGCGCACGCGCTATGACATGGAAATGATGGAAGAAATGGGCTACTGCTCAGGCATCGAAAATTATTCGCGCCACCTGGCCGGCCGCAAGCCCGGTCAGGCGCCGTATACGCTCCTCGACTATTTCCCCGATGACTTCCTCATCCTCGTCGACGAATCGCATGTCACCCTGCCGCAGCTGCGGGCTATGTACGCCGGCGACCGGTCGCGCAAGGAAAACCTCATCGAATACGGCTTCCGCCTGCCGTCGGCTTTGGATAACAGGCCGTTGAAATTTGAGGAATTCGTCGAACGCATCAACCAGATTGTCTACGTCAGCGCTACGCCTGGCCCTTATGAAATGGAAGTCCAGACCAATCTGGCCCAGCAGATCATCAGGCCGACGGGCCTGTTGGATCCGAAAGTGGAAGTCCGTCCCATTGCCGGCCAGATGGATGACCTATTGGGTGAAATCCGCAAGCGCACGGAAAAGGACGAACGCGTCCTGGTGACGACGCTGACCAAGAAGATGGCTGAAGACCTGACGGATTACCTGAAGGAAATGGGCGTCCGCGTGCGCTATCTCCATTCGGATATCGCCACCATCGAACGGGCCGACATCATCCGCGACCTGCGGGCCGGCGTCTTCGACGTCCTGGTCGGCATCAACCTCCTGCGCGAAGGCCTGGATATGCCGGAAGTCTCGCTGGTAGCCATTCTCGATGCCGATAAAGAAGGCTTCCTGCGTTCAGAAACGTCGCTTATCCAGACCATGGGCCGGGCGGCGCGAAACGTCCATGGACAGGTCATCATGTATGCCGACAAGATTACCGACTCCATGGCCAAGGCTATGGAAGAAACGCAGCGGCGCCGGGAAATCCAGGATGCATATAATAAAAAACATCACATTACGCCGAAATCGGTCAAAAAAGACGTCGTCGACCTCATCGAACTGACGAAAGTCGCCGAAACGGAAGCGGCCTATGGCAGCCAGAAGGGAAGGAAAGGCGGCAAGATGACCCGCGAGGCCCTGAACAAAGTCATCAAGACCATGACTTTGCAGATGAAAGAGGCGTCGAAGAACCTGGAATTTGAAAAAGCCGCCGAACTGCGCGACCGCCTGGGCCAATTGCGCCAGCAGCTGGCCGATATGAGCCACGATGATACCCTGCCTAAAGACATGCAGGGCGAAGACATGCCCAAGCGCCGCTACCGCCGCAAGATAAAGCGGCCTGATGCGAAGAAGAAGTAAACGTAGTTCGTAGTTCGTGGGTCGTTCCTCGAAGCAGGTTTTAAATTTTAGCCCATCACGACGAACGATGAACGACAAACGATGAACGTTATGATAACGGGAGGCACGAAGTGCAAGATAAATATATTGTCATCAAAGGTGCACGTCAGCACAATTTAAAGAATATCGACGTCAAGATCCCCCGGGACAAGCTCGTCGTCTTTACGGGTCTGTCCGGCTCGGGCAAGTCGTCCCTGGCTTTTGATACGATTTATGCCGAAGGCCAGCGCCGCTATGTCGAATCGTTGTCGGCCTATGCCCGGCAGTTCCTGGGCCAGATGGATAAGCCCGACGTCGATTACATCGAAGGCTTGTCGCCGGCCATTTCCATCGACCAGAAGACGACGAGCCGCAATCCCCGGTCGACAGTAGGGACGGTCACGGAAATCTACGATTACCTGCGTCTGCTCTACGCCCGTGTCGGCGAGGCCTACTGCCCGAAATGCGGCAAGCCCATCCGTCAGCAGACCATCGAGCAGATGGCCGATGCCGTCATGGCCCTCGGCGAAGGCGAGAAGGTCATGGTCATGGCGCCTGTCGTCGACGGGCGAAAGGGGACTCATCAGAAGCTCCTGGCCCGGCTGGTCAAAGACGGCTATGTCCGCGTCCGCGTCGACGGCGAAGTTTATCTCTTGTCCGACGATATCCCCCTGGATAAAAATAAAAAGCACACTATCGACGTCATCATCGACCGCCTGGTCATCAAGAACAGTATCTTGACGCGCCTGACGGATTCCCTGGAAACGGCGGCTAAATTGGCCGATGGCATCGTCCATATTTTCCGCATGGCGACGAAAGAGGTCCTGACCTTCAGCCAGCACTTCGCCTGCCCGGACTGCCATGTCAGCCTGCCGGAAATCGAATCCCACCTCTTTTCCTTCAACAGCCCCTTCGGCGCCTGCCCGGCCTGCTCAGGCATTGGCAGCACCATGGAAGTCGACGCGCATCTGGTCCTGCCGGACCACAAGAAATCCTTTGCCGACGGCGCCGTAGCGGCCCTCAGCAGCAACCCCGATTCGTGGTTCATGCGCCAGCTCGGTGGCCTGCTGCGGCCTTACGGCTTTACCTTGGATAACTGCTACGATGACTTGCTGGAAGAATTGCAGGAAAAACTCATGAACGGCTCAGACGATACGTGCGTCTTTGAATACGAGAACCTGCGCGGCGAAGTGAAGCAGTTCGCCACGGCCTTTGAAGGCATCCTGCCCATGGTCCGCCGCCGCTACCGCGAAGCCTCGTCGGACATGATGCGCGACCAGTTCGGCCAGTTCATGACTGTCAAGCCCTGCTCGACGTGCCACGGTGCACGCCTGCGCCACGAAGCGCTGGCCATCAAGATCGGCGGCCTGAACATCGCCGAATTGACGGATTTGCCCGTCAGCGACATGATTCCCTTCTTCGATAACTTGAAATTGACGGAAAAACAGCAGTTCATTGGCAAGCAGATCTTCAAGGAAATCAAGGCCCGCCTGAACTTCTTGCAGACCGTCGGCCTGGACTACCTGACATTGTCGCGGACGGCGGGCACCCTGTCCGGCGGCGAAGCCCAGCGTATCCGCCTGGCCACCCAGATCGGGTCGGGCCTGGTCGGCGTCCTCTATATCCTGGACGAACCATCCATCGGCCTGCACCAGCGGGACAACGACAAGCTCCTGGAAGCCCTCAAGCGCCTGCGCGACCTGGGCAATACGCTCATTGTCGTCGAACACGATGAAGACACCATGCGTGCTGCCGATTATATCGTCGATATCGGACCGGAAGCAGGGGAACACGGCGGCACTATCGTCGCCCAAGGCACGGCCGATGACATCATGGCCTGCCCTCAGTCTTTGACGGGCCAGTATCTGAAGGGGACCAAGTATATCCCCGTTCCGCAAGAACGGCGCCAGGGGAATGGCACCTTTTTGGAAATCATCGGCGCAGCTGAGCACAATTTAAAATATATAAACGTCTCCATCCCCATCGGGACCCTGACCGTCGTCACCGGCGTGTCCGGCTCGGGCAAGTCGACGCTGGTCAATGAAATCCTCTACAAGGGTATGGCCGAAGCCGTCTACGGCACGCCGCACCGGCCGGGCAGGTTCAAGGCCCTGAAAGGCGTTGAATACATCGACAAGATCATCAACATCGACCAGTCGCCTATCGGCCGGACGCCGCGGTCCAATCCGGCGACGTATACGGGCGTCTTCGACTCCATCCGCCAGCTCTACAGCCAGACGGCAGAAGCCAAGGTCCGGGGCTACAAGGCCGGCCGCTTCAGCTTCAACATCAAAGGCGGCCGCTGCGAAGCCTGCAAAGGCGACGGCATCATCCGCATCGAAATGAACTTCCTGCCGGACGTCTACGTCCCCTGTGAAGTCTGCCACGGCGCCCGCTATAACCGGGAAACGCTGGAAGTCAAATACAAGGGCAAGAATATTTCCGACGTCCTCAACATGACCGTCGACGACGCCTGCCAGTTCTTTGAAAACATACCGCGCATCGTCAATAAGCTGAAGACGCTGCAGCAAGTCGGCCTGGGCTATATCCGCCTGGGCCAGCCGGCGACGACCCTGTCCGGCGGCGAAGCCCAGCGGGTCAAGCTGGCGACGGAATTGTCCAAGCGCAGTACCGGCCGGACCCTGTATATCCTCGACGAACCGACGACGGGCCTGCATACGGCGGATATCCACAAGCTCATGGACGTCTTGCAGATGCTCGTCGACGGCGGCGATACGGTCGTCGTCATCGAACACAACCTGGACGTCATCAAGACGGCAGACTACCTCATCGACCTCGGTCCCGAAGGCGGTGCCGGCGGCGGTACGGTCGTCGCCATGGGGACGCCCGAAGAAATCTGCCAGGTACCGGAATCCTATACGGGTCAGTTCCTCAAGCCCGTCCTGGAACGGACCAAGGCCCTCATGGCCGGCAAGAAGGGGGTATAAGCCATGGCCGTCAGCGAGGCCGTCCGGGAAAAAGTCCGCAACCTGCCGACCCAGCCCGGCGTCTATCTCTGGAAGGATGAAAAGGGCAAGATCATTTACGTCGGCAAAGCCGTCAACCTGCGCAACCGCGTGACCAGTTACGTCCGCCACGATGCCAACAGGGCGCCGAAAGTAGCGGCCATGGTCAGTCATGCCGCCGATTTGGAAACCATCGTCGTCGCCACGGAAATGGAAGCCCTCATCCTGGAAAATACGCTCATCAAGAAATACCATCCCCATTACAATATCATGCTCCGCGACGACAAGACCTATCCTTATATCAAGGTCACTGTCCAGGAAGATTATCCGCGCATCTTCATGACCCGCCGCGTCAGCCGCGACGGCGCCCGCTATTTCGGACCCTTTGCCGACTCGACGGCAGTCCACCGTGTCCTGAAACTCATGCAGCGGGCCTATCATATCCGCTCGTGCCGGACCATGCCGACAGACCGGCCGTGCCTGCAATATCACTTGCACCACTGTGATGCGCCGTGCGTCCACTATATTACCAAAGCCGACTACGGGGCCCGGGTCCGACAGGCCCTGAATATCCTCGAAGGCCGGGACAGCGGCATTTCCCGGTCGCTGCAGCAGAAGATGGAAGACGCTGCGGAAGCCATGGAATTCGAGAAGGCCGCCATGTACCGCGACCAGATCAAGGCCATTGCAGTCATCCAGGAACAGCAGAACATCGTCAATACGGCTGGCGGCGATATGGACGTCATCGGCCTGGCCCGCCAGGCTGGACAGACGTGCGTCCAGATTTATACGGTCCGCATGGGCAAGCTCATGGGACGGGAGACCTTTTCCCTGGACAACAGCAGCGATGACGACGTGCCGTCTCTGATGGAAGCCGTCGTCGACCAGTATTATAGCGACGGGACCTTCATCCCGTCAGAAATCGTCGTGCCGGCCCTGGAAGACCTGGACGGATGCGAACGCCGCCTGAGCCAGCAGAAGGGCAGGAAAGTGACCGTCGGCATTCCCCAGCGGGGGCCGAAGAAACAGCTCCTGGACATGGCTTCCGAAAATGCAGCCGGCCTGTTGGAACAGAAACGCCTGCAATGGCAGCACGACGTAGACAAGACGACCGGTGCCGTCGAAGGCCTGGCGCGCATCCTCAATCTGCCCTGCCTGCCGGAGCGCATGGAGTGCTTCGATATTTCCCATACCCAGGGGATAGAGACCGTGGCCTCGATGGTCGTCTTCGAGCACGGTCAGCCGGCTAAGAAAGAGTATCGCCGCTTCAAACTGAAGACCGTCCAGGGCAAGCCTGATGACTTTAAGTCCATGGCGGAAATCATGGAACGGCGCTATGGCGAAAAGGATTGGCCCGTGCCGGACCTGATCATCATCGACGGCGGCAAAGGCCAGCTCCATGCGGCCCTGCCGGTCATCCGCCAGGCTGGCTGCGAAGCGCCGGTCATCAGTCTGGCCAAGCGCATCGAAGAAGTCTTCGTCGAAGGCCGCAGCGATTCCATCATCCTCAGCCATCACACGCCGGAACTCCAGCTGCTGCAGGCCATCCGCGACGAAGCCCACCGCTTTGCCATTACCTATCACCGTCACCTGCGGGGCAAGCGCAGCCTCGTATCCATCCTGGACCACGTCGAAGGCATCGGGGCCAAGCGGCGCAAGGCCTTGTGGACGGCTTTCAAGACGCTGGCCGACATGAAGGCCGCTTCCATCGACGAACTGGCTGCCGTGCCGGGCATGAACCGCCAGGCTGCGGAAAATGTCTATTATTTCTTTCGCCTGGGGACGGATGAAAAGAGGAAATTGACCCAATAGATATGATATAATAGAAAGAAATGAAAGAGGAGGGATTATGATGATGAAAAAGAAAGTCCTCACCGTTTTATGCGGCGCCTGGCTCATGGGGGCCGCCGCCATGGCCGCTTCGCCGGCCGTCATCCAGGATGCGCCCAAAGCCGTGTATACCCATAGCGATGGCAGTGTCCTCAGTATCCAATACCCGTCCATCACGATGACGGAAAATGCCGGAGCTGCCCAGCTGATAGCCCAGTATTTTGCCGATGAACAGCAGCAGGCCAAGACCTTTTTCGACCAGCAGGGCAATAAAGGCGTCAAATTGACGGAAGAGAAGACCTACACCGTCACCTTGAACGACGGCAAATATTTGTCCTTCCTCGATGAAGGCTATCTCTATTTCGACAGGGCTGCCCATCCGACCAGCTGGAAGACCGGCGTCGTCTTCGATATGGTGACGGGCAAGCGCATCACCAACTGGCGTGACCTGGTTAAACCGGGCGATGAAAAGTATTTCACCCTCAAGAAAATCACCAATAAACTGACCCTGAGCGGCCACGTCCTGTCGACGTACTTCAACGGCCTGACAGAAGACCCGAAGAATTTCTATCTCGACAAGAGCCGCAATATCCACTTCGTCTTTGGCCAGTATGAGGTAGCACCGTATTCGTCGGGCATCATCGATATCAATATGGGCAGACAGGCAAAATAAGTCATAAAATAATCTTGCTTTTTTTAGGCCAGTATGATATTATAAGCGTGTCAAAATCATTAGTAAGAATTATTCGTTAATATGTTAATTCAGGAGGAAAAACACATGGATAAGTACGAATGCAGCATTTGCGGTTATATTTATGACGAAGCTGAAGGCGACGCAGACAACGGCGTAGCAGCAGGCACGAAATTCGCTGATCTCCCGGCAGATTGGGTATGTCCGACCTGCGGCGCTGATAAAGACGCTTTCGTAAAAATGGATTAATTAGTTTGTAGTATAGAGTTTGTAGTTTGTAGCAGATGGTTTCAAATTTTTAACCGGCTGCTAACCACTAGCCACTAGCTGCTAACCACTCAAAAAGGTCCTGTCGCTATGCGACGGGACCTTTTTATTGACAATATCCCGGAAGCACGATACAATGATTACTGTTAGACATAAATATTCGTCATGTTTCACATGATTTTGCAGGGGGTGCTTCTGTGAATTTAAAATATGTCAAAGGCAGTTACATGGATGAAATCATGTACGAAGGCCGGCCTGTCCTGTTTACCCTCGATGGCCTCGAAGAAGGTCATGAAGAGGAAGCACAGCAGTACGGTGAAAAAGTTTGGAACTGGGTTTTGGCGCACCGCTCCCGTGTCATCGCTCATGCGCCGCTGATTGCGAATTTCAAGAACAAGAAATGGCGCTCTGACGGCGAACCGGAAGTGACAGCCGAGGAAATCCGCAGTTATTTAAGTCGCATCACTTCGATTTATGCTACTTATAAGAAAGGCTTCGACGTATTCTTCGATACCAATGACGTATTCGATGAACGGTCCATCGTCATCAGCATGGGCAAGAATTTCTTCTTTGAAGGCTTCAAACTCTTGTAATCCTGTCATATTGTAGAATCACCGAGAATGTGGTAAAATAAGGAATAATCATTGATAGCGAGGTGAATATCATGGCAAAACACATCATTACAATCAACACAGAATCGATCCAGAAGACGGCACAGCACGCTGGCTGCAGCGAATGCCAGACGTCCTGCCAGTCCGCTTGCAAAACTTCTTGCACTGTTGGCAATCAGATCTGCACAAAATAAGTTACGTGAAGGAAAAGGGGCGTCGCTCACGCGGCACCCCCTTCTTTTTGTATGGAGGAAACATTATTCATGGCTGAAATTAAACCAATGATTCATAAATACTGTCAGAACGGGACGTACATGCTCCTCGACGTCAACAGCGGCATCATCAACGTCATCGACAAGATGACCTACGATGTCCTCGACGTCTATGACGGTACCAATAAAGACGCTGTCTATCAGGCCTTTGCCGGGACGTATGATAAAAAGGATTTGGACGAAACCCTGGGCGAACTGGATGAGCTCATCGAAAAGGAAATGCTCTTTGCACCGATGACGGAAAACTTCAAGGTCGTCGCCGAAGAAGAACCGGTCATCAAATCGCTCTGCCTGAACATTGCCCACGATTGCAACCTGCGCTGTCAATACTGCTTTGCCTCCCAGGGCGATTACGATACGCACAAGCGGGAACTCATGAGCTTCGACGTAGCCAAACACGCTGTCGACCTGCTCATCAAGAGCACCGAAGGCAAACGCCAGCACTGCGAAATCGACTTCTTCGGCGGCGAACCGCTGATGAACTTCGGCGTCGTCAAGCAGACCATCGAGTACATCCGGGAACAGGAAAAGATCCACGATAAAGTATTCAAGCTGTCCCTGACGACGAACGGCATGCTCCTCGACCCGGCCAAGGTCAAGTATTTGACGGATAATCACATCAGCCTCATCCTGAGCCTCGACGGTCGTCCGGAAGTACACGACCGCATGCGTCCCGATGCCGGCGGTCACGGCTCGTACAAGACCTGTGCCGACAATCAGGTCTATGCGGCGAAACACCGCAACGGTGAAGAATATTACGTCCGCGGGACGTATACAAAATACAATCTCGATTTCACCAAAGACGTAGAACACATGGCTGACCTCGGCTTTGAAGGCCTGTCCATGGAACCCGTCGTCGGCGACGACTTGTCCTATGCCATCACCGATGATGACTTGCCCCGCATTTATGAAGAATACGACCGCCTGGCCGATTTCTACCTGAAACGCATGGATGAAGGCCGGCCCTTCATTTATTACCACTTCATCATGGACCTCTATCGCGGTCCCTGCATCGCCAAGCGCCTGCGCGGCTGTGGTGCCGGCCATGAATACATGTGCGTCGTCCCCAACGGCGACATCTATCCCTGTCATCAGTTCGTCGGCCAGGACGACTATGTCATCGGCAACGTCTATGACGGCGTGACCAATACGGAACTGCCGCCGCTCTTCCGCGACATGCACGTCCTCAACAAGCCCATCTGCTGCGACTGCTGGGCCAAGTTCTTCTGCAGCGGCGGCTGCCATGCCAATAACATCAAGTACGGCGGCAACATCCAGACGCCGTATGAACTGAGCTGCAAGATCCAGAAGAAGCGCATCGAATGTGCCATGTACATTCAGGCCGTCCTGGCTATGCGCGGCCAGAAAGCCCGCCTCTTCGGGGACCCGGAAGAAAATTGTGAAGGATGCGGCGCCTGTGAATAAGCTGACCAAGCTCATGAAGCTCAAGGTCTTCTTATGGATCGTCGTCTATGCCTATTTACTCTATGCCATCGTCGTCGACGGCCCGTCGGCAGGTCTTCTAGGCCTGCTGGCGGCAGCTGTCGCCGTCTGTGTCATGCAGGTATGGATGCATAGCAAGGCCCGGGCCCGGTGGATGCATAATAAATTTGATAAAAAATAACCAGAAACGCTACTAAATAGGTTGACTTTGTGGCGTTTATAGAGTACATTAAGAACAGTCCAGTAAGTGTATCTAAATGGTACACTTTATCAATACAAAAATTCGCGCTCTGTCCTGCTGTGCAGGGGAGAGGTGAAACGTATAACTTATGTAGGAGTGATACTGATGAGTGAATTATTAAGAGTAGAAGGCTTGCACATCGCTGTCGAAGGCAAAGAAATCCTCAAAGGCCTCGACCTGACGATCAACACAGGCGAAACACATGTCATCATGGGTTCCAACGGCGCCGGCAAATCGACGCTGTTCAATGCCATCATGGGCAACCCGAAATACGTCGTCACAGCCGGCAAGATCTTCTTTGAAGGCAAAGATATTACGGAAGCTCCCGTCAATGAACGCGCCAAAGCAGGTATCTTCATGGCCTTCCAGCAGCCTATCGCCGTCCAGGGCATTTCCGTTGAAAACTTCATCCGCAACGCCAAGAGCACCGTATCGGGTCAGCAGCAGCGCATCATGCCTTTCCGTAAGAAGCTCCACGCCCAGATGGAACAGCTGAAGATGGATAAGTCTTATGCTGAACGCTATGTCAATGACGGCTTCTCCGGCGGCGAACGGAAAAAGACGGAAATCCTCCAGATGTGCATGCTCGAACCGAAACTGACCATGCTCGACGAAATCGACTCGGGCCTCGACGTCGATGCCGTCCGCATCGTATCGGACACGGTATCCAAGTACCACAATGAAAACAATTCCATCCTGGTCATTACCCACCACAGTGAAATCTTGCAGCACTTGAAACCGGATTTCGTCCACATCCTCATCGACGGCAAGATCGTCAAGACCGGCGATGCATCGCTCATCCAGGCTATTGAAGCCAACGGCTACGACGCATACAAAGGATAGTAGGAGGTACAGCTATGGCTGATAATAAAGAAAAGCTGGTCGATCAGGAAAAAGAAAAACTGGTCGAACAGAAAGAAGAAAAAATCGCTGAAGAACGCCAGAAGATCGATACCTTCGCCGACTTCGGCAACATGTATAACTTTAAGAAAGATTTTACCTATTCCTATAAGACCGATGCCGGCCTGACGGAAGACATCGTCCGTGAAATTTCGGAAAAGAAACACGAACCAAAGTGGATGCTCGATTTCCGCCTCAAATCGCTGGATATCTTCAACCACATGGAATATCCCGACTGGGGCCCGGACATCAGCGAACTCGACATGGACAACATCGTCACTTATGTCCGCCCGAACGCTCAGATGAAAGCTGACTGGAACGACGTCCCCGATGACATCAAAGACACCTTCGACCGCCTGGGTATCCCGGAAGCCGAAAAGACGTCCCTCGCCGGCGTCGGTGCCCAGTACGACTCGGAAGTCGTCTACCACAGCATCCAGGACGAACTGGTCCAGCAGGGCGTCGTCTATACCGACTTCGATACGGCCCTGGAAAAATATGAAGACATCGTCAAGGCTCATTTCATGAAGCTCGTCCCGCCGACGGACCACAAGTTCGCCGCCCTGCACGGTGCTGTCTGGTCCGGTGGCTCCTTCGTCTACGTCCCGGCCGGTGTCGACGTCTCCATCCCGCTGCAGAGTTATTTCCGCCTCAATGCGCCGGGCGCAGGCCAGTTTGAACACACGATGATCATCGTCGAAAAGGGAGCGAAAGTCCACTTCATCGAAGGCTGTTCGGCTCCGAAATACAATATCGCCAACCTCCACGCAGGCTGCGTCGAATTGTTCATCGGCGACGATGCATCCCTGACCTATTCGACCATCGAAAACTGGTCTAAGAACATGTACAACCTCAATACAAAGCGGGCCATCGTCGGCAAGAACGGCACCATCAACTGGGTCACGGGCTCCTTCGGTTCCCATACGTCGTGCCTCTACCCCATGAGTATTCTCCAGGGCGAAGGCGCACACTGCGAATTCACAGGCGTCACCTTTGCCGGCAAGGGCCAGTACCTCGATACGGGTTCGAAAGTCGTCCACAACGCACCGAACACGACGAGCAACATCAATTCTAAATCCATCAGCAAGAGCGGCGGCGTCTGCATCTATCGCGGCAGTGTCGTCATCAACCCGCCGGCTGACGGCGCCAAGGCCAACGTCAGCTGCGAATCGCTCATGCTCGACGAACAGTCGCAGTCCGATACGATCCCGGCTATCGTCGTCAAGAACGACAACATCGACCTCGGCCACGAAGCTTCTATCGGCCGTATTTCCGACGAAGCTATCTTCTACCTCATGAGCCGCGGCCTCAGCGAAGATGAAGCGCGGGCTATGCTCGTCCGGGGCTTCGTCGAACCGGTATCCAAGGCACTGCCTTTGGAATATGCCGTCGAAATGAATAACCTGATCAATCTCGAACTCAAAGGTTCGTTGAAATAGGGGAGGAGGAACATCATGGCAGTAAAGACAGAAAAAATCCAGTACAACCAACTCCCGCGCCCGACCTTCCGCTGGATGAAGGTCAATCACCTGGAATTGGACCCCTTGAAAGCCCAGGCTGCTCCGGCTTATACGCCGGAAGAACGCCACGACGGCGACGCAGCGGTGATCTTCTATGAAGGCAATCAGATGCCGGGCCTCGGCGATTTCCAGGGTTCCAATGCGGAAGAACTCCAAAAAGCACTGAACCAGGCCAATTCTGGCTGCGCCGTCAGCGTCGGCGAAAACCAGAAAGGGTCGGTCCATTTGAAATACAGCCTCAGCGAAGCGATGCCTCAGCTCACGGCTCAGCTCAAAATCGAAGCCGCTGCCCACAGCGATTTGACGGTCTACCTGGAATTTGACGGCAGTGCCGATGACGGCTCAGTCAACTTCCTCACTTACGTCAAGACCGGCGAAGGGGCTCACGTCAAAGTCAGCAAGGTCCAGCTCAACGGCGAAAACGTCCGCCACGTCGAACACCGCTACGGCGATGCCGGCAAAGAAAGTACGATCGACTACGTCAGTGCCGAACTGGGCGGCAAGGCAGCTATCGTCTATTACAAGACAGACCTCATGCACGATGAAAGCAATTTCAACAGCCAGGCCATGTACCTCGGCCATGACGACCAGGTCGTCGACTTCTCTTACTGGGTTCCCACACAGGGCGTCAAGACCAATACGGACATCTTGACGACAGGCGCCCTCCTCGATACGTCGAAGAAGTTCTTCCGCGGTACTATCGACTTCCTCCGCGGCGGCAAGAAAGCCGTCGGTTCCGAATCGGATACGTGCATCCTGCTCAGCCCGAAGGTCCATTCCATTTCCGTACCGCTCCTCCTCTGCAAAGAAGACGACGTCGTCGGGAACCATGCTTCCAGTGCCGGCCAGATCGATAAGGACAAGCTCTTCTACCTCATGAGCCGCGGCTTTAATGAAACCGGCGCCCAGCTAATCATCGTCGAATCGAATATCCGCCCGGTCATCGACGCCCTGGGTGATAAAGATTTAGAAAATAAAGCGCTCCAGGCTGTACGCGAAAAGATGCAGTTCTGCCGCAAGAAAGGTGATTGCCATGCTAAATGTACGCAAAGATTTCCCCATCTTGACTAAAGCCCATAATAGACATCAGATCGTTTACTTTGATAACGCTGCGACGACGCAGAAACCGTACCAGGTCATCCACGCCATCGTAGACCTCTTGGAACACCACAACGGCAATCCCCATCGCGGTGCCCACGTCCTCAGCATCGAAGCCGGTGAATTGTACGACGAAGCCCGCGAAGCAGTCCGCAAATTCATCAACGCCGCTTCGACGGAAGAAGTCATCTTCGTCCGCAATACGACGGAAGCGCTGAACCTCGTAGCTCGCAGCTATGCAGAACCGCGCCTGAAGAAAGGCGACAAGATCGTCATCCCCATTTCGGAACACCATTCCGACCTGGTCACGTGGCAGCGCGTCTGCCAGAAGACCGGCGCCGTACTCGATTATATGTACCTCGACGAAGAAGGCCACTTCACAGAAGAAGACCTGGCTAAAATCGACGACAAGACGAAAATCGTCGCCTTTGCCGCTGTCAGCAACGTCTTCGGCATGAAGCGCCCGGTCAAGGAAATCGTCGCCAAAGCCCATTCCGTCGGAGCCATCGCCATCGTCGACGGTGCTCAGTCGACACCGCACATGAAGACCGACGTCCAGGATATGGACTGCGACTTCTTCGCCTTCTCGGGCCACAAGATGTGCGGTTCTGCCAGCACGGGCGTCCTTTACGGCAAGAAAGCCATCCTGGAAGGCATGGAACCGTTCCTCCTCGGCGGCGACATGATCGAATATGTCAAGGAACAGTCGACGACCTTTAACGAACTGCCCTTCAAATTCGAAGCCGGTTCCCAGAACGTCGAAGGTGCCGTTGCTCTGCACGCTGCCATCGACTATTTGCAAGACCTGGGCATGGACAACATCGAAGCCCATGAAGAAGAACTGACCCGCCACTGCCTGGAAGGGATGAAGAAAATCCCTCATATCCACATCATCGGCAGTACCGACCCGGCTGAAAAAACCGGCGTCATTACCTTCACCATCGACGGCGTCCATCCCCATGACGCAGCGACCATTCTGGACAGCTTCGGCATCGCTATCCGTTCGGGCCACCACTGCGCACAGCCTTTAGGCGCTCACTTGGGCGTAGAAGCCTCGAACCGCGCCAGCTTCTATATCTACAATACCCTGGAAGAAGTCGACTACTTCCTGGAAAAACTGCCCCTCGTCCGCAAACAGATGGGCTTTAAAGATTAAGGAGATAGAAAGTCATGGAAAATATGAACGAATTGTATTCCGACATCATCTTGGAACACAATCAGTGTCAGGAAAATAAACATCCCCTGGAAGATGCCAACCTCAGCGAACACGGCCACAACCCGAGCTGCGGTGACGACATCACCCTCCAGGCCGACATCCAGGACGGCGTCATCAAAGACGCTGCCTATACGGGCCACGGCTGTGCCATCAGCCAGGCTTCAGCGGACATCATGATCGACCTCATCAAAGGCAAGACCGTCAAAGAAGCCCTGCGCCTGGTCGACCTCTTCCTGGATATGATCAAACGGGAAGTCACCGACGATGACCAGTTGGAAGAACTGGAAGACGCCATCGCCCTGAAGAATATCTCCAACATGCCGGCCCGCGTCAAATGCGCCGTCCTGGCATGGCATACCCTGAAAGATGCCCTGGAACGGGAAGAAAAGTAGCCGCTAGCAGTTAGCTGCTAGCGGCTCGTAGGGGACGCCCAGAGGGCGTCCCGCTTGTGGGAATCCCATAAATCAAAAGAGGCTGTTGCATTAAGCACATGTTTTTGCTTAATGCAACAGCCTCTTTTTCGTGTACAGAGATTCAGGCGGGCCGCCAGCCTCTGCTGTCCGTTCCAGCAACCGTCCTGCGCCTTCCGTGGGTCGGCCCCTGACGGGCTGGAAAGGCTTTTAGGACGGCCCATGCGGTGCTTGCGGCCTGCAGGCTGCGAGCCACGAACCACTAGCCACTGACTTTTTCATCCACGCTGCCTTTCCACTGGATGAGGATGAAGGCGATGAGGGCGATGGCGAAGGCGATGATGCTGGTCATCTGGGCCGATTTCAGGCCCAGCGTCAGGTTGACGTAGTCGCCACGGAGGAATTCCAGGAAGAAGCGTTCGACGGCGTAGAGCATGACGTACAGGCAAAATACCTGGCCCTTCTTGTGGGGGAAGCAGCTGTAGAGGAGCAGCGCGACGAAGACCAGGACGTCGATCTGACCTTCCCAGACTTCGGCCGGCCACAAGGGCTGATTGCCATACGTGTGATAGGCCAGGGTCGTGTCGGGATAGACGATGCCGAAGTCACCGCCTGTGGGATGGCCGAAGGCGTCGCCGTTCATGAGGTTGGCCATGCGCCCGATGGATTGGCCCAGGATGATGGACGGTGCCAGGAGGTCGGCAAAGGCCCAGGTGTCGATGTGATGGTACTTCGTGTACAGGATGCCGGCTACGGCGCCGAAGAGCAGGCCGCCCTGGATAGCCATGCCGCCCTGCCAGACGTAGGGGATTTCCGTCAGATGGTTGTGATAATAGGCCCAGTCGAAGAAGAAGACGTCCCATAGACGGCCGCCGACGATGCCCGACAGGCCGCAGTACATGGTGAAGTCAAAGATGTGGACGTGCCAGCCCCGGCCGTCGCGTTTCATGATATAGTAAGCCGTAATGCCGGCAGAAACGATACCCAGCATGAATAACAGCCCATAGGCCCGGATCGGGAAGGAACCGATAAAAAATAGATATTGATGCAATATAAAACACCCCTTTGTTGTGGTATAATGAAACAATGTGAACGGAACATGAAAAGGTTCACGGTTACCATAGAATTATACAGGATTGAGGACTTTTTTCCAATCCCCGTGAGGAGCAAATGACGATGAAATACAACCATGTTATGCGGACGTCCTGTCTGGCCGCCTTGATCTGTCTGTCCCTGAGTGCTGTTTCCTGGGCCAATGGGCCGGCTGCGGACAGCGCCAAGGCGTCGGACCCGGCCTTCAGTGTATCTACCGTAGCCAATCCTATCCCTGATGAAGCCATCAAAGACCTGGAAATCGTCGAAGACCAGGGGCGCTGGCTCGTCTCTGACAAGGCGCTGGAACAATACGGCATCCGTGAAGCCGACCACGCCAAGGGGACCTACTGGTTCCGCCTGCCGAAGGCCCAGAACGGCTCGACGGCCTGGCAGAACGAAAACGTCCAGCTGACTCTGCCAGGACGAGCAGTCAGCGGCGGCCGGACCATCAATATCCGCCATGTCCGCCGTCCCCTGGGCATCAGCTACGTCCTGGGCAACGGGACGACAGAAAAGAACGAACTCCTGCCGCCATCCCAGCCCGTCCATACGGTACCGGAACTCCGCCAGGTACAGGACGCAGTACCGGCAGCGGCTAAGGAAGGGAAGATGGGGACCGTCCTCTTTTGGGACCCTGTCATGAAGGAAGACGCCAGCCTGCCGTCTTTGCAGACCCGTCAGCCCGTCATGTCGCCCTGTGCTTTCCGCCTGACGGAAAGCGGCGTCGAACTGCGCAATCCCGACTTCGATATGCTGGCTTCGACGTATACCAGCAAGGGATACGTTATGTGGCCTTTGATCGACAACAATTTCAACCCCAAACTGACCCATCAGGTCCTGAGCAACAGCCGTCTCCAGGACACGATGGTCCGCCAGCTCGTCGGCTATGCCTTATTATATGATTTCAAAGGCTATAACATCGACTTTGAAAACGTCAATTACAGCGATAAAGATGCTCTGACGGTTTTTGTGGCCAAACTGTCCCAGGCCTGCCATGCCTATGGTATCCAGCTTTCCATGGATGTCACGCCCGTCTCGGACAGCCCCAACTGGTCCCTGGTCTATGACCGGGCGGCCCTGGCTCCGCATCTCGACTACCTCATGGTCATGGCCTATGACCAGTTCGGCCGGGCCAGCACGACAGCCGGCCCTGTCGCTTCCTATCCCTGGGTCGAACGGGCTGTACAGAATACGATCGATCTCGTACCGCCGTCGAAAGTCCTGCTGGGCATGCCGTTGTACATGCGCTTGTGGTATGAATCCAGCGATGGCCGCGATTTGCCGAAAGACATCCACGACTGGCCGGCTGTCGTCGGCGCACCGCCGGCAAAGGGCGTGAAATACAGCGAGGCCAGAGAAGAAGCAGCTGAAGAAGCGGCTGGGCCGATGCTGGTCCAGGTCGTAACGGCGGAACAGGAAAATGTCCGTCGGGCCAAACAGCCGGTCATCATGCCTGTCGAACTCGATGGGGAAACGTATAAGCGCCGTGTCCTGCCGCGTCGTATCAGGACGGCACCCAAAGCTGCAGCCACGGCTCCGGCGCGCAAGAGCGGCGGCAAGGGCAAGCTCTTCGTCCGCACGTTGACCATGGCCGACAGCGAAGACATCCTCAAGGCCTATAAGGACTATGTCGTCTGGAACGATGATCTGCAGCTCTATTATCTGGAACTGCCGCTGACGACGGGGACCGTCAAGATCTGGTTTGAAGATGAAAAGTCACTGAAAGCCAAAGCCGGCCTGGTCCAGACCTATGGTTTGGGCGGCGCTGCCTTCTGGCGCAAAGGCTTTGAACCGGCACATTTTTGGCAGCGTTTTGCAAAACATGAATTGACTTGACGACGCCCTGCCACTATAATAATACTCAAGACGCTGTAGTACAGTCTGTCTGTATTTTGACTGGGGCAGGATAGGAGGCTCTCACAATTGGAAAAGTATATTCCACAGGAAATAGAAAAGAAATGGCAGCACGTATGGGAAGAAAGTAAATGCGACTGCTGCACCGAAGACAACGGCAAGCCGCCGTACTACGTATTGGAAATGTTCCCGTATCCGTCGGGTAACCTGCACATGGGTCATGTCCGCAATTACACGATTGGTGACGTCATTGCCCGTTATCGCCGCATGAGCGGCTATAACGTCTTGCATCCTATGGGCTATGATGCTTTCGGTATGCCTGCAGAAAACGCAGCTATCAAACACAATATCCCGCCTGCAGAATGGACATACAGCAATATTGAAAACATGACACGCCAGCAGAAAGCCCTGGGCCTGTCGTATGACTGGGACCGCGAAGTCGCTACGTGCCACGAAAAATACTATAAATGGACGCAGTGGATCTTTGAACTGCTCTACAAACGCGGCCTGGCTTACCGCAAAGAAGCTAAAGTCAACTGGTGCGAAAAATGCAACACCGTATTGGCCAACGAACAGGTCATCGAAGGCAAATGCTGGCGCTGCGACACACCGGTCGTCAAAAAGGACTTGAAACAGTGGTTCTTCAAAATCACCGACTACGCAGACCGCCTGCTCGACGATCTGAAACTCCTGCCGGGCTGGCCGGAACGCGTCAAGACCATGCAGAAGAACTGGATCGGCCGCAGCGAAGGCTTGGAATTCAGCTTCGACATTCCCAGCCTGAAGGAAAAAGTCGCCGTCTACACGACGCGTCCTGACACGATTTACGGTGTCACTTTCGTCGTCCTGCCGCCGGAACATCCGCTGGTCCACAAGATTTTGGAAAACAATCCCAAGAAAGCCGAACTGGAAGCATTCTGCGAAAAAGTACGCAATACCAGCGATATCGAACGGACGAGCACGGAATCGGAAAAAGTCGGCATGTATACCGGCATCGACTGCGTCCATCCGCTGACGGGCAAGAGCGTCCAGATTTGGATCACCAACTACGTCCTCTACGATTATGGTACCGGCGCCGTCATGGGCGTACCGACGGGTGACCAGCGTGACTGGATGTTCGCTACGAAATACAACATCCCGAAGATCATCACTTTGCAGCCGAAAGACCACGAACTGAAGCTGGAAGAAATGGATCATGCCTATGAAGACAAGGACGGCGTCCTGGTCAATGCCGGTCCTTTCACGGGCATGGAAATGCATAAAGCCATGAAAGCCATCATCGACTACATGGAAGAAAAAGGACTGGGGAAACGCCGCGTCAACTATCGCCTGCGCGACTGGCTCATTTCCCGTCAGCGCTATTGGGGCGCTCCTATCCCTATCATCTACTGCCCGAAATGCGGCGAACAGCTTGTACCGGAAGACCAGCTGCCGGTCAAGCTGTCGGAAGACGTCAAGTTCACGGCTGGCGCCGTATCGCCGCTGGCTACGAGCGAACACTTCGTCCACTGCACGTGCCCGAAATGCGGCGGCCCGGCTACGCGTGAAACGGATACCATCGATACCTTCGTCTGCTCGTCGTGGTACTATCTCCGCTATACCGATGCCCGCAATGATGAAAAAGCCTGGGATCCGAAGAAAGCCAACCATTGGATGAACGTCGACCAGTATATCGGCGGCATCGAACACGCCATCCTGCACCTCATGTATTCCCGTTTCTTCATGAAGGTCTTCTATGACGCCGGCCTGGTCAACAATGTCGAACCTTTCGAACGCCTGCTGACACAGGGCATGGTCCTCCTCGACGGCAGCAAGATGAGTAAGTCCAAGGGCAACATCGTATCGCCGGAAGAAATCATCGCCAAATACGGCGCCGATACGGCCCGCCTGTTCATCCTCTTCGCGGCTCCGCCCGAACGCGACCTGGCCTGGTCTGACCAGGGCGTCGAAGGCTCTTACCGCTTCCTCAACCGCGTATGGCGCATTGTCCATCAGTTCCAGGACTTGGTCAAAGACGGCCTTGAAGGGACGGACTATACGGAAGCCGAAAAAGAACTGCGTTTCCAGGAATTCAAAGCCATTGCCAAGGTCACAGAAGACGTCCGCGGCACAGACGGCAACTACGGCCTCAATACGGCTGTCAGCTCGATCATGGAATATGTTAACGCCATGCATGGCTATGTCGGCGCTAACAAGACCATCCACAAGGCCGTTGCCCTGGAAGCCAACAAGAACCTGCTCAAGCTCCTGGCTCCCTTCACACCGCATATTACGGAAGAACTCTGGCAGAAATGCGGCTTTGAAGGCAGCGTCCATGCCCAGGATTGGCCGGAAGTCGACAAATCGGCTCTCGTCGTCGATGAAATCGAACTGCCTGTCCAGATCAACGGCAAAGTACGCGACCGCCTGACCGTAGCCGTCGACATCGACAAAGATGCCTTGCAGGAAAAAGTCCTGGCTTTACCGCACATCCAGGAATTCATCGGCGATAAGAAAGTAGTCAAATTCATCGTCGTACCGAAGAAAATCATCAACATCGTCATAAAATAAGTAGAGGCTCGCACGTGACGAGCCCGCCGGCCGCAGTTCGCAGTTTTGCCTCCCCTGATAGGGGAGGTGGCCTGAAAGGCCGGAGAGGTTGGGGTTAGCTATAAGCTGATGGCTAGCCACTGACAACTAACAGATATGGGCGCCCCGCGTGGCGCCCCTACAGTAAAAGGGCTTGTCGAAGTACGACAAGCCCTTTTACTTTGTACTTCTTTGAACTTAGTCTTTTCCTCAGAAAGGAGCCTTGTATGAAAGCATTTAAGCCATGGCCGGACCGTATCGTCCGCCAGAACACCTGTATGAATACGCGGGCTTGTGCCGTCTTAGTGCCGATTATCTACAAAGACGGGGAAGAACAGGCCGTGTTTGAAGTGCGCAGCAGCAAGCTGGGCTGGCAGCCTGGCGACGTCTGCTTCCCCGGCGGCCGCATCGACGACGGCGACGACAGCGCTCTGGAAGCGGCCCTGCGGGAGACGAAGGAGGAACTCGGCGTCGACCCATCCCATATCCACGTCTGGGGCCCCCTGGACTACATGGAATCACCTGTAGGCGTCACCGTATGGCCCTTTGCCGCCTATATGGATACAGATGACTTCGTCCTCAACCGGGGCGAAGTGGACCATACCTTTACGGTCCCTCTGTCCTGGTTCGATGAGCATGAACCGGAAATCGGCCGCGTCGAACTGGCTACCCGGCCGGCACCGGGCTTTCCCAAGGGCCTGGATATTTCCCATCAGACAGGCTGGAAACAGCGCCGGACGTATAACGTCAAGATTTATACGTATGAAAATTATAAAATCTGGGGAATTACGGCACACATCCTTGACAACTTCCGGGGTATCCGTGCTATAATACAACCGTAAGCTTTCCTTAATATTTGTAACCAGTATAGTTAGGTATACGTACAAAAGCGTATACGGAAAAGCAAGGCGTACTCTGTCAAGAAGATTTTAATCTTTTTGCCTCCATTAGTACAAAAAAGTCTTGTTAAAGTTTTAGGATGAGAAAATGGAATAGTGATATTGTGCTTTATAGGCTTTTTGCTATTGATTTAACATGTGAAAAGTTGTACAATGCATTTGTAAGCACTGAGACGGTGTGAATATATATCCAGACAGAATTTACTGTAAGGAAATGTATCGCCTCGATGTTCAGGTTTTTATCTTATGGCTTTACTAAACTAACTATACACTAAGGAGAGTGGAAACATCATGGATTTTAACTTAACAGATATTCAACAGGACTTCTTAAAACTCGCTCATGATTTCGGCGAAAAGAAATTAGCTCCGACCATTACGGAACGCGACCACAAAGGTATTTATGACAAAGACCTTATTGATGAACTGCTCAGCCTCGGTATTACCGGCGCTTACTTCGAAGAAAAATACGGCGGTTCCGGCGATGACGGCGGCGACGTTTTGAGCTACATCCTCGCTGTTGAAGAATTGGCTAAATACGACGCTGGTGTTGCTATCACCCTGTCGGCAACGGTTTCCCTTTGCGCTAACCCGATTTGGCAGTTCGGTACAGAAGCTCAGAAAGAAAAATTCCTCGTTCCTTTGGTTGAAGGTACTAAACTCGGTGCTTTCGGCTTGACCGAACCGAACGCTGGTACTGATGCTTCCGGCCAGCAGACTGTTGCTGTTAAGAACGACGACGGCACATACACGCTGAACGGCTCCAAGATTTTCATCACCAACGGCGGCGCTGCTGATATCTACATCATCTTCGCTATGACCGACAAGAGCAAAGGCAACCACGGCATTACAGCCTTCATCCTCGAAGACGGCATGCCTGGCTTCACTTTCGGTAAGAAAGAAGACAAGATGGGCATCCATACTTCGCAGACCATGGAACTCGTATTCCAGGACGTCAAAGTTCCGGCTGAAAACATGCTCGGCGAAGAAGGCAAAGGCTTCAAGATCGCTATGATGACTTTGGACGGCGGCCGTATCGGCGTTGCTGCTCAGGCTCTCGGCATTGCAGAAGCTGCACTGGCAGATGCTGTTGAATACTCCAAACAGCGTGTACAGTTCGGCAAACCGCTCTGCAAATTCCAGTCCATTTCCTTCAAACTGGCTGACATGAAGATGCAGATCGAAGCTGCCCGTAACCTCGTTTACAAAGCTGCTTGCAAGAAACAGGAAGGTAAACCCTTCACCGTTGATGCTGCTATCGCAAAACGCGTTGCTTCCGATGTTGCTATGCGCGTAACGACAGAAGCAGTCCAGATCTTCGGCGGCTATGGCTACAGCGAAGAATATCCGGTTGCTCGTCACATGCGCGATGCTAAGATCACTCAGATCTACGAAGGCACGAACGAAGTTCAGCTCATGGTTACAGGCGGTGCTCTGTTAAGATAAGTGAAGTTTATGATGCAGGCTTGGCATCAGCCAAGCCTGTTACATAAAAAAAGATTTTAGGAGGCAAACGTAAATGGAAATATTGGTATGTGTCAAACAAGTTCCGGACACAGCAGAAGTTAAGATTGACCCCGTAAAACATACCGTCATTCGTGCTGGTGTTCCTAACATTTTTAACCCCTTCGACCAGAATGCTCTGGAAGCAGCTCTTCAGATGAAAGATGCTGACAAAGACGTAAAGATTACGTTACTCTCGATGGGTCCTGATCAGGCAAAAGACGTTCTTCGTGAAGGCCTCGCAATGGGCGCTGACGATGCATATCTTCTGTCCGACCGCAAACTCGGTGGTTCCGACACGTTAGCTACGGGCTATGCTTTGGCACAGGCTATCAAAAAAATAGCTGCTGACAAAGGTATCGAACAGTTCGATATCATCCTTTGCGGCAAACAGGCTATCGACGGCGATACCGCTCAGGTTGGCCCGCAGATCGCTTGCGAACTCGGTATTCCTCAGATTACGTATGCCCGCGACATCAAAGTCGAAGGCAACAAAGTTACTGTTCAGCAGGAAAACGAAGAAGGCTACATCGTAACGGAAGCTAACTTCCCGGTATTGATTACCGCTGTTAAAGACTTGAACGAACCGCGTTTCCCGACCATTCGTGGCACCATGAAAGCAAAACGCCGCGAAATCCCGAATTTGGACGCTGCTGCTGTTGCAGCTGATGACGCTCAGATCGGTTTGTCTGGCTCTCCGACTAAAGTCCGCAAGATTTTCACACCGCCTCAGAGATCCGGTGGTCTCGTTCTCAAAGTTGAAGATGACAACGAACAGGCAATCGTCGACCAGATTATGGAAAAACTGGTTGCCCAGAAAATCATTTAATCTAAGGAGGAACAGTGAAAATGGATTTAGCAGAATATAAAGGCATTTATGTAATTGCTGAACAGTTTGAAGGCAAATTACGTGATGTATCTTTCGAATTGTTGGGCCAGGCTCGCATCTTGGCTGACACCATCGGCGACGAAGTCGGTGCAATCCTCATTGGTAAAGACGTAAAACCGTTGGCTCAGGAACTCATCGCTCACGGTGCTCATAAGGTATTCGTATATGATGATCCTCAGCTCGAACATTACAATACGACGGCTTATGCAAAAGTTATTTGCGATTTCTTCCATGAAGAAAAACCGAACGTATTCCTCGTTGGCGCTACCAACATCGGCCGTGACCTCGGCCCGCGTGTCGCTAACTCCTTGAAGACTGGCCTCACCGCTGACTGCACACAGCTCGGCGTTGACGACGACAAGAAGACCATCGTATGGACCCGTCCGGCTCTCGGCGGCAACATCATGGCTGAAATCATCTGCCCGGACAACCGTCCGCAGATGGGTACTGTCCGCCCGCACGTCTTCAAAAAACCAGAAGCAGATCCTTCTGCAACTGGCGAAGTTATCGAAAAGAAAGCTAACCTCTCCGATGCTGACTTCATGACCAAATTCGTCGAACTCATCAAATTGGGCGGCGAAGGCGTTAAAATCGAAGACGCTGACGTTATCGTTGCTGGCGGCCGTGGCATGAACGGTGAAGAACCGTTCAAGACCGGTATCCTCAAAGAATGCGCAGACGTCCTCGGCGGCGCTGTTGGTGCATCCCGTGCAGCTGTTGACGCTGGCTGGATCGATGCTCTCCATCAGGTTGGCCAGACTGGTAAAACAGTTGGTCCGAAGATCTACATTGCATGCGCTATTTCCGGTGCTATCCAGCACTTGGCAGGCATGACTGGTTCTGACTGCATCATCGCCATCAACAAAGACGAAGATGCTCCGATTTTCAAAGTCTGCGACTATGGTATCGTAGGCGATGTCTTCAAAGTTCTCCCGCTCCTCACGGAAGCTATCAAGAAACAGAAAGGCATTGCATAAGTTATCTAACCGTGCATAATCAAAAGGTCTATCGCTATGCGATAGACCTTTTTTGCTACTGGCAGCTGGCCGTTAGTGTCTGACCACTAGTTCGTAGGGGTTCGCACGTGGCGAACCCGTTTCAGCATATGTGTGGTTTCCTATTCAAGTTGCTAGAAACATCATACAAATACTTGGCGGGTCGCCCACGGGCAACCCCTACAAACTCAAAAAGAGGCTGTCGCTTTAAGACAGCCTCTTTTCTCTCTTGACAACCCCCATTTCCTGCCGTATAATTTACGCATACATAGAGATATGTAAGATGCTTTGAAAAGGACAACACTTGATAGCTCCTTTATTACAGAGAGAGGCACGATGGTGAGAGTGCTTTATAAAGTCTGGCAAGTTACCGCCTTGGAGCAGGATTCCCGAAGTAAGTAGGGGGTCCCGGCCGCCCCGTTATCGCGCTTGAGTACATCGGGTTTTCCGGTGAACTAGGGTGGAACCACGTGAGTTATGCTCTCGTCCCTTGAGGACGAGAGCTTTTTTTATTAAGGAGGATGTTTGTAATGGCAGAATTAGTATTAAAAGACGGAAGCAAAAAACAGTTTCCCGATGGCATCTCTCTTGCCGAAGCTGTCAAACAGCTCAGCAACAGTCTTGCAAAGAAAGTATTAGTCGCAAAGGTAAACGGTGAAGTCACGGACCTCCGCGAAACCATCGTCGACGGCTCGACCGTTGAATTCCTCACCTTCGCCGACCAGGAAGGGAAAAATACGCTCCGCCATACAGCATCTCATGTCATGGCACAGGCTATCCAGCACCTCTTCCCGGGCGTCAAGTTCGCCATTGGCCCGTCCATTGAAAACGGCTTCTACTACGACCTCGACACAGAACACCGTTTCACACAGGAAGACTTTGCTGCCATTGAAGCTGAAATGGCTAAGATCGTCAAAGAAAACCTTCCCATTACCAAAGAAGTCTTGTCCCGTGCCGACGCTTTGAAACTCTTCAAAGACGCTGGCCAGGATTATAAAGTAGAACTCATCGAAGACCTTCCGGAAGATGCCGTCATCTCCATCTACCGCCAGGGCGACTTCGTCGACCTCTGTGCCGGCCCGCACTGCGCTTCGACCGGTGCCGTCAAGGCCTTCAGGCTGCGCACCGTTGCCGGTGCTTACTGGCGCGGCGATGAACACAACAAGATGCTCCAGCGTATTTACGGGACCGCTTTTGAAAAGAAATCGGAACTCGATGAATACCTGAAGATGATGGAAGAAGCTGAAAAGCGCGACCATCGTAAACTGGGCAAACAGCTCGACCTGTTCAGCTTCCACGAAGAAGGCCCGGGCTTCCCGTTCTTCCATCCCAAGGGAATGATCCTGCGCAACAACTTGCTTAAATTCTGGCATGAACTCCATGATGAAGCCGATTACGACGAAATCATGACCCCGATGATCCTCAACCGTCACCTCTGGGAACAGTCCGGCCACTGGGATCACTACCGCGACAACATGTATTTCACGACCATCGATGAACAGCCTTACGCCATCAAACCGATGAACTGCCCGGGCGGCATCCTGGTCTATAAGAGTAACGTCCACAGCTACCGCGACTTCCCGATGCGCATGGCTGAACTCGGCCTGGTCCATCGCCATGAACTCCATGGGGCCCTCCACGGCCTGTTCCGCGTCCGCTGCTTCACTCAGGACGATGCTCACATCTTCATGCTGCCGAGCCAGATGAAAGAAGAAATCTCCGGCGTCATGGACCTCTTCGACAAGGCTTACAAACAGTTCGGCCTGGAATATCACGTCGAATTGTCCACTCGTCCGGAAGACTCCATGGGCTCCGACGAAATCTGGGAACTGGCTACCAAGACCTTGCATGATGTCATCGAAGAACGCCACATCCCGTACGTCATCAACGAAGGCGACGGCGCATTCTACGGCCCGAAACTGGACTTCCACCTGAAAGACTCCATCGGCCGTACCTGGCAGTGCGGTACTATCCAGCTCGACATGCTCATGCCGGAACGCTTCGACATGACCTACATCGGCGAAGATGGCCAGAAACATCGCCCGGTCATGGTACATCGTGCCTGCTTCGGCAGTATCGAACGTTTCCTGGGCATCATTACCGAAAACTATGCCGGTGCTTTCCCGGTATGGCTGGCTCCGGTCCAGATCAAGTTCCTGCCCATCTCCGACAAACACCTGGCTTACTGCAAAGACCTGGCTAAGAAGTTCAAGAAATTGGGCATCCGCGTCGAAGTCGATGAAAGCAGCGAAAAGATCGGCTACAAGATCCGCAAGGCTCAGATGGAAAAAGTTCCTTACATGGCTGTCGTCGGCGATAAAGAAATGGAAAACGGCACCCTCGGCCTGCGCGACCGCTCCAAAGGCGATTTAGGCGCCAAACCGATCGACGAAGTCGTCGCCCACATCCAGAAACTCACCGAAACAAGAGAAGGCTAATAGCGTGAGTTTGTAGTTTGCAGTTAGAAGTTTTAAAATAAAGCCATCTACTAAAAACTAACAACTAGCCACTAACAACTAAAAAGGGCTTGTCGTCGTTCGACAAGCCCTTTTTTCTCATCACCAAAGGAGATTCACTATGATAATCAACTGGTATCCCGGCCACATGGCCAAGGCCAAGCGCCTTATTCAGGAAAATCTCAAGATCATCGACGTCGTCATCGAACTCGTCGATGCCCGTATCCCTATGAGCAGCACCAATCCCATGATCAAGTCCCTCATCGGCGACAAGCCGTCTGTCGTCGTCCTCAACAAGGCCGACCTGGCCGACCCGGCCGTCCTCGACGAATGGGTGGCCTATTACAAGCAGCAGGGCCGCAAAGTCCTGGCCCTGAACAGCAAAGGCGGCAAAGGGGTGAAACAGCTCATTTCCCTGGTCCGCTCCCTGGCAGCGCCGAAGCTGGCCCGCTGGAAGGCCCGGGGCCTCAAGAACCGCGCCGTCCGCACCATGATCCTGGGCATTCCTAATGTCGGCAAATCGACGCTCATCAACAAGCTGTCCCGCCGCAGTGCGGCCAAGACGGCCGACAAGCCTGGCGAAACGAAGGGCAAGCAGTGGGTCCACATCGGCGACCAGCTCGACCTCCTGGATACGCCGGGCGTCTTGTGGCCGAAACTGGAAAACCAGGTCAGCGCCTACCGCCTGGCAGCGACAGGGGCCATTTCCGATACGGTCTTCGACATGGAAACGGTCATCATGCAGCTCATCGAACAGTTATCGGCCCAGTACCCTGATGAATTGAAGGCCCGTTATAAACTGGAAACCCTCTGTGACAAGCCGCTGGATACGATCGAAGCCATCGGCCGCAAGCGGGGCTGTATCGTTTCCGGCGGCGTCGTCGACCTGGAAAAGACGTACAAGCTCATCCTCAAGGAATTCCGCGAAGGCAAGATCGGCGCCATCTCCCTGGACCGGCTGGGCGAATGGGAAGGGGAGGACTGACCATGGACATCGAGAAACTCCGCGTCGCCGACCTCAAGGCCCGCCTGGCCGCTGGCGGTGACGTCCAGGACCTCCTGGCAGCCATGAAAGAAGACGGCCGCGTGTCGGTCCGCAAGCTGGCTGCCGCCTATATGCGCCAGAAAATCCGGGAAGAAGCCGAACGGGAACGGGTCCTGCACATGTATGCCCAGGAAACGGCTTACTACAACCAAGGGCTGTACCACGTAGCCGGCATCGACGAAGCCGGCCGCGGCCCGGCTGCCGGTCCGGTCATGGTAGCCGCCGTCATCCTGCCGCCCTACTGGGAATGTCCCGGCCTCAATGACAGCAAAAAAGTCCCGCCGGCCAAGCGGGACGTCCTCTATGATAAAATTATGGCCGAAGCCGTTGCCGTATCCTGTGTGGCCAAGTCGGAAAAAGAAATCGACGAACTCGATATTTACCACGCCACCATGCAGGGCATGTACGACGCCGTGAACGGCCTGGCCGTGCCGGCTGAAGCCGTCCTGGTCGATGCCATGCCTCTTCGGGAACTGACCGTGCCCCATAAGTCCCTGGTCCACGGCGACGCCCTGAGCGCGTCCATCGCCGCCGCTTCGATCATCGCCAAAGTCACGCGTGACCGCCTCATGGTCGAATACGACAAAAAATATCCCCAGTACGGCTTTGCCGTGCACAAGGGATATTTGACGAAAATGCATATGGAAGCGTTGCAAAAATACGGGCCCTGTCCCATTCACCGCCGCTCTTTTGAACCGATAAAGAGCATGGTGAAGGGCCTTTCAGAATAAATCCTTCCGCCAGAGCATGATGACGGCGACGACGGTGCAGAACATGGCGATGCCTACGACGTAATAGAAGCCGGCTGTCGTGTCCTGGAAGGGGACGGGGACGTTGATGCCCCACAGGCTGAAGATGATCGTCGGGACGGCCAGCATGATTGTAATGGAAGCCAGGAATTTCATGACCAAGTTCAGGTTGTTGGAAATGATGGATGCAAAGGTATCGGACATATTCATGAGGATGTTGGAATACATCTCGACCATTTCGATAGCCTGCTTGTTTTCGATGATGACATCTTCCAGGAGGTCTTCGTCTTCTTCATACATCTTGATGAGGTGGTGGAGCGACGTATTGCGGCGCAGGCGCATGAGCCGTTCCATGACGATGCCATTGCTGCGCAGGGCCGACGTGAAGTACGTCAAGGATTTCTGTAATTCCAGGAGCAGGAAGAATTCCTTGTTGCGCATGGAATGGCGCAGGATTTCCTCGATGTCATCGGTCCGGCGGTTGATCTGCATCAAGTAGCGCAGGAACAGCGTCGCCGAACGGTACAGGATCTGGAATAAGAAACGCGTCTTCTTGAATGTATAGAACAGAGGATACTTATTCTCCGTAAAGGCGCGCATGACTTCTGTTTCTTGAATACAGAGGGTGATGATGAAGTCCGGTGTAATGAAAATGCCCAGGGGCAAGGTGTCATAACTGTCCGTTTCCAAGATGATCGGGATGTTGATGACGACAAAGATGTAGTTATCTTCGATTTCGACGTGGGAACGTTCTTCCGTGTCCAAGGCGGTTTTCAGAACATCAGTGGGGATTTCCGTGACCATGGATACGAGCTGTAAATCTTCGGAATCGGGATTTACGACGTGGATCCAGGATCCTTTTTCAGCCGATGCCAGGGAAATGTTGTCTTCCAGATGGCCGTTGCTGTGCTTATAAACTTGAATCATTACGGTACTCTCCCTTTCTGCAGAATGAGGGCCTTCAAACCTAAATTCTAATATAATCCATTAAGACAGGACTTGTCAAGGCTTTCCCTGATATTTTACACAAACTTTGCCCAGCCCTGGCTGGCGACGCCGTGGTGGCGGCAGGCTGGTAATTATGGTATCATTAACTGTACGAGTAAATAAGCAGAACTGCTATGCGGCGCCATACCGTGTCCGTCCAGGCAGTCCACAGAGAGAGTAGAAACTATGCAATTATTGAAAATGGAACTGCGGGGATTCAAGTCCTTTGCAGATAAGACGACCCTGACCTTCGACAAGGGCATTACGGCCATCGTCGGTCCCAATGGCAGCGGCAAGAGCAATATTTCCGATGCCGTCCGCTGGGTCATGGGGGAACAGAATGTCCGCCAGCTGCGGGGGCAGAAGTCGGAAGACATCATCTTTGCCGGGACCCAGACCCGCCGGCCCCAGGGGGCAGCGGAAGTCTCGCTGTACTTCGATAACAGCGACCACGCCTTGGATACGGAATTCACGGAAGTCGTCGTCACGCGGCGCCTCTTCCGCTCCGGCGACAGTGAATACTATATCAACCGCCGGCCGTGCCGCCTGAAAGATATCCATATCCTCTTCGCCGATACGGGTATCGGCCAGGACTCTATGGCCGTCATCGGCCAGAACCGCGTCGACCGCATCCTCAACAGCAAGCCCGAAGAGCGGCGGGTCATCTTTGAAGAAGTTGCTGGCATCAGCCGCTTCAAAGGCCGCAAGGCCGACGGCCTGCGCAAGATCGCCGAGACCGAGCGCAACCTGGAGCGCATCCGCGACCTCATGAGCGTCCTCGAAGAGCGGCTGGAACCATTGCAGGAACAGGCAGAAACTCTGCAGAAATTCCGCTGCCTCGACAGCGAGCGCCTGGCCTATGAAGGGACCGTGACCTTGCAGGAACTGCGCAACAGCGAACGCCTCCTGGCCAAAGCCGAGAACAGCCGCATGACGGCGGCGACAGAAGAAGAAAAGGCCGCCCAGGAACTGGCAGCGGCCGAGGGAAAACGCAAGGCCCTGTTGGAGGTCATGGCGGCAGACGACGAAAAACTGCGCCGCCTCGATGAAGAAGCCATGGCCGTCCACAACGAGCTGGACAGCCTCGTCCACCGCCGTGAAGCCTGCCGGCAGCGGCAGGCCGAACTGGCCGAGAACGAATCCCAGGCCGCTGACGACGCCGCTCAGCTGCAGCAGCGCCAGGCAGCCTGGCAGGAACAAAAAGAAACCCTGCAGGCCCAGAAGGACCAGAAAGCAGCTGAACTGGCTGCGGCTCAGAAGGCTTTAGCCCTGACTCAGACCCTGTTCGGCCAGGCCGAAGCCAAGGCCGAAGCGGCAGCAAAGGCCCTGCAGGAGCGGGTCGACGCCAACTCCAAGCGCAGCCGCGACGCTTTCATGCTGCGCCGGGACAGTGAAGACCTGCGCCGCCGCCTGGAAGAAAATGAAGCCGCCTGCCAGCAGGCCCTGAAGCAGTGGGAAGACAAGAAGCAGACCCTGACAGCGGCAGAAGCCCGCCATGAGGAAGCCCAGGCCCAACAGGAAGCGTGCCAGAAAAAAGCCGCCGCCTTTGAAAAGCAGGCCGCCTCGCTGCGACAGACGGCTCAGGAAAAGGGCCAGCGCCTGAAAAAAGGAGAAGACGAATACCGCCGCCTGCGCGGCGATGTCGACGCCGCCTCCCAGCGCATGCGCGTCCTCCAGAGCATGGAACAGGAACATGAAGGCCTGGGACGGGCGGTCAAAGTCGTCCTGACAGCCAGCCAGCCCTGGCGCAGCCGGCTGTGCGGCGCCGTCGGCGAACTCTGCCAGATCCCATCGCGCTTTGCCGTCGCCATCGACGTCGCCCTGGGCGGTGCCGTCCGTTACGTCGTCGCCGAAGACGAAAGGGCGGCCAAACAGGCTATTTCGTATTTAAAAGACAGAAAAGCCGGCCGGACGACCTTCCTGCCCCTGGATACCCTGCGCAGCCGGCAGCGGACAGCCGATGAAGAACAGGCTGCCGGCGAACCGGGCATGCTCGGCTTCGCCTCCGATGCTATTTCTTATGATGCTAAATATGAGAAGGTCTTTTCATCCCTCTTAGGGCGGACCCTCCTGGCCGATACCATGGATACGGGCTCGGCTGTGGCCCGGAAATACGGCCATCGCCTGCGCATCGTCTGCCTCGACGGGACGCAGTTCAACGCCGGCGGCTCCCTGACCGGCGGCAGCGCCCGCAATCAGGAAGGTTCCCTCATCAGCCGGCGGGCGCTGCTGCAGGAATTGCAGGAGACCTGCCGCCGTGGCCAGCAGCGTCTGGAAACCCTGGCCGCTGAGGGCCGGGAACTGCGCCGGCAGGCCGAAGAATCTGCCCGGGAACTGGCCCAGGCCGAAGACCATTGGCGCAAAGCCAGCCAGGCTGCGGAACAGGCCCGCTGGCAGGGCGGTCAGGAAGAGAAGGGCCTGGCCGATATCCGCCAGGCCCTGGCTGATTTTGACCAGCGCGTCGAAGCCTTGGAAAAGGAACGGGCCGACATGCAGGCCCGGCTGGTCGCCAAGGAAGCCGCCCTGGCCGATATGGAAACGGGGCCGGCCGCCGATGTCCAGCAATGGCAGGACGCCTGTGATGCTGCCAAGGCCGAAGCCGCCCAGTGCCGCCAGACCTTGACGGAAAGGCAGATTGCCGTAGCCAAACTGACAGAACAGGCCAGCCATGGCGACGACCAGCTGCGCCAGCATGACAAATGGCAGCAGGAACTGACGGTACAGGAACAGGCCCTGGCCCAGCGCCGCCAGGATTTGCGCCGCCGCCAGGAAGAAGCGGCCCGCCTGTTGACAGAACTGTCGAAAAATATTACCTTGAAAGAAGCCGATACGGTCCGCTGCGACCAGGCCAAAGAGGCTTTTTATCAGACCCGCAATGAGTCTTTGAAACAGAGCCAGGACCTGGATGGTGTCGTCGACGACCTGCGCCGGCGCCATCAGGATTGGCAGCAGCGCTGCAACGCTGCCGACATCCAGCGGGAAAAATACAAGAGCGATATCAGCCATCATGAAGAACGGCTGGCCATGCAGGGCCTGAGCCGCCAGGAAGCCATGGAGCGCCGCCGCGAAGGCTCGCTGAAAGAGCTCCACGACAAGGTCGCCTCCCTGAAAGGGCAGATCACAGCCCTGGGGACCATCAACCCGGCAGCTGAAGACGAATACAAGACGGCTCTGGAAAAGCGGGACTTCTACAACCGCCAGTGCGATGACCTGAAAGAATCGCGGGAAAAACTGCGGACTGTCGTCGCTGAAATCGACGCGGCCATGGCCGAACAATTCGCCAAGGCCTTCAAGGAAATCGGTGTCCACTTCCAGGATATCTTCAGCCGTCTCTTCGGCGGCGGTACGGCCCACCTGGCCCTGACCGACAAGGAACATATCCTGGAAGCCGGTGTGGAAATCTATATCCGCCCGCCAGGAAAGAAGCAGCAGTCCCTGACGCTTCTCTCCGGCGGCGAACGGGCCCTGACGGTCATTGCCCTGCTCCTGGCTTTTCTGGCCTATCATCCGGCACCGTTCTGCCTGGTCGACGAAGTCGACGCCGCCCTGGACGAAGCCAATGTCGAACGCATGGCCCGATACCTCAAGAATTACAGCGGTGCGACGCAGTTCATCGTCATCACACACCGCCGCAAGACCATGGAAGCGGCCAATACCCTGTTGGGCGTGACCATGGAAGAAAAAGGCGTATCGCGCCTGCTGACTGTCAAAGTAGATGAATTGTTAAAGGAAGGAACATAACTATGGGATTTTTTTCAAAACTGCGCAAAGGCTTAGAAAAGACGAAACACTCGCTCATCCAGAATATCGAAACCGTCGTCCGCGGCTATGCCAAGATCGACGACGACATGTACGATGACCTGGAAGCGGTCATGCTCACCGGCGATATTGGCGTCGAAACGACGGAATACCTCCTGGACCAGATCCGGACCGGTGTCAAATCGAAGGAAATCAAAGACGGCAACGACGTCGTCCCGTATTTGGAAAAATGCATCGTCGCCCTGCTCAATGAAAACGATGAACCCCTGCCGGAAACAGACGGGCCGCGGGTCATCTTCATCGTCGGCGTCAACGGCGTCGGCAAGACGACGACTATCGGCAAACTGGCCAAGTATTACAAGCAGCAGGGGAAATCGGTCATGCTCGCCGCCGGCGATACCTTCCGTGCGGCAGCGTCGGAACAGCTGACCATCTGGGCGGACCGCGTCGGCGTACCCATCGTCAAGCATCAGGAAGGCGCCGATGCAGCCGCCGTCGTCTTCGATGCCACGGCGTCGGCCAAAGCCAAGGGCATGGATATCCTCCTCGTCGACACGGCCGGCCGCTTGCAGACCAAGTCCAACCTCATGGAAGAATTGCGGAAAATGGCCCGTGTCGCCAGCCGCAACATCGAAGGAGCTCCGCAGGAAACGCTCCTCGTCCTCGATGCCACGACGGGCCAGAATGCCGTCAGCCAGGCCAAACTCTTCGGCGACGTCGTCCCCTTGACGGGCGTCGTCCTGACCAAGCTCGACGGGACGGCCAAAGGTGGCGTCATCTTGTCGGTCAAGCGGGAATTGGGCGTCCCTGTCCGCTGGGTCGGCGTCGGCGAAGGCGTCGACGACCTGCGTCCCTTCGATGCCGCCCAGTTCGCCGATGCCCTGTTCGATAAAAACGTCGCAGCCCGCGAAGCCAGCGACGAAGATTAGGAGGGAATCCCATGTTCGTAGGTAATATTTCCCAGTATGAAAAGGAAAGCCGTTTCCTGCCGGAATATATCCGGCCGTGGATCGAGAAATTGTCTTCCCTGGTCAAGTCGGACTTGAATCCCGGACGCCATACCTTCGATACAGTCAATTACATGAATGTCGATGTCACGGAAACGGCGCCGGCCAGCCAGCGTCTGATGGAAGCCCACCGCGACTACATCGACGTCCAGTACGTCCTCGAAGGCGAAGAGAACATCGGCTGGCAGCCCTTATGCCAGGCCGGCCCTGTCGTCGATGACAGCCGGGCCGACAGCGATGCCTGGTTCTACAATCCCGATGTCGCCGACGATACGGTCATTGCCATGACGCCGGGAACGTATGCCATTTTCACGCCGGCTGACGGCCATCGCTGCCTCTGCGCGCCTGACGGGCAGGGGAAGGCCATCAAGAAGGCCATCCTCAAGCTCCACGTCTAGAAGGGGGGATGAAGATGGAACTTATTCCGGCCGTCGCCAGGGCCCTTGAGGAACTGCGCCGTCAGCGGCCCCTCATTCACCATATCACCAATTTCGTCACCATGACTGACTGCGCCAATGCGACCCTGGCTATCGGCGCGTCGCCGACTATGACCAATGCCGTCGAGGAAGTCGCCGAAATGGCGGCTGCCGCCAGGGCCCTGGTCCTCAACCTGGGGACGCTCCAGGCGTGGACCCTGGAGGCCATGCTGGCAGCCGGTAAATCGGCCGCTGCCCACGGCGTGCCCATCGTCTTCGACCCCGTCGGCGCCGGCGGTACGACCTTCCGCACCCAGGCGGCCCTGCGCCTGCTGGATGAACTGCCTATGGCCGTCATCCGCGGCAACGCGTCGGAAATCACCTGCCTGGCAGCCCATAAGAGCGGCCAGGATTTCGGCGTCGACAGCCGTCTAGGCCCAGCCGACCCGGCCCTGGCTTCGTCCCTGGCCAGCCATCTCGGGACGACCGTCGCCATCACCGGCGCCGTCGATGTCCTTTCCGATGGCTGCCAGACGGCCGAAATCCGCAACGGCTGTCCCCTGCTGACCTATGTGACCGGTACGGGCTGCATGACGACGTCCCTCATCGCCTCCTTTGCCGCCGTGGCCGACCCGTTCACAGCCGCAGCCGGCGGCATCCTGGCCATGGGCATCGGCGGCGAGCTGGCCCTGGCAGGGGAGGGGAAGAATGGGCCGGGGACCTTTCACGCCCGTCTCTTCGATGCCTTTTATCAATTAAATGATGCTATCTTACAAAAATATGGAAAGGTTGTAGTACATCGTGAATAATACTGAACTCAAGAAAATGACAGTGACGGCGATTTTCATCGCCATCGGCGTCCTCCTGGCGCCTTTCGTATCCTTTCCCTTCGGCGGTGCCCGGGTCTTCCCGCTGCAACACCTCATCAATGTCCTCTTGTCGGTCCTCGTGGGCTGGCGCTATTCGACGGCCGGTGCTTTCTGCATTTCATCCATCCGCATTGCCATGGGCGTCGGTACCGTCCTGGCCTATCCCGGCAGCATGATCGGCGCCGCTTTATCCGGCGTTTTGTATAAAAAAACAAATTCCATCTGGGGTGCCGTCATCGGGGAAATCGTCGGGACCGGCCTTCTGGGCGGCCTCATCGCCTATCCTGTCGCCGCTTTCGTCCTCGATTCCAAAGTCGTCGCCTTATGGTTCTTCATCGTTGCCTTTTTGCCCAATACCTGTATTGGTGCGGCCTGTGGTGCTGTTTTATACAAAGTCCTGCCGATTCGGAAATTTGCCGAAGAATTGAGAAAATAATAATATCAACTTGTTTATTGACTTATAAGGTGCTGTATATTAAACTATAAATTGGTACTGAGTTTTATAGTTTGAGTTTCAAAAGTATCACCTTGTATTTTTTTGAGTAGGACGTGTTTACATGACAGAAAATATCCGCGCCAAGATTCTGGCCGAAGCCCTTCGTGAAATCAACCGCCATGGTTCCAATTTCCACATGGACGACTTAGCCCGTAATCTGCGCATCAGCAAGCGGACTTTATACGAAAATTTTTCGTCGAAACAGGAAATCATCGAACAGGCCATCGCCGATTTTACCGATAAGATCTATGCCTATCATCAGCGTATCGTCAGCGATCCGGCCATGACTTGCGAAGCCAAGCTCATCGCTTATTTCGACGTGCCCAGTGACAACTGGCAGGTCCTGTCCGTGCGGAAAACATCGGATCTCCTGGCAAAGATGCCCGGTACTTGTGAACGCTTGCAGTCCCGCTATAAAAAAGACTGGCTCCTTTTGGAACGGCTCCTCGATGAAGCTCAGGAGACAGGAGAATTCAAGCCCTTTGATAAGTTCCTGTTCTTGCGTATCCTGCATAGCGCAGCCGATGACATTATCGATTATTTTAATGATGTCAAACACGATTCCACCTTTAGTGACTATATGAAGCGCTGTATCAACGTCTTGCTTTATGGCATTAAAAATCAGGAATCGAAAGAAATAGGAGGAAAGTGAAGATGATACAAAAACGCAAACTTGCGACGATGAGCGTTACCGTACTCACCATCGCCGCGCTCTTAGCCGGCTGTGGGGCCAACCAAAGTGCGACTAAGGCTCCCGTTGCAGTCAACACGTACAAAGTCGTCGCCGCGGACACGCCGGTCAAGGCCGAGTACAGCGGTACCGTGACGGCAACAGACAAGGTGCCTGTCCGTCCCAAGATTTCCGGCCGTGTCGTAGAAAAATACGTCCAAGGCGGTCAGGAAGTCACGGAAGGGCAGCCGTTGTTCCGCCTCGACAGCCGGACCTATGACGCCGCCCTGGCCCAGGCCAAGGCTACCCAGGCCCAGTCCGAAGCCAATCTGGCCAATCAGCAGCTGAACCTGCGCCGTTACCAGACCCTGGCCAGCCAGGACGCCATCCCGCAGCAGACCGTCACCGACCAGGAAGCGGCTACGCAGCAGCAGCAGGCTGTCGTCGAAGCCAATGCAGCCCAGGTCGACGCTGCTCAGGATAACGTCGACGATACCATTGTCTATGCTCCGTTCAGCGGCAAATTGAACGTCGATGACGTACCTATCGGTACCTTTGCGACGGCCGGTTCGACGGCACTGGTCACCATTTCTTCGACCAATCCGGTCTATGTCGAATTCTCCATCAGTGAAGCCGAATACCTGCAGATGACCAAGCAGGCTGCGGACAACGCCGGCAGCTGGGGCGACCATCTCCTGCTCCGCTTGAGCGACGGCAGCATGTATCCTTATGAAGGCCATGTCACCCAGGTCAACCACGGCATGGATGGCAACTCTGGCTCGATCATCGTCAAGGCCGTCTTCGACAATCCGGATAATCTCCTCATCCCAGGCCTCTATGCGACGGTCGTTTCCGATACCCAGATCCAGCGCAATGCGCTGTCCGTACCGCAGCGCGCCGTCCAGCAGACGCTGGGTAAATATTATGTATCCGTCATCGACGGCAATGGCGAAGCCCAGAACCGGGAAGTCACGCCGGGCCAGAAAGTCGGCAAATTCTGGATCATCAACGATGGTCTTCAGGATGGCGATACGATTATCGTCGACGGCTATCAGAAGGCCAAAGGCGCTGCCTTGGACCAGCACCTGCTGACCAAGGCCGATATCGACAACGACAGCTCCGATACGTCGTCGGACACATCATCGTCAAATAGTTAGGAGGCGGGATCGTGATATCTAAGTTCTTTATCGACCGGCCTATCTTCGCTATCGTCATTTCGCTGATCATTTCCATCTTCGGCCTGTTGTCGATGGCGACTCTGCCGGTTGCCAAGTATCCGCAGGTCACGCCGCCGCAGGTCCGCGTCTCGGCTGCTTATATCGGCGCGAATGCCGAAGTCGTCGGCACGACCGTGGCCAGCGTCATCGAACGCCAGCTTGTCGGTGTCGATAACCTGGTCAATATGGAAAGCTCGACGAACGATAACGGGTCTTACTCCATGACCGTCCAGTTCAAGTCCGGCAGCGATGGTGATATGGACACGGTCAACACTCAGAACCGCGTCAGCCAGGTCCAGTCGACCTTGCCGTCAGAAGTTACCCAGACCGGTGTTACAGTCCAGAAGTCGACGAGTTCCATGGCTATGGTCTTCGCCCTGGTTTCGCCCAATGGCTCTTATGATGCGACGTTCATGAAGAACTATGCTACCCAATACTTCATGGATGAACTGAAATCCGTCCCGGGCATCGGCGACGTCCAGGAATTCGGGTCTGACTATGCCATGCGCATCTGGCTCAACCCGATGAAGATGAATATCTTGAAGATTACACCGACCGATGTCATCTCGGCTATCAGCACTCAGAATAAACAGGCCGCTGTCGGCACCATCGGCTCCCAGCCGTCGCCGAACAACCAGACCTACCAGTATACCCTGCGTACCGACGGCCGCTTGCAGACGGCGGAACAGTTCAAGAACGTCATCGTCCGCACCAATCCCGACGGTACCATGGTCCGCGTCGGCGACATTGCCGATGTCAGCCTGGGATCCAAGGATTATTCCGTTGCCAGTAACCTCAACGGCGGCAAGGCTGCCGGTTTCATGATCAGCCTGACAGCAGACGCCAATGCCATGCAGTCCGTCAGCGGCGCCCGCAAAGTCTTGGAAAAGGCGAAACAGTCGTTCCCATCTGACTTGGATTATAAGATTGTCTACGATAGCACGACCTTCGTTACGGCATCGATCCACGAAGTTATTGAAACCTTCATCGAAGCCCTGCTGCTGGTCGCCCTCATCGTTTACATCTTCCTTCAGAGCGGCCGGTCGACGCTGATCCCGCTCATCGCCGTCCCTGTATCCCTTCTGGGTACCTTTGCCTGCTTCAAGGTCCTCGATTTCTCCATCAACACCCTGACGCTGTTCGCCATGGTCCTGGCCATCGGCCTCCTCGTCGACGACGCCATCGTCGTCATCGAAGCCGTCGAATACGAAATCAAGTACAACGCCCGAAGTCCGCGGGAGGCGACGATCATCGCCATGCAGAACGTACAGAACCCGGTTATCGGTGTTGCCTGCGTCCTGGCCGCCGTCTTCATCCCCGTCGGCTTCATCAGCGGCATGAGCGGTATCCTCTACCGCCAGTTCGCCCTGACCATTGCCGTGTCGGTCCTCATTTCGGCCTTCGTCGCTTTGACCCTGACACCGGCCATGTGTGCGTCGATTTTGAATGTCCACAAACCCAATGACAACCCCAAGGGCATTTACAAGTTCTTCCAGAAATTCAATGATGCCTTCGATAGGCTCATCGCCTGGTATGGCCTGCGCCTGGCTCACTTGCAGCTCCACCTCAAATGGTGCGTGGCCTTCCTGGTCATCATCAGCGCCCTCACGGCAGGCGTCTTTAAAATCATGCCGACAGGCTTTGTCCCGTCGGAAGATAATGCCTTCGTCATGATGAACGTCACCTTGCCCGAAGGCATTTCCCAGACGGAAACGAAACAAGTCAGTGAACAAATCAGCAAATGGCTGGAACAGCAGCCGGGCGTGACCAGTGTCATGAATGTTGTCGGTTTCAGTATCCTGGCCAATGGGCCGAAATCGAATGGGGCTACGTCCTTCATCGGCATGAGTGACTGGGATGAACGTAAAGATAAATCCCTGTCCGTCGACGCCCTGGTCGGCAAGATCATGGGCATGGGCAATCAGATTCCTCAGGCTACGGTCATCGCCATGAACCCGCCGCCGATCGACGGCATGGGCACGTCGTCGGGCTTTACGATGCAGCTGGAAAACCGCGGCAGCCATACGACGGCCGAATTGTCAGCGATGGCACAGAAATTCATCGCCGCTGCCCGGAAGCGGCCGGAAATCGGGTCGGTCTACACGGCCTTTGCTGCCGATACGCCGGGCTATGAGCTCGACATCGACCGCGATAAAGTTGCCAAAGAAGGCGTTTCCCTGAGCGACCTCTATTCGACGCTCCAGTCCTTCTATGGTTCCTATCAGGTCAACGATTTCACCATGTTCGGTCGTAATTTTAAGGTCGTCGTTCAGGCCGCTCCGGAATTCCGTGAAACCATCGATGCCAATAACCACATCTACGTCCGCAACAGTGCCAACCAGCTCGTTTCGGTGGCCAACTTTGTCCGACCGAAAGCCATCGGTTCAGCGTCGATCCTCAACCGTTTCAACGACTATCCGGCCATCAAGATTCAAGGGGCCCCGGCTAATGGCTACAGCTCCGGTGATGCCCTTAAAGCGCTGGAAGAAGTCGCTAAAGACACGCTCAGTGAAGGCTATGCCTATGAATGGAGCGGCATGAGCCGTGAAGAAGTCGAAGCCGGCAACAAGACGGTCTACGTCTTTGCCCTGGCTATCCTCTTCGTCTTCCTCGTCCTGGCCGCCTTGTATGAAAGCTGGAAAGTACCCTTTGCTGTTATGTTCAGTCTGCCGGCAGGCGTCTTCGGGGCTTCGGCCTTTGCCTACCTCCTGAACCAGCAGAATAACCTGTACTTCCAGATTGGCCTGTTGGCCGTCATCGGTCTGGCCGCCAAGAACGCCATCTTGATTATCGAATACGCTAAAGTCCGTGTCGATGAACGCGGTATGGATCCCGTATCGGCTGCTATCGAAGCCGCCAAGATCCGTCTCCGCCCGATCATCATGACGTCCCTGGCCTTCGTCGTCGGTTCCATCCCACTGGCCATGGCCAGCGGCGCCGGCGCCGCATCGCGAGTCGCGATGGGCATCACCGTCGTCTTTGGTACGTCCATTGCGACCATCTTCGGCGTCTTCCTCATCCCCATGATGTTCATCATCGTAGAAACATTCGGACACAAACGAGTCCGTCCTAAACAAACAGTCGGAAGACTGAAAGATATGTAGTATGAAAAAAGGCTTGTCGCATGTGCGACAAGCCTTTTTGAGTATTCAGTTTGTAGTTTTTAGTGAAGGTTTTTAAATTTAAAGCCATCTTCTACAAACTACGAACTCCGTACTACAAACTATAAAGCCAAAGGGACCTCACATGATGGCAGAAGCCTTCGTGCGATAGTCCCTTTTTTTAGTGGTTAGCGGATGGTTAAAAATTTGAAACCATCTTCTACAAACTCTGTACTACAAACTATGTTGAAAGAACAACCTCTCAGTCAGCTGCGCTGACAGCTCCCCTAGCAGGGGAGCCGGGCCACGAGCCACTAGCCACGAGCCACTAACCCCTAATCTCTCGCCAGCAGCCGTTCTTTCATTTCCAGGTAGCGTGTCGTGTAGTACGGTGCCAGCTGGGCTTCGCGCAGGTCGCTGCCGAAGGGGCGGCGGCTGATGGAGAGGATAGGCGGGCTCTGGATGCGCTTGGCGACGGCGAAGCCGGCGATGAGGCGCCACCACCGTTCCAGGTCGTCGATGAAGGCTTTTGCCGTCGGGAAGAGCTGATGGACATCGACGCTGCAGCCGATGTTCTTTTCCAGGGTGCCGTCGATGTACCATTCGAGGATGGTTTCCGGCGTGGCCCGCTGCCAGCGTTCGACGAAGGCGGCGAAGAGGTAGTCGTGATAGGGGTAGATGATCGGGTCGCCCTGGCCCTTGGTGATATCCTGCTTGTCCGACAGTTCGGCGCTGGGGACGATGTCGATGCTGCCCTGGGGCACGACTTCGCGCTGGAAGACCTGGTCATTGAGGTAGCGGGCCAGGTCGTAGACCTGATGCTTCCACAGGTCCGCCGTAGCCGCCAGGTAGCCGGCGCTGTCGCCGTAGAGGGTGGCGTAGCCGACGGACAGTTCGGCCTTGTTGGCATTGCACGTGAAGACGCCGCCAAAGGCTGCCGCCGCTGCGGCCAGGATACGGCTCGACCGGTCGCGGGCCTGGATGTTTTCTTCAATGAAACTGGTCAGTTCCAGATGACCCTTGTCCTGGCCTTTCTGGCTGAGCCCGGCTCCTTCGAACTGGTGCCGCGTCAGTTCCAGGCTGTCCTGGACGGGGACGACCGTGTACAGGCAGCCGATGTTGTCGGCCAGTTCTTTGGCCAGGCTCTTGGTCATGTCCGAGTTGTAGCAGCTGGGCATGTTGACCAGCAGAATGTTTTCCGGCGGCAGTACCGTCGCATAGAGGGCGGCGTTGACGGCCGAGTCGATGCCGCCGGAGACGCCGAGGACGACTTTATGGACGCCGATGGCATCCATGAAGGATTTCAGGCCGTAGTGCAGGCTGGCGTAGATGTCTTCGATGGGAGACTTTTCCGGCTGCAAGTGCGAAGGCGAGACGAAACGCTGGGCCTTTTCATCGAAGTCGACGATGACCATTTCTTCCGTAAAAGGCGTACATTCGACGTGCTGCGAACCGTCTTTCTGGTACGTGCTGCTGGCGCCGTCGAAGGTGTAGATGTTCTTGCCGTTGTTCTGGATACCCGTGCAGTTGACGTAGATGGCCGGGCAGTGGACCTTGTCGATGGCCTGGCCGAAGAGGCGGTGACGCCGCTGGGTCTTGCCCAGGGTGAAGGGCGAGTTGGAAATGTTGATGAACATGTCGATGTCGTACATTTTCCCTAAATAGCTCATGGGCTTGAAAGGATAGTTTTCATCCCAGCTGTCTTCGCAGATGAGCGGCCCCATGCGGAACTTGCGGCCGTCGTCGAAGGGAATCTGGACGGGCGACAGGAAGTCTTCCGGGAAGGCATGGCGTTCCTGGGCGACTTCGATGAGCGACGTGAAGTAGCGGATGTCGCTGAATTCGCGGTAGTTGGGCAGGAGCGTCTTGATGTAGAAGGGGTAGGGCGAGCGGGCCGGCGAAATCCAGCGGCCGTTGTAAGCGATGAACATGGTGTTATACTTCCGCGTCCGGCCGTCGAGGTTGACCCGGTCCGTCTCTTTGGCGACGTTGCCGAAGATGATGGCCATGCCGTCGGACAGGGCCTTGATTTCTTCACCGAAGCGGACGCAGTCGTCGATGTAGTCGGGCTGGTCCCAAATATCACCGATGAGATAGCCCGGAATAGCGAGCTCCGGGAAGACGATGAGGTCGCAGCCGGCTGCTTTGGCCTTGGCGATACATTCTTTCATGACGGCCGTGTTCTGCCGTGGATTGCCAGGGTGGACATTTGTCTGGGCAAGTGCTATTTTAAACAAGGAAAAGCCTCCTTTTCGTAGGGGAAAAACTATGTACTATCTCATCTTATCATAAAAAGGGGCAGGCGAAAAGGCTGTCCCCGGCCAGGGGCGGAAAAGACATGACAGAACGCCGTCCTTGCGGTATACTTAATACATATAAAAATTTAAAGAGAGGCTTTCATGAAAACACTGCTTACCATCTTGAATTCCAAATTCATCCAATCGTCCCTGGCCCTGCGCTGCCTGTCGACGGCGTGTGACCACCAGGGCGTCGCCGTGTCCGTAGCCGAATATACGATCAATCAGAACAGCTATGACATCCTGCGCCACATCGCCTCGTTCGAGGCCGACGTCATCGGCTTTTCCTGCTATATCTGGAATATCGAAATGACCTGTCATCTCATCGACCTGGTGAAACAGGTCTTTCCCCAGACCAAGGTCTTCGTCGGCGGCCCGGAAGTATCCTATACGGCCCGGCAGATACTGGAAGATTATGAGCATATTGATTACGTCCTCCAAGGTGAAGGGGAAGAGATGGTACCGGCTTTCCTGAAATCCCTGGCAGCCGGCCGCGATGGGACAGAAGTCCCCGGCGTCCTCGGCCGCGTCAGCGGCGTCATCCAGGGCGACGAGACCTTCCAGGAAGTAGAAGACCTGGACAGCCTGCCTTTTCCTTACGAGCATCAGGACTTCCGCGAACTGGACCACCGCATCATGTATTATGAAAGCTCCCGGGGCTGTCCTTTCCACTGCCAGTACTGTCTGTCGGGCATGAACGACCGCGTCCGCTTCCGCTCGGTCCCGCTGGTCCTGAAGGAACTGCAGGCTTTCGTCGATGCCGGCGTCCATCAGGTCAAATTCGTCGACCGCACTTTCAACTGCAGCCCGGCCCATCACCGGCCGCTCATAGCGTACATGATTGCCGTCGATAAGCCCATCAATTTCCACCTGGAAATCGAGCCCGGCGTCCTTACCGATGACGACATCGACCTCCTGGCCCAGGCACCGAAAGGACGGATCCAGCTGGAAATGGGCATCCAGACGACGTATGAGCCGACGCTCCAGGCCATCCACCGTCATAATGACTGGCCGCGCATTACGCATATCATGGAACGCCTTGTCGCCTTGGGGACGATGCATCTCCATTTAGACCTCATCGTCGGCCTGCCTTATGAAGACTACGGCCATCTGCGCCAGTCCTTCAACGATATCTATGCCCTGCACCCCCATAAATTGCAGATCGGTTTCTTGAAGCTCCTCAAGGGCTCCGGCATCCGCCGCGACTATCCTGACGATTACCGGTACGACCCGCAGGGGCCCTATGAAGTCCTGGCGACGACGTGGCTGCCTTATGAAAAAGTCGCCTATATGAAGGTCCTGGAAGACGTCTTCGAGCGGACTTATAATTCCGGGAAATTCACTTATTTCTTCAACTGGCTCGGCCGCCGCTATGCTCCGGATTATATGAAACTCTACGAGGCCTTGACAAACGAGTGGCTCGTCCTGCATAATGACCAAAAGGCCCTGTCCGATGAGTCCTTGTGTCATTTCCTCTGCCACTGCATCGAAGATATCCTGCCCCTGACAGAAGACCAGCAGCGCTTGGCCAAAGACCTGCTGGCCCTGGATATGCTGACCTTTTTCCGCTTCCGCCTCCATCCCGATTTCCTCGGCTGGTGCGAAGCGCCGCGCAGCCAGACCGACGCCATCTTCCGCGACGAAGCCTGGCTCCGCCAATTTGCCAGGGACTATCATTTCACCAACTGGCGCGACATCAAGATGCGCTATCGCATCTGGCCTGCCAGCCCGGCCCTGAAAGGGGAACTGCGCCGCTACGGGCCCGTCCCGGAAGGCGCGGCCTATATGCTGGCTGAAAAAAAGAAAGACCGGGCCGAATGGTGCGCCATCCCGGTCAAAGGAGAACCATCGTGAACGAACGTTACCGCGTCTACTCGACGTATTTAAAAGAAACATATGGCGAAAAAGTCTATAAACTGCCTATCAGCATCCCCGATACCTGTCCCAACCGCGACGGGACCCTGGGCGTCCGGGGCTGTGCCTTCTGCGGTTCCATCGGCGCCGGCTACGAGAACCTGCCGGCGACGGTGACCATTGGCCAGCAGATCGAGCAGAACATGGCTCACATCAAGCCCAAGTACAAGGCCAATAAATTCATCGCCTATTTCCAGAATTTCACCAATACCTACCTGCCGCCAGAGCGTTTCCGGGATTACCTCGCCGCCGCCTGCCAGCCCGATATCGTGGCCCTGGCCGTAGCGACCCGGCCGGACTGTCTCAACGAGACCTATCTCGATATCATGGCTGACGTCAAAGAAAGGTACGGCGTCGATATCCTCGTCGAACTGGGCCTGCAGACGGTCAACTATAAGACCTTGGCCAAGATCAACCGCGGCCATACCGTTGCCGAATACATCGACGCCATGGTCATGCTCCGGGAGTATCCTTTCCGGACCTGTACGCATGTCATCCTCGACCTGCCCTGGGACACCATGGAAGACACCGTCGAGACAGCCAAGATCATTGCCGCCCTCGGCTCTGACGAAGTCAAGCTCCACGCCCTGTACATCATTAAGAACACGGCCATGGCCGAATGGTATGCCCAGGGAAAGATCAAGCTCTGGACCTGCGAAGAGTACGTCCGCCGCGTCGTGGCCTTCCTCGAATACAGCCGGCCCGATACGGTCTTCCAGCGTCTCATCGGCCGGGCGCCGAAAGAAGCGACGGACTTCGCCAACTGGGGCATGGGATGGTGGCGCATCCGCGATATGATCGATGAAGAACTGGAAAAACGCGGCACCTGCCAGGGAGCCCGCTGTGACTACCTGCACGGCAAGGCCGTCCGTAAATTCATGAAATAAAGGAGTATCTCACTTTGGTAGAAAAGAAACTGCAATTTTCCGATTTGCGTGAAGCCCGGGCCGTCCTGGGCATGAAAGACGAATTCCTCAAGACGATGCAGCGCGAATTCCCGGACTGCCGCATTGCCGTCCGCGGCGATACGGCCATGATCGTCGGCAGCGAAGAGGATGTGGCCTATGTGACCGAAGTCTTCCGCGTCCTGCGCTACTTGTTCCGGGAAAATACCTATCTGACGACGCAGCACGTCCGCTATTCGGCCAGACTCATCAAAGAAGGCCAATCGGAGGCCCTGCACAACCTCTATGAAGATACGGTCGGCATTTCTGCCCGGGGCCGTCTCATCAAGCCCAAGACGCTGGGCCAGAAACGCTACGTCGATTCCATCCGCAAGAACCTGGTCACCTTCGGCATCGGTCCGGCCGGGACGGGCAAGACCTACCTGGCCGTAGCCCTGGCGGCTTTTTATCTCAAGAACCGCGAAGTCGAACGGATCATCCTGACCCGGCCGGCTGTCGAAGCCGGGGAAAAACTGGGCTTCCTGCCCGGTGACCTGCAGGAAAAGATCGACCCGTACCTGCGCCCGCTCTACGACGCCCTGGCCGACATGTTCGGCTATGACCAGTTCCAGAAGATGATCGACCGCAACATCATCGAAGTGGCGCCACTGGCCTACATGCGCGGCCGGACCCTGGAAGAATCGTTCATCATCCTCGACGAAGCCCAGAACACGACGCGGGAACAGATGAAGATGTTCCTCACCCGTATGGGCAACCACTCGCGGGTCGTCGTCAACGGCGATGCGACCCAGATCGACCTCGTCGACCGGCGCATGTCGGGCCTGACGGAAGCCGAAAAGATACTCAAAGACGTCCGCGGCGTCGGCATGGTCTACTTCAGCGATGAAGACGTCGTCCGTCACGATATGGTAGGCCGCATCATCAGGGCCTACGAAACTTATTATCATCACGATCACTAGATTGGGGGAATTGCCATGAATATCAACATCAATTACGAAGATCCGTCGTTCCAGCACGATGAATATGAAAAAGTCATCGACCGCGTCTGTGAAGAAGCCGCCCTGGTCTACGACCTGGGGCCGAAGGCTGAAATCAGCATCCTTCTGTGCCATAACGACTATATCCATACATTGAACAAACAGTACCGCAACATCGACCGGCCGACGGACGTCCTGTCCTTTGCCCTCAACGAAGGGGAGGAAGACGGCTATGACGGTCCCGATACGGCCCTCTTGGGGGATATCATCATTTCTCTGGAAAAAGTCCAGGAACAGGCCGACGAATACGGTCATTCCTTTGAACGGGAACTGGCCTATCTGACCATCCACGGCATGCTGCATATCCTCGGCTATGACCACATGGAACCGGACGATAAAGCAGAAATGCGCAAAGAAGAAGAATTCATTTTACAGCGCCTGGGCTATGTCCGCGAAGGCGAAGAATTATAAGGGAGGAATTACGATATCTATGGAATCATTTAAATCGGGTTTCGTCGCCGTCGTCGGCCGCCCGAATGTTGGCAAGTCGACACTCATCAACCGCATCATCAAGCATAAAGTCTCGATCGTCTCCGATAAGGCACAGACGACGCGCAACCGCATCCTCTGCATCCATACGGACGACGAATGTCAGATCGTCTTCCTCGACACGCCGGGCATCCACAAGCCGAAACATAAGCTGGGGGAATTCATGGATGAAGCGGCCTATCAGTCCCTGCGCGACATCGACGCCGTCCTGTTCCTCATCTCGGGCAATGAAAAGAAGGGCCCTGGCGACCTCTTCGTCCTGGATAAGCTGAAAGACGTCGGCGTTCCGGTCTTCTTGATCATCAACAAAGTCGACCTCATGACGAAAGAAGAGATACTGCACAAGATTACGGAATATGCCGAACTCTATCCTTTCGCCCAGGTCATCCCCATTTCCGCCCTGAAAGGGGACAACGTCGATGCCGTCGTCGACGAACTGCGCAAGATCCTGCCGGAAGGGCCCAAGTATTTCCCTGACGACATGATCACGGACCAGCCGGAACGCCTTTTGGTCGCTGAAATCGTCAGGGAAAAGCTCTTCCGCTGTACCCGCGATGAAGTGCCCCATGCCATCGCCGTCTATGTCGAAGAAATGAAGGACCGCGGTCACAATAAGGTCTATATCCGGGTCACGGTCTATGTCGAACGGGATTCGCAGAAGCGCATCGTCATCGGCAAGAACGGCACGGTCCTCAAAGAAGTAGGCAACCTGGCCCGCCAGGAAATCGAAAACCTCCTCGGTTCTTCGGTTTACCTCGACATCTGGGTCAAAGTCAAGCGGGACTGGCGCAATAAGTCGGGCGCCCTCAGCGAATTGGGCTATAAGAACGAGTAGGGGGCTGCATGATGGAAGTACAATCAATCGTCCAATGTCTGCTCGTCTTTCTCATCTGTTTGGCCGTCAGCGCCATCTGCGTCACCGGTAAATTCGCCTTTGCCCAGCTGCGCCGGGAATACCTGGAAGAACTCGTCCGCGACGGCGATACGTCGCTGAAACCGCTCTTGTCCCTCTACGACAAGCCCATCGTCTTTCTGGGGACGGCCCAGCTCGGCATGGCCTTGTCCGGCCTCATCGCCGGCGCTGCCGGATTCTGCGGCCTCTATGGCCTCTACGGCCTGCTGGCTCCGTATATCGGCCATACGTGGCTCATCTGGCTCATCGAAATCTGCGCCGGTATCGTCCTCTGCTTCATCCTCTGGGTCTTTGGCGAGCTCATCCCCAAGTCCATCGGCCTCCAGCGCCCGGAAAAGAGCCTCAAGGCCCTGCGCCGCTTCATCCAGCCCTGGAGCCGGCCCTTCATGCCCTTCATCCTCTTCGGGAACTGGCTGGGCCGGGCCATCCTGGCAGACCGCAACCTCGATGTGACCAATGAAATCGATATGGACCATTCGGAAGATGAAATCCGCATGCTGGTTACGGCCAGCCACAAGGAAGGGAAAATCGACCAGGTCGAAAGCGAACTCATCGGCAACGTCTTCGATTTCGCCGACCGCCTGGCCAAGGAAATCATGGTGCCCCGCCAGGACATCGTCTGCCTCTATACGGAAGATACGATGAACCAGCATTTGCAGACCATCCGCCAGTCGCGGCATACGCGCTATCCCCTCTGTGAAGACGATAAGGACCACGTCCTGGGCCTGGTCCACATCAAGGACATCATGGACCTCTATATCCACAAGCGCAGCAACTTGAACCTCATCAAGCGGCCGATCCTCATGGTCCCGGAAATCATGCCGGCATCGAAGCTCCTCCAGCTCATGCGCATGCGCCGGACCTACCTGGCCATGGTCGTTGATGAATACGGCAGCACCGTCGGCCTCATCGGCCTGGAAGACATCCTGGAAGAACTGGTCGGCACGATCCAGAACGAACACACCCAGGAAAAAGAAGAAATCCAGCCCCTGCCTGACGGCGCCTATGAATTTGCCGGGACAGTCCTTCTCGACGACGTCGAAGAGCTGCTGCACATCCCCGTCGAAGACGATGTCGATACCGATACCATCGGCGGCTACGTCTTCAATGCCCTGGGCCATACGCCGAAAGTCCACGACGAAGTCACTATCGGCGCCTACTGCTTTACAGTCCTGGAAATGCAGCGCTTCCGCATCGTCCGCCTGAAAGCCGTACCCCTGCCGGGAGCGGCTGCCCCTGGGGAAGACAGCGGGGATGAAGAAGATAAGACTCATGAATCGTAGCGGCTACTATGGCCGCAAACCGTCGCGGTCCTATGAAGGCATCATCCTCACCGTCCGCAAGACCAGTGCCAAACAGCTCGTCGTCACGGTCCTGACCCGGCAGGCCGGCATCCTCCACGTCCTGGCCCGCCGCAGCACTCAGGGCAAGATGGGCTACGGCGCCTTGACGCCTCTGGCCGAGATGACCTTTGACGTCTTTGAAAAAGACGGCGTCTACACGCTGACGGAATACGACTGCCGCAGCAACCAGCGCCTCCGCGAGCTGACTTGGGACGGCTATATCTATTCGCAGATCTTCGTCGAAATGGTCCTCTTCATGGCCGGCGGCGGAGCCGATGAAGTCCTGTACGATCTGGTCCGCCTCTATAGCCGGGCCATCGAACTCAAGGACATCCGCATCGTCACCATCATCGCCGGCTGGCAGCTCATGGCCCTGACAGGCTTCCTGCCGGACATCGACACGGCCCGCGTCTTCTGTCAGGGCCAGGGCTACTGCCGGCAGCCCGTCTATTACATCGACGATGAAAGGCCGGAAAACATGAAAGAACTGCCTCTGACGCCGTCTGTACGCCAGACCTGGAAGACCCTGGTCCACTATCCCTGGGGAACCCAAGAAACCGTGAACCTGCGCATGGCCGACCTGAAATTCCTGGAAGCCCTGCTCTACAACTACGTCAACCAGTGCAGCGAACGCCAGATGAAGACACCGGAATTATTAGTGGCTCGTGGCTAGTGGTTCGTGGCTCGCGGATCGCGGATCGTAGGGGCGGCCCACCTGGCTCTCTTGATAGGAGAGCTGTCAGCAAAGCTGACTGAGAGGTTGCTCTTTTAAATAGTTCGTGTTTCGTAGGGGTCGCCACGTGGGCGACCCGTTAGGGATTTGTGTGATTCTTCTAGCAGACTGGTCGGGAAATCGTACATATTTCAGAGCGGGCGCCCCACGTGGACGCCCCTACAAAAAAGAGGCTGTCGCGCATGCGGCAGCCTCTTTTTGCCCCCTCACCGCTTATGCAGCGGGTCGTATTTCCAATGATGGGCGTATTCTTTTAGACTTTCGGCGACGGCGTATTGGGCCGTATCGGTATAGACCATTTGCGTATCTACGGACTCTTCCCAGATGGGGACAGGCCAGTCGCGGGGCGGTTCGATGTAATAGAGCAGGAATTCCCTGGTCTTTTCGATGAACCATTCCGGCAGGCGGGGGTGGAATTTCTTGTAGAAGATGAACAAGTGGATGTGATTGGGCATGACCGTGAACTCTTTGATGATGGCAATCTGGTTGTTCCGCTGCATGGCCTTGAGGGCCCGCGTCGCCGCCATGCCCCAGGCGGTCGGCCGCCAGATGTGCTGTCCCTGATAGCGCAGGACTTTCCCCAGTGTTTCTTCCTTTTGATACGTACAAAAGGTGATGAGCTGGCACCGGGGAACGGTAGAGAAGGGTTCCCGCCATGCAGGAAGGGAGAAAAACGGTTTGTGATACATGGGCAACACCTCCGAAAAAAAACAAAACGTTTAAAACAAGATGCGTGTTACGCCTATTGTACCCTGGAAATATGAAAGGGACATTAAAAAATCAGGGGCCTTGATTAAAAAATGATTAAAACTTGTTTTTGTGCCCTATCATGCTATAATAAAACTATTTCACTCCTTGTTATTAGAGAAAGGACGATTCCATGGTTCGCAGTATGACTTCGGGCAATCCCATCCGCCTCATCCTGGCTTTTACGGTGCCCCTTTTAATCGGCAATGTTTTCCAGCAATTTTATAATATCGCCGACATCATCATCGTCGGCCGCACTATCGGCGTCAATGCCCTGGCCGCTGTCGGCGCCGTGGCACCCGTCTTCATGGCCGTCTTCGGCCTGACGATCGGTTTGTCTTCCGGTTTTTCCGTCATCACGGGTCAGCGCTTCGGTGCCGAAGACATGGACGGCGTGCGCCGGTCTGTGGCGACGTCTGCCATGCTGGCCCTGGTCATCACCCTGATGCTGACGGCCTGCGTGAGCCTGGCCATGCCGCTCATCATGCGGCTCATGAACATTTCAGATGTCCTCTACGACGACGCCTATCATTACATGCTCATCGTCGTCCTCGGCCTGGTAGCCATGATGAGCTATAATCTCCTGTCCTGCATCTGCCGGGCCCTCGGCGACAGCCGGACGCCACTTTATTTCCTCATCGTGTCGTCTCTCTTGAATATCGCCCTGGCCCTGTTGTTCATCGTCGCCTTTGGCTGGGGCGTCCCCGGCTCGGCCATCGCCCTGGTCATCGCCCAGGCCGTATCGGCCGTGCTCTGCCTGTGTTTCATGCGCCGCCGCTTTCCCATGCTGCGCCTGACCCGAGCCGACTGGAACTTTGACTGGCCCTTTGCCTGGCAGCATTTGCGCCTGGGCCTGCCCATGGCCGTCCAGTTCCTTATCATTTCCATGGGCATCCTGGTCCTGCAGTCGGTCTGCAATACCTTTGGCCCTGAAACGATTGCCGGCTTCGTATCGGCGACGAAAATCGAACAGCTGGCCTTGCAGCCCATGATTTCCTTCGGCATCGCCATGGCTGTCTATTCGGCACAGAACTACGGCGCCAGCCAGTATGGCCGCATCCGCCAGGGCGTCCGTCAGTGCTCCCTCGTGTCCCTGGTATTCTGCCTGGCCGCAGCCGTGGCCATGTACAGCTATGGCCGGGAACTCGTCAGCGTCTTCACGACGGACCACGACGAAGTCCTCATGGAACAGGCTTTCCTCTATCTGAAGATGTCCGTCCCGTTCTATCTCTTCCTGGGCCAGATCTTCGTCTACCGCAACGCATTGCAGGGCATGGGCATTTCCAGCGTGCCCCTCATCAGCAGCATCCTGGAACTGGGCGGCCGCAGCGTATCGGCCCTGGTTCTGGCCGCCATGTGGGGCTACTTCGGCATCTGCTGTGCCAGCCCTATTTGCTGGGTCCTGGCCTGCCTATTTACAGGTGGTTCCTATTTCTGGGTCATGCACACCATGAAGGCCAACGGCTGTTAAAAAGGGAAGGGGACAGTCTATGAATACAGAGAAAGAAAACAATATGACTTCGTTAGGAGTATGAAGCATTTTTTTAGCAAGCTGATTGGGAAAACGTACATATTACAAAGCGGGCGCCCCGCGTGGCGCCTCTACAGAAAAAGCGCCGTCCGCGAGGACAGCGCTTTTTTTCTATTCAAACTGATTGACTAATTCTATGAGTCTTTCTTTATGCTGGGGATACCATTCGTTGTAGGACTGGTTGGCATCGAAAAGGGTCTGGTTGAGGGCCAGGAAGAAGTCGGGCAGGTGCTCGATGGTGATGACCCCGATTTGTTCGCCCATGACGCCTTTACCGATGGCGTAGTTGCCTCCGGCGTAGATGTTGAAGGCCGGTTCCATTTTGTCGCCGATTTTTTTGCTGGCGCCGCGCAGGCCCAGAGGAGCCAGCTGCTGGACCGTGCAGTTCGACGGACAGCCAGAGAAGTGGCATTTCGGCAGGAAGTGGCTGTCGATGCCGCGGTCTTTGAAGAGCTGGGCCAGTTTGACGAAGGTGCCGTGAGAATCGCGCAGGCCCTGCTGGCAGACCGTAGCGCCGATGCAGCTGACGGAATGTTCAAAGGCCGTCGTCGCCGTGTCGTCCGCCGTGAGGGCAGCGACTTTACGGGCTTCGTCTGCCGTGAGGTTAATGATGTAAGCCGTTTCGTCGGCATTGAGGCGGATTTCTGCGCCTTCCATGGTCTGGAGGGCCTTGAGCAGGTCGTGGAAGACGGAGAGTTTCGGCGTGCCGCCTAAAGGCTTGTATTCGACGTAATAGAGGCCGGCCTGTTTCTGTTTGCCAATGCGGCCGTCTTCGAGGACGCTGTCATCGGCGCCGCTCTTAGCTAACGGCGTTTCTTCTTCGATGGTCAGGCGGTAATCGCCTTCGGCCTTGGCTTTGGCGACGGCATCGCGGACGGCCTGGCGGAAGGCATCGTCGCCGAGCTTGGTGAGGATGAAACGCGAACGGTTCTGGCCGCGGTGTTCATAGTCGCCGTATTTCATGTAGACGTCCCGGCCATAGCCCAGGATGTAATAGGAAATATCCTGCGGATCGACGCCTTCGTCGATGAGGATGCCGAAGCGCGAGCCGTTGAGTCCGAAGCCGCCGCCGGCATAGACGTCGAATTTGTGGTCCGGCCGGGCCACGAAGCCCAGGTCCTTGAAGGTCGCATGGCCTTCGTTGTCCAGGCCGCTGGAGAAGCTGATTTTATATTTACGAGGCAAGTTGAATTTGGGAATGCAGTTGATGACGAAGTTGGCTGCTGCCTTGATGTACGGCGTCATGTCGAAGTATTCGCCCGGAGCGACGCCATGGAGCGGGCTGGCCGTGATGTTACGCGGATTGTCGCTGCCGGCGCCGACGCAGTAGACGCCGTGGTCGAAACATTCCTGATAGAGGGCGAGGACTTCTTTTTCGCCCAAATGATGGAGCTGCAGGGCCTCACCTGTCGTGAAGTGGACGAGGTCGATGTCGTAGCGGTCGAGGACGTCCTTCAGGAAAGCGATGTGTGCCGGTTCGATGGCACCGCCGGAAAAGCGCAGGCGCAGCATGGTGCTATGGGCCCCCCGTTCGCCATAGCAGCCGAACTTGCCCGACGTCCCCTTATATTTGGCCGGCGGCAGTTCCTTAGCGTAAAAAGCCTGCGTCGCTTCGACGAACTGCGGGAAGCGGCGGCTGATTTCTTCCTTTGTTTCTTTTGTGATTTGAGTCATTTCATAAACACCCCTTATTTAATCCAAAACTATACTAGATTTGTACCCTATTATAACAGACTTTTTTAAAGAGGGCAAAAGATTCACCAGAAAATTTGCTTTTTGTTATATTTTTGTTTAACCTTAGTATGTATACTAGAAGAAAATTTAGAGAAACCAGGTGAGGACTATGCAACTCCGGGACTGGCGGCTGCGCAAGCGCCTCCTTTTTTCCAACTTTATCATGATTTTCATTCCCGTCCTGTTTACGGTCGTCGTCAGCATCGCCATCTTTTTGGCCCTGCAATTCGGCAACATCAACCGGGCCAGTATCATTTCCTTTATCTGGCCTGAGAGCGGTCAGAACATGTCCATCCAGTTCGAGCTGAGCCGCCTCCGTGTCCGGGCCGATCAGTATAATGGCAACATGGACCGTCTCCTCCAGGCCGCCGATCATTTGGAGGACCAGGGCCTCAATGTATCCATTTGGCGCGATAAGGAAGACCTCTACGATACGGATGGCATCGACAAGGTGTACCTGCGCCAGCAAGTCATGGCCGGTCATCGTCAGGGCCATGCCGACTTTACCTGGACTGGCGAAGGCCTGCGCTTTTACTACGTCTCGCCTCATACGGACATCCATTTGGCCGTCGCCGGTGCCGTGCCGAGTTATTCCGAAAACGAGTACATCGACTTGTCATCAAAGGACATCTTGAAGGTCGCCTTTTACGTCCTGGCTATTCTGACTATCTTGCTGACCATCCTCGTCGGCCTGAAACTGTCGCGCTGGATGGCCGGCCAGATCGTCGGTCCCGTCGAAAGGCTGCGCAATATGGCCGATGCCATCAGCCAGGGCGATTTGGACCATCCCGTCCCGATTTTGTCGCGTGACGAAATCGGCGATACCTGCCAGGCTTTTGAAAAGATGCGCCTCCAGCTGCGGGCTGCCCGGGATACGCGGGAAAAATACGACAAGAACCGCAAGGAACTCCTGGCCGGCATTTCCCATGATTTGTCGACGCCTTTGACGAAAATCGAAGGCTATGCCAGCGGCATCCTCGACGGCATCGCCAATACGCCGGAAAAAGAACGGCACTACCTGGGCATGATCGTCGATACGTCGCGCCACATGGCCGGCCTGGTCCGGACGCTCTTCCTCTTTTCCAAGCTCGACCTGGGCCAGGTGCCCTTCCATTGGGAAGACGTCGACGTGGCGGCCTATTTAAAGGATTATATTGGCGAACAGACGGACCATTTCCACCAGCAAGGGCTGGACGTGACCTTCCAGTCCTCCCTGGACAAGGCCGTCATTTCTATGGACCGTCAGCAGTTCCAGCGGGTCATTGAAAATATCCTGGGCAACAGCTTGAAATATAAAGACCAGGCCGTCGGCCATCTGGCCATTATCCTGACCGATGGCGGGGAAGGGGCATACCTCCTTTCTTTTGCCGATGACGGCTGCGGCGTCGAAGAGAAGGAACTGCCGAAGCTCTTTGAAAGTTTCTACCGCACCGACAAGGCCCGGACCAATGTGGCCAAGGGAAGCGGCTTGGGCCTGGCCGTGGTCCAGCAGATTGTCCATGCCATGAAGGGAAAAATCTGGGCCCAGGCGACAGTGCCTAAGGGATTGACCATTTGCATTTCGTTACCGAAAGGGGAATCACATACATGAAACGTATCTTGATTATTGAAGACGACCAGGGCATTGCCGAATTGGAAAGGGACTACTTGGAAGCCAATGGCTTCAGTGCCGACATCGCGGTCGATGGCAAGACAGGGGAAAAGAAAGCCCTGGAAGACGCCTATGACCTCATCCTGCTGGACATCATGCTGCCCGGCCGCGATGGCTTCCAGATTTGCCGGACTATCCGCGAAACCAAGGACATCCCGATCCTCATGGTATCGGCCCGGCAGGAAGACATCGACAAGATCCGCGGCCTCGGCCTGGGCGCCGATGACTACATCGTCAAGCCCTTCAGTCCCAATGAGCTCGTAGCCCGCGTCAAAGGTCACCTGGCCCGGTATGAACAGCTCACGTCCCGCGAAGTCCATCGCGACGTCCTGCACTACGGCGACTTGGAAATCGATGAGAGCGGCCACCGCGTCTTCGTCAAGGGGAAAGAAGTGACCCTGCCCAATAAGGAATTCGAGCTCCTCTTGTTCTTTGCCAAGAATCCGGGCATCGTCTTCAGCAAGGAGACCCTCTTCGACCGCGTCTGGGGCAGCGAAGCCCTGGGGGAAACGGCGACCGTGTCGGTCCACGTCAACCGCATCCGCGAAAAAATCGAAGAGGATACGGCCAACCCCCGCTACATCGAAACGGTCTGGGGCGCCGGCTACCGCTTCCGGGGTTAGCCTGACGGAATTTTTTACGGTCCTTTCTCGTTTTGTTATCGCTCTGTTTATCTTTTATTTAACTTCCCTTCCTATACTGATACCATCAAAACGGTAACGAATAGGAAGGGGAGTTTTTATTATGTATGAATTTCGTGCAAAACAGGAAGACGTGGCCCTGTCGGTATGGCAGCGCCTGTGGCAGAAAATCATGGCTTCGCCGGCTGCCATCCTCCTGGTCCTGGCAGCCATCCTCTGTTTTGTGGCCAACCACCTGCTGGTCGTCACGGACCCTGTCGAATCGAACTATGTTCTGACGGCTAAGGAAATGCTCGCTTCTGGCGACTACTTCTCACCGCGCATCTTCGGCGATTACTGGTACGATAAACCGATTTTCTTCTATTGGGAACTCATTGCCGCCTTCAAGCTCTTCGGCATCAGTAATTTCTCGGCCCGCTTTTTCCCGGCCCTATTCGGTATGGCCGGCATCCTCCTGGCCTATGGCTTCACGGCCCGCCTCTACGATAAGAAGACGGGATTCCTGACCGGCCTCATCTTGCTGACGACGGTAGAATATTTTTACCTCTCCAAGGCCATCATTACGGATATGACCCTCTTCGTCTTTTATTCGGCCTGCCTCATGGCCTTTTACATCGCCTACAGCGAAGGCAAGCCGCGCTGGTATTACCTGGCCTACGCCTTTGCCGGCCTGGCCGTCCTGACCAAAGGGCCTATCGGCTTCTTCCAGCCCGGGCTGATCATCCTGCTTTTCCTCGTATGGCGCCGGGATCTCAAGGCCCTGCTGCACATCAAGCTCTTTTCCGGCCTGATCCTGTTCCTGGCCATCACCCTCATCTGGTATGGTCCGATGTACGCCATGCATGGCAGCGACTTCGTCAGTCAGTTCATCGGCGTCCATAACGTCCTGCGGGCTACCGTTTCCGAACATCCTCAGTTCAATGTCTGGTATTATTACAGCGCCATCTTCCTGGCCGGCTTCATCCCCTGGGTCTTCACTCTGCCCCTGGCCTGGCGCGACTATGGCCTGACCCGGAAAATCGCGGCGGCCTGGCGGGAAAAACGACTGCGCCTGCCTGCCTTGTCCATGAAGACCCAGTTCCTCATCGTCTGGGCGGCTACGATTTTCGTGACCTATCAGCTCATGGCGACGAAATACATGACCTATACCTTCCCGTATATGATTCCCCTGGCCATCGGCTTTGCGTCGTATTTGAAGAAATATGACCGCCTGGTCCTCAACATGGCCGGCATCGTCCTGGCCATTTACGTAGCCGCTACGTGTACGGTCATCGTGCCTCAGTGCCAGCAGGCTTCGGCTTATGATGCCGCCCAGGTCGTCAGCGGCCTGGCCGATAATGAAACGGCCGTCGTCACCTATGGCGGCCGCTACCCCGTATCCCTGACCTATTATTCCAATCATCCGGCTTATCGCCTGGAACAGGCTGATGACATTGCCAATAAACTGCCTGGCGGTATCAGCTGGAATGCCAAGAACGTCATGCCCTTCATGGCTATCGAAGACCTGCCGAACCATCCTAAAGTCCTGGCCGTCGTCCGCGACCGCGATGAAGCCCACTTCCTCCAGGAAGTACCGGGGAACTGGAAATGGCGCACCCAGAAAGGCGTTTGGGCCATATACCAAAAAGAAGCCGATTTGTAGCCCTCCTGAAATGGCCTTGTGACTGAATTGTAACGGCTCATGAGTATACTATGAGTAACCTAAATAAGGAGAGTGATACTTATGAAGAAGTTCAACTATATAGTACGCATGATGCTGGTTTTGGTCGTTACCTTCATGACCTTCAGCGGCGCCGCCCTGACGGCCCAGGCCGCAGGCCCCAGAGATTATCCACAGCGCTGGGAACAGCACGATGACCGCGACTATCGTCATGATGACCGCAACTGGGAAAAAGAACGGAAAGATTGGGAAAAGAACCATAAGACATCGACCCAGAAAGATGTCGACAAAGCCAACCGTAAGGCCAACATCGCCATCGGCGTGGCCGCCGTCGCCACCATCATCGCCTTGACGAAGTGAGTGGGAATAATAGTGGCTAGTGGTTCATGGCTCTCCTTATAGGAGAGCTGTCAGCGAAGCTGACTGAGAGGTTGATCTTCGTTATAGTTTGCAGTATTGAGTTTGTAGTTTGTAGAAAATTGCTTTAAATTTAAAAGCCTTCACTACAAACTACAAACTGCAAACTTAAAACTTAAAAAGGGGCTGTCGCACATGCGACAGCCCCTTTTTTCGACGAACGATGAACGACCTACGACTCTAACTGCTAACCCCTAACCGCTAACCCCTAACCCCTAGCTACGAACCACTAGCCCCTTTCAATTCTCGTCCCGTCTGTTATAATAGGGAGTGCAATTAGATTCTGTTTATAAAGGAAGTGTTTATATCATGAAATTAACGGACCGCCTGGCTGCGGCTGTATCCCTCATTCCACAGGGGGCCGTCATTGCCGACATCGGGACCGACCACGCCTATATCCCGGTCTCCGTCTGTGAGAGCGGCCACTGTCCGTCGGCCATTGCCGCCGATATCGTCCCGGGACCGCTGGCAGCGGCCGTGGCCCACGTCCGCGGTGCCGGCTTGACCGACCGCATCGACTGCCGCCTGGGTGACGGCCTGACCTGCGTCAAAGCAGGGGAAGTCGATGGCGCTGTCATCTGTGGCATGGGCGGCCCGCTGATGGTGCGGATACTCCAGACTTCCTATGCGGTCTGGCAGTCTTTGAAATTTGTCGTCTTGCAGCCCCAGAGCGATGCCGGTGCCTTGCGCCGCTACCTGTATGAGCATGGCTGGCACATCGAAGACGAACGGCTGGTCATCGACGACGGCCGCCTTTACGAACTGATGCGGGCCGTGCCGGGACAGGCCGGGGCCCTGCCGGACTGGATCTATGACATCGGCCCCGTGAACTGGCAGCGCCGCGACCCGCTGCTCAGCCGCAAGATAGACATTCTCATGGAAACAAAAGGGCACATCTTGGAAGGCCTGAAGAAGAGCCGCAAAGATGTGCACGAACGGATGGAAAAAATAGAAAGCGAATTGCGCTTCTGGAGGGAATTGAAATGGCAACTACAGTAGGTGAAATCGTCAAAGTATTGAAAGCTTGGGCGCCGTTGTCGCTCAAAGAATCGTGGGATAATCCGGGCCTGCTCATCGGCAGCCCTGACGAACCGGTCGATAAACTCATGGTCACCCTGGACGTCATGATGGGGACCGTCGATTATGCCATCGAACACGGCATCCAGATGATCGTCAGCCATCACCCGGTCATTTTCGATGGCTTGAAATCCCTGCGGACCGACACATACAGCGGCCGCATGTACCAAAAACTCCTGGCCCACCACATTTCCGTCTACAGCGCCCATACCAACCTGGATAGTGCCGACGGCGGCGTCAACGACGTCCTGGCCCGCCTCCTGGGCTTGACGGATTTGAAGGGCCTCGTCCCCGTCGCCGAAGATAAACTCTATAAAATCGCCGTCTACGTCCCGGAAAGCCATGGTGACGCCGTCCGCCAGGCCTTGGCCGACGCCGGTGCCGGCTATATCGGCAACTACAGCGACTGTTCCTTTACGGCCAAAGGCGAAGGCCGTTTCAAAGCCCATGAAGGGACGCATCCCTTTATCGGTGAAATCGGGCAAGTCGAAAAAACGGCAGAAGAACGGGTCGAAACCATAGTCCCCGAAAGCAAGCTCCGTCAGACCGTACAGGCCATGCTGGCCGCTCATCCCTATGAAGAACCGGCGTATGACCTGTATCCGCTGAAAAATGCCGGTCATCCCTTCATGATGGGCCGCGTCGGGACCTGGCCGACACCGGAACCGGCTATGGACGTCTTGAAGAAAATCAAAGGCCTCCTTCATCGCGATGCCTTGTCCTATGCCGGCGATACGGACGTCATCGTCCGCCGCGTCGCCCTTCTCGGAGGTGGCGGAGCTGGCTTCATCAAACTGGCGAGAGACGCCGGTGCCCAGCTTTACCTCACAGGTGATGTCAAATACCACGACGCCCAGGAAGCCATCCGACAGGGCATCGTCGTCGCCGACGGCGGCCACTTCGGCACCGAATCGCCTGTCGTCGCCGACCTCTGCCGACGCCTGGAACAAGCTGCCGAAGAACAGCAATGGCACATCACCTGCGAAACCGACCCGACCAGTAAGGACATGCTGCATTATATGTAAAGCGCCTTATGGCGCGCCGTTCGCAGGTCGCAGGCCGCAATGGCTCCCCTGATAGGGGAGCTGTCAGCGAAGCTGACTGAGAGGTTGATTTCCTGTCAGATAGTGCCGCTGTGAAATTCAACCACAGCCCATTCTTGTCCAATGGCGGGTTTTTACGAGCCACGAGCCACGAGCCACGGCCTTCCAAGGCGACCAGCGAACTGCGGGGCCGTCAGGCCCCATTAATTCCCATAGAAAGGAAACGTATCATGACTAAAGAAGAACATGTAAGACATTTATTAGAAGACCCGGTATATGCCATTATGGGCAACGAGGAACTCTGCCTGGGCCGTAGCAATATGGACGTCGCCAAGGAATTGATCGCGGCTGGCGTCACGATTATCCAGTACCGCGAAAAACATAAGAAATGGCGCGCCAAGTACGAAGAAGCCAAAGCCATTGCCCAGCTCTGCCACGACCACGACGTGACCTTTATCATGAACGACTCGACAGACCTGGCCATCGCCTGCGGCGCCGACGGCATCCACGTCGGCCAGGATGATGCACCGGCCCAGATCGTCCGTCAGCTCGCCGGCCCGGACGTCTTCATCGGTGTATCGACCAATACCGTCGATGAAATGAAACAGGCCCTGGCTGACGGTGCCGATTACGTCGGTTTTGGTCCCATGTTCCCGACACAGTCCAAGAAAGACGCCGACGAAGTCGTAACGCCTGAAGCCAAGGAATATGCCCTTAAATTCGACCTGCCCGTCGTCACCATCGGCGGCATCAGCCTGGCTAACATCCGCAGCCTCTACGACGAAGGTTTCCGTTCCTTTGCCATGATTTCCGCCATCGTAGGCCAAAAAGACATCAAAGGCGCCGTAGAAAAAATCCGCCGGACCTTGCGTTAGCTATAAGCGAATAGAGCTTATAGCGCCGGTCGCAGTTCGCAGACCGCCGTCCGCAATGGCTCCCCTGATAGGGGAGCTGTCAGCGAAGCTGACTGAGAGGTTGATTTCCTGTCAGATAGTGCCGCTGTGAGGTTCAACCACAGCCCATTCTTGTCCAATGGCGGGGTTTTACGAGCCACGAGCCACGAACAACGAGCCACGGCTCTTTCCTCGGATTTAGATGCGGCAGTTCTGCCGCGACAGACTCATGATTGTATTACGACCATGTATCACCTGTCATAAATGCCGGCTGTGCCCGAGATTCACGGCGGCCTGCGACCTGCGGGGCCATCAGGCCCCTGATTCGATGAACGGAATCGGCCTGCGGGCCCGTCAGGCCCTTGACTCTCATCATCAAATATGGTATCCTATACGAATGATGAGTATGAAAAGCAATCGCTAGTGCTTTTGCATTAGAGGAAAGTCCGAGCTCCGTAGGGCAAGATGCCGGCTAACGGCCGGCGAAGGTGACTTTAGGGATAGTGCCACAGAAATGTGTACCGCCACGCAAGTGGTAAGGGTGGAACGGTGCGGTAAGAGCGCACCAGCGGTGCAGTAATGCATCGGCTAGGTAAACCCCATCTGGAGCAAGACCGAATAGGGGAGGGATGAAGCGGCCCGCTGATCTTCCGGGTTGTGTCGCTTGAACATGCTGGCAACGGTATGTCTAGATAGATGATTGCTGCTGCGCAAGCAGAACAAAACTCGGCTTACTGATTACTCATCACCTTGTGAATCTAAAAGGACTGTTACACGAAGGCATAGGCCATCGTGGACAGTCCTTTTTTTATGTTTGAAAACGGCCATTTCATCACGATGAACGAAGAACGACCTACGATGAACGGACGGCGGCCTGCGACCGGCGAACTGCGGCCTGCGGGCCTTTAGGCCCTACAAGCCCTTTACATTTCCCCTTGTCCATGATATCATTTCAATAAGTGGTTTCAGATGGTAATAAACCATAATAATGAATTACCATGATAATGAATACTTAAACAAACAAAAGCGAGGGATTTAAGTTGGCATTAATCGTTAAGAAGTTCGGCGGCAGCTCCGTTGCGACACCGGACAAAATGCGGGCTATTGTACAACGAGTCTTAAAAGGCAAAAAGCCTGAAGACAAAATCGTCATCGTTGTTTCGGCAATGGGGGATACTACCGACGATTTAGTGACATTAGCAAAGCAGATTACCTCTAAGACTTACGGCCGTGAAATGGATATGCTCCTGACGACGGGCGAACAGGTCTCCATCGCCCTCATGGCTATGGCTTTCCAGGAAGCCGGCCAGAAGGCTATTTCCTTTACCGGTGCTCAGGCCGGCATCAAGACCAGCGATTCCTTTAACAAAGGCCGTATCCTGGCATTGAAACCGGGCCGCATCATGAAAGCGCTGGATCAGGGCAATATCGTCGTCGTCGCTGGTTTCCAGGGCATTACGGGCCATGGCGATATCACGACGCTGGGCCGCGGCGGTTCCGATACGACAGCCGTTGCCATTGCCGGTGCCATCCATGCTGATGTTTGTGAAATCTATACCGACGTTGACGGCGTATACACGTCCGATCCCCGTGTCGTTCCCAATGCAAGGAAAATCGAACAGATTACATACGGCGAAATGCTGGAAATGGCGAAACTCGGCGCCGGTGTCATGCAGCCCCGTGCCGTCGAAATGGGCAGCCGCTTCGGCGTCCCCATCCATGTACGCTCGACTTTTTCTGAAGATGAAGGAACTATGATACAGGAGGATTGCTCTATGGAAGTCAAACAGTATCTCATCCGCGGCGTCGCTTCGGATAAAAATGTTGCAAAAATCACCGTTTTAGGGATTCCCAATAAACCGGGCTTCGCTTATCGCGTTTTCGCTGAATTGGCAGAAAAACACGTCGACGTCGACATGATCGTCCAGAGTGTCCGCATTGCCAACGAAGGCGTAACGGATATTACCTTTACCATTGCCCGTACGGACCTGGAACAGGCCAAAGCTGTCTTTGCCAATCTGCGCAAGGAAATGCCTGTCGAAGATATCCTCATCGATGATAAGATGGCTAAAGTTTCTGTCGTCGGTGCTGGCATGGCTGGTCATCCGGGCATCGCTGCCGGCATGTTCGGTGTCCTTGGCGATAACGGCATCAATATCGAAATCATTTCCACTTCGGAAATCAGCATCACCTGCCTGATTGCAGAAGATGTCATCGACAAAGCCGTCAAAGCTATCCACGCGCACTTCTTCGACGAAGACTGAGGGGGATACATGTCTGTATTGGATAGCTTTACAGAAGAGATGTTGCAGTCTGAACTGCCCAAACGGGTCATCCTCGAACGCCTGACCCATGGCCTGGAAGTAGAAAAGCCGCCGCAGTTTGCCATTCCGGCTCCCAAATACACCTTTGAGACCAATCTGCACGGCTTCCGTTACGACTATCAACATCAGACCGTCACCATTTCCTATAAAGTAGCCCACGGCCTTCATGACGATATGACCGTATCCTTTATGACTTTCCGGGTCATCCTGGAAGGATTGGGCGTTTGTATCCGAATGCAGAAGTGGTAGTGAAATACAGAGGGGGTTGTCGCCAATGCGGCAGCCTCCTTTTTGTGGTGAAGGAGGGGAAACGCCGTTCGCAGGCCGCAGATGGCCGGCCGCAATGGCTCCCCTGATAGGGGAGCTGTCAGCAAAGCTGACTGAGAGGTTGAGAGGCATGCGTAGGGGCCGTCAGGCCCAAAAAGGAGGGGAAATGCGATGCACTGCGGAACCGATATTGTACAAATCAGCCGTATAGCGGACATGGCCGCCCGTCACGGCCGTTCCCTGGGCCGCTTTTTTACCGCACAGGAACTGGCTTATTGCCAGCGGAACGATGGTACCTGGCGGGCCGAATCGCTGGCCGGCATCTTTGCTGCCAAAGAAGCCTTATTTAAAGCTTTGGGGACCGGTTTCCGACAGGGGAAATGGACGGACGTCGAAGTCTGTCATGACTCGTTGGGAGCTCCGTATTATCAGCTCCATGGCTATTACGCCCAGGCCGTGGGCCAGGATAGCCAGCTGCCGTCCCTGTCCATCGCCCACGACGGCGATTACGCCATCGCCTTCACCGTGTTAGGGTAGAAAAAACGCAGTCCGCAGACCGCAGATGGCCGGCCGCAATGGCTCCCCTGATAGGGGAGCTGTCAGCGAAGCTGACTGAGAGGTTGATTGGCTGTCAGATAGTGCCGCTGTGAGGTTTAACCACAGCCCATTCTTGTCTAATGGCGGGATTTTACGAACCAAGAACCACGAGCCACGGCCTTTCCTCGGACTCAGATGCGGCGTTGCCGCGACAGACTCAAACTGAGAACGACGCTTCGGGAAGCCCTCAGCGCGTAGCGGGCCGCCTTTACAGGCCGGCCTCTACGGTGGCCCCGGATGGGGCAATTTTACGAGCCAATGGTTTCCCGAGGCGATGTCGTCCCTTTGAGTTTGACGCCGCGCAGCGGCACGGCATTTGAGTCCATGGCGGCCTGAGATGGCGGGGCCGTCAGGCCCCATTACACGCGCCCTTTTCAATAAAAATAGGAGAGAATTACTATGCAAAAAGTTACTACTGCCGCTCAGATGCGGAATATGGATCGGATAGCTATGCATGGCATATATGCCATTGCGCCGGCTGTCCTCATGGAAAATGCCGGCCATGCCGTTGCCGAACGGGCCGGTGCCTGGCTGGAAGGCTGGGATGGCAAGGATGTCGTCCTCTTTTGCGGCAAAGGCAATAACGGCGGCGACGGCTTCGTCATTGCCCGCCATATCTTAGCCGCCGGGGCCAGGGCCTATGTCTATGTCCTCGGGGAAGAAGCCGACTATAGCGATGAAGCGCGTCAGCACTTGCATACGCTGCAGCAGCTGGCCGACGATGAAACGTGCCTGCTCTTGCCGGCGCCGCAGTCGGAAGCTGACTGGCAGGTCCTGCAAGAACGGCTCCTCGCCTCTTCTGTCGTCATCGACGCCATGTTGGGGACGGGCTTCCACGGCAGCCTGCGCCAGCCCATTGCCTCTATCGTAGCGGAAGTCAACGCCGCTGCCGCCGCCGGTGCCGTCACGGTCATCGCCGTCGATATGCCGACTGGCGTCAACTCCGATACGGGGGCTGTCAGCAACGGTGACGACGATGAAGACGGTCCGCTCTTTGCCGATATGACCGTCACCTTTGGTGCCCTCAAACGGGGCCTGGTCCTCTATCCCGGCCGGGCTTGTGCCGGCCACGTTGAAGTCGACCCCATCGGCATGCCTGGTCCGCTGCTCATGCAGCTCGAAGAAGACCCGGCTTATTTGCTGCAGGAATCGGATATCGCTGAAATCGTCGTGCCCCGCAGCCCGGACAGCCATAAAGGAACTCACGGTACCATCGCTATCGTCACCGGCAGCAGCCAAATGGCCGGAGCCGCCCTCATGGCCGCTCATGGAGCCGTCCGCAGCGGGGCTGGCAAGGTCTTCCTCCGCGTGCCCGGTGCGACGGCGCCATACTGCATCGGCGCCCAGCCGGAAATCATGGTCCGCGGCGTCGGTACTGGCGACCACTTCACTGCTGCTGATGCCGATGAAATCATTGCTGAAAGCAAGACCTGGTCCGTCCTGGCCATGGGCCCCGGCATGGGCCGCGACGCCGGGACGAAAGAATTTCTCCTGAAAGTCCTGGCCGCTGTAGATTGCCCGGTCGTCCTCGATGCCGATGCCCTCAACCTGCTGGCCGGAGAAAAGGCCCTCATCGCTTCGCGGGGCAGCCGGATTATCATGACGCCGCACTTGGCCGAATTTTCTCGCCTCAGCGGCCTGTCCATGACGGAAATCAAAGCGGACCCCATCGCGGCAGCCCGTCATTTTGCCTCGGAATGGAAAGTCAACCTCGTCCTCAAAGGGGCGCCGACGCTCATCGTTTCGGCCCGGACGGGGAACGTCTACATCAACTCCACGGGCAATGCCGGCATGGCCTGTGGCGGCATGGGGGACGTCCTGACCGGCATGATTGCCGCCATGACGGCCCATCAGGGCATGAGCGATTTGTGCAGTGCCGCCTGTGCCGGCGTCTATCTCCACGGATCAGCCGGCGATGCCTGCCGCAAAGCCTGCGGCCCCTATGGCTTTACGCCCATGGAAACAGCCGATGCCCTTCCCGGCGTCCTGGCTTCTTTAGAAGAAGATTTGGCCCTGCCCATTTTGCAGCAGCCCTTGATTGGAGGAAAATAAATTGAAAAAAAGAAAACTCTTTACCGCCGCCCTGGCCCTGGCCATGAGCTTCATGCTCGTCCTGGCCGGCTGTGGCAACAGCGCGTCGTCCAGCTCGTCTGGTGGGGCCAAGGCCGTCCAGTCCCTGAGTGCCTCTGACAAGGACCTGCGCATATCCGTCCTCAACGTCGGTCAGGCCGATGCGACGCTCATCCAGTATAAAGGCAAGAATATGCTCATCGATACAGGCGAAGTCGACAGCCGGGCCGATTTGGTCAAACAGCTCAAAGAACGCAAGGTCAAGGATATCGACATCATCGTCATCACTCATCCCCACGGCGACCACCTGGGCGGCATGGCGGAACTGTTCAAGGACTTCAAAATCAAGCAGATCTATGACAATGGCCAGAGTGCCAATACGGCCATGTACCGCAATTACCTGAAGAACATCAAGGCCAAGAATATTGCTTATAAGACCTTGAAAAAGGGCGATACCTTCACCCTGGGTGATGACGTCACCTTTACCGTCCTGTCGCCGGGCACGCCTTTCACTAAAGAAAATACCCAGAGCGTTTCTGAAAGCGGCCTGACCAATGACAATTCCATCGTCTGCAAGATGACCTATGGCCAGTTCTCCATGATGTTTACTGGCGATGCCCAGAAAGAAGTCGAAGAAAAGATCCTCAAGGACTATAAACCAGCTGACCTCAAATCGGACGTCCTCAAAGTCGGCCATCACGGCAGCAAGACCTCGTCGTCCGACGCCTTCGTTAAAGCCATAGCCCCGAAAGCGGCAACCATTTCCTGCGCCGCCGGCAACCAGTACAAGTTCCCGCATGAACCGACGCTGAAGACCTTGCAGAAATACAACGTCGAAGTCTATCGCACTGACCGCAACGGCGTCATCACCATTACCACCGACGGCTCGTCATACAGCATTGAAAAGGAGTATTGATATGAAAAAAGAACTCGTCGGCAGCATCGACCGCATAACCGAACAGACAGCCTACATCATCCTCAACGACGATGAACACGAACTCCAGTTCCCACTGGAACTCTTGCCAGACGGCGCCGATGAAGGCATGGCCTTCACTATCACCATCGAACGCAACGAGGAAGAAGAAAAACGACTGGCCGAAGAAATCGAGGCCTTGAAAGAAGGCCTCTCCCAATAGGGAGAGGTTTTCTTTTTGCTCTTCCCAGGATTCACGGCGGGCTCGCCACGTGCGAGCCCCTACGGAATCGCATACAGGCGATGGGAATGAGTGCAGGCCGCAAAAAAAATACACGGCCAGCGGGGCCGTCAGGCCCCTTATATATATTCCCTAACACGTTTTACTAAACACACATAATGCATGAAAATAAATAATTACTACAGGAGGTAATTTTATGATTGGGTATAAAAAAATCGCAGTCATCTTGGCCGTTTTTTCGGCTATGGGGCTGGCTGTTCAAGGTCAGGAAAATGGCGATAGCATCGCGCTTTCTACGAATGTACCCACGTCTTTGCCGGCTTTGGCGCCGGCAGCGTATCGCGGTCATTTCTGGCGTGTCGATGCAGAAAATTATGCAGGTCTGCCACGGAATTTTCGCACTTGTCAGTCATCTTTTCACGGAGTGGAACATAAATATGCATCTGAGGTGGATCCGTCTTATGTTCCGTCCCGGAAGGGCTTGGATGACCTGCGTATTTCCGGGTCCGGCCAGTTTTCGGCCCGCCAGTTCGACGCCCTCGTCCATGAGCTGCGGAAAAAGACCCGGGGTCCTATTTATGACGTCGACTTGCGCCAGGAGTCACACGGCTTCTTCAATGGCACGGCTATCAGCTGGTATGGCCGTCACGATTGGGGAAATATAGGAAAGTCCCAGGCCGAGGTTCTCATCGATGAACAGCAGCGCTTGCAGGCCGCTTTGGGGACAGACGTCACGGTCTACGACCAGGGGAAAGGCGATTTGCCCGTTCATCCTCAGATTATGACCGTACGACGCGTCCAGACGGAACAGGAACTGGCAGAAAGCAAAGGCGTTCACTACGTCCGCCTGGCCAGTACGGATCACCTTTGGCCGACGCCGGGCGAAATCGACGCTTTCCTGGCCTTTGTTCGCACTTTACCAGACGACGCCTGGCTCCATTTCCATTGCGAAGCCGGAGCCGGCCGGACGACGGCTTATATGGTCATGTACGATATGATAAAGAATCCCGACGTGTCCTACCGGGATATCGTCTATCGCCAGTATGAAATCGGCGGCAACTACACGCCTCACGATGTATCCCGTCCCAAACGAGGCGATTGGAAAGGACCGTATTATCATGAAAAACACGAAATGGTGTCCTTATTTTATCAGTATGTACAGGACCAGACGAAACAGGGATGGAGCCAGTCATGGTCACAATGGTTACAGAATAAAAGAATGAGAGTCAATAACGTTTATAACGATAACGACATATAAAACGACAAGAAATGTATAAATAACCATTTACAAAATTTTTATGCAAAAATAAGCTTTAGGAAATCAAAAAATAAGACTAAAAAATGGAAGCTGAATGGCGCTGTTAAGCCAATCTTTATTTCGCTAAAACTGGTTTGTAGATATAGAGTTTTGACAAGCGCCGGGAAAAGTTGTATAATAACTGCAACAGGTGTGGTGCGGATGCAGGCAACACCTGCGGAAAGAGCAAAAAAACAGTACCTTTTTCAAGGCAGTAAAAGAGAGGAAACTAGGACAACTCGCCAATGAACCCTTGGAAAAAATACGTTTCGGCGCTCGCTAGTAACGGTGTAAGACTTTACGAAACTTATTTTTATTGGAAAAGGGGTAATTCTCATGAAATCCAAAGTATTAGCAGCTCTCGTAGCAACTATGGCTGTTGGCGCAACCTGCGCATTCGCAGCTAACCCGTTCGTCGACGTACCGTCTGACAGCTGGGCTTACAAATCCGTCGTAGAATTGGCTGACGCTGGCATCATCCAGGGCGTTGACGGCTCTTACTTCCAGGGCAACCGTAACATCACCCGTTATGAAGCCGCTGAAATGGTCGCAAAAGCTATGGCTCACATGGACAAAGCTTCTGTCGAACAGCGCGCCCTCATCAACAAACTCGCTGACGAATATGCTGACGAACTCAACAACCTCGGCGTTCGCGTAAGCGCTCTGGAAAACCGCGTTGGCAACGTCAAACTCACCGGTGACGCTCGTGTCCGTTACATCCATCAGGACAGCGATGACCAGGGCAAAGGTGAAGTTAAGAATGATAATTCTTGGTCTTACCGTGTCCGCGTTCGTGCCAATGCTCAGGTCAATGACCGTACGAAAGTTGTTTACGGCGTTAGCACCAACAATGTAAGCTTCGCTGATAACAGCACGGCTGACAATAGCGATAAAAACAACATCTTCACGGATCGCGCTTATGTTGACTACAACTTCGGCGGCAACAACTGGGATTTGAAAGTTGGCCGTGATGAATATGACATGGGCGGCGGCCGTGCTTATGGCTTCCTCTATGGCGATACCTTCGACGGTGCGCAGTTGAAATACAGCAACGATAAATTCGCTGCTACCGCTGGCTATGGTAAATTTAAAGAAGGCGTCATGGGTGGTGACAATGGCGTAGTAGATTCCCATGAAGCTACAAAAACTGGCTATGGCGAATTAGAAGGCTTCTTCGGCGGCGGCCGTGCAGCTGGTTCGGCTATCGGCGTTTACTACAATGATTTCAGTGGTAACAAGTCCTTCAATTTTGACGATGCTTGGGGTGCTTATGGCAGCTTGAACCTCGGTAAATGGAATGCTTTGGCTAACTACGAAAAATACAATAGTGAAAACAGCAAAGCAGATGATCCGGAAGTATGGGTTGGTAAGATTACTTACAATAAAGCTAACTTCGCTACGCCGAAGTCCTGGGACGCTTGGGTTGAATACCTCAATGCCGACAACGGCTTTGCTGATGCAGCTGGCGACTTCATCGGTTCTACTTATGGCTGGAGAAACGGTAGCCTCTTGAACAACGTTAAGTCTTGGGGTGCTGGTATTGACTACACCTTCGCTAAGAACGCTCAGTTCCAGGTAATGCAGTCCTTCGCATCTGAAGCTAAAGAAGGCAGCAACGACCCGGGCGAAGAAACACGCGCTCAGTTCGTATTCGTATTCTAATCTCTCCTTTCACAGGAAGATTACAAAGACCACTCAGAAATGGGTGGTCTTTTTTTATATATATTCCTAATTGGCATAATACGTAAAACCTGGCTATTTTATGCCCTTTATGAGGCTTTTTAGTATGGCAAAAACTTACATAATTTTGACAAAATTTACAAAATAAGGTATAGTGAAAAATAACTAGTGTAGTGCGTCGCAGGTATACTAGTGAAAAGAGGTACGAAGAAACAGACAGTCTGAGGCAGTAAAAGAGAGGAAACTAGGACAACTCGCCAATGAACCCTCAGAAAATATGTTTCTGTCTCTCGCTTGCTACGGAGTAAGACTTTAGGAAACTTATTTTTATTGGAAAAGGGGTAATTCTCATGAAATCCAAAGTATTAGCAGCTCTCGCAGCAACTATGGCTGTTGGCGCAACCTGCGCCTTCGCAGCTAACCCGTTCGTCGACGTACCGTCCGACAGCTGGGCTTACAAATCCGTCGTAGAATTGGCTGACGCCGGCATCATCCAGGGCGTTGACGGCCAGTACTTCCAGGGCAACCGTAACATCACTCGTTACGAAGCCGCTGAAATGGTCGCCAAAGCTATGGCTCACATGGACAAAGCTTCTGTTGAACAGCGCGCCCTCATTAACAAACTTGCTGACGAATATGCTGACGAACTCAACAACCTCGGCGTTCGCGTAAGCGCTCTGGAAAACCGCGTTGGCAACGTAAAACTCACTGGTGACGCTCGTATCCGTTACATTCACCAGAGCGAAGGCGACCGTGTAAAAGATACGGCTAAACAGCCGACCTTTGAAGATACGGGTCGTGTAAATGATGCCACGAAGAATGATGATTCCTGGTCCTATCGTGTCCGCGTCCGTGCCAATGCTCAGGTCAATGACCGCACGAAAGTTACTTATGGTATTAGCACTAATAGCATAAGCTTTGCTGACAATAGCACGGCTAGCGATAGCGATAATAACAATATCTATACGGACTTGGCCAACGTTGATTACAACTTCGGCGGCAACAACTGGGACCTCCTCGTAGGCCGTTATGAATATGACATGGGCAATGGCCACGGCTATGGCTTCCTCTATGGCGATACCTTCGACGGCGCTCAGTTGCAGTATCACAACGACAAATTCGCAGCTACCGCTGGCTATGGTAAATTTAAAGAAGGCTCGATGGCTACAGATACTGATGGTGTCAAGACCGGTTACGGCGAATTAGATGGCTTCTTCGGCGGCGGCCGTGCAGCTGGTTCGGCAGTAGGCGTTTACTACAACGACTATACTGTGGCTGGCGGTAGTGATCGTACAGGTAGCTTTGATTTTGATGATTCCTGGGGCGCTTATGCCAGCGTTAACTTCGGTAAATGGAATGCCCTGGCTAACTATGAAAAATATAACAACACGAATAGCTCTAAAGACGATCCGGAAGTATGGGTTGGCCGCCTGAGCTATGGTGCTGCCAACTTCGCTACACCGAAATCCTGGGATGCTTGGGTTGAATACCTCAATGCCGACAACGGCTTTGCAGATGGTAAGGGTAACTTCATTGGTTCTACCTATGGCTGGAGAGAAGGCAGCCTCTTGAACAACGTTAAATCTTGGGGTGCTGGTATTGACTACACCTTCGCTAAGAACGCTCAGTTCCAGATCATGCAGTCCTTTGCAACCAGTGCAAAAGACGGCAATGCTGATCCGGGCGAAGAAACACGTGCTCAGTTCGTATTCGTATTCTAATCTCTCCTTTCACAGGAAGATTACAAAGACCACTCAGAAATGGGTGGTCTTTTTTTACACAAAAAAGACGCAGGCCGTAGTCCGCAGATGGCAGGCCGCAAAAACACGGCCTATGGCCTTGTGCGTAGGGGCTTCCACGTGGGAAGCCCGCTAAAGAGATTTGACCACAGCCCATTTGAGTATAATAGCAGACTTTTTACGAGACACGAGCCATGGCTTTTCCTCGGACTCAGATGCGGCTACGCCGCGACAGACTCAAACTAACAACGACGCTTCGGGAAAACCTCAGCGCGTAGCGGGCCGCCCGCCGTTGCTATTCGTTCGGGTAACCGTTCTGTACCTGATGGGATAGAAGGTTTTGGGCGGCCCCTACGATGCAGCCGAGCTGTGACAGACTCAGGATTGGGTTACGACCGTGTGCCACCTGTCATAAATTTCGGCTGTTCACAGGATTCGCGGCGGGACGCCCTCCGGAACATCCTCCGGGTCGTCCCCTACGGTATCGCATACAGGCGATGGAAATGAGCGCAGATCGCAAAAAAAATACACGGCCAGTGTCCTTGTGCGTAGGGGACGCCCTGAAAGCCTTTTTGGCCCGTCAGGTGCCGACCAGCGGAAGGCGCAAGACGGTTGCCAAAACGGACAGCTGTGGCTGGCGTCCCGTTGTGAGATTTCATCACAACCCATTCATGTATGATGGCCGGTTTTTACGAGCCACGAGCCACTATTTTCACGAGCCGAGGGTTACTCGAGGCGATGTATTTAATTTGAGTTTGTTGCCGCAAAGCGGCATCTGAGTCCGAGACGGCCTGCGACCGGCGGGGCCGTCGGCTCCAAAATAAAAAAAATTCAAATTTTTTTGTTTTTTTAGAAGGAATTTGCATCCCCGTGTTGAATACTATACATATAAGGGAAGAGACCACAAGGAATGAAAGCCATACATTCTTTAGACAGGATCTCCCCACGAAAGGAAGGGATGTTTTATGGCAACCATCGTTAGAGGTAAAAATTTAGAAATTACACCGGCTCTGAAAGATCACGTTGAAAAACAGGAAAAGAAAGTTACGAAATACTTTGATAACGAAGTCAATGTCCAGGCCCTGCTTTCTGTAGAAAAAGATCGGAAAATCGCTGAAATCACGTTGAAAGTCGACGGTGTCGTTCTCCGCGGCGTCGAAGCCAACGATGATATGTATGCTGCTATCGATTTAGTCTATGATAAACTGGTCCGCCAGATTCATAAATACAAAACAAAAATCGCCCGCCGCATGAAGAAAGGCGCTTTCAATGACGCTCTCGTCGAAGGGCCGGCCGTTCCGGAAGAAACCTTTGAAGTCGCCCGCGTCAAGAAATTCGCCGCTCGTCCGATGGACGTCGAAGAAGCTATCTTGCAGATGAACCTCGTAGGCCACGACTTCTTCGTCTTCCTCAACTCCAAGACCGACACAATCAACGTCGTCTATAAACGGAAACACGGGAAATACGGCCTCATCGAACCGGAATATTAGGGGTTGTCCGTGGCTCCCTTGATAGGGGAGCTGTCAGCATAGCTGACTGAGAGGTTGAAAAGATGAATAAAAAAGCTGTCGCATTAAGCAGGAATGCATAATGCGACAGCTTTTTTTTGTATTAAGTTTGCAGGAGAGGCAAATAATGGCGGTCTGCGACTGCGACCTGCGGGACGCCCTTTGGGCGTCCCCTACGTATCCTCATTATGGAGGACGCTGATTTTGGGAGTATGGTGGATGGCTTGTTCAAATTCGTCCTGGATTTCCTGGCTCGGTCCGCCGTCGAGTTTGCTGACGATGTAGATGGCGATGAGCGAGAAGAGGAAGCCCGGTACGATTTCATAGAGGCCGAACCAGGCGAACTGTTTCCAGATGAGGACGGTCAGGCCGCCGACGATGATGCCGGCCAGGGCGCCGTTCTTGGTCATGTTCTTCCAGTACAGGGACAGGAGGATGGTCGGGCCGAAGGCGGCACCGAAGCCGGCCCAGGCATAGGAGACCATGGTCAGGATGTAGCTGTTCGGGTTGAGGGCCAGGACGATGGCGCAGGCGGCGACGACGAGGACCGTCAGGCGGCTGACGTAGATCAACTCTTTATCGCTGGCGTTCTTGCGGACGAAGGTATGATAAAAGTCCTTGGAAATGGCCGAGGCCGTGACCAGCAGCTGCGACGAGGCCGTACTCATGATAGCAGCCAGGACGGCCGATAAGATGAGGCCCGAAGCAAAAGGCGGGAAGAGCTGACGGCTCATGACCAGGAAGACTTTTTCCGAATCGGCGCCGACTAAGGGTGTCGGGACGATGACTTTGCCGACCAGACCGACCAGGACGGCAGCGGCCAGGGAGATGACGACCCAGGTCATGGCGATGTGTTTCGATTTCTTCAGTTCCGTCGGGTCGCCGATGGCCATGAAGCGGACCAGGATATGGGGCTGGCCGAAGTAGCCGATGCCCCAGGCCAGGGCGGAGATGATGCCGATGATACCCGTCGTCGTCGTGTCCGGTGCCATTTCCAGGAGGTTCGGTGCCGTCGTAGCCAATCGGGTCATGACGGCGTCGCAGCCGCCAAAGGCGATCATGCCGACCAAGGGGACCAGGACGATGGCCAGGAACATCATGCAGCCCTGGATGAAGTCGGTCCAGCAGACGGCCATGAAGCCGCCCAGGAAGGTGTAGATGACGACGACGCCGGCACTGAGCAGTAGGGCCGAGAAGTAGTCCATGCCGAAAACCGATTCAAAGAGCTTGCCGCCGGAGACGAAGCCCGATGACGTGTATATAAGGAAAAATATAAGGATGAAAATAGCCGAGATGATGCGGATGATATTTTTTTCATCGTGGAAGCGGTTCTTCAAATAGTCCGGCATAGTCAGGCTGTTGTTGGCCACTTCGGTATAGTTACGCAATCTCTGGGATACGAACTGCCAGTTGAGGTAGGTACCGATGGCGATGCCAATGGCAATCCAGGCAGCCGAGATACCTGTAGAATAAGCGAAGCCCGGTACGCCCATGAGCATCCAGCCGCTCATGTCCGATGCTTCGGCACTCATAGAAGTGATCCATGGACCCAGGCTGCGCCCGCCGAGAATGTAATCGCTCAGCCGCTGCTGGGACCGGGAATAATAGACGCCAATCGCCAGCATTGCCAGTAAGTAGAGGGCAAAGGCTGTCAATATGGACACATCATATTGCATCATAATGATAAAACCCCTTTCACGTGGTGGATAAATAAATAATAAAATCATTTTAGCATATTCATGCGGTGTTGTATATGGGAAAATACCTGTTCTTTCCCAAAGGAATCCCCTTATATTTTCTTAAATCCCTTTGAAACGGTTGCAAAATAGGCGCCAATCACGGTATAATGTATAATTGATATAATATCACAGAGTGGATTGCAAATTGTGTAAATTGGAGGTCTCGGATAGGTGTTTAATAAACTGATACAAAGACTGCTCGGGAATAACACGGAGCATGAATTAAAGAAGATGTGGCCCATTGTCCGCCGCATCAATGATCTGGAACCGAAATTGGCAGGCCTGAGCGATGCGTCGCTGCAGGAGAAGACCTTCGAGTTCAAGAATCGTCTGGCCAACGGTGAAACGTTGGACGACATTCTGCCCGAAGCCTTTGCCGTCGTCCGCGAAGCTTCGCGTCGTGTGACGGGGATGCGCCATTTTGACGTCCAGCTCCTGGGGGGCATCGTCCTTCACCGCGGGGATATCGCCGAAATGCGTACGGGTGAAGGCAAGACCTTGGTCGCGACGCTGCCGGTTTACCTCAATGCCCTGACGGGGAAGGGCGTCCACGTCGTCACCGTCAATGACTACCTGGCTACTCGTGACAGTGAAGACATGGGCCGCATCTATAAGTTCCTCGGTCTGTCCGTCGGCCTCATCGTCCACGACCTCACGTATGACCAGCGCCGCCGGGCATATAACGCCGACGTCACCTATGGGACGAACAACGAATTCGGGTTCGACTACCTGCGCGATAACATGGTCATCAGCGAAGACCAGATGGTACAGCGGCCGCTCAATTATTGTATCGTCGACGAAGTGGACTCGATCCTCATCGACGAAGCGCGGACGCCGCTCATCATTTCCGGCCCGGGTGAAAAATCGACGGACCTGTACTACACGCTGGCAGGCATCGTCAAGACCTTCACCAAAGACGACTACACGATGGACGAAAAACAGAAGACCATCGCGCCGACCGACTCGGGTGTTGCCAAAGTTGAAAAGATGTTGGGCATCAGCAACATGTTCGACAACGACCACCTCGATTTGAACCACCTCGTCATCCAGGCCCTGCGGGCGCGCTTCATGATGCACCGCGATAAGGATTACGTCGTCAAGAACGGCGAAATCGTCATCGTCGATGAATTCACAGGCCGCCTCATGTTCGGCCGCCGTTACAGCGATGGCCTGCATCAGTCCATCGAAGCCAAGGAAAACGTCAAGGTCCAGGGCGAAAGCAAGACCCTGGCTACGATTACCTTCCAGAACTACTTCCGTATGTACGACAAGCTGGCCGGCATGACCGGTACGGCCAAGACGGAAGAAGACGAATTCAACAAGATCTATAAACTCGACGTCTACGTCATCCCGACCAACAAACCGGCTATCCGCCGCGATCTGCCGGACGTCATCTACAAGACGAAGAACGCCAAGTACCGCGCCGTCGTCCGGGAAGTCAAGAAGCGCCACGCTACGGGCCAGCCGATCCTGGTCGGCACGACGTCCATCAACCAGTCGGAAATCCTCAGCCAGCTCCTGGATAAGGAAAATATCGTCCACAACGTGCTCAACGCCAAATACCACGAAAAAGAAGCGGAAATCATCAAGAACGCCGGCCAGAAGGGCATGGTCACCATTGCCACCAACATGGCTGGCCGCGGCACGGACATCAAACTCGGGCCAGGCGTCGCTGAACTGGGCGGCCTGATGATCATCGGTACGGAACGCCACGAAAGCCGCCGTATCGACAATCAGCTGCGCGGCCGTGCCGGCCGTCAGGGCGACCCGGGTACGACGCAGTTCTTCCTGTCTCTGGAAGACGACCTCATGCGTATCTTCGGCTCGGAAAACATTTCCAAGTTCATGGATAAATTGGGCATGGATGAAGACGAACCGATTACGGCCAAGATGATTACCCGGTCCATTGAAAAGGCCCAGAAGAAAGTCGAAAGCCACAACTTTGAAATCCGTAAATACGTCCTGGAATATGACGATGTCATGAACCAGCAGCGTGAAGTCCTCTACAGCCAGCGCCGTCAGGTCCTCACAGCCGATTCCCTGCGCGATACTATCATGGGCATGGTCGACGATATCATCCACGAAGGCCTGGACAAATACGCCAATGAAAAGCTCTATCCTGAAGAATGGGATTTCGCCGGCCTCCTGAGCCAGATGCAGCAGTATTTCGTGCCCAAGAACGCTACGTCTGTGGAAGAACTGGAAAACCTGAGCCGCGTCGAAGTCCAGGATAAATTGAAACAGATCGCCGTCGACCTCTATGAAGAACGCCTCAAGGAAATCGGCGAACAGACCATGAAGGAACTGGAAAAGGCCATCATGCTCCGCGTCGTCGACAGCAAGTGGATGGACCACCTCGACGCTATGGATGCCCTCAAGGAAGGCATCAACCTGCGGGCTTACGGCCAGAAGAATCCGCTCGTCGAATACAAATTCGAAGCCTATGAAATGTTCGAGGAAATGATCGAATCCATCAAACGGACCGTCGTCACCTTCCTCTATCATATCCAGGTCACGTACAGCAAGCCCGTACCGCAGGCGGAAGATCATCTCCAGGGCGCTCACGAAGTCCACGAAGAAAGCAAACCCGTCAGCGCCGAAGACATCAAGAAAGACGAAGAACGGGAACGGCAATGATGGCGTAGGGGCGTCCACGCGAATCCCGTATAAATTATCCCGTGTAGGGGCGCCCACGTGGGGCGCCCGCGCGAATTCTGTGAACATCCTATTATAGTTATTTTTATTTAGAAAAAGCAGGTGATACTTGTGTTGTTAGATGAAATGCGTAAACCGCTGGAAGACCTCAAACATAGAATACAAGAAATCGGGGATTCACTTTAACTTACCTCGGAAAAAAGAACGTATCATGGATTTAGATATGCAGATGAGTGACCCGACCTTCTGGGATGACCCGGACAAGGCCAAGAAGATTTCCCAGGAAGCGACGCTGCTCAAGACGGAAGTCGAAGGCCACGAAGAACTCGTCCGCAAAGCTGATGACCTCAGCGACTATTTGGAAATGGCCATGGAAGACGGCGACGCCTCCTTTGCCGAAGACATTGAAAAGCAGTACCACGACCTGCTCAAGGACATCGAAAAGCGGGAAGTACGGCTCCTCTTGTCCGGCGAATACGACAAGTGCAACGCCCTCATCACCTTCCACGCCGGTGCCGGCGGTACGGAAGCTCAGGACTGGGCACAGATGCTCATCCGCATGTACACCCGCTGGGCTGAACGCAATGGCTACAAACTGACCGTCCTGGATATGCAGCCCGGTGATGAAGCGGGCATCAAGAGCGCTGCCTTCCGCGTCGAAGGCGAATACGCCTATGGCTATTTGAAATCGGAAAAAGGCGTCCACCGCCTGGTCCGCATTTCGCCTTTCGATGCCGCAGCCCGGCGCCACACGTCCTTTACGGCTGTCGATGTCATGCCGGAACTGCCGGACGACGTCGATGTCGAAATCAATATGGACGACGTCCGCGTCGATTACTTCCGCGCCTCCGGTGCCGGCGGCCAGCACGTCAACAAGACGAGTTCCGCTGTCCGCATGACTCACATGCCGACGGGCATCGTCGTCCAGTGCCAGAATGAACGGTCACAGCTGCAGAATAAGGAAATGTGCCTGAAGTACTTGCGGGCTAAGCTCTTTGAATTGGAACAGGAAAAGCAGGAAAAACTGAAAGCCGAAATCGGCGGCGTCCACCAGGCTATCGAATGGGGGAGCCAGATCCGCTCGTACGTGTTCCACCCGTACAACCTGGTCAAGGACCACCGGACCAATGTCGAAACGGGCAATATCCAGGCTGTCATGGACGGCGACCTGGACATCTTCATCGAAGGGTATTTGCAGCAGGAAAAAGAAAAGAAGTTAGCAAAGCAGGAGCTCTAAAGTAAATGAAAAAATGGATGATTTTCTTTGTCATCGTCGCAGCCCTCTTGGTCGGCGCCAATTCCTATGCGCCCCAGCTGGCCGAAGCCGGCCTCTGTCAAGCCTTGTCGGCGACACTCAATCTGCACAGCGATGATGTCCGCGTCCAGGCGTCGCCAGGGGCGAAGATCTTCCTCGGCGACATCGACGCCATTACGGTTCATGCCAATAATTTCCAGGCTGGCGATCTGACCTTCGCCCACTTCGACTGCAATCTCTACGGCGTCCATTTCAAGCCGCTCCTGGCCCTGGCCGATCAGGAAGTCCGGGTCACCCGGGCCGAGAGCGGTGAAATGACGGCATCCATCCGCAGCGAAGAACTGGAAAAGTTCCTGGTCAAGAAGGTCCAGGGACTGACGGACCCGCAGGTCTCCTTTGAAGACGACGCCGTCCGCGTTCAGGGACGGGTGAAGCTGGGCGGCCTCGTGTCGGCCCAGGCTGATGTCCGCGGTCATTTTGGCATGAAAGGGTCGAAGCTCATGTTCATCCCGTCGTCCGTGACGGTAGAAGGCATGGGCATGCAGATCAGCACGACGCAGATGGCCAATGCTGAGATTTACGACTTTGCCGAATTCCCCTTGGGAATCCAGCCGGACAGCGTCACCATGCGCGACGGCCTCCTGACCATCCATGGCCAGGTGAGCAACTCATAGATAAGGTGAAGAGAATGACAAACATGAATAAACGCAGTATGCTGGCGATGATACTGGCCGTCTTTATCGGCCTCGTATGTGCGCTGGGCATGTGCGTACAACGCAATGCGATAGAAAATGAGTCGACGACGGTAGAACAGGCTATGGATTATGATGCCATCGTCGTCATGGCACGTAACGACGGCTACGACCTCGACACGGCACTTCAGATGTGCCGCGATGCCGGCGTTACGAGCTTTACCATTTACGATACTACCCTCAATAAGCTGACCCAGCGCGGCGAACTGTCGCTGGTGACGAAACTCGGTGCCGACCTCTATTATCCTCAGTTCGGCATTACCGACAAATCCTATGACTACTACCTCATCGGCAAGCCCCAGGGCCAGACGGACCTCTATTTCGACGAAGTCGTATCCGACCTCAAGACCCGCCTGGGTGACGATAAAGTCAAGATCATGTCCCATGGCCCGTACCGTATTGTCGGTATTCAAGGTGTCATGCCGGGCTTAGGCGATGTCAACCTGGGTATCCTCAGCGCTGACGCCAAGACTATCAGCGACCACGGCTTCCACGTCATCCTGCGGCCGACGAATTACAGCAACCCGACGAAGGAACAGGTCGCTCATTTCTTCGACCGCGTCGACCAGATCAAGAATGTATCGGGCATCATGTTCGTCGGCAAGGAAGTCCTGGGCTATACGCCGGTCAACGCCGAACGCAAGACCATGCTGGACTATACGGCGGACAACCTGAACGACAGGGACATTCCTTTCTATATGATCGAATCGGTCAACCAGCTCCAGTATAATCAGCAGGACGGCATGTATGACCTGGCCGGCCTGGTCCATTACCGCACGGCCCGCGTCTATGCCATGGCCAAGGAAGAACTGGAAAAGATTACGCCTGAAGAAGCGGCTATGCGCTTTTACATCAGCGACCTGGAACGCAATGCCCGGGTCAATCTCTATCCGCTCTATAAGAAGCCTCTCCACGGCATGAACCTGACCCAGACCAACTTGTCTTACGTCAAGATGGTTTCGCAGAAACTGACGGACCGGGGCTACACCCTGGGCCGGGCTTCCATCATGCCGGCCTATTATCCGAACCGCCTGCTCCTGGCCATTACGGCAGCGGCAGCAGCCTGCGGCTTCGTCTTCGTCCTCAACCTGCTCCTGCCCTTGACGGACCGCAAGAACTACATCCTCATGGGCCTGGGCATCGTCTGTGCCGTCATCGGTGCTATCGTCGCCAAAGGGGCCTTGTTCCTCCAGGTCTGGGCTATCGGCTGTGCGACAGCTGCGCCGACAGCGGCCATTCTCCTGGCCCTGGACCACTGGAAGAAGATGAAGATCACTAAGAAACTCGGCTATGGCCGCGTCGTCCGCGATGGCACCATCGGCTTGTTCTTTGCCGTCGCCGTGGCCATGATCGGCGGCCTCTATATCGCCGCCATGCTGGGCAATATCCGCTTCTTCATGGAATTCGACTTCTACCGCGGCGTCAAGCTGACCTTCATCCTGCCCCTGATCCTGGTGGCTATCGGCTATCTGCGCCGCTTCCCGCTCATGGGACAGACCATCGCCTCGCCGGAAGACCTAAAGGTCTTCGTCAAGGATTTCCTCAATATTCCCATTAAGATGGGGACCATCCTTATCCTGGCCGTCCTGGCCCTGGCTGGCGTCATCTTCGTCGGCCGCAGCGGCCACACGGCAGGCGTCCCCGTACCGGGCGTGGAAGTCGCTATGCGCCGCTTCCTGGAAAATGTCCTCTATGCCCGCCCGCGGGAAAAGGAATTCCTCATCGGCCATCCGGCCTTCTACCTCATGGTCGCTGCGCTGTACCGTAAATGGCCGCAGCTGCTGCACTTCTTCCTGGTCATCGCCGCTGCCATCGGCGTCGGCTCTATGGTCGAAACCTTCGCCCATATCCGCACGCCTTTCCTCATGTCCTTCATCCGCGGCATCAACGGCTGGGTGACGGGCATGGTCATCGGTATCGGCCTGATCATCGCCATTGCCATCGTCAGCTATGTGACGACGTGGCTGGGAAAGCAGGTGGCCCATCGTGACTAGAGTCGTTATTTCCGGCTATTACGGTTTTGCCAATGCCGGCGACGAAGCCATGCTGGCGGCCATTGTCGGCTCCCTGAAAGACATCATTCCCGACGTATCGATTACGGTCATCACCGGCAACTGCCGCATGACCCGGGAAAACCATAACGTACAGGCTGTACACCGCCTGAACTTCTTTGCTATCGCAGCGGCCATTCGCCGCTGTGATATTCTTATAAGCGGCGGTGGCAGCCTTTTGCAGGACGTGACCAGCGCCCGCAGCCTCTATTATTACTTGTGGATCATGAAAATCGCCCTGTTCTTCAAGAAGCCCGTCATGCTCTACGCTCAGGGCATCGGCCCCGTCCGCGGTGCCAAGGCCCGCCGGGCTGTGCGCGATGTCTTGCAGCGCGTCGCCGTCATCGGCGTCCGCGATGCCGATTCCAAAGCCGAACTGGCCGCCATGGGCGTGACCCGGCCGCCTATCCATGTCACGGCTGACGCCGTCTTGTCCATGCATCCCGTCGATAAGAACATCGGCCTCTATATTCTCAAGAAACACGGCATCACCGGCATCCGCCGGCGCCTGGGCATTGCCGTCCGCAACTGGCAGGACCATGAAGCCTATAAGGACGCCATTGCCGCTGCTGTTGACGAGCTGCAGGAAACACAGGACGTCCACGTCATCTTCATCCCCATGCAGTACCCGGCCGACGTCGAAGCCGGCCGCGACATTGCCAGCCGCATGAAGACGAAAGCCGTCGTCCTCGACGGCCACTATACGACGGTGGAATTCATGTCCCTCATGGGCTGTATGGATGCGGTCATTGCCAACCGCCTGCATGCCCTCATCTTTTCGGCTATCATGCAGGTGCCGGCGACGGCCGTGTCGTATGACCCGAAAATCGACAGTTTCATCGACCTCATCGGCGATAGGGTCTGCGGCACGACAGAAGACGTCCAGGCTGCGGATATCGTCGCCGACGTGAGCCAGAAATTGGCTCTCGGCCATTTGGCGCCGGAAATCAAGGCCCGCCTCAATCACCTGCGGCGCCAGTCCCTGCGCAATGCCTATCTGGCCCTGCGCATCCTGGAAGGCCGCAAGGGCGTCCGCAAGCGCCTGCAACAGCATCGGAGGTCCTTATGATTGAATTAAAGAACGTATCCAAGGTCTATGACAATGGCTCCATTGCCCTGGACCACGTATCGCTCCATATCGGCAAGGGCGAGTTCGTCTTCGTCGTCGGCGCCAGCGGTGCCGGCAAGTCGACGCTCATCAAGCTCTTGTCCTATGAAGAACTGCCATCGCGGGGTTCGGTCTTCGTCAACGGCATTGAAGTCAATAAGCTGGCCAAGAACCGCGTGCCCTATCTGCGCCGTAAAATGGGCATCGTCTTCCAGGATTTCCGCCTCCTGCCCAATAAGACGGCTCAGGAAAACGTGGCCTTTGCCATGGAAGTCATCGAAGCGCCGCGGCGCCTCATCCGCCGCCGTGTCCGCGATGTCCTCGACCTGGTCGGCCTGGTCGGCAAGGCCGATGCCCTGCCTAAGAACCTCAGCGGCGGCGAACAGCAGCGCGTAGCCATCGCCAGGGCCATCGTCAACCGGCCGCTGCTGCTCATTGCCGATGAACCGACGGGGAACCTGGACCCGGAAACGTCGCGGGACATTATGGAAGTCTTCAAGAAAATCAACCACATGGGGACGACAGTCCTCATGGTGACTCATGATAAGACCCTCGTCGACATGATGAACAAGCGGGTCATCGAAATCGACGGCGGCAAAGTCGTCCGCGATGAACAGAAGGGGGGCTATGACGATGAAAATTAGGACCATGCGCTACTACATGGCCGAAGCCATTCAGTCGTTCTGGCGCAACCGCTTCATGTCCATCGCGTCCATTGCTACCGTCGCCTTGTCCCTGTTCATCCTGGGCATTTTCCTGACCCTCGTGGCCAACCTCGATTATTTCGCTGAGAACCTGGAAAGCCAGGTCGAAATCACGGTCTATCTCAAAGACGACGTGACCCAGAAGGACATCGACAGCGTCGGCCGCCGCCTGAGCGCCCTGCCCGATGTGAAGTCCGTATCCTTTACCGACAAGGACCAGGCCATGGACATCCTCAAGGACCGCATGAAGGACCAGCCGGGCATCCTCGACGCCCTGGACGGCAAGAATCCCCTGCCCAGTTCTTATGAAGTGACCTTTACCGAACCGGAAGCCGTGCGCCGGACGGCCGACATCGTCGCTGACTATCCCGAAGTCGAAGGGACCCATTACGGCCAGGAAATCATCGAACAGCTCTTCCAGATCACACGCATCATCCGCTGGGGCGGCATTGCCCTGATCATCTTCCTGACCCTGGCTATGCTGTTCATCATTTCCAACACTATCCGCCTGACCGTCTTCGCCAGGCGCAAGGAAATCGCCATCATGAAATACGTCGGCGCGACGAACTGGTTCATCCGCTGGCCGTTCCTCCTGGAAGGGCTGCTCCTGGGCTTCATCGGCGGCGTCCTGGCCGACCTGGCCTTGTGCCAGTTCTACGGCTTCGTCGTCACGGCGGTCCACCAGTCCCTGGCCTTCCTGCCCATGGTCAGCGTCTATCCCTTTATGTACCGCACGGCAGCCATTCTCTTGGTCATCAGTATGATCATCGGCGCCCTGGGCAGTACGATTTCGCTGAAACGATATATGAAGGTGTAATATGGTAAGAAAATATATCATCCTCTCCGTGACGGCAGCCCTGTTATCGCCGTGTCTCCTGACCTTTGCCGACGATGACCTGCAGGGCCAGCTGGACGACGTCCAGACCCGCATGGCCGAGCAGAGTGAGAAGAAGGCCCAGGCCCAAATGGTCATCGACAACGTCAGCGATAAGCTCTATGAAATCCAGAAGAGCCTGGAAGCCGCTCAGGGCGAATACCAGACGGTGACGGCCGATTTGGCGGCGACGGAAGAAAAAATAGCCGCGACCCAGGCCGAGCTCGACGAGAACCGGGCGCGCCTGCAGAAGCGGGAGAAAGTCTTTACCAAGCGCATCCGCGATATCTATATGCACGGCCAGCTGAGTTATCTCGACGTCGTCCTCGGCGCCAAGGATTTCAGCGACTTTTCCAACCGCCTGGAACTCCTGCGCCGCGTCGTCGATGCCGATATCTCCCTCATTTCTGACATCCGTCAGGAACGGGCAGCTATCGAAGCGGCTCAAAAAGAATTAGAAGTACAGCGCGACCGTCAGGCACAGCTGCGCGATGAAGCGAAGGCCAAGCGCGACGAAATCGCCGCCCATAAAGACGAACAGCAGGCCGTCCTTTACCAGGCCCAGAACGATAAGGCTACGGCTGAGAAGGCCTATGCCGAATATCAGCAGGCTTCCCAGTCCCTGGGCGACAAGCTGCGCCAGCGGGCTGCCGAAGAAGCGGCGGCCCAGGCCGCGCCGCCTGCCCCGGACAGCAGCGATGGCAGCGATTCCCAGCCCGTCAGCAGCGGCGGGACGGGAGCCATGATCTGGCCCGTCAACGGCGTCATCACGTCGCCTTACGGTTACCGGACTCATCCCATCTTTGGGACGACCATCTACCACAGCGGCATCGATATCGGCGTCGATTATGGCACGCCCGTCCAGGCAGCCGATGGCGGTACCGTCGTCGAAGCCGGCTGGATCAGCGGCTATGGCTATGCCGTCGTCATCGACCACGGCAACGGCCTGTCGACGTTGTACGGCCACAATCAGGAACTCGCCGTTTCGCCGGGCCAGGCCGTCTCTCAAGGCCAGGTCATCGCCTATGCCGGCTCGACGGGCAACTCCACGGGCCCGCACGTCCACTTTGAAGTCCGCGCCAATGGCGACCCCGTCGACCCCCAGGGGTATTTGTAGGGGAAAGTCGGCGCGGTACGGCTTCTGCTGCCAGGCACGAGTACCTAATCGTTTTTCGTTCGTCGTTCGTCGTTCATCGTGACGGGTAATTTTTTATCTTTTACGATCAACGATGAACGGACTACGATGAACTTTTTTTACACACAAGGAGGCACCCTGATGGGGAAACATAGTTTACGGCAGACGTGGGAGAGCGTCCGCCGGCCGCTGGGATATGTCTGCAGCGGTATGATCATCATGATTGTCGCCATGGTTGGCCTCTTTTGGTATTATACGGGCCGGCCTTCGTCGATGTTCGAGTTTTTCCGGACCTTGGAAATCATCGAAAGCCATTATGCCGAAAATGTCGATAAAAACGCCATCTTTGACGGTGCCTTGAAGGGCATGGTCAGTACTTTGGGCGATAAACATTCGACCTATCTCGGCGGCGATTTGTATAAAGACTTTTCCGCCCAGATGAGCGGCACTTACGCCGGCATCGGCGTCTACATCGCCTCTACCGATGAAGGCATCCTCATCGCCGGTGTCATGGAAGGCAGTCCGGCTGAGGAAGCGGGTCTCCAGCGCGGTGATATCCTGGTGTCCATTGATGGCACGTCCGTCGAGGGCTATCAGCTGGAAGATGTGTCCAAGAACATCCGCGGACCTGTCGACACCAGCGTCGACCTCGTCGTCCGCCGCGATGGCGAAGAACAATCCTTTACCGTCCAGCGCCGCCAGATCCACGTGCCGACAGTCGCCGGCAAGATGGTCGACGGCACGGACGTCGGCTATATCCGCGTGGCCGTCTTCAGTGATGGCACGGCTGACGATTTCACCAAGGAATTCACCAAGCTCCGCGAGCAGGGCATGAACAAGCTCATCCTCGACCTGCGTGACAACCCGGGCGGCATCGTCGAACAGGCTGTCGGCGTGGCCAGCAATTTCGTTCCGCCCAACAGTACCATCGTGTCTTATACGGAACAGGATGGCAAAGTGGACCAGTACACGGCCCAGGGGACGGATGACCCGATTCCCATCGTCGTCTTGGTCAATGAAAATTCGGCCAGCGCTTCGGAAATCGTCGCCGGTGCCGTCCAGGACATGAAACTCGGACCCATCGTCGGCGTCAAGACCTACGGCAAGGGGACCGTCCAGGGCGTCTTCCCCGTCGACTCGGCATCAGCCGTCAAAGTGACCGTCGCCAAGTATCGGACGACGAATGGCCGCGAAATCGACGGCGTCGGTATCGAACCGGATGTCGTCGTTCCCTTGACGCCGTCCGACCCGGAAGACAGCCAGTTCGAGAAGGCTTTGGAAATTATTCAGGAAAAATGACTTTACAGATGAGCGAATATGCTTTAAAATTTGATAGTAACGTCAATTAGATATTTTTGGACAGATAGACAGGAGACATGGTATATGTATGCTGTGTCTCTTTCTGTATCCGCATGTATTCCTATGAGGTGAAATATGTTTATAGACAGAGCAAGAATTTTTGTACAGTCCGGCAAGGGCGGCGACGGCATGAGCAGTTTCCGTCACGAAAAGTTCGTCCCCAAGGGCGGGCCGAACGGCGGTGACGGCGGCCAGGGCGGCAACGTCGTCCTCGTCGCCGACCGCAACGTCAATACCCTGGTCGACTTCCGGTTCCGCCGCCTGTTCAAGGCCAAGCCCGGCGGAAAAGGTGAAGGCAGCAACAAGTACGGCCGCAATGCCGAAGATTTATTGATCACTGTTCCCTTGGGGACCATCGTCAAAGATGAAGAAACGGGCCAGGTCATGGCCGACTTATCCCGCGACGGCCAGCGGGCCATCGTCGCCAAAGGCGGCCGCGGCGGCCGCGGCAACTGGCATTTCCGCACCAGCGCCAACCGGACGCCGACCTTTGCCGAACGGGGCGAACCGGGGGAAGAACGGTGGCTGCGCCTGGAACTGAAGGTCCTGGCTGACGTCGGCCTCCTGGGTTACCCCAGCGTCGGCAAGTCGAGTATCCTGCGCAAGGTTTCGGCAGCTCAGCCGGAAGTCGCAGCTTACCACTTCACGACGCTCAACCCGATTTTGGGTGTCGTCAACCTGCCGGACCACCGCAGTTTCGTCATGGCCGATATCCCCGGCCTCATCGACGGCGCCAGTGAAGGCGTCGGCCTGGGCCACGATTTCCTGCGCCACATCGAACGGACGAAGATCCTCATCCACGTCGTCGACGTGTCGGGCATCGAAGGGCGCGACCCCATCGAAGACTATGAAAAGATCAATGCCGAACTGGCGAAATACAGCGAAAAACTGGCGCGCAAACGCCAGGTCGTAGCGGCCAACAAAATCGACCTCCTCGGCGATTCGGACAACCTGGAACGGCTCATGGACTACATGACCGCTCACGGCGTCGAAGTCTATCCCATCTGCGCCATGACCGGCGAAGGCATGGACAAGCTCCTGGAACGGGTCTGGACGATGCTCGAAGAGTACGTCGAAGAACCGGACGAAACGACGGAAGAAGTCGTCTATAAAGCCCAGAATAAGCCGGACTTTGAAGTCAAGCGCGACGACGACGGCGCCTTCGTCATCACCGGCGCCCGCATCGAAAACCTCGTCGCTATGACCAACTTCGACGACGACCAGTCCCTGCGCCGCTTCCAGCGCATCTGGCGCTACATGGAACTGGACAAGCTCCTCCAGGAACACGGCATCCAGGACGGCAACACCGTCCGCATTTATTCCATGGAATTTGAATACCACAAATAACGCAGGCCGCCATTGGCTCCCCTGATAGGGGAGCCATCGTAGGGGCTCGCACGTGGCGAGCCCGCCTGAGTCCAACATATTTTACATAATAATGAGCACAAGGAGATCCATATGAACAATAAAGATAAGAAGCAACTCAAGGGCATGGCCAGCCTCATGCCGTCTGTCGTCCAGATCGGCAAGGACGGCCTCAGCGATGCCGTCATCGACAGCGCCCGTGCTGCTATTACGGCGCGGGAACTGATCAAGGCCCACGTCCTCAACAACGCCAATCTGCCGACGAAGGAAACCATGGAAGATTTGGCCGATATGCTCGGCGCCGAACTCATCCAGGTCATCGGCCACTACGGCGTCTTATTCAAGAAGAAAGACAAGAAATCTCATTACGAATTTATTAAAGACTAGGACGTGAGGCTTTGTGAACAGTACAAGCAGGGACTTCGGCCAGAAGAAACGCATCGTCGTCAAGGTCGGGTCCAGCACCATTTCCCATGCTACGGGAAAATTGAACTATCGGCGTATGGAACACCTGGTCCGGGAACTGGCGGATCTCCAGAACCAGGGTAAGCAGATGATCCTCGTCAGCTCCGGCGCGACCAATGCCGGTATGGCGCCGCTCCACATGGACCACCGGCCCCGGTCGATACGGGAAAAGCAGGCTCTCGCCGCCGTCGGCCAGGGCGTCCTCATGCATACGTATGAACGGCTCTTCCGCGAATACGGCCAGGTCGTCGGCCAGGTCCTGCTGACCCGCATGGATTCCCAGGACCGGAGCAAGTTCATGAACTCTCGCAACGCTTTGCTGACGATGCTCGACATGGGCGTCATTCCCATCATCAATGAAAACGACGTCGTCGCCGTCGATGAATACAAAATCGGCGACAACGACACGCTGTCGGCTATGGTCAGCGGCCTCGTCGACGCCGACCTGCTCATCCTCTTGTCCGACATCGACGGCCTCTACACGGATAATCCGCGGACCCATGATGATGCCAAAATCATCCCTGTCGTCGACAACATCGACAAGCACATCTATGAAATCGCCGGCGACGCCGGGTCCAGTATGGGCACGGGCGGCATGTACACTAAGATACAGGCCGCGTCCATTGCCACGGCAGCCGATGTGGACATGGTCATCGCCTCGGGCAGTGAAGACGGCATCATCAGCCGTATCTGCGCCGGCGAAGAAGTGGGGACGCTGTTCAAAGCTAAAGAAACGCCGCTGCACTCGAAGAAGCGCTGGCTCGTATCGGGCAGCAAGGCCCAGGGCCGGCTCGTCGTCGACCAGGGCTGCCGCAATGCCATCATCGACCACGGTTCGAGCCTCCTGCCCGTCGGCATTACCGCCGTCGAAGGCATCTTCGATGAAGGGGACATCGTCAGCGTCGTCTACGACGGCCTGACCATTGCCAAGGGCATCAGCAACTACAGCAGCGTCAACATCAATGCCATCAAGGGCCTGCAGTCTGCGGATATTCCCAAGGTCCTGGGCCACAATGGCATTTATGAGGAAGTCATTCATCGCGATAATCTCGTCGCCATGTATTAAAAGGGGGTATTTTCTATGATATCCGAAGTATTCCGCAAAGGCCGTGACGCCAAGGAAGCCTCGTACGTCCTGGCCGCTGCCTCTACGGCGGAAAAGAATCAGGCTCTGGCAGCCATCGCCGACGGCCTCGTCGCCCATGAAACCGATATCCTGGCAGCCAATGCCGTCGACTTGCAGCGGGCTAAAGCCAAGGGCATGGCGTCGGCCATGGTCGACCGCCTGACGCTGACCAAAGAGCGCATCGCCGCCATGGCCGAAGGCGTCCGCCAGGTCATCGCCCTGCCAGACCCGGCCGGCGTCGTCCTCGACGAATGGGACCGCCCCAACGGCCTGCACATCCGCAAGGTCAGCGTGCCCTTAGGCGTCATCGCCATCATTTATGAATCGCGGCCCAACGTCACGGTCGACGCCGCCGTCCTCTGCGTCAAAGCCGGTAATGCCTGCGTTCTCCGCGGCGGCAGTGAAGCCATCGCTTCCAATACGGCCCTGGCCAAAGTCATCCGCGAAAGCCTGGCCGCAGCCGGCCTTCCGGCCGATGCTGTGAACCTCATCGAGGATACCGACCGGGCCCTGGTCAAAGAACTCTTGACCTTGCGCCGCTATATCGACCTGGCCATTCCCCGCGGCGGGGCCGGCCTGATCCGCATGGTCGTCGACACGGCGACAGTGCCCTGCATCGAAACGGGGAGCGGCGTCTGCCACGTCTACGTCGACAAGGATGCCGATTTGGACATGGCCGTCAAGATCGTCGAAAATGCCAAGGTCTCGCGGCCGTCGACGTGCAACGCCATGGAAACGCTCCTGGTCCACCGCGATGTGGCCCAGGCCTTTCTCAAGAAACTGGCGCCGGTCATGAAAGCCGACGGCGTCGAGCTGCGCGGTGACGACGAAGCCTGCCAGTCCAGCGCCATGAAGGCTGCCAGTGACGACGACTGGGCGACGGAATACAACGCCCTCATCATGTCGGTCAAGGTCGTCGGCTCCCTCCAGGAAGCACTGGACCATATCCGCCGTTTCAGCACTCACCATTCGGAAGCCATCATCACGGAAAACAAGGCCACTGCGGCTGCCTTCCAGGCCGCCGTCGATTCGGCCGCTGTCTACGTCAACGCGTCGACGCGCTTCACCGATGGCTTTGAATTCGGCTTTGGCGCCGAAATCGGCATCAGCACGCAGAAGCTGCATGTCCGCGGACCCATGGGGCTGGAAGCTCTCGTGTCCTATAAATACCTCGTCGACGGCGACGGTCAGGTCCGTTGAGGCTGCGGAAGCTGCGCGGGTATGGACGGACCCTGCGCCAGTACGCTGCGTCGCCGAAGACACAGTTTGAATACCGGCATTATGCCAGATTTTTATTGCTTTACGCGTTAGCAGTAGCTATCGCCTGGGGAGGAATCTATTGGTACCATGGAAATCACTAGGCTCGGCATCATGGGAGGGACCTTCAATCCCATCCATTTAGGCCATCTCATGATCGCTGAAGAAGCGCGCCAGACCTTTCACCTGGACAAGGTCCTCTTCGTGCCGTCATACATCACGCCCAACAAGAACGTCAACGGCGCGACGGCCGAGCAGCGCCTGGCCATGACGCGCCTGGCTACGGCTGACAACCCGCATTTTACAGTCAGTGATATGGAGATGCGCCGCAAGGGCAACTCCTATACGGTCGATACGCTGCGCTTCCTGAAGAAGCTCTACGGACCGTCGTATATCTTGTATTTTATATCCGGTACAGACACGATCCACGACCTGTACAACTGGAAGGAACCGGAAGAAATCCTGAAGCTGTGCCAGCTCGTCGGAGCGACCCGGCCCGATGGCTCAGAACAGATCGATTCCATCATCGCCTCTTTCGGAGAGCTGGGGAAGCATATCCTCAAGCTGCCCGTACCGACCATGGAAATCTCATCGACAGAACTGCGCCGCCGCATCCGTTTAGGGCTATCTGTGCGCTATATGATACCGCCGGCTGTGGCCGAATACATCAGAAAAAATGGAGTATATCAATGTACAACGAAGAATTCAAAGATAGAATCAAAGAGGATTTAAAGAAATCTCTGTCTTCTCATCGCTATACCCATGTACTGGGTGTAGCAGCAGCGGCCCGCGAATTGGCAGACCGCTACGGCTGCGATGCCGATACGGCTGAAGTAGCCGGCCTTTTGCACGATGCTGCCAAACAGCTGCCCCTGCCGGAGATGCAGGCACTGGCGGAAAAATCCTTTCCCGTCCTGCCGGCACCTATCCTGGCTAACGGCGGCCTGCTCCACGGCTATGCGGCCGTGACCATCGCCAAGGAGCGCTATGGCATTACCGACCCGGCCCTCTTGGGGGCCGTCGCCCACCACACGACCGGGGCGGAACAGATGAGCACCCTGGAAAAAATCATTTTCCTCGCCGATTACATCGAAGTGAACCGCGACTTCGACGGTGTCGACGACCTGCGCCAGGCAGCCAGGCGCGACCTCGATGAAGCCGTCCTCTTGGGCTATGATTCGACGATCCGCCATCTCCTCGACCAGGGCAAACCTATTTTCGTCGGCACCGTCGTCAACCGCAATGCCCAGATCGACGTCGTCCGTGCCGCAGATGGGAAGGCCTGAGGATGACACAGGAGAAACGAAGAAAGATATTATACCGCATCCTGGCCGTCGTCGCCGCCATCGCCATCGTCCTGGCAGGCCGGTCCCTGTACCTGCATTACCAGTCCATCAAAGAGGCGCCGATCCAGCAGGATGTGCCGGACACGAGCCAGACCCAGAGCGACAGCTCCGTCTTTGCCCAGACCAGCCCGGACAAGCCGCTCTACGTCCTGCTCCTCGGCACCGATGGCGGGGACCCGCAGCAGGCGAATTTCGTCGGCGTCGCGGCTATCAACAAGGCCAAGAAGCACATCGACATCATCATGCTGCCTGACGATACGAAAATCGAAGGGCGCAAGGAAAAGGGCATCCAGGAATTGCAGGATGTCTACAGTGAAGGCGGCATGAGCCTGGTCCGGGCCGTCGTCGAAGACATTTTCCACATCCCCATCCCGTATTATGCGACCTTTACGGCCGATTCCTTCTCGAAGATGGTCGACCTCAGCGGCGGTGTGCCGATTTACGTCGAAAAGAACATGTACCACGGCGACGAAGCGACGGGGAAGACCGACATCAACCTCTTCCAGGGCTATCAGACCCTGACCGGGAAGGAAGCCGCCGGCTATATGCGCTATATCGACGCGGACGGCTATCTGTCGCGGACGCAGCGGCAGGAACGGTTCATCAAGAACTTCTATGAAGACCGGCAGGACTGCTTCGGCGTGACCAATGCCTTCTTCATGTACCGGGCCTGGCACAACGTCGATTCCAACATTTCCGCCAAGGACATGGCCCAGCTGGCCTTCGATTTCCGCGGTGTGACGGCTGACAACATCGATTTCTATATCCTGCCCGGCGAAATGGCCATGAGCGGCAAGAACGGCGATACGAAATACTACTGGACCTACGATCCGGTCGAAGTCCAGAAAGTCATTGGCCGCACGAACAACGCCATCTCGACGGCGCCGGAACCGGATGATACGAAACAATAATTACGTCATAAAGGAGTTACTATATACATGCCAATTACCATGAAAGCAGCGAAAGCTGAACAACCGAAAGAACTGAAGAGCTATGAAATTGCCTGCAAGGCCGCTGACGACAAGAAAGCCTGGGACATCGTCACCCTCGATATGAGCGATTCGTCCCTCATGGCGGACTACTTCGTCATCTGCAGTGCCCGCAACAACCGGCAGTCCCAGAGTATTGCCGACAATATCGAAGAACAGATGGAAAAGAACGGCTATGATGTCCGTCACGTCGAAGGCTACCGCGAAGGCAAGTGGATCCTCATCGATGCCGGTGAAGTCATTGCCCACGTCTTCGTCGAACAGGATCGTCAGTATTACGATCTGGAAAACTTATGGTGCGACGCACCGCGCATTGCCTACGAAGGTGAATAAGATGACGACACTTCAGGAAAATAGTATTGTTACGCTGGAAGTCCTGCGCCAGAGCGATATGGGCGTCTTTTTGAACGGCGGTACGGGCAATACGAACGACGATATTTTACTCCATAAGAACCAGCAGACAGGCGACGTCAAAGTCGGCGACAAAGTGACGGTCTTCTTGTACCACGACCCGTCAGGCCGCCTGACGGCCTCTATGCGCCTGCCGAAGATCAAAGTCGGCCAGATCGGCTATGCGCCGGTCATCAATACGACGCGCTTCGGTGCCTTCGTCGACGTCGGCACGGAACGGGGCATCTTCATGCCCTTTGCCGAAATGAAAGGCCGCCCCAAGGAAGGGGAATACGTCTGGGTCAAGCTCTATGAAGACAAGTCCCACCGTCTGGCCGTCTCTATGGAAGTGGAAGATGAAATGCGCCGGGCTTCGCGGGCGGCGACGGACGCCAAAGTCGGCGACTGGGTCGAAGGGGCGGTCTACAACATGACCGACCAGGGGGCGTATCTCATGACCCGAGAACGCTGGATCGCCTTCCTGCACCGCAGCGAATTCAACGGGCCCATCCTCATCGGCCAGATGATCAAAGGCCGCATCACCTACCTGCGCGAAGACGGCCGCATCAACATCTCCCTGCGCCAGACCAAGGAAAATGCCATCAATCCCGATGCCGAACGTATCCTGGACTTCCTCAAGCAGCGCAAGGGCAAGATGCCCTATGGCGACAAGACGGCACCGGCCGTCATCAAAGCCAAATTCGGCCTGAGCAAAGCCGCCTTCAAGCGCGCCTTGGGCCACCTCATGAAAGAAAAGAAAATCCACCAGGACCAGGGCTGGACCTATTTGGATATATAGGGGCTCGCGCGTGGCGAGCCCGCATGTGGCACGTTGTGGGAATCCCGCAAGCTGGTGTGATTGAGCGGTTCGTATAACCAACGGGACCGTGCACGAAGACATATGTCGTCATGCACGGTCCCGTTTTGATTTTATAGGGGCTTGCACGTGGCAAGCCCAATCCAGAATATGAACGCTTTTCCCGTTTGAGGAGAGTGCCGCCAAATACCCGACGGGCTCCCCACGTGGGAGACCCTACGGATTGAACTTTTTCTGTTAGACAGAAAAAGTTCAATCTGTCCCATTTACAATGGGGTGGATATACCCTAAAATAGAGTACAGATTAATCATAACCATACATTGGCCAATGTGTGAAACTCTATAACCGTTAGGGGGATTTCACATGTCATCATATTCTATGGAACACAAACAATCGGCCACTTCGGCTGGGAGCCTTTGTTATGCGGCCGTTTTGACGGCGTTGGTCTTCGTCCTCACTTTTGTGCCGAAGATTCCCATTCCACTGGGCTATGCTCATTTGGGAGACGCGATTATTTTTGCGTCGGTCCTGTTCAGTACGCGCCGGCAGGCGGCCCTGGCTGCCTCTATCGGGTCGGCCCTGTCCGATTTCATTGGCGGTTTCCCGATTTGGATCATCCCGACGCTGATCATCAAGTACGTCATGGTCGAAGCCGTCTTTTATACGGTACGCCCGGACAAACGGGAATGGACGCTGACGTCGCCGCGCGTCTTCATCGGTTTCTTCTTATCCGCTGCCTGGATGGTCCTGTCTTATACCGTATCGGGCAGTCTCCTCTACGGCAGCTGGGCCGTCGGCATCCCCATGGTGCCGGGACTCATCGGCGAAGGCGTCGTCAATATGATTGCCGCTTATGCACTGGCCGCTTGTCTGGTCAAGGCTAAATTCCATGGTTATGGTTATAGCCTGAAAAGATAAGGAATGATTGTATATGCATCAGAAGAAACTGGCTCTGGTCAATGATGTGACCGGCTATGGCCGCTGCAGCATCGCCGTGGCCCTGCCCATCGTGTCGGCCCTGAAAGTCCAGGGCTGCATTTTGCCGACAGCTATCTTGTCGGTCCATACGGGCTTCCACGACTATTATCTCGACGACTATACGGATCACATGACGCCGTATATCGAGAGCTGGAAGAAGAACGGCCTGACCTTTGACGGCATCAGTACGGGCTTCCTCGGCTCGGCCCGGCAGATCGACATCGTCCTCGATTTCCTCCGCGATTTCAAGGGACCCCATACATTGGCTATCGTCGACCCCGTCATGGGCGACAATGGCCAGCTGTATCCGTCGTATACCCAGGAGATGTGCGATGAAATGCGGCGCCTCCTGGCCTATGCCGACGTAGTGACGCCCAATGTGACCGAAGCCTGTGAGCTTTTGAACCTGCCGTACCGGTCGGACCGCGACTTGAGCGAGGACGATTTCGCCGCCATGGCCAAGGCCTTGGCCGACAAGGGGCCGCAGGGCGTCATCCTGACGGGCATCCACAATGGGCCGTACATCGGCAATTTCATCTATGACCAGGGGAAGATGAGCTGGGTCCGGGCCAAAAAGGTCGGCGGCGACCGCAGCGGTACAGGCGATGTCTTTACGGCCATCGTATCGGCGTCCGTCGTCCGCGGCGAAAGCCTGGAACAGGCCGTACAGAAGGCGTCGGACTTCATCTGCCGCGTCATGGCCTATACGGAAGAACTGGACCTGCCGCACAACGCCGGATTGGCCTTTGAAGAATATCTGACCACACTGAGATGATGTCTGCCATTCAGGCAGCTCTAAATAACAAAAAAGAGGATAGGGTATTATGATCGTTTACACTGTAGTAGGACAAGGACAATATGTAGATCTCGCAGATGGCTTGAAGATGAAGCCTGAAGGGCAGTGGAGCATGTACGTCAATCTGACCAACCGCTGTACCTGTTCGTGTACTTTCTGTCTGCGCTCCATGAAGAAGATGGCCGAAAATGAAACGCTGTGGCTGAAGCGGGAACCGACCGTCGATGAAGTGAAGAAGGCTCTCGATGGCGCTCCCTGGGACCACATCAACGAAGTCGTCTTCTGCGGCTTCGGCGAACCGACGGAACGGCTGGCCGATTTGACGGCCCTCTTGAAGTACGTCAAGGAAACGCATCCCGGCGTGAAGACCCGCGTCAATACCAACGGCCTGTCCGACCTGGCCTATGGCCGCGATACGGCCCCCGATTTTGGCGGCGGTATCCTCGATACCATTTCCATCAGCATGAATGCGTCCAATAAGGAACGCTACCTGGAACTGACGCGCAGCAAATTCGGCATCCAGTCTTATGACGCCATGCTCAAATTCGCCGTCGACTGTAAACAGTACGTCCCCAACGTCGTCCTTACCGTCGTCGACCACGTCGAAGACAGCGAAGAAATCAAGAAATGCCGCGCCATCTGCGACAAACTGGGTCTCCACCTCCGCGTCCGCGTGTACGAGGATAAATAACGATGTAGGGGCTCGCACGTGGCGAGCCCGCTGCCATAATGGGGTTGTAGGAGCCCAACATGTAAAGCTATCGCCTGCATGCGATTCCGTAGGGGACGCCTGTTAAGGCGTCCCGCCGTGAAAAACCGTAGCTCGTAGTTCGTGACTTGTAAAAAACTGCCATTATACTCGAATGAACAGTGGTAAAATCTCACAGCGGGCCGCCCTCTGGGACGGCCCCTACGAAGCGGTCCATGGAACCGCGGCTAATTGCTAAAAAAGCGCTGCCGCATATGCGACAGCGCTTTTTTTTTCACTGTGTATTTTCGCCGTATTCATTGTAGAGTTGTTTGAGGATGTTCTTTCGTTCTACCATGCCCAGGAGCTTCTTGTCCTTGACGATAGGGATGGCTTTCAGGTGTTCTGCGACCATGACGCTGGCCAGGTCTTCCATGGTGGCGTCCGGGCCGGCCATGATGACTTTTTTGGTCATGAGTTGTTCGGCCGTGCAGGCAAAGAGTTTCTTGAAGCCCTGCTGGTATTCCTTGAGGTTGCCGTAATAGATGTTGGCTCCCAGGAGGTTGACGTATTGGGGGACACAGGGCTTGACTTCCTTGTACAGGAGGTCTGCGTCGGTGACGATGCCGATGATTTCCTTGTCGTCTTTGATGATAGGAATGGCCGTGATGTTGTTTTCTACGAACATATCGACGAGGTCAAAGATAGACGTATCTTTCTGCGCCGTAATGACATTTTTTTCCATGATATCTGCTGCCGTTTTCGACATAAGATCAACCCCTTTATCATAAATTCGATGGGAGCATGACTCCTATTCAATTACATTATACCATATTTTGGGCGTATAGGGACGGCTGTTGCCGTCCCGCCGGTCGCTATCCGCTAACCTCTTAAACGGGCTTCCCACGTGGAAGCCCCTACAGCGGCCTGCGGCCGGCGAACTGCGAACTGCGGCCTGCGTCCTTCGCCAAATCATGGTATAATAGGAACATATTTTACTAGACTAAAGGAGCGATGGACATGACCATAGATTATTTAGTAGCCGACCCTAGCGGCAATACGACGATTCTGGTGCTGACGCCAGTGCCGAAAGAGGAACACAGTGCTTTGGCGGCGAAGTTATTGGCCCTGCCGGGCATCGAAGCGGAACAGGTCGGCTATGTGACCCGCGAAGCGGGCAAGCCCCTGCGCGTCGACATGATGGGCGGCGAGTTCTGCGGCAATGCATCGCGGTCGGCGGCGGCCTGGGCCCTGGCCTGTGACGGCGGGACACAAGGCGTATACGATGTATCCTGCTCGGGCTGCGATACGGTCCTGCCGGCTAAGGTTGCCCAGAAAGGCGATGGCCTGTATGAAGCCTTCATTGAAATGCCTTATCCCGAAGATGTGAGCGGCGTCCTCGTCGACGCCGGCGATGTGCCGGCCCGTTTTTTCCGCGTCGATTTGCCGGGGATTACGCACTTCGTCCACTTCGTGCCTGATTTAGAAGGCATTGATAAAGAGAAATACTGGCATATCCTGGCTGATTACGTCGATGGCGAGGATTTCCCGGCTTACGGCCTGATTCTCTGCGATACGAAGGAACAGACCATGATTCCCGCTGTCTACGTCCGCGATACGGACACGCTATATTGGGAAAACAGCTGCGGCAGCGGATCGGCAGCCGTCGCCGCGGCCCTGGCCTGCACGACCCATAAGAACGTGGCCTGCTACATGAAGCAGCCCGGCGGTACCCTGGCCATTGCCGCCAAAGTCGGCGAACAAGGGGAACTGCAGCAGATCTTCATCGGCGGTCCCGTCAAATTGAGCCAAGTCCGAAAGGCAACTATATGATGAACGATAACGGGATTCCCACAACGGGCCGCCTTAACAGGACGGCCCCTACAGTGCGACATCTATGATGTCGCTGCGGCCTGCGGCTTGCGAACTGCGGCCTGCGGCCTGCCCGGGACGGGCGCCCCTCTACACCCGCGGTCCAGCCTGGATGATTTCTTCGGGCATGTCGGGGTACTTGGTCTTGAAGTTTTCGTAGAACATGGCGGCGACTTTCTTGGCCATGATGTCGTAGGACTTCTTGTTGTCCCACGTCGCCCGCGGGTTGAGTATCTGGTTGGGCACGCCTGGGCAGACCTGGGGGATGTCGACGTTGAAGCGCATGTCGTGACGGTAGGGGACGTTGTCGAGTTGGCCGTTCAAGGCGGCGGTGATCATGGCCCGTGTGTATTTCAGGTCCATGCGGCTGCCGATGCCGTAGGGGCTGCCGGTCCAGCCCGTATTGACCAGGTAGACCTTGGTGTTGTACTTTTCGATGCGTTCGCCGAGCATGCCGGCGTAAATATCCGGCGCCAAGGGCATAAAGGGTTCGCCGAAGAGGGTCGAGAAGGTCGGAATCGGTTCGGTAATGCCCTGTTCCGTGCCGGCGACTTTCGACGTGAATCCCGTGACGAAGTGGTACATCGCCGCTTCTTTACTGAGCCGCGAAATGGGCGGCAAGACGCCGAAGCTGTCGGCCGTGAGGAAGATGATGACCGTCGGGATGCCGCCTTTGCCGGGCTGGGCCGCATTGGGGATGTAGTCGATAGGGTAGCCGGCCCGCGTATTTTCGGTTATCTTGCTGTCGAAGTAGTTGGGATGGCGCGTGTCTTCGTCGAGGACGACGTTTTCCACGAGCGTGCCGGCCTTGATGGCATTGTAGATATACGGTTCCTTTTCGGGATTGAGGTTGATGCATTTGGCGTAACAGCCGCCTTCAAAATTGAAGATGCCCCGCGGCGACAGCCGTGTTCGTCGGCGCCGGCAAAGCCGTCGAAGAGGTAAATGGGCCGGTTCTGGAAGTAGGCCAGGATTTTGCTCTTGAGGGCGTTGAATTTTTCTTTGGAAATGGGCCGGTTGATGTTGTTCCAGGCGATGTAGTCGTGGATGGACGGCGTATCGACGATGAACTTGTCATCCGGTGCCCGGCCGGTATATTTGCCGGTCCGCACGACCAGGGCCCCAGTGTCGCTGAGGACGCCTTCGCCATTTAACAGGGCCTGTTCCGTCAGCCAGGCCGGCGACATATTGCGGTATACTACTTTGGGATTCATGAGTCCTATGCGTTCTAAACCATATGTCTGTTGCATATCTATCACTCCTTTGAGATTTGTGGCTCGTAGGGGCCGCCCGCTGGGCGGCCCGTTTGTGGAAACCCCATAATCTGGCACCGCAGACTGCGAAATAACCTCTCAGTCAGCTGTGCTGACAGCTCTCCTAGCAGGAGAGCCGGGCCGCCTTGGCAGGACAGCCTCTGCGGTCTGCGAACACCTATCTCTTTTAATCATACTAACGTACTAAATATAGTATAATACAATCTGGTACACTATTTCAAATTGCATACTGGATGCACGATAAAGGTCAAATTCTTAAAAAATACTTGACTATTTGACTTTTTGCTGTATGATATTGGTGTAAGGGTACCTGAAGGTATCCGCCACTACGGCAGAATCGTACAAAGGAGTGTTTGAATATGGCAAAAGAAACCCATGAATTTCAAGCTGAAACGAAACAATTACTGGACTTGATGGTCCATTCTATTTATACGAACCACGAAATCTTCCTTCGCGAACTGATTTCCAATGCATCCGATGCCATCGACAAGCTGCATTACCAGTCCCTGACCAATGGCGATCTCCTCGAAGGCGATACGGCCTTTGAAATCCATTTGACACCTGATGCCGATGCCCACACGTTGACGATCTCCGATAACGGCCTGGGCATGAATAAACAGGATTTGATGGAAAACCTCGGTACTATCGCCCAGTCCGGCACCAAGGCATTCCTGGAAAAATTGAAAGAATCCCAGGATGCCGACAGCACGGATAAGGATCTCATCGGTCAGTTCGGTGTCGGTTTCTATTCGGCCTTCATGGTCGCCGATAAAGTCACGGTCGTCACCCGCAAGGCCGGCGAAGAACAGGCTTATAAATGGGAATCCACTGGCGACGGTGAATACAGCCTGGAAGAATGTCAGAAACCGAAACACGGCACGACGATCATCCTCAGCCTGGGCAAGGACTTCTACGGCGACGACAGTGAAGAAAACTATACCGACAAGATGACCCTCCAGAGCCTGGTCAAGAAGTATTCCGACTATATCCGCTACCCGATCACCATGGACTTCACGACCAAGGAAAAACCGAAAGACGCCGACGGCAAGGTCATCGAAGACGCACCGGAAGAAGAACATACGGAAACGCGGACGCTGAACTCCATGCAGCCTTTGTGGACGCGCAATAAATCAGACATCAAACCGGAAGAATATAAGGAATTCTTCCAGCATCAGTTCTACGAATGGGAAGAACCGATGGAAATCTTCCACAACCGCGTCGAAGGGGCCGTCGATTACACGGCACTGCTCTTCATCCCTGGCAAGGCTCCGTTCAACCTCTACTATGCCGACTACGAACCGGGCATCCAGCTCTATTCGCGCCACGTCTTCATCATGGATAAATGCAAGGACCTCCTGCCGGATTACCTGCGCTTCGTCAAAGGCCTCGTCGATTCGCCGGACCTGTCGTTGAACATTTCCCGTGAACTGTTGCAGAAGAGCCGCGAATTGAGCCTCATCGGCCGTAACCTGGAAAAGACCATCCTCAAGACGTTGAAACGCAACCTGGAAAAGGACCGTGAAAAATACGAAAAATTCTGGGCTGAATACGGCAAATCCCTGAAAATCGGCGTTTACAGCGGTATGATGACCGGTGAAAACAACGTCGAAAAATTGAAGGACCTGCTGCTCTTCATGTCATCGAAAGATGGCAAACTGTGCACCATCAAAGAATACGTCGACCGCATGAAAGACGGCCAGCAGAAGATCTACTACGCAACGGGCAAGGATAAAGAAGCCATCGAAGGCCTGCCGCAGATGGAAATGCTCCGCGACCGCGGCATCGAAGTCCTCTACATGACCGACCCGGTCGATGAATTCGCCGTCGAAGCCATCGGCGAATACGAAGGCCACCGCTTCCACTCCATCAGCCGCGGCGACCTGGACCTGGAAGACGACGCCTTCAAGGAAGAAAAGAAGAAGAACGAAGAACTGGCCAAGGATAATGAAGGCCTCTTGAAGGACATGAAAGAATTCCTGGGCGATAAAGTCGCCGATGTCCGCTTGTCCAACCGCTTGAAGAGCGGTGCCGTCTGCCTCGTCGCCGACGCTGCCGGCCCGTCGCTGGCCATGGAACAGGCCTTTGCCGCTGCCAACAACCCCATGCTCAAGGCCCGCCGCATCCTGGAAATCAACCCGCAGCATGAACTGTTCAGCAAACTGACGGCCGTCCACGACCAGGGCAAAGACAGCCAATCCTTCAAGGACTACTGCAATCTGCTCTACGATCAGGCTCTGCTCCTGGAAGGCATCATGCCCGACGACCCCGTCGCCTTTGCCAATAAAGTAGCCAGCCTGATGGCAAAATAAAATTCCATACAGAAAAGCCCCTCCCGGTGTGTGACCGGAAGGGACGTTCCTCCAGCAAAAGGTCCTGTCGTTAGACGACAGGACCTTTTACCGTAGGGGCCGTCCCAAGCCTTTCCAGCCCGTCAGGTGCCAACCAACGGGAGGCGCAGGACGGTTGCTGGAACGGACAGCTGTGGCTGGGCGGCCCGCTTGTGGGAATTCCGAAAGATAGTGCCGCAGTTCGTAGGCGGCAGATCATCGATTAACCTCTCAGTCAGCTGCGCTGACAGCTCTCCTAGCAGGAGAGCCGGACCGCCGTAGGGGCCGCGAGCCACGAGCCACAAACTGCTAACCGCTAACCCCTAACCCCTAGTGGAATATGTTGATGAACACGGTGATGATCGATGCGTTGACTGGGTCGATGATGAGCGAGCCGATGAGGGGGATGACGAAGAAGGCCGTCGGTGCCGGGCCGAAGAGTTCGGTCATGGCTGTCATGTTGGCGATGGCGTTCGGCGTAGCGCCGAGGCCGAAGCCGCAGACGCCGCTGGTCATGACGGCTGCTTCGTAGTCCTTGCCCATGGCGCGGAAGACGATGAAGTAAGCGAAGATGGCCATGAACAGGGCCTGGCTGAGGAGCATGACGACCAGGGGGATGGCCAGGTCGGCGAGCTGCCAGAGCTTGAGGCTCATGAGGACGCAGGTCAAAAAGACGGTCAGGCTCAGGTTGCCCAGGACTTCGCTTTCGCGCTGATAGATTTTATAGGCGTGCGTGAAGTCGGCGATGTTGCGGATGATGGCGGCGACGATCATGGAGCCGATATAGCCCGGGAAGACCAGGCCGATGCTGCTGAAGAAGCCGCTGACCAGAGTGCCCAGGCCCATGGCCAGGAAGAGGTGGGCCATGGCGTTCATGAAACGGTAGTTGTCGATGGTCTGGCCGATTTTATTTTCAATCTTAATGGCGTTTTCGGCGCGTTCTTTATTGCCGGCGACGGCTTTGAGCGTCGAAACGGTGCCGGCATTGAAGGACGGGTCGAAGCGTTCCGATTCGGCCGAGCTGACGAGGTGGAATTTGTGGACCAGTTCTTCGCCAATCGGGCCGCCGATGACGCCGCCGGCGACGAGGCCGAACGTAGCTGCTGCGACGGCAATGGTCACGCCGCCGTCGAGGCCGATGCTTTCCAGGAGCGGGCCGAAAGCCGCTGCCGTACCGTGGCCGCCGACCATGGGGATGGAACCCGTTGCCAGGCCCAGGAGCGGGCTCAGGTTAAAGGCCATAGCCAGGCCGGAGCCGATGATGTTCTGGCAGATGATCAGGACCGTCGTGACAATGGCCATTTTCAGGACCATGACGCCGCCGCGCTTGATGAGGCTGATGCTGGCCGTATAGCCGACGCTGGTGAAGAAGAGCATCATGCAGATGTTCTGCATGATCGTATCCTGTTCGTATTTCCAGATGCCCTGCGTATATAAGATGCAATTGATGATAGCAAATAAGATACCGCCGACGACGGGCGCCGGGATACAGTACTTACGAAGGACGCTGATCTTGACGCGCAGGAAGACGCCAACGTAGTAGACGACGATGGCCGCAGCCAGGGTCTGATAAATATTAAGATTTAAAGACACACGGAAAACCTCCTTATAATTTTAAAAATACAATACATATCATAACAGATTTTAGGCTGTAAAACAATTGTAAACATGAGAAAATGTTTTGATTTTTTAAGCATATATGGGATATTATTTTTTAATAGACAGAAAAAATGGTGAATGATAATAATCTTGACGGCCTTTTCGCTGGCTCTCTTTAGAAAAACAAAAGAACTGGATGTCGCTGGCCTTGAGGTCCAGCTTCAGCTGTTCCTGTCCCAGGGGAGAGAGGCCGGGAGCGTCGGAACGCACTTTGGTGACCACCGGGAGCTGGCCCTTGGCCCCTTTCAGGAAAGCTGCACCGCGGCTGTTGAGGGCCAGGAGGCGGGCATATTGCGGACCTGCCTCATAGGAGCAGTCCATGAGGTCCCGCGAGGGCTGCAAGAGCGTATAGGCGCCCATGCGGCAGAGGCGGCTGTAGGCATAGCGCCGCGTCTTGATGCTCCTGAGGGCCTGGTCGTAACTGCCGCTTTCCATGAAAGCGCGGTGCCAGCGGTTTTCCAATCCTTCCGTAAAGGCCGGCAGACTGCGCAGCTGGTCCGGTGTCAGCAGGCGGTTATGGCTGGCGACGAAATCGCCGTAGCGGCCGTAATCAGTGAAGGCGCCCTGGGCCAGCTGGTCTTCGGCACCTGCCAGGCTGGCCGCTGTGAGATAAGGCCGACAGGCGGCGGCTGTCCCGCTGCAGCGCATGGCCTGGCGCAGGGCCGAGGCGCTGGCAAAGGCGGCACCGAGGCCGGTATCGCCGTGTCGGCCCTGGCGGGGCAGGGGAAGAAAGGTCAAGGGCTGTTCCTGTTTCAACATGGCCCGGGCATATTCAAAGGCCAGCAGGGCATTGGGCTGCTGCAGCAGCCGGGCTTCGTCAGGGGCCGCGGCCATGAGTGCGTCAGTCAGCTGCTGTCCGGCTGAGGATTTTTTTGCTGCCTTCAGGCAGGCTGTCAGTCCCTCGGAGCGGCGGGCCAGGGAGAGAAAGTCAGCCGCCGTTCCGCCTTCGACGCCGCAGGCCAGGGCCTGGCAGCCCAGGCGGGCGGCTAAGGTGACGCCGCCTTGAGCGAAACCGGCCGCGCTGGACAGGGCATAGACGGCAGGGAGTTCGATGACCACATCGGCACCGCCGTCGATGGCCCAGGCCGCGCGGTGCCATTTATCGAAAAAAGCCGGTTCGCCGCGCTGGACGAAGGCGCCGCTCATGATGATGACGATGGCCGCCTCCGGGCCGGCTGCCTGGCGGACTTGGCGGATTAAACGGGCGTGACCCGTGTGGAACGGGTTGAATTCGGCGATGATGGCAAGGGATTCCATAGAGCCTCCTATATGTTCAGAATTTCACAAAATCTCGAAAAAGTATAGCCTGATGAGAATTATATTATATGTTTTAAATAAAATCGTGCTAATGGTTATAAGTATACGGGGCAGGCCGGGAAACGTCAATGGTGTATACTCATTCCTGCCAAGGGAGAGGCGAAAGTATTTGCAATTCGTCGCTTTTTTTTAGGTGACGCTATAAATCTTTTATGCTATAATGAACCTAGTCTGTAGAAAGCATAAATAGGTGATTGCATGAAAGGATTGAAATTATTAGCAGTTGCGGCCATGACCGCAGCTGTCGTATTGTTGTCCGGATGCGGCAACATGACGATGCTCGAAGAATACAGCTTCGGGTATGTCCAGCTCAAAGCCGGGAATTCGGAAGTCTATGTCATGACACCGTTCGACCTGGCCCATGTAAGCCGCCAGAATGGGGAAGGCATGATGTACATCAACAACGATAAGCACATCAATGTCGTCGCTGTTTCCGAAACGGCTGGCGAAACGACGCCTGTAGCCATGGCAGAAGAATATGTTGCCATGCTGAAACAGACACCGGATGTTTCTGATCTGCAAACGAAGGTCACCGACGCGGAAGAAAGCGGCCGCAAGACCACCGTTGTCGACGCTTCCTATACGGAACCGCTCAACGGCCAGCCGGCCAAACTCATCGTGCGGAGTCTCTTCTTTGAAGATAATGGCCAGATATGGCACGTCATGTACATGTACAAAGACGGCGATGCCCTGGCTAAAGAAGTAGTTGACCACGTATTTGGCCAGCTCAAATAATTCTAAGACAAATGAAAGAGGGTAAATTTTCATGATCGTATTGGTTGTAAACTGCGGCAGCTCGTCCTTGAAGTACCAGCTCATCAACATGGACAATGAAGAAGTAATGGCAAAAGGTTTGGTCGAAAAAATCGGCCTTCCCGATTCGCAGCTGACCCACAAATGGAATGGCCAGAAGAAAGAAATCAAACAGTCCATCCCGGATCACCAAGTCGCTGTCAAACTCGTCCTCGACATCCTCACCGACGCTGAATGCGGCGTCATCAAATCCATGGATGCCATCGACGCTGTCGGCCACCGCGTCGTCCATGGCGGCGAAGAATTCGCTGCTTCCACGCTCATTACGGATGAAGTCATGAAAGCCTTGGAAAAATGCTCGGCTATGGCTCCGCTCCACAATCCGCCTAACATCATCGGCATCAACGCCTGCAAAGCCATCATGCCCGGCGTTCCTCAGGTCGGCGTCTTCGATACGGCTTTCCATCAGACCATGCCGGCGAAAGCCTTCATGTATGGCCTCCCGTATGAACTCTACAAAGAAGACCACATCCGCCGTTATGGCTTCCACGGCACGAGCCATCGCTATGTAGCTGGCGAAGTCGCTAAAGTCATGGGCGTACCCGTTGAAAAACTGCGCATCATCAACTGCCACCTCGGCAACGGTTCTTCCCTGGCTGCCATCAAATATGGCAAATGCGTCGACACGACCATGGGCTTCACACCGCTCGCCGGCGTCCTCATGGGCACCCGCTGCGGCGATATCGACCCGGCTATCGTCCTCAACGTCATGGACAACCACAACCTTTCGACGAAAGAAATGGATACGCTCATGAATAAGAAATCCGGCGTCCTCGGCATTTCCGGCGTTTCCAGCGACTTCCGCGACCTCGGCCAGGCTGCTGCTGAAGGCAACGAACGCGCTCGGCTCGCCCTCGACATGTTCCACTATCAGGTCCGCAAGGAAATCGGCGCTTTCGCAGCTGCCATGGGCGGCGTAGACGTCATCACCTTTACGGCTGGCGTCGGCGAAAACGGCATCGAAGACCGTGCAGCCATCGCTGAAGGCCTGGAATACCTCGGTGCGAAACTCGACCCGCAGCGCAACAACGTCCGCGGCAAAGATGCCCTCATCAGCACGGATGATTCGACGGTCAAGATGTACGTCATCCCGACGAACGAAGAAATCATGATCGCCCGCGATACGAAGGACATCGTATCCAAACAGTAATGACCAAAGTGCGTGCCCGAAGATGGAGTGAATACTGTGAAATTACTATACTGGGACATTGACGGAACCTTATTGAATACGGGCCGGGCCGGTCTGTACGCCATTGAAGAAGTCTTCCACGACCTCAAGGGCGCCGACGTGCCCGTGCCGAAGATCGCCGCCGGCGGCCGGACGGATAATTTCATCTGCCAGCAGCTCTTGTATAAAGCCACAGGCATCATGCCGACAGACGATGAAGTCCATGCCTTTTGCCGGGGCTATGAAAAGAAGCTCCTGAAATGGCTGAAGCGCAAGGCCGAAGAAGGCGTCGTCCTGCCCCACGTAGAAGAGAACCTGGCTTTCTTCCAACAGCGAAAGGATTACAGGCAGCTCCTCCTGACCGGCAACAGCGCCATCGGCGCCCGCATGAAGATGGACGTCTTCGGCCTGTCCCAGTACTTCGATTTCTCTCATTCTGGGTTCGCCTTCAATTATTACTATCGCGATGATCTGGCCCGCAATGCCCTGGCCATCGCCAAGGAAGCCTGGGGCGATGCCATCGAGATGGCTTATGTCATCGGCGACACGCCTTACGACATTCAGTGCGGCAAAGCCATCGGCGCCCGCACGATCAGCGTGGCTACAGGCCGCTATTCCTATGAGGAACTGGCCCAGTGCGCGCCCTGGAAGATACTGCGGTCCCTGCCGGAACCGGAAGCCTTCCTGAAAATCATCGAAAATTAAAGAAAAGTGTAAAAAATAGGCTGTCACATTAAGCAAAACATGCATTAATGTGACAGCCTATTTTTTGAGTTTTAAGTTTTTAGTTTGCAGTGAATGGCTGAAAAAATTAAAACCACCGGCTACAAACTGCAAACTCCAAACTATAAAGCGTCCGGGTCTTTTTCCGGTTCTTCGATGCGCCAGGTGTTTTCGAGGACGCGGAAATTGAGGCGGTGCCATTTCTTTTCGATATCGTCCAGTGTCTGCGAGGCGGAATATAACATATTATTTTGTTTCTTGGCCTGCTTTTCCAGCTGTGCCATGCGAACGCGCTGGGTGGATACGGTGTCCGCCAGTTCATAGACCTGGAACTGCAAGGCGGCGATCCAGAAGAATTCCAGCAGGGCGACGATGACGACGCATTTCTGGGCCTTTGGCAGACCGTGCCAGGCCTGGCAGAAGCGGCGGCGCAGGCGGGAGAGGGCCGCCCGGCCGTGCTGCTCCTTTTGGCGGATCCCCGTCAGGTCAGGAGGGAACTTGTGTCTGTCCATAAGCCTTATAAGTTGGAAATGACGCGGGCCTTATTGCGGACGAAGTCGAGCCACAACTGGGCGGCATGGGAGAGGTAGTGGCCCCGTTTCCAGATGACGTAGAGGACGTGCATGATTTCCGGTTCTACCAGGGGACGGACGACGACCGATTCCGATACGCGGGGGTTCGTTTCCTTCGTCGGGCACAGGCGGCTCGGCAGGAGGGCGACGCCCAGGTTGGCGACGACGGTCTGGATCATGAGGTCCCGCTGGCTCGTTTCGAAGACGATCTTCGGCTGGAAACCGATTTTCTTACAGTGCTGGATGATTTCGTCGTGCAGGTTGAAGTCGTCGCGGTAGAGGACCAGCGATTCATTGGCCAGCTTCTTGAGGGGAATCGTCTTTTCCTTGGACAGGATGTTGTCCCGGTGGATGATGACGTTCATCGGGTCCTGGGTCAGGAAGAACGATTCAAAGTCCTTTTCCTTCGGCTGCGTGCAGACGATGCCCAGGTCGATGAGGCCTTCCTGGACGCTGATTTCGACTTTCTTCGAGCCGTGTTCGTAGAGGTCCAGTTCGATCTGCGGGTATTCCTGCTTGAACGCCCCCAGGAGGTTGGCGAAGATCGGTGCGCCCGTGATTGGCGGCAGGCCGATGAGGACCGTCCCTTGTTCCAGCTTGAATTCGTTTTCAAAGTCCGTCTTCAAGTGTTCGAACATGAAGACGACGCGCTTGGCGTGGGAGAGGAAAATCGTGCCGGCATCGGTGAGTTCGACGGCCTTGGCGTTGCGCATGAAGAGGACGACGCCCAGTTCTTCTTCCAGGGCCTTGATGGTGCGGCTGATGGCGGACTGGGAAATGTGCAGCGTCCGCGCGGCTTTGCTGAATGATTTCTTGTCGGCTACTTCGACAAAGTATTTAAGATGATGAAAATCCATACTAACACCTCCACTAATGGTGTACACCGAATCGGCACTTTAATATACACTCGATTGGTATACGTTTACAAAATAGCACTGAACGATGCATAAACTAGCATCACATTCCTATTGAATTTAGCATTACTTAGGCATATAATTAACTTGTAAGAAAAAGTTACAAAGTCGTTCGGTTTGTGATGGTCAGCAAGCTTCAAAAGGCATGTTGGTGTGCAAATCTGTAATATCACTATAATAGTATTACAGATTAAGAATATTAGCAACACCTTTTTTGAATATTATTGAACCTTCCCGCTTTTCATTGCATTTTTTTCAAGATAGGGACGTGTATGGACGATACGTGAACAGAAGTCATCCATGGAACCTGGGTGAGGGTCCGCGCCGTCCGTATGCCGTCCGTATGAGGATGCAACAGGACGTCTTTATAGCTTTCTTAAGCCTATCAGTATGGTTTTTCCATATTGAAAGTATACTTTTATCTAAGGAGCGTGTTTTATCTATGAGCAAATTTAAAACCATGGATGGTAACGAAGCAGCTGGATGGGTGTCCTATGCATTTACTGAAGTTGCCGCAATTTATCCGATCACGCCGTCTTCTCCTATGGCAGAACATGTCGATGATTGGGCAGCCGCTGGCATGAAAAACATCTTCGGCCACAAAGTCAACGTTGTTGAAATGCAGTCCGAAGCTGGCGCAGCTGGCGCATTCCACGGTTCTTTACAGGCTGGTGCTTTGACAACTACGTACACGGCATCTCAGGGCTTCCTCCTCATGATCCCGAACATGTACAAAGTTGCCGGTGAACTTCTCCCGGGCGTATTCCACGTAGCTGCTCGTGCTTTGGCTAACCATGCACTGAACATCTTCGGTGACCATCAGGACGTTATGTCTGCTCGTGCAACAGGCTGCTGTCTCTTGGCTGAATCCAATGTTCAGGAAGTCATGGATCTCGGTGGTGTCGCTCATTTGGCAGCAATTAAAGGTTCCCTGCCGTTCATCAACTTCTTCGATGGTTTCCGTACTTCTCACGAAATCCAGAAAGTTGAAGTCATGGACTTCGAAAACTTCAAGAAACTCGTTGACTGGGACGCTATCGAAGCATTCCGCAAACGTGCCCTCAACCCGGATCATCCGGAAATCCGCGGCACTGCAGAAAACCCGGACGTATACTTCCAGCACACAGAAGCTTCCAACAAATTCTATGATGCTATGCCGGATATCGTAGCTGGCTACATGGACAAGATTTCTGAAATCACTGGCCGTACGTACAAACCGTTCAACTACTACGGTGCTCCTGATGCTGAATACGTTGTCGTATCCATGGGTTCTCTCTCCGACGTCGCTAAACAGACTGTCGAATACTTGCAGAGCCAGGGCGAAAAAGTCGGTGCCATCAACGTTCACCTCTATCGTCCGTTCTCCAACAAATACCTCCTCAACGTTCTTCCGAAAACTGTTAAGAAGATCGCTGTCATCGACCGTACGAAAGAACCGGGCTCCCTCGGCGAACCTCTCTACCTCGATATCGTTGGCTTCGTAACTGAAGAAAACCTCAACATCGACGTTATCGGCGGCCGTACAGGTATGGGCTCCAAAGACGTTCTTCCGGAAGACTTCCTCGCTGTCTTCAAAGAACTCAAGAAAGAACATCCGCTCAACGGCTTCACGCTGGCTATCAACGACGACGTTACCAACCTCAGCCTTCCGCGCGAACCGAAAATGCCGGTTGACACGACTGGCCTTACGTCCTGCAAATTCTGGGGCTTCGGTTCTGATGGTACTGTCGGCGCTAACAAATCCGCTATCAAGATCATCGGTGACCACACCGACATGTATGCTCAGGCATACTTCGCTTATGACTCCAAGAAATCCGGCGGCGTAACTATTTCTCACCTGCGTTTCGGTACTCGCCCGATCGATATGCCGTACCTCATCGACGCAGCTGACTACATCGCTTGCCATCGTCAGTCCTATGTAAAACGCTTTGACATCCTCCGCGGTATCAAAGAAGGCGGCACATTCATGCTGAACTGCACCTGGACCGACGAAGAACTGGAAAAAGAACTTCCGGCTCGCATCAAACGCGCTATCGCTAAGAACCATGTTAAATTCTACACCTTGAACGGTGACGCTATCGGCCGGAGACTCGGCCTCGGCACTCGTATCAACATGGTCATGCAGGCTGCATTCTTCGCACTCGCTAAGATCATTCCTATCGATGACGCTGTTAAATACTTGAAAGACTCCATCGTCAAGAGCTATGGCAAGAAAGGCCAGAAAGTCGTTGACATGAACAACGGCGCTGTTGATGCTGGTATCAAAGAATTCCATGAAGTTAACTATCCGGCTTCCTGGGCTGACGCTAAAGACGAAGTCGTCGAAGGCCGTCCGGCTCCGAAGTACTTCACGGAAGTTGCAAAACCGATGCTCGAACAGGTTGGCGACGATCTCTCGGTTTCCGCATTTGCTGGCCGCGAAGATGGCACCATGCCTTCCGGTACTGCTAAATTCGAAAAAGCAGGCCCGGCTCTCCACGTTCCTTCCTGGGATGCTGAAAAATGTATCGGCTGCTTGCAGTGCTCCTTCGTCTGCCCGCACGCTACTATCCGTCCGGTCTTGACGACGAAAGAAGAAACGGCTGCTGCTCCGGCAGGCTACAAAGTAGCTCCGAAAGCTAAATCCGGCAAAGAATATGATCTCGCCATCATCGTTGACCAGCTCGACTGCCTCGAATGCGGTTCCTGCGTAAACGTTTGCCCGGTTCAGGCTCTCACCATGGTTCCGAACACCGACGAAGAACGTCAGAAGATGGATCTCTGGTACTATGGTACGGAAACGGTTGCTCCGAAAGCTAACCCGCAGAACAAGAAGACCGTCATCGGTTCTCAGTTCGAAACTCCGCTCCTCGAATTCTCCGGCGCATGCGCAGGCTGCGGTGAAACACCGTATGTCAAACTCATCACGCAGCTCTTCGGCGATCGCATGATGATTGCTAACGCTACTGGCTGCTCCTCCATTTGGGGTGCATCCGCTCCGGTTTCCCCGTACACCATGAACGCTGCTGGCCATGGCCCGGCTTGGGCAAACAGCCTCTTCGAAGATGCTGCTGAATTTGGTCTCGGCATGTTCCTCGGCGTAGACAAAGTCCGCAAAGACTTGGCTGAAAACCTCGACGCTGCTAAAGCCGTTGCTTCTCCGGAACTCCAGGCTGCACTCAGCGACTGGGCTGCTAACCTGAACGAAGGCGAAGGCTCTCGTGAACGCGCTGACAAACTGACAGCTCTCCTCGAAAAAGAAGCTGCTGGCAAACCGGTTCTCGAAGACTTCCTCGCTAAGAAACAGTTCTTCGTTAAACGTAGCCAGTGGATCATCGGTGGTGACGGCTGGTCCTACGATATCGGTTACGGCGGTGTTGACCACGTCCTCGCTTCCGACCACGACGTCAACGTCCTCGTCCTCGATACCGAAGTTTACTCCAACACTGGCGGTCAGTCCTCTAAAGCTACCCCGACTGCAGCTATCGCTCAGTTCGCTGCTGCCGGCAAACGCACGAAGAAGAAGGACCTCGGCATGATGGCTATCTCCTATGGCTATGTCTATGTAGCTCAGGTAGCTATGGGTGCTGATAAGAACCAGCTCATGAAAGCCATGACTGAAGCTGAAGCTTACCATGGCCCGTCCCTGGTTATCTGCTACGCTCCTTGCATTAACCACGGCATCCGTAAAGGCATGGGCAAGAGCCAGCTCGAAGAAAAACTCGCTGTCGAATGCGGTTACTGGGATCTCTTCCGCTACAACCCGGATCTCAAAGCTCAGGGCAAGAATCCGTTCAGCCTCGACTCCAAAGAACCGGATTACAGCAAATTCCAGGAATTCTTACAGGGTGAAGTTCGTTATGCTTCCCTTAAGAAAGGCTTCCCGGAAGAAGCAGACGCTCTCTATGCTAAGACAGAAGCAGACGCAAAAGCTCGTCGCGAATCCTATGTACGTTTACAGAAGGGTTTTGAAGACTAATTTGATTGCACTCGCTGCATGAGAATAGAAGAAAGGCCCCGCATGAAGGTTTCGACCCTCATGCGGGGTCTTTTCTTTTTGTAGTTTGTAGAAGAGGGCTTTAAATTAAAAAGCCTTCACTAAAAACTAAAAACTGCAAACTTCATACTCAAAAAGGAACTGTTGCACTGCGACAGCTCCTTTTTTATTGCTATCCTTTCTCAATAGGTATATAATAAAGCGTGTTTTTATAACCATTTTGAAAGGGGTCTTTCTGTATGTCATCTAAAATGGGTACATTATGTATTGTTTTGACAGCCATAGCCTTTGGTACGATGGAAATTTCCTTGAAGATTGCCGGAACGGCGTTCACGCCTTTCCAGCTGACTTTCCTTCGGTTCCTCGTCGGCGGGCTGCTGCTCATGCCGCTGGCTGTCCGCGATTTGAAGAAGCGCAGCATCCACCTCGATCGTTCTGATTGGGGCTATTTGGCTGTCCTCGGGCTGATTAACATCTGCTTCAGCATGATCCTCTTCCAGATCGGGGTCAACATGGCCAATGCCGGCCTGGCAGCTATCGTTTTCTCCAGTACCCCGATTTTTGTCATGATTTTTTCGTATTTCATCATTCACGAAGCCTTTACCCGCAAGAAGGCCATTACCTTGGTCTTGAGTATCATCGGCCTGGTCATTGTCGCCAATCCCATGGCCATTATCCGCAGCGGCAATATCGGCCTGCTCGTATCGCTGGCAGCTGCCGTTTCCTTTGCCCTTTATACGGCGCTGGGTAAACTCCGTATTGAAAAACTGGGCGGCAACGTAGAAAACGCCTTCAGCTTCCTCATCGGCTGCGTCTTCCTGTTTTTCATCCTCTTGTTCCACGGCGACCCCATCGTGGCCGGTATTGATTCCCAGACCGTATGGCCCCTTATTTACTGTTCCTTAGTCGTCACGGGCTTCGGCTATCTGTGCTTCATGAAGGCCATCGAACTGACAGGTCCGTCCAATGCATCCTTTGCCTTCTTCATCAAGCCGATCATCGCCTTGATCTTGTCGGCCATCATCTTGTCGGAACCGATTACGGTCAATGCCGTCGTCGGCCTGGCCCTGATCCTCCTGGGCTGCACGATGGCAGGGCCGATTGAACACCTGCTCTTCCGTCACCATGCTATCGGTGAAATCGAAGGCCGCGAAAATCATCCGGCCTGGATCAAGGAAGATACAGAAAGTCCCTTGGTCATTACCATTTCCCGTGAATACGGCAGCGGCGGCCGCAACATCGGCAAGCTCGTCGCCCGTAAGCTCGGCATCCCTTATTACGATACGGAAATCCTCAACCTGACCCGTAAAGAACATCCGCAGACCTTCGCCGCCTGGTGTAAAGACCGCAAGCGCATGCTCGGCCCCTTGCTGACCAAGGTCTATGACGATTATATCCACTACGCGTCGGGCTATGAATCGAAGCAGCAGGAAATGTTCCGCGATGAATCCGAAGTCATCCAGGCTCTGACAGAAGGGAAGTCGTGCGTCATCGTCGGCCGCCTGGCCAACTACATCCTGCGCAAACGGCCGAATACCTTCAATGTCTTCGTTTCGTCCGACCCGGATTGGGCCATCCAGCGCATCATGCTCCGCGAACACGTCGATGCCGACAAGGCGCGGAAGATCCGCAACCACGTCAATCACGAACGGCGCGACCACTGCATGTACTGCACCGATTCCTATTGGGGCTACGGCGCCAACTACGACTTGAGCCTCAAATCCAGTGACTACGGCATCGTCAAGACAGCCGACCTCATCCTGCAGGCTGCCCAGCACCGCCTGACTATCTCCAAAGAAGATATCAACCCTGCTGCCGACCACAACGCCGTCTCCGCGCCGGCTGTAGCCGAATCGTGATTTTGTAGTTTGCAGTAGGGGCTTGCACGTGGCAAGCCCGCAACTGGATATGTATGGATTTTCCCGTCCGGCTCCGTAGAGAATTCACCCAGATACCGAAACGGGTCGCCCACGTGGCGACCCCTACAGAAAAAGCGCTGTCTTCATATGACAGCGCTTTTTTTACGCCTGCCATATTTAAACAAACTTTAAACTTTCTCAAAATTAACAAATAATGGCAAATAGCTATAGATTTAGCCTTTATTTTGAGAATAGAAAGTGATAAAATAATAGTTGATTTATTGATAGTGATTATTCTTGAGAATGTGTCGTGATAGCTATGGAGAAACGATGGCAGTTCGGCAGTCCCGACGAGGGGCTCATGGAGGCCTTGTCCGCACAATTACATATATCCCCGGTCTTGGCACAGGTACTGGCCAATCGCGGCATCGCCGATGTCCGGGCAGGGGACCATTTTCTTCACAATACTTTGGCCGATATGGCCGATCCTTTCCTGATGAAAGGCATGGAGAATGCCGTCATCAGGCTGGAGCAGGCGATAACTGAAAAGCAGCGCATCGTCATCTACGGTGACTATGACGTCGACGGCATTACGTCGACGTCTCTTGTTTATTCCGTCCTTCGCGACCTCGGCGCATCGCCGCAGTTCTACATTCCCGAACGGGAGAGCGAAGGCTATGGCCTCAACGAAGGGGCCCTGGAGCAGCTGAGCCGGCAGGCCGACCTGCTCATCACCGTCGACTGCGGCATTTCGTCACACGACCTGGTCCAGCAGTTCTCGCCGGTCCTGGATATGATCATTACGGATCATCACGAACCGCCGGAACAGATCCCGCCAGCCCTGGCCGTCCTCAATCCCAAGCAGGCCGGCTGCCCCTATCCCTTTAAGGAGCTGGCCGGCGCCGGCGTGGCCTACGTCCTCTGCCGGGCCCTGTGGCAGCATCACTGCCATGAAGACCTGCCGGGCTATACGGACCTGGCGGCCTTGGGGACCATTGCCGACCTGGTCCCCCTGACTGGCGAGAACCGTATCCTCGTCCGCCATGGCTTGGCGGCCATGAAAGAAGGGAAGCGGACGGGCATCAAGGCCCTCCTCGATGCGTCCAATCTCAGCGGGAAGGATATCACGGCCGGCCGTATCGCCTTTACGGCGGCGCCGCGCCTCAATGCGGCCGGGCGCATCAGCCATGCGACGAAGGGTGTCGAACTGCTCCTGGAAACCGATGCGGCCAAGGCGGCGGCCGATGCAGCCGAACTGAGCCGCCTCAACACGGAGCGCCAGGACATTGAGCACACCATTGCCCAGGAAGCCATCACCCAGATCGAAGGGCAGGCGAGGGGCCGCGACGGCGTCCTCATCGCCTATCATGAGGGCTGGCACGTCGGCGTCATCGGCATCGCCGCATCGCGCCTGGTAGAGACGTATTACCGGCCGTCCCTGGTCATCACCGTCCGCGACGGCATCGGCAAGGGATCGTGCCGCAGTATCAGCGGTTTCAACATGTACGAAGCCCTGCAATACGCCCAGGATTTGCTCATCCAGTTCGGCGGCCACACCATGGCGGCGGGCTTTTCCGTCAGGGCCGAGAACATCGAAGCCCTGCGCCGGCGCCTGCTGGACTATGCGGCAGCGCATATGACGGCCGCCGACTACGTCCCCTTGGTCCACATCGACAAGCAATTGGAACCGGCCGATGTGACCTTGGACCTCATTGTTGAGCTGTCCCGCCTGGAGCCCTATGGCATGGGCAACAGCCGGCCCGTCTTTTCCCTGAGCGGGGCTACGGTAGAGGAAATCCGTCCCATCGGCCGGGAAAAGCAGCACGTCCGCCTCGTCGCCCGCGGCGCCGATAGGACACGCCTTTCCGGTGTCGCCTGGTCCCAGGCGGGCCTGTGCGACGCCATCGTCGAAGGCGACGTCATCGACGTGGCCTTCCAGCTCGAACGGAACGACTTCAATGGCATGTCGTCGCCGCAGCTGGTCATCCAGGACGTCCACCTGCCAGGCCGCCACATCGTCCTCAACCGGGCGGTCATGGTCGATATTTACATGGCCCTCAAGAAATGCATCCCTGACTGGGGCATGCCGGTCTGGCAGGTCCGCCGCCGTCTGGCTGCGGACCAGGGGGACTGTTATGATGTCCACACCATTTACGCTGCCATCGTCGTCCTCCGGGAAATCGGCGTCCTCAAAATACGCCATGATGACGACGGCCCAGCTTATTATTTTCCTATCCTTGCGGGGAAAATGGATCTTCATGCGTCGCCGACGTATGAATTGTACTGCAAGGAGTGAGGAGGTTTCATATTATGGAATTTAAAGATAAAGATGTCGAATTCAAACACCTCATCGACACGATACATACGTATCTGCCCCAGGCCAAATGCGATGACGTGACCAAAGCCTATAACCTGGCCGAAGAGGCCCACAAGGACCAGCGCCGCGTCAGCGGGGAACCGTATATCCTGCATCCCCTGGCCGTCGCCCAGATACTGGCAGATATGAAAATAGATACGACGACCATTACGGCGTCGCTCCTCCACGATGTCGTCGAAGATACGTCGTACACACTGGAAGATATCAAGAAGATGTTCGGCAAGGAAGTAGCCTTCCTCGTCGACGGCGTCACCAAGTTGAGCCGCCTCAATTACCGTACCAAAGAAGACCAGCAGCTCAACAGCATGCGCAAGATGTTCCTGGCCATGGCCAAGGACGTGCGCGTCGTCGTCATCAAGCTCGCCGACCGCCTGCACAACATGCGTACCCTGCGCTACATGCGCAGCGACAAGCAGAAGCGTATTGCCCAGGAAACGCTGGAAATCTTTGCCCCCCTGGCACACCGCTTAGGGATTTTCAATATCAAGTGGGAACTGGAAGATTTGTCCTTCCGCTACCTCGAACCGGACAAGTACTACGACCTCGTCGACCAGATGAAGCAGAAGCGCCACGTCCGCGAAGAAATCGTCAACGAAGCCATCGACGTCCTCAAGAAGGCCCTCGACGAAGCCCACATCCACTGCGAAATCAACGGCCGGCCCAAGCATTTTTACAGCATTTATAAAAAGATGAAGAAAGATAACCGCGACTTGAGCCAGGTCTATGACCTCTTCGCCATCCGCGTCATCGTCGACGACGTCAAGGACTGCTACGGCGTCCTGGGTATCGTCCACAGCCTGTGGAAGCCACTGCCGTACCGCTTCAAGGACTACATCGCCATGCCTAAGCCCAATAACTACCAGTCCCTGCACACGACAGTCATCGGGACGAGAGGGCAGCCTGTAGAAATCCAGATCCGCACCTGGGAAATGCACCGCATCGCCGAATACGGCGTCGCCGCCCATTGGCGTTATAAAGAAGGCAACCAGACGGCCAACAAGGACGCTTTCGATGAAAAAATGGGCTGGCTGCGCAACCTCCTGGAATGGCAGGACACGAGCAATCCGAAAGAATTCGTCAACGCCCTGAAGCTCGACGCCTTTTCCGACGAAGTCTTCGTTTTTTCGCCGCGGGGCGACGTCATCGACCTGCCCCAGGGTTCTATCCCCATCGACTTTGCCTACCGCATCCACACCGACGTCGGCCACCGTTGCGTCGGCGCCAAGATCAACGGCAAGATCGTCCCTTTGGACTATAAATTGAAGAACGGCGACATCGTCGAAATCATTACGTCCAAAGTCGGCAAGCCCAGCCTGGACTGGCTGAACATCGTCGGCAGCTCGGAAAGCCGCTCGAAGATACGCAGCTGGTTCAAGAAGGAAAACCGCGAAGAAAACATCGCCAAGGGCCTGGATGCGCTGGAACGGGAATGTAAGCGCCTGGGCCACGACTGGAAAGCCCTCAACGTCGGCGGCCGCCTGGGCCGCGTGGCCAAGCAGATGAACGCCGGCTCCGAAGACGACCTGGTCGCCGCTGTCGGCTACGGCGGCTTTGCCGTCAATACGGTCCTCATCAAGCTCCTGGAACTGCACAAGAAAGACTTGCAGAAGCAGGAAGAAAAGACCAACAGCCTGGCTGCCCTGGAAAAACTCAAGACCAAGAAACCCGTCAAGCACAACGGCACGGGCATCCTGGTCAAAGGCGAACCGGGCCTGCTGGTCCGCCTGGCCAAATGCTGCAGCCCTGTACCGGGCGATCCCATCATCGGCTTCATCACCCGCGGCCGCGGCGTCTCGGTCCACCGCGCGGACTGCCCGAACGTCACGCACGGCCAGAACGACGTAGACCGCCTCATCGACGTCGAATGGGATTACGACGGCAACGAACGCTTTGAAGTGAACATGGAAATCGTCGCCTACGACCGCACGGGCATCATGGCCGAAATCATGGCCACCCTGGCGGAAATGAAGATTTCCATCCTCAGCGTCAACGCCAAGACCAGCGATACCAAGAACGTCACCATCCACATGGGCATCAGCATCAAGGACCTGGCCCAGTTTGAATTCGTGGCCACCAAGATACGCCGCCTGAAGGATGTCTACGCCGTCGAACGCTATACGGGAGGGAGCCAGACATGAGAGCTGTCGTACAAAAGACCCTGACGTCTTCTGTGACCTCGGACGGCGTCCTCACCGGCCAGGCAGGCAACGGCCTGACGGTCCTCCTCGGCGTTTCCGTCAAGGATACGGAAGCCGACGTCCGCTACCTGGCCGACAAGATCGTCCACTTGCGTATCTTTGAAGATGACCAGGGCAAACTCAATCACTCCCTCCTCGACGAGGGAGGGGAGATGCTGGTCATTTCCCAGTTCACCCTGTACGGCGATGCCCGCCACGGCCGCCGTCCCAGCTATATCGAAGCGGCCAAGCCCGAACAGGCCGAAGCATTATATGAGCAGTTCGTCGCCGCTGTCCGCGCCTTCGGCGTCACCGTGGCGACAGGCCATTTCCGGACCCATATGGTCGTATCCCTGGCAAACGACGGGCCTGTGACCATCCTCTTGGACAGCCAGAAAACCTTTTAAGGGGGAAGTATACTTATGAGCATGAAATATATCAGTATGGAACTCGGTCCTATCATGACCAATTGTTATATCGTCTACGACACGGATACGAAAGAAGCCATGGTCGTCGATCCGGCCTGGGATTATCCCGCCATCGACAAGGCTCTGACCAGCCATGGCCTGACGCTGAAGTTCATCTTCCTGACCCATGGCCATGCTGACCACATCGGCGCCCTGCAGGAACTGCGCCAGCGCAAGAACGTACCGGTCTACGTCGGCGCCGGCGATGCCGACCTCATTTCCAATTCGCACAATAACCTGTCCCTGTTCATGGGCCAGGCCATCGAATGTACGTCGGCAGACCACCTGGTCAAGGACGGCGATGAACTGACATTGGGGCATCTGCACTTCACAGTCCTGGAAACGCCGGGCCATACGCCGGGCGGCCTCAGCCTGTACGGTGAAGGCGTCGTCTTTTCCGGCGACACGCTGTTCCGCTATTCCGTCGGCCGTACCGACCTCTACGGCGGCTCGTCGAAGACGCTGCTCCACAGCCTGGAAACGAAACTCATGACCCTGCCTGACAATACGCTGGTCCTGCCTGGCCACGGCCCGGCTACGTCCATCGGCGACGAACGGCGTGGCAATCCATTCCTGGACGGAGGCTGGTAAACCATGGTTGCCTATAAGGGCGCGGAGTTCTGGATGCGCGTCACCCTGGCCATCCTGGCCGGTGCGCTGTTCCTCACGGTCCATGCCGTCTACTGGCCCGTCGTCATTTCCCTGATCCTGACGTTCATCCTCATGCCTATCCGCGATGGCGTCATCAAAGGGCTGCGGCGCCTGACCGGCCGTCATGTACCCATCGACCTTGCCATCCTCATCTCCTTTGTCATCCTCATCGTCATCGTGACGATTATTACCAATATCATCGTCAAGCCGCTGGTCATCCAGGTCAATCTGCTGGCAGCCAACTTCAACGATTTGGTCAGACAGACGGCGGCCCTGGTGACGCAGCTTGAAAATGAGCAGACCCAGTTCTATATCCCGGACCAGGTCAAGAAAATCGTCAACGATGCCTTCGTCAAGATCGGCAATTACGGCATCGAGGGCATCACCAACCTCATCCAGTCCGTCTTTGCCATTGCCGGGACGGTCGTCGAATTCTTCGTCGTACCGATCATTACTTTCTACTTCATGAAAGACGGCGGCCACATGGTCAAGAGCTTCGTCGATATCTTTCCCGAAAGCTATCGCAGCCATCTGGCCGGCCTCTTCCAGGAAATACAGCACGTCCTGAGCCGCTACATCCGCGGCCAGATCCTCATGAGCTGTATCATTGCCACCCTGACTTTCCTCGGCATGTGGGCCATGGGCGTACCGTACCCCATGGTCATCGGCATCTTGGCGGCCATTACCGAATGGATACCCATCGTCGGGCCTATCGTCGGCGCCGTGCCGGCTATCCTGCTCAGCGCGACGGTCAGTTTGTCCCTGCCGCTGAAAGTCATCATCTTCTATATCGTCATCCAGCAGATCGACAGCCACCTCATCATGCCTCAGGTCATGGGGGCCGTCATCAGCCTGCATCCGGTCGTCATCGTCATCGCCCTGCTCATCGGCGGGACCCTCTTTGGCGTAGCCGGCATGATCCTTACCGTCCCGGTGACGGCAGTCTTACAGATTTTGTGTAAACATTTATGGTTTTACAATACATATAAAGAAAAGGCGATGAAGTACAATGGAAACAACGAGAACAGAAACCAATAAGAAAGAAATCATGGATACCATGATGAAACGCATGAAAGAAAAGATCAAGTTCAAGAAATGCAAGATGACGTCCCAGCGGCAGATCATCCTGCGGGCCTTCGTCGAAAGCCCAATCCGCCATATGAGCGCCGAAGAAGTCTTCGAGCTGGTCAAGAAGACGGCGCCTGACATCGGCCTGGCTACGGTCTACCGGACGCTGGACCTGTTCACCCAGATGGACCTCTTGAAGAAACTCGATTTCGACGACGGCTGCAGCCGCTATGAATTGAATGACCGCGACAATGAAGGCCATTTCCATCATCATCTCATCTGCCTGGGCTGCGGCAAGGTCTGGGAATGTGAAGACGACCTCCTGGAAACGCTGGAAACGATCCTGGAAAAGCGCCTCCACTTCCACACCGTCGACCATCAGCTGAAAGTCTATGGCTACTGCGAAGCCTGCCAGAAGAAACGGGAAGAAGAAGCGGCCAAAGAAGCCGAAGCTGCGAAAGAAGCGGAATAAGATGGCCCTCCAGACCTATACCTATGACGGGCCGGAACGCTTCCATTCCCTCGTCGGGCAGGTCATGGCCTCCCTGGGCTATGTCGGCGGCCGGGAAGTCCGCGACGTCGGGGCTGCCGTCACTGTCCGCGAGGAAGGCGCCCACCTCCACGTGCGCTGTACCTTCCAGGACGGCGGGGCGCCCTGGTCTTCTGAGGCCCGCCTCGTCGGGACGGACCGGGAACGGGCATCCCTCAAGGACTGCCTCATCCACTGGCATAACCGTTTCTGCGGCCACGGACCCAGCCCGTGGGGGACGCTCATCGGCGTGCGGCCGACGAAACTGGTCCACCACCTCTTCGACCAGGGCTTCACAGCCGACCAGGCCGAAAGGGCCTTGCAGACGTCGTATTGCGTGGCGCCGGCCGTCGCCCGGGACCTGGTGGCCATGGCCAGGCTCCAACGGCCTTACGTCACCGACAGGGGCCGGAAAGTGGCCCTCTACGTAGGGATTCCCTATTGTCCCAGCCACTGCCTGTACTGCTCCTTCCCGTCGCGCCTCATCGGCAGGGAAGGGGAGGCGGAACTCACGGCTTTTCGCGATGCCGTCCTGGCCGACCTCGACGACCTGGCCGACCTGTGCCGGACCTATGACTTGGAAGTCACGTCGCTCTACGTCGGCGGCGGTACGCCGACGTGCCTGCCCCTGCCGGTATTGGAAGCGATGATGACGCGGCTGGCCCGGAATTTCCCGGAAGCCTGCGAATGGACCGTCGAAGCGGGACGGCCCGATACGGCGACGCCGGACATGCTGGCCATGCTCCGCCAGGCCGGTGTCGATCGCATCAGCGTCAATCCCCAGACGTTGCAGCAGCATCTCCTCGATGCCCTGGGCCGGCGCCACCGGGTCGAAGATATTTACACCATGTATGAGAACTGCCGGAAACTGGGTTTTTCCGTCATCAACATGGACTTTATCGCCGGCCTTCCCGGGCAAACCGTGGCAGATATGCAGGAAAATATGGAAATTGTTTGCAAACTGCACCCGGAAAATGTTACAATTCATACGTTAGCATTAAAAAAACGGGCACCCTTATTCCATCATGAATTGCGGGCCGCCATTCCGCCAGCCGAAGAAACGGGCCATATGGTCCGCCTCTGTCAGTCCATCCTGACGGCCGGCGGCTATGTGCCGTACTACATGTACCGCCAGAAGTACATGGCAGCCAGCTTCGCCAACATTGGCTATGCCCTGCCGGGCAGCGTCAGTGCCTATAATATCGAGATGATGGAAGAACGGCAGTCCGTCCTGGCAGCCGGACCGGGCGGGGCGACGAAGTTCCTCTGCCGCGACGGCCACACCTTGGAAAAGGTGTACATGCTGAAAGACGTCGATGCATATGTGCAGGCGCTGGCCGAAAGAATAGCCCAGCGCCGCCGTTTGTGTGCTATCATATACGGAAAAGAGGATGTTTAAATGGCTATTACTGCACCGAGAGGCACGCAGGATTTTCTGCCGGAACAGACGGCAGAGTGGCAGCTGCTGGAAGCAAAGATCCGCCAGATCTGCTCGCTCTACGGCTTCGGCGAAATCCGCACGCCTATGTTTGAAAGTACTGAATTGTTTTTACGCGGCATCGGGGAAACGACAGACGTCGTCACCAAGGAAATGTATACCTTTGAAGACCGCGGCGGCCGCAGCATGACATTGCGCCCGGAAAATACGGCTTCTGTCGTCCGGGCCTTCCTGGAACACAAGCTCTACGGCGACCCGCAGGTCCACAAGTTCTACTACATGGGCCCCATGTTCCGTCATGACCGCCCCCAGGCTGGCCGTTACCGCCAGTTCACCCAGTTCGGCGTCGAAGAAATCGGCTCCAAGGACCCGGCTGTCGATGCGGAAATCATTGCCATGGCCTTCCAGCTCTTCCGGGAACTGGGCCTCAATGATCTGGTCCTGCACCTCAACTCCGTCGGTTGCCCGAAGTGCCGTCCCGTCTATCGCCAGAAGCTCCTCGATTTCTTTGCCGACAAACGGGACCAGCTCTGCGACGACTGCAACGAACGCCTGGAAAAGAACCCTCTCCGCGTCCTCGACTGCAAGGAAGACGGCGAAAAGATGATGCAGATGGGCGTACCTTTGATCACGGATAATCTCTGCGACGACTGCAAGGAACATTTCCACAAAGTCCAGGAATATCTGACGGCCATCGGTATTCCCTTTACCCTCGACCCGCGCCTGGTCCGCGGCCTCGATTATTATACCAATACGGCCTTTGAAATCATGTACGCTCCTTTGGGCGCACAGAGCACGGTCTGCGGTGGCGGCCGTTACGACGGCCTCATCGAAGAAGTCGGCGGTCCGTCGACACCGGGCATCGGCTTTGCCATCGGCATGGAACGGCTGCTCCTGACCTTGAAGGAACAGGGCCTCCTGCCGCCGGTCGAAAAGAAGCAGCCCGTCTTCATCGTCGCCCTTGGCGATGCGGCCAAGACCAGGGCCTTCGAACTGCAGCAGCAGCTCCGCGAAAAGGACCTCTATGCTGAAATCGACCTCCTGGGCCGCAGCATGAAGGGCCAGATGAAATCGGCCAACAAGCTCAATGCCGATTACACGGTCATCATCGGCGAAAACGAATTAGCCGCCGGTGAAGCCCAGGTCCGCAATATGGCCAGCAAAGAACAAGTCAGCGTTCCCCTTGATGGGATTGTTGCATATATGGAAACACACAAGAAGGGATGATTTACGAATGGATACAATGGAAGGTTTACACCGCTCCCAATACTGCGCTGAAGTAAGTGAAGCGGACAACGGCAAAGAAGTCGTCTTGAGTGGCTGGGTCGAACGCCGCCGCGACCACGGCGGACTGATTTTCATCGACCTCCGCGACCGTACGGGCATCGTACAGGTCGTCGCTTCGCCGGACTATGAAAAGGTTTCTTTCGATAAAGCTGAACAGGTACGTACGGAATACGTCCTGGCTGTACGCGGCATCGTCCGCATGCGCGATAAAGATACGATCAACCCCAAGATGAAGACCGGGACCATCGAAATCCGCTGCGAAGAACTGCGTATCCTCAATTCGTCCAAGACGCCGCCGTTCTATATTGAAGACAACATCGACGTCGACGAAAAGATCCGCCTCAAATACCGCTACCTCGACCTGCGCCGTCCGGAAATGCAGAAGAACCTCATCATGCGCCATAAAGTAAAACATGCCATGCGCACGTTCCTCAACGAACACGGCTTCATCGACATCGAAACGCCGGAACTCTGCAAGAGCACGCCGGAAGGCGCCCGTGACTACCTCGTACCGAGCCGTGTCAACGAAGGCAAATTCTACGCCCTGCCGCAGTCGCCGCAGATTTTCAAACAGCTGCTCATGATTTCCGGTATGGACCGTTACTACCAGATCGCCCGCTGCTTTCGCGATGAAGATTTGCGCGCCGACCGCCAGCCGGAATTCACCCAGCTCGACATGGAAATGTCCTTCATGGACCAGGAAGAAATCCTGACCCTCGTCGAACAGATGGTACATTACATCTTCAAAGAAACCCTGGGCCACGACGTCAAGCTCCCGATTCACCGCATGACCTGGGACTACGCTATGGAAAACTACGGCTCCGATAAGCCGGATCTGCGCTTCGACATGAAGTTCACGGACGTCACGGAACTCGTCAAGGACACGGACTTCAAAGTCTTCCGCAGCGTCATCGACAACGGCGGTCAGGTCAAAGCCATCAACGTCAAAGGCGACGCCGACATTCCCCGTCGTGAACTGGACGGCCTCGTCGAATACGTCAGCCACTACGGCGCCAAGGGCCTGGCTTGGATCGGTTTCCTCGAAGACGGCACGCTCAAATCGCAGATCAAGAAGTTCTTTGGCGAAGACAAGCTCCGTGAAATCGGTAAAGCCTGCGGTGCTGAAAAGGGCGACCTGGTCCTCATGATTGCCGACAAACCGAAAGTCGTCGCAGCCGCTCTCGGCGAACTGCGTAAAGAAATGGCCCGCCGCATGAACCTCATCGACGAAGACGAATTCGCCTTCACCTGGGTCGTCGACTTCCCCATGTTCGAATACAGCGAAGAAGAACACCGCTACGTCGCTATGCACCATCCGTTCACGGCCATGCGCGACGAAGACCTGGACAAACTGGAAACCGACCCGGCTCACGTCTATGCCAAGGCTTATGACTTGGTCCTCAACGGCATCGAACTCGGCGGCGGCTCCCTCCGTATCTACCAGCCTGACGTACAGCAGCGCGTCTTCAAGGCCATCGGCCTGACACCGGAAGAAGCAGAACAGAAATTCGGCTTCCTCCTCCGCGCCTTCGAATACGGTGCACCGCCCCACGGAGGCCTGGCCTTCGGCTTGGACCGCATGATCATGCTCATGCTCAAACGCAAGTCCATCCGCGACGTCATCGCTTTCCCGAAGACCCAGAACGCTATCGACCCCATGAGCGAAGCTCCGTCGACAGTCACCAAAAAACAGCTGCATGAACTCCACATCCAGGTAGAAGAAGACTTGGTAAGCAAATAGAGAGATGAAAAAAGCTTGTCGCATGTGCGACAAGCTTTTTTTCGTGGCGCGGTCCTATGGACCGCTTTCGTAGGGGCCGTCCCAAAGGGCGGCCCGCTTGTGGGAATCCCGTGAATGGCTTTCCCAAATGAACGCGATTGGTTTACGAACCACGAGCCGCTAGCAGACACATTGACAAACGTCAATGTGTCTGCTATACTCTAACCATAGATTGATAAACTTCGATATGAAAGGAGGCGCCGTGATGGAGGAAAGGGAAGCGGTTCGCGTATTCAAGGCTTTGGGTGATGAAAAGCGGCTGCGCATCTTGTTGCTCTTGCGGCAGGGGGAACGCTGTGCCTGCGTGCTCCTGGAACACTTGAACCTGTCCCAGCCGACGCTGTCCCACCACATGAAGATCCTCTGCGATGCCCAGCTGGTCACAGGCCGCAAGGAAGGGAAGTGGGTCTATTATTCCCTCAACCGCGCCCAGGCCCAGGTCCTGGAACAGGCCGTTCACGACTTATTCCAGCCCAGTGCCGTGTCGGCAGAGGACGAAGCCTGCCGCTGCCAGTGAGGCAGGCCCTTTTTTCAGCTTATACATTGATAAATGTAAATATATAAATTTCTATTTAGGAGGTCTTTCATCATGAAACATATGGAAATCTTTGAACAAGCAATGTGCTGCCCGACCGGTCTCTGCGGTCCGTCTATCGATCCGGAACTCTTGCGCGTATCGACGGTCCTGGACACGCTGAAACAGCACGGCATCGACGTCGGCCGCTATAACCTGACTAGTGCGCCCTTGAAATTCGTCCAGACCAAGGCCGTGACGGACTTTCTCCAGTACCACGGTCCTGAAGACCTGCCCCTCATCCTCGTCGACGGCGCCGTCCAGTTTGCCGGCCGCTATCCGACGAATGATGAATTTGCCAGCCTCATCGGCTTCGACCCGGCCATCCTCGAAGCCGCTCAGGCCGCTGGGGACAGCTGCTGCTGCGGCGACAGCGCCGAAGAAACAGCTTCCTGCTGCTGCGGTGACACGCCGGCGGAACCGGAAAGCCCGTCGTGCTGTTGCGGAGGTGACTGTAAATGATCCTCTACGATCCCTTTCACGTCGTCCAGACGAAATACCTCTTCCTGACCGGCAAGGGCGGCGTCGGCAAGACGTCCGTCGCCTGTGCCACGGCCGTCGCCCTGGCCGATGCCGGTAAGAAGGTCCTGCTCATCAGTACCGACCCGGCGTCGAATCTGCAAGACGTCTTTTCCATGGAACTGACCAATAAGGCCACGCCCATCGCCGCCGTGCCCAACTTGGCCGTAGCCAACCTCGACCCGGTCCAGGCCGCGGCCGAATACCGGGAAAGCGTCATCGGGCCCTATCGCGGCCTCCTGCCGGAAGCGGCCCTGCGCAACATGGAAGAACAGCTGTCCGGCTCGTGTACCGTAGAAATCGCCGCCTTCAACGAGTTCACCAATTTCCTCACCGATGAAGCCGTTGCCTGTGGCTACGACCACATCATCTTCGATACGGCGCCGACAGGCCACACCCTGCGCATGCTGCAGCTGCCGTCGGCGTGGAGCCAGTTCATCCAGAAGAGCAAACACGGCGCGTCCTGCCTGGGCCAGCTGTCGGGCCTGGAATCGCGGAAAGAACTGTATAAACAGGCCGTCCAGACCCTGGCCGACGGGGACAGGACGACGATGCTCCTCGTCGCCCGTCCCGATGCCCTGCCGCTGAAAGAAGCGGCCCGGGCGTCGAAGGAACTGGCCGCCCTGGGCATTGCCAACCAGCAGCTCATCGTCAACGGCCTGTTGGCCTCGTGGGATGACGATGCGACCAAGACGTTATACGAAAAACAGCAGGCCGCCCTGAAGGCCATACCCGAAGCCATCGCCGATTTGCCGCGCTTCCAGATTCCCTTGCGGACGTACAACATCACCGGCCTGGACCACGTCCGGGCCCTGCTCAAAGGGGAAGTGAAGGAAGCGGCGACGGAACTGACGCTGGAACGGGTCCAGCCCCTGCAGGCCGTCATCGACGACCTGGAAGCCCATCAGCGCAAGGTCATCTTCACCATGGGCAAGGGCGGCGTCGGCAAGACGACTGTCGCTGCCGCCATCGCCCTGGGCCTGGCCCGCCGCGGCCATCGCGTCCACTTGACGACGACCGACCCGGCCGCTCACTTGCAGTACGTCGTCAGCCAGACGGACAACCTGACCCTGAGCCATATCGACCAAGGGGAAGAGCTGAAGAAATACCAGGATGAAGTCCTGAGCCAGGCCAAAGCCAACGGCCTGGGCCCGTCGGACCTGGCCTACATCGAAGAAGACCTGCGCTCGCCGTGCACCCAGGAAATTGCCGTCTTCCATGCCTTTGCCGACATCGTCGAAGCGGCCGACGACCAGATCGTCGTCATCGACACGGCGCCGACAGGCCACACGCTGCTGCTCCTGGAATCGACGGAAAGCTACGACCGGGAAATCCGCCGGACCCACGGTTCGACGCCGCCGTCAGTACAGCACCTGCTGCCGCGCCTGAAAGGGGACGAAACAGAAGTCGTCATCGTCACCCTGCCCGAAGCGACGCCGGTCTATGAAGCCCTGCGCCTGGAAGCGGACCTGAAGCGGACGAAACTGCGCTCGAAATGGTGGGTCATCAACAAATCCTTCTATCAGGCCCGGACGACGAGCCCCCTGCTAAAAGCCAAAGCGTCCCACGAAATCGCCTGGATCAACAAAGTCGACGACCACACCCAGGGCCACACGGCCCTCATCGCCTGGCGCCCCGACGAAGTCCGCGGGGAAGTCCTGGGAAAATTATAGTCTGTAGTTGAGCGTTTGTAGTTTGTAGTAAAAGGGCTTGTCATCGTGTAGCAAGCCCTTTTTCAGATATTAAACATTCATATATTTCAATTTATCTATTTATAGGAGGCGCGTTATCATGGAACATGAATCACACGCAGGCATCAGTTTTTTTCAGCGATATCTGACCCTTTGGGTCTTGTTATGCATGGTCGTCGGCGTAGCCATCGGTTATGCCCTTCCGGCTGTGCCAGCCTTTTTAGATACCTTACAGGTCATGGGGATTTCTATTCCCATTGCCATTTTGATTTGGCTCATGATTTATCCGATGATGATGAAAGTCGACTTTCAGAGCATCAAAGCCGTAGGACACCAGCCTAAAGGCTTGTTCGTCACTTGGATTGCCAACTGGCTCATCAAGCCTTTTACCATGTATGCTATTGCCTGGTTCTTCCTTTTCGTCCTCTTTGGTTCGTGGATCCCTGCGGACCTGGGCCGGCAATACTTGGCTGGCGCCGTATTGCTCGGTGCGGCTCCCTGTACGGCCATGGTTTTCGTCTGGAGTACACTGGTCAAAGGGAATCCGGCCTATACCGTCGTCCAAGTCGCGACGAATGATTTAATCATTCTCATCGCTTTCGTACCTATCGTCAAGTTCCTTTTAGGAGTTTCACAAGTTGCGGTTCCTTATAGTGTCCTCTTTGTCAGTATCTTCCTGTTCGTCGTCATTCCTCTGGCAGGCGGTATCCTGACCCGGATGACTGTCGTCAAACGAAAAGGTCTCGATTATTTTGAACAGCACTTTGTACACAAATTCGATTCGGCAACGACGTGGGGACTGTTGCTGACGCTGGTCATCATTTTCAGCTCCCAAGCCCAGGTCATCTTATCGAATCCACTCCACATCGTCCTCATCGCCATTCCCCTTACCTTGCAGACCTTCTTTATCTTCTTCCTTGCCTATGGAGCCTGCCGGCTGCTGAAACTGCCCTTCGACATTGCCGCACCGGCCGGGTTCATCGGCGCTTCTAACTTCTTTGAATTGGCCGTTGCCGTAGCCATTGCGCTCTTTGGCGTCACCAGCCCGGCAGCCTTGGCGACGACCGTCGGTGTCCTGACCGAAGTCCCGATTATGCTGACCCTGGTCCGCATTGCCTTAGCAACTAAAAACTAGCTACGCTAGTCCCTGGAATTGTAGGGGCTTGCTGCAGCAAGCCCGCTCCAGAATATGTGTGCTTTCCCAATCAGTTTTCTGGAGAAATCGTCCCCATATCCAACGGGCGCCCCCTCTACTGCGGTCCGTTTCAGCAACCGTCCTGCCATTCCTTACAGTCATGACCTGACGGGCTGAAAAGGCACGTGGTCGCCCCTACAAATAAAACCCCATCCGCTAACCACGAACCACGAGCCACTAAAAAGCGGCTGTCTTCAAAGGACAGCCGCTTTTTCCTACTTCCCTTCGTAATAATACCGCGTCCACATGACGACTTCCGACAGGGACGGGTGAGGGGTCATGGTTTCGCTGAAGGTGTAGACCGATTTGGGATTGAGGGTCCGCGTCAGCGGTTTGGCCCGCAGGGCCTGGACCGTCGGCGACGCGATGTCTTCGTGGATGGGATGGACGACGTGGGTGCCGCTCATGAGGTTATTGATGAAAGGCTGGATGAGGATGGATGCTTCGGGGCCGACGATGTGGGCGCCGAGGATGAATTTCGTCTTCTTGTCGATGACCAATTTGACGAAGCCGTCGTCTTCATCGCCCGGTTCGTAGCCCATGGCGTAGCCCTTGGCCGACGATGAATAGTGGTTGATGGCCGTTTCGACGTCATAGCCTTTCTTCACGGCCTGGTCTTCCGTCAGGCCGACGTGAGCCGCTTCGGGATAGGTGTAGGTGACGGCCGGCACGGCATCGTAATCGGCCCAGCGCCACGTTTCCGGTTCGTTTCCGGAAAAGAGGTTGTGTGCCAGGATTTCCGCTTCGTAATTGGCCTTGTGGCGGAAGGGGGCCAGGCCGTTGACGTCGCCCAGGGCCCAGATATTTTCAGCCGTCGTTTCCAGGAATTCATTCGTTTCGATGTAGCCGCGCTTGTCCAGGCGGACGTCGGTATTTTCCAGGTGCAGCAGTTCCGTCATGGGCCGGATGCCCGGAGCGACCAGGATTTCTTCGGCAGCCACTTCGCCTTCTTCGCCCGTCGTGCGGTCGCGGAAGGACAGGACCTTCAAGCCGTCGCGCTGGCTGACGGAAACCGTGTCTTTATTGAGGCGGATATCCATGCCGTAGCGCTGGAACTGCTTGAGGATGAATGCCGATACGGCCGGGTCTTCCTTGGGCAGGAGGCGGACATTGTGCTGGACCATGGTGACCTTCGTGCCGGCGGCGTCGAAGACGTGGGCAAACTCACAGCCGATAGGGCCGCCACCGATGATAATCAGACTCTGGTAGGGCTTCTTCGGATACGACGGGCCGAAGAACGATTCCGACGTCAAATAGCCCGCTTCTTCCAGGCCCGGCAGGGAGGGGATATTGGTCCGGCCGCCAGTAGCAACGAAAATCTTATCGCCCGTCAAAGTGACGCTGCTGCCGTCATTCAGGGCGATGGCGACGGTGTGGTTGTCGACGAAAGACGCCGTGCCGTTAAAGGTGTCGACATTGGGGAACTGGTCGTAATAACTTTGAATAGCCGGACTTTCATCGACCTTTTCCCACAGTCGCTTGGACAAGATATCCCAATCCAGGCGGACGTTGTCGGCAAAGACGCCGATACGGCTCCCTTCGCGGATTTCGCGGATGCGGTTGGCTGTCGTGACCATGACCTTCGTCGGGATACAGCCGCGGTTCAGACAAGTCCCGCCGAACCGGCCGCGTTCAATGACAGCCACCTGCAAGCCCTGGGCCAGGGCCGCATCGGTCACAATATTGGCTGCCCCCGTACCGATGACAATGACATCATATTTCTTCATAAATAGCGCTCCTTTATTTCTAACAAAATATTAAATACAACCTTTTTAGTATAGTATAAGCGAAAGCGGCCTTTTTGACAAGGCCATATGAGCAGCTGGCTGCTAGCCGCTGGCCACGAACCACGGAATTCCCACAAGCGGGCCGCCTTTACAGGACGGCCCCTACGAGCCACGAGCCACGAACCACGAAAATCCCCTTTACACAACCGCCCGGGTCTTTACACAACCGCCCGGGTATAGTATAATAGCTATGTCGTACGGGTGCTCGGTGTCTCGATGACTCCGACGATCACTTAGCACTTTGCGAATAGATTCAATTTTTTTACACATGGAGGAAAGATACAATGTTAAGCGTAGAAGAAAAAAAAGCAATCGTAGCTAAATTTGGTGCCAATGAAAACGATACGGGTTCTCCGGAAGTACAGATTGCGCTCCTCACGAGCCGCATCATCTATTTGACGGAACATCTCCGCAGCCATAAAAAGGACCATGCATCCCGCCGCGGCCTGTTGAAACTCGTCGGCCAGCGCCGTAACTTGCTCGGTTACTTGCAGAAACACGATCTCAATCGTTATCGTGCAATTCTCGAAAAATTGAACTTGCGTAAATAATCTCGCATACTGTGAGGCTGATGCTGATGTGACTGCATCAGCCTCTTTTTTCAGGACACAGGGTGGTAGGTTGTAGCCTGGGTATATCGCCGATGTTCCCGGACTAGTGCCTATCACCTGTGAATTCAAGGAGGTAACAATGGAAGAACCGAAATTCCAAATGGATTTCGCCGGCCGCCCGCTGGTGATTGAAGTCGGCAAACTGGCTAAACAGGCCAGCGGTGCCGCATTGGTCCGTTATGGCGACACGGCCGTTTTCGTCACGGCTACGGGCTCGAAGGAAGCGCGTGAAGACGCTGACTTTTTCCCGCTCACTGTCGATTACGAAGAAAAGATGTACTCCGTCGGCAAGATTCCCGGCGGCTTCATCAAACGCGAAGGCAAACCGCCTGAATCGGCAACCCTTTTTGCCCGCCTCATCGACCGTCCGATCCGCCCGCTCTTCCCGAAGACATACCGTCATGACGTCCACGTCGTGGCTTATGATTTCTGCGTAGACCATGACAACGCTCCGGAAATCGCCGCTATGATCGGCGCATCCGTATCGCTGTGCATGTCCCATATCCCCTTTGCCGGCCCGATTGCCGGTGTCCGCGTCGGCCGCGTCGATGGCCAGTTCATCATCAACCCGACCGTCGCCCAGAGTGAACAGAGCGACATGGATATCGTCGTTGCCGGTACAAAAGACGCCATCCTCATGGTTGAAGGCGGCGCTCACGAAGTCCCGGAAGAACAGGTCCTGGACGCCATCATGTTCGCCCATGAAGAAATCAAGAAAGTCGTCGAATTCCAGCTCAGCTTCCTCGACAAGATTTCCGTACCGAAACAGGAATTCGTCGAAAAAGAACCGCCGGCAGATATCGTCGAAGCTGTCCACGCTTATGGCGAAGAAGCCATGAAGACGGCTATCTTCACGGCTGACAAAGTCGAACGCGAAGAAAAGATGGACGCTGTCGAAGCCGACATTTATGAACACTTTGCCGACATCTATCCGGACAACGCCGATGATGTCGCTGAAGTCACGCAGAAGATGATCAAGGAAATCGTCCGCCACATGATCGCCGTCGACAAGATCCGTCCTGACGGCCGCCGTGTCAACGAAGTCCGTCCGGTCAGCTGCGAAGTCGGCCTCTTTGCCCGCACTCACGGCACAGGCCTGTTCACCCGCGGCCAGACGCAGATCATGAGCTTCTGCACCCTGGCTCCGCTGTCGGAATGCCAGCACATCGACGGCGTCGGCCTGGAAACAGACCGCCGCTACATGCACCACTACAATTTCCCGTCCTTCTGCGTCGGCGAAACGAAATCGTCCCGCGGTCCCGGCCGTCGTGAAATCGGCCACGGTAAACTGGCAGAACGCGCATTGACCCAGGTCATGCCCAGTGAAGAAGAATTCCCGTACGCCATCCGCGTCGTATCGGAAGTCCTCGAATCGAACGGCTCCAGCTCCATGGGCAGCGTTTGCGGCAGCACCCTGGCCCTGATGGATGCCGGCGTGCCCATCAAAGCGCCCGTTGCCGGTGTCGCTATGGGCCTGGTCACCAAAGGCGATGACTTCACTATCCTGACCGATATCCAGGGCATGGAAGACGCCTTGGGCGACATGGACTTCAAAGTCGCCGGTACCATGAAAGGGGTCACGGCGATCCAGATGGATATCAAGATCAAAGGCCTCAGCCGTGAAATCCTGGCCCAGGCTCTGAAACAGGCCCACGAAGGCCGTATGCACATCATGGGCAAGATGATGCAGGTCATCAGTGAACCGCGAAAGGAGCTCTCTCCCTACGCTCCGCGCATCATCTCCATGCACATCAAGCCAGATAAGATCCGCGACGTCATCGGGCCGGGCGGCAAGATGATCAAGCAGATCACCGAAGAAACAGGCGCCAAGATCGACATCGACAATTCGGGCCTGGTATACATCGCTGCCGTTGACGGCGAAAGCGGCCAGAAGGCCAAAGAATGGATCGAAAAACTGACCGAAGACGTCGAAGTCGGCAAGACCTACGTCGGCAAAGTCACGCGCATCATGAACTTCGGCGCTTTCGTCGAAGTCCTGCCGGGCAAAGAAGGCCTGGTCCATATTTCCCAGCTGGCTAAAGAACGGGTTGAAAAAGTCGAAGACGTCGTCCACGTCGGCGATGGAATCATGGTCAAATGCGTCGAAATCGACAGCCAGGGCCGTGTCAACCTGTCCCGCAAAGCCCTCCTGGGCGGCGGCGACGAAGGCCCGTCCCATCGCAGCCGGGGTCCCCGCGGCGGTCACAATCACGACCGTCAGAAACGGTAGGGCTTATGGCAGGCAGAGGATTTGAAATCGTCACGGCCTATGAAGGCTGTGGCATCCATCTTCCCGTCCGCAAGACGGCCAAGAGTGCCGGCTATGACTTGGAAGCCGCAGAAACGACGGTCCTGGCACCGCATGCCGTCACCGTCGTCCCGACTGGGCTGAAGGCCTTCATGGAAGACGATGAATACCTTTCCATCTTCATCCGCTCCAGCTTGGCCTTCAAGAAGGGCCTCATGCTGGCCAACAGCACGGGCATCGTCGACAGCGATTACTACAACAATGCCGACAATGAAGGGCATATCATGATTGCCTATTACAATACCAATGATCAGGCCTATACCCTGGAAAAGGGCGAACGCATCGGTCAGGGTATCTTCATGAAGTACCTGACCGTCAACGACGACGCTGCCAGTGGTATCCGCACTGGCGGCATCGGCAGCACGGGAAAGTAAAAAAGTGAAAATGAGATAATATACCTATCTGGAGGGTTTTGCCTCCCCTGATAGGGGAGGTGGCCCAACGGGCCGGAAGGGTTGCACTGAAAAAACAACTTCTCAGCCAGCCTGCGGCTGCCAGCTCCCCTATTAGGGGAGCCTTTTTTTGAAAGGATGATGAATCAAGTGAGTATCAGCAAAGAAACACTCGTTTCTCGTAAAGAAATCATGAAGGGCCGGGTCCTGCACGTCACGGTCGATACGGTTTCCATCGACGACGGCCAGGGCGGCGAAAAGAAGACGGCCACGCGCGAAGCGGTCTGGCATTTCGGCGCCTGCGCCATCCTGCCGCTGACCAATGACGGCAAGATTATCCTCGTCCGCCAGTATCGCTATGCTGCCGCCCAGGTCATGCTGGAAGTGCCGGCCGGCAAAATCGAACACGACGGCGAATCGCCCGATTACTGCGCCGCCCGGGAACTGGAAGAAGAAGCAGGCGTCACGGCTTCGGAAATCCTGCCCCTAGGTTATACCTATACGTCGCCGGGATTCTGCAGTGAACGGATTTACCTCTATCTGGCCCGGGGCCTCCAGAAAGGGAAGCAGCACCTCGACGACGACGAATTCATGAACGTCGAATACTACACGCCCAAGGAAATGGAAGACCTCATCGATAAGAACGAAATCACCGATGCCAAGACTATCGCAGCTTTTGAAAAAGCCCGCAAATATCTGCCGGGATTATAAGGAGGGAACCCTATGAAATTCAATCGCATCATCGTCATCGTCACGGACAGCGTCGGCGCCGGCGATGCACCGGATGCCGAAAAATTCGGCGACAAAGGAGCCGACACGTATGGTCACATCGACGCCAATGTACCCTTGAAGGTGCCTAATCTGCGCCGCCTGGGTCTGGGCCGCGTCGCCCATATCCATGCGGAACCGGCCGATGTCGTCGGCTCGTATGGCCTCATGCAGGAAATCTCGGCCGGCAAGGATACGACCAGCGGCCATTGGGAATTCATGGGCAACCCCGTGGAAAATCCCTTCCCGACCTTCCCCGATGCCTTCCCGCCGGACCTGTTGAAAGCCTTTACGGAAAAGACGGGCTACGGCTACATCGGCAATGAAATCGCGTCGGGCACGGAAATCATCGAACGCCTGGGGCCGGAACATTTCCGCACGGGCCTGCCCATCGTCTACACGTCGGCAGACAGCGTCTTCCAGATTGCCGCCCACAACGACGTCATCCCCCTGGAAGAATTGTACCGCATCTGCGACATTACGCGCCGCGAAGTCTGTGTCGGCCCTTATGAAGTAGGGCGCATCATCGCCCGGCCGTTCATCGGGACCCAGGGCCATTTCGTCCGCACTGGCGACCGCCGCGATTACAGCCGTCTGCCCAAGCGGAAAATGGTCTTCTCCTATTTGTCCGAAGCGGGTTATGCCGTCGTCGGCGTCGGTAAGATCGGCGACATCTACGCCCACATCGGCCTGACCGAATCGTACCACACGGCCAACAACCACGAAGACATGGAAGCCCTGCGGACCCAGCTGGCAGCTCATCGCCAGGATAAGGGCCTGCTCATGGCCAACTTCGTCGACTTCGACAGCATGTACGGCCACCGCCGCAACGTCCAGGGCTATGCCGACTGCCTGGAAGCCTTCGACCAGGAACTGGGCCAGCTCCTGACGGAAATCCACGACGACGAACTGCTGGTCATCACGTCGGACCACGGCAACGACCCGACCTGGCACGGCACGGACCATACGCGCGAACGGGTACCGCTCCTGCTCTACAGCCCGGCCCTGAAGGAATCGGTCGACTTAGGGCTCCGCCAGACCTATGCCGACCTGGGCATGAGCATCATGGATAATTTCGGCCTGACAGGCCTTGAATTCGGTACCAGCTTTTTATCGGAACTGAGGTGATCCTATGTGGCCCATCGACTGCATCGAACACAAACGGGACGGCAAGGTCCTGACGAAAGAAGAAATCTCGCGCTTCATCACTGACTATACGGCAGGGCGCGTCGCCGACTACCAGGCGGCGGCCTGGCTCATGGCCGTCTATTTCCAGGGCATGACTTATGAAGAAACGAAGGAACTGACCCTGGCGATGGCCCATTCCGGCGATATGGTCGACTTGTCGTCCATTCCGGGCATCAAAGTCGACAAACACAGCACCGGCGGCATTGCCGATACGACGACGCTCATCGTCGCGCCCTTAGTGGCGGCAGCCGGCGTCCCCGTCGCCAAGATGAGCGGCCGCGGCCTGGGCTTCACAGGCGGCACGGCAGATAAACTGGAATCCATCCCCGGCTTCCACGTCGTCCTGCCGGAAGAACAGTTCCTGGAACAAGTGCGCCGCATCGGCCTGTCCCTTATCACCCAGTCCGGCGAAATCGCACCGGCTGATAAGCTGCTCTACGCCCTGCGCGACGCGACGGCGACGGTAGAGAGCATCCCTCTCATCGCCAGCTCGATTATGAGCAAGAAAATCGCCTCTGGTGCCGATGCCATCGTCCTCGACGTCAAATACGGCGACGGCGCCTTCATGAAGACCCAAGAACGGGCGCGGGAACTGGCCCGGACCATGGTCGGCATCGGCAACCTGGCCGGCCGGCCGACACGGGCCGTCGTCACGTCCATGGAAGCGCCTCTGGGCACGGCTATCGGCAACTGCCTGGAAGTCGATGAAGCCGTCGAAGCCCTGTCGGGCAAAGGCGGCCGGCGGCTCATGGAAGTCGTCGAAGCCATCGGCGCCCAGATGATCATCGTCGGCGGCAAGGCCCAGGACGAAAGGCAGGGGAGAGCCATGATCCGCGACCTCGTCGCTTCCGGCAAGGGCCTGGCTAAGTTCTGGGAATTCGTCAAGGCCCAGGGCGGCAGTACGTCGTGGATCGGCAAGCGGCCCCTCACCAAGGCGCCCCAGGTCTTTACGGCCGTCTGCACCGATGAAGGCTACATCACCCGCATCGACGGCCGGGCCCTCGGCGAAATCGCCATGGCTATGGGCGCCGGCCGGGCCCGCAAGGAAGATGCCATCGACCCCATGGTCGGCATCCGCCTGTTCAAAGAGCTCTATGACCCGGTCCGTCCCGGCGAAGCCCTGTTCACCTTGTACGGCAAGGAAGGCGCCGATATGATGGACCTGGCCCGGCAGGTCGCCGACCACATCATCGTCACAGCCGAACAGGCTCCCGTCCAGGAACCGGTCATCAGCGAAATCATCGTCTAAATAGAAAGGAATCCCATGAAAGAAACACGGCAAATCCCCGTCCAGAAGGGGAAAACCTATGATATATCCATCGTCCGCCTGGGCAGCAGCGGTGAAGGCGTCGGACGCTATGAAGGCTTTACGGTCTTCGTGCCCTTCGCCCTGCCCGGTGAAACCGTACGGGCCCGCATTACCCTGGTCAAGAAGACCTATACCACGGCTTCCCTGGTCGAAGTCCTGAAGCCCTCGCCGGACCGGATCCAGCCCCAGTGTCCCGTCTACGACCGCTGCGGCGGCTGCCAGCTCCAGCACCTGAGCTATGAAGGGGAATTGAAGGAAAAGCGCCAGCAGGTCCGGGATGCGCTGGAACGCATCGGCCACCTGCAGGGCCTCGACGTCCTGCCGACCCTGGGCGCCCATACGCCCTGGCATTACCGCAATAAGATGCAGTTCCCCGTCGCCGCTGCCGGCAAGGGCAAAGTCGCTATCGGCTGTTTCGCTGCGGCTACGCACGAAGTCATCGACGTGACGGACTGCGCTATCCAGAAAGAAGGGAACAACGCCATCGTCGCCGTCGTCCGCCAGTGGATGAAGGACTTCAAGATCCCCGCCTATGACGAAGACGCCCGGACGGGCATCGTCCGCCACATCATGGGCCGCGTCGGCGTCCATACGGGTGAAATCATGGTCTGCCTGGTCACGGCCTGCGACATGGTGCCGCACATGAAAGACCTGGTCCAGCGCCTGCGCCGGGACATACCGGGCCTGACCAGCGTCGTCCAGAACGTCAACAAGCGCCACACCAACGTCATCTTGGGACCCAAGACCAAGACCGTCTACGGCAAAGGGACCATCCACGACTCCATCGGACCCCTGACCTTCCACATTTCCGCCCAGTCCTTCTTCCAGGTCAACAGCGAACAGGCCCAGCGCCTCTATGAAACGGCCCTCGACTTTGCCGACCTCAAAGGCGGCGAAACCGTGGCCGACGTCTACTGCGGCACCGGGACCATCACCCTGTTCCTGGCCCAGAAAGCCAAGCAGGTCTACGGCATCGAAATCGTCGCCCCGGCCATCCGCGACGCCGTCCGCAACGCCAAAGACAACCGCGTCGGCAACGCCCAGTTCATCTTAGGCGACGCCATCTACAAACTGCCGGAACTTATCAAAAACGGCGTCCGTCCCGACGTCATCGTCCTCGACCCGCCCCGGGCCGGCTGCGGCGAACCGGTCCTCAAAGCCATCGCCCAGAGCAAACCCAAACGCGTCGTCTACGTCTCCTGCAACCCGGCCACCCTGGCCCGCGACCTGGCCTACCTCGACCAGCACGGCTACCACACCACCAAAGTACAGCCCGTGGACATGTTCCCGCGGACCCATCACGTCGAGTCCGTGGCCTTGTTGACCAGAGCTCACTAATTGAATCGGGATTACCTAAACAGGACCTGCGCACATAACTGTGCACAGGTCCTGTTTCTGTATGCAAAAAATTATAGCTGAGACGAAAGATAAACAGAAACAAAACAATCAACTAACCCCGATTGGGGTTGCGTAGGGGCTGTCCCAAGCCTTTTTGGCCCGTTGCGAGATTTCATCAAAGCCCATTCTGGCATCATCATAAACTTTGGCTATTCACAGGATTCTCAGCGGGACGCCTTGTTCAGGACGTCCCCTACGAAATCGCATACAGGCGATGAGAGGGTTACTAATTTTCAAATCCGATTTTGTATAGAGTGTACAAGATGAATAAAATGGCCTGAACCCGCTTTTTTTGTTATAATAAAGGTATTATGCAGAAGGGAAGGGCTAGTGTATGGAATTAGAAGAATGTCGTCGGGAAATCGACGTATTGGACCGGGATTTGACGAAAATACTGGAACGGCGCATGCAGGTCGTCGCTGAAGTCGCCGCCTATAAGAAGGAGCATCATATGGAAATCTATGACCCCCGCCGGGAACGGCAGGTCCTGGATAAGATCGCCAATCTGACCGTCCAGAAGGAATTGTCGCCGTATCTGCGGCGTATTTATCAGTGCATCATGGATGAGAGCAAGAAATACGAACGGGAGCATATGGGGCTGTGAAGATGGAACAAATCGTAGTACGAGGCATTGCGGAACGCCTCTTATTTGAAGCGCCCGATTCGGATTACCGCGTCTTCCGCCTGCACGATGAAGACGATGATGCGACATATACCGTCACCGGCCACGGGACGAAACCCCTCGTCGGCGACCGCCTGGAAGTGAAGGGCCACTGGGTCCAGCATAAGCGCTATGGCCGCCAGTTCGCCGCTGACGGCTGGAGCCGCATCATCCCCGAATCGGTCGACGGCATCGAACGCTTCCTGGGCAGCGGCGCCGTCAAGGGCATGGGACCGGCCCTGGCCCACCGCGTCGTCGCAGCCTTTGGCAAGGATACCATGGCCGTACTGGAAAAAGACCCGCAGCGGCTCCTGGAAGTCGAAGGCATCGGCCCTAAGAAGCTGGCTGTCATTACGGAATCCTTCTATGAAGAAAAACAGGTCAACGACATCGCCTATGACCTGGAACAGCACGGCGTCGCCGGCCGTTATGCCAGCCGGCTCTTGCAGAAATACGGCGACGACGTCCACTACGTCCTGACGGAAGAACCGTACCGCATGATCGCTGAAATCGACGGCATCGGCTTCAAGACGGCCGACCAGATTGCCCTGGCCTACGGCATGGACCGGCAGGACCCGCAGCGCCTCAGCGCCGGCCTGACCTATGTCCTGCGGACGATGACCCAGAATGGCCACGTCTGTATCCCAGATACGGAACTGGTCCGGCGGGCGGCTTTCATCCTCCAGGCTGATGCCCTGGGGCTGCACGACATCCTCCGGGAAGCCATCGAAGTGGGCCAGCTCTGTACGGCCGATTTTGAAGGGACTTTGTACGTCTACACGCCGGAAGCCTATGAAGAAGAGGAATATATTGCCGGGCGCATCGGCGAAATGGGGAATATGAAGCCCCTGCCCATGAAGACTCACGTCCAGCTCTTCCTCGACCGCTGGCAGGATGCGCGCCATTTCGAGCTGGCCGACAAGCAGCGCGAAGCCGTAGAGAAATCCCTGCAGTCCGGCATGACCGTCATCACCGGCGGCCCTGGGACGGGCAAGACGACTGTCGTCCAGACCATCATCCGCCTGGCCGAACAGGAAGGCCTGCGCATCCTGCTTTGTGCACCGACGGGACGGGCGGCCAAGCGCCTGGCCGAAACGACGCAGCGCAAGGCCAAGACCATCCACCGCCTGCTCGTTCCCGACGGCCACGTCGGGGCCATGCAGGTCTTTGAATACAACGAAACGAAGATGCTGCCGGCCGACCTGGTCATCGTCGATGAAGTATCCATGCTCGACATGGAAATGATGTACCATCTCCTCAGCGCTCTGAAGCCGCAGTGCCGCTGCATCCTCGTCGGCGACGCCGACCAGCTGCCATCGGTCGGGGCCGGCGCCGTCCTGCACGATATCATCGCGTCCGGTCAGGTCCCGGTCGTCCGCCTGGATACGATTTTTCGTCAGAAAGAAGGGGGCCGCATCGTCACCAATGCCCATCTCATCAACAGCGGCCGCCTGCCCGTCGTCAATGAAGACACGGAATTCCGCTTTGTCGAAATCGACAACGAAGCCGACGGCGCCGAAAAGATAAGCGCCCTCTATAACAGCGAATTATTGGAAACGGGCGATAAATTCGCCGTCCAGGTCTTGTCGCCGATGTATAAGAACCCCTGTGGCGTAGATAACCTCAATCAGCTCATCCAGGAACGGTTCAACCCGCCGGCCGAAGGGAAGGCCGAACTGAAAGGGAAGAACGTCGTCTTCCGCGTCGGCGATAAGGTCATGCAGAAGCACAACGACTATGAAAAAGGCGTCTTCAACGGCGATATGGGTGAAATCTTTGCCATCCAGAAGGACATGGTCTATGTCCGCTATCCCGAACAGGATGTCAAATACGAAGGCCAGGAAGTCGATGAAATCACCCTGGCCTATGCCATTACCGTCCACAAGAGCCAGGGCAGTGAATACCACACGGTCATCATGGTCCTGGTCAACAGCCACGCCATCATGCTCCAGCGCAACCTCTTCTATACGGCCGTCACTCGGGCCAAGCGCAAAGTCATCCTCGTCGGCACCAAGCGGGCCGTCCAGACAGCCGTCCAGAACCAGCGCACGAGCCGCCGCTTCACACTGCTCATCCCGCGCCTGCAAGGAGAACTCATCGTCTAGGGAGGGAAGACCATGTCCCTGATCACGCAGCTTTTCAACCTCTTATATCCGCCGCGCTGTCCGTCCTGCGGCGCCATAGTAGCCCATGATGGCGACTGGTGCCCGGCCTGCCTGGCCGCCATCTGGCATCCCCGGCGCATCAACAAGACGCCGGCTGTGAGGCACCTCAGCGCCTGTTACTGCCTGGCCGATTACCGCGGTGCCATGCGCCATGTCCTGCACGACATCAAATATAACGGCAAGCCAGGGAAGTGCCGGGCCTGCCGGACCCTGCTCGACTGCTTCCCATGGCCGGAACGGGTTGCCCGCATCGACGTCGTCGTCCCCGTGCCGCTGGCACCGGAAAAATTACAGCGCCGCGGCTTCAACCAGGCCGAAGCCCTCTTTCGCGACTGGGCCTCGGCCCGCTGGACCTGGTGCGACGCCTTGCAGCGCCTGCGGCCGACGAAAGTCCAATGGCAGCTCCGGCGGGACGAGCGGACCGAGAACGTCCACGATGCCTTTGCCGTCAAAGAAACCATCGACGTCGATAAAAAACACATCCTCCTCGTCGACGACATCTTCACGACTGGTGCGACCTTAGAAGCCTGCGCTCATGCCTTGAAACAAAAAGGCGCCGCCAGCGTGACGGGCCTCGTCATCGCCAGCGGTGCACCATAAAATAAACGCAGTTCGCAGGCGGCCGGCGTTCTTCAATTCGATGAACGATGAACGACCTACGATGAACGTAAAAAGCGCTGTCTTCATGCGACAGCGCTTTTTTAGTGATTACAATTTGTTATTAACCTAATGTTTCAATAAAAGCTTTGACTACTTCCGGATCAAAGAGCAGGCCTGACGCGCTGAAGAGTTCGCGGACGGCCTGTTTTTTGGTTTTCGCCCAGAATTCTGCCGACGGGTTGATGATCATGTCGTAGTAATCGGCGACGGCGATGATGCGCGCCCCCAAGGGGATATTGGCACCGCGCAGGTGTTTGGGAAAGCCCGAGCCGTCCCAGTGTTCGTGGTGATAGCGGATGTAAGGCACGATGTCCTGGCAGCAGGGGATGTTTTCCAGCATGTTGCCGCCGGCTGCGGCGTGGCGCTTGTACTGCGCCTTTTCCGAGCGGTTGAGGTAGGACATCTTGGCCAGCAGGGTATTAGACACGAAGAGCAGACCCACGTCATGGAGGAGTGCTGCGTATTTCACTTGTTCGATTTCACTCTTGGGCAGCGTCAGTTTGGCGGCGACGCTGACGCTGTAGTTAGCGACCTGCAGGGAATGCATATATAAGCGCTGACTCTTCAACTGTATGAAATTGAGCAATTCCGCTGTAATGGCGTCGAGGGACGTCATTTCTTCCCGGGCAATGCCCGCAGCCTGTTTTAACGATACCATATACATGACCAACAAACCCTTTCATCTGCAAACGTGTTACTTGTTCGTCGTCCGATGTGCCCGGCGTACCTTCTGCGGATGGCGGAGGATGTTGAACATCTTCACACTCGTCTTCTTGATGCGTGCACCGGTGTTTTTCATGCGCCGTGCCGTCGTGATCTTCGATTTGCGTTTCGGGCGCATGTCTCGGATAGAGCCGAAATCACCGCGGCGGATACTTGTCGCTTTGATGCGGTCTGAGCGGAGGTTTACCTTCAGGGTGCTCATGATTTGGCTCGTCTTGAGGTCGATATTAAAACTGTAGATGTCCACTGCCACGTAGGACAGGGGAGGATAGGCGTGAATACAAATATGTGCGTTGCCGGAAACGGCAATACACGTCAGTTCGTCGTCGATATGGAAGAATGTAATCCCTTCGACAGGGGCGCCGACGAGGTCGAACGCGCGATCTACCAAGGGCTGCAAATCTTCGGCCTCCGAAAAGGAAGCCTTGCAGTTATAAAAATCGATGAGTACATGTTTTCCTAATGTGTTATTCATAAATCTCCACCCGTTACTTAGTTACAGCTTATTATATACTGTTTTCGGGCTAATGTAAACAGAAAAAAAGACCCGTTCCCGATGTTTTTTTGCATCAGGAACGGGTCCTTTATGCGCCAGCCGCCAGCCACTCACTGCTGACAGCTGACTGCTAGCCGCTGACCGCCAACTGCCAGGGGTTAGGGCCTAGCAGCTAGGGGTTAGTGTCTGACAGCGTTTTCCACATACTAACAGCTAACAGCTAACGGCTAACAGCTCGCCACACTCACGCGGCATGGGCACGCATGGGCGTGAAGGTGAAGCCATTGCCGTCGTAGCCGATGGTGACTGTATCGCCTTCACGGATAGTACCGGCGATGATGTCGCGGCTCAGGGCCGTTTCGACGGTATGCGTGATCAGGCGGCGCAGCGGACGGGCACCGAACTGCGGGTCGAAGCCTTTGTCGGCCAATTCCTGCAGGGCTTCGTCGGTCCAGGTGAGGTGGATCTTGACCTGTTTTTCCAGACGTTTGCCCAGGCGTTCCAGGAGGATAGCGGCGATATTGCGTACCTGGTCTTTCTGGAGCGCTTTGAAGACGACGATGTCGTCGACACGGTTGAGGAATTCCGGACGGAAGTACTGTTTAAGCAGTTCACGGACTTTCTTGTTGGCTTCGTCGTAATCCTTCGATTCGAGGATTTCGTGGGAGCCGAGGTTACTGGTCATGATGATGATGGTGTTCTTGAAGTTGACTACACGGCCTTTGCCATCGGTCAGGCGGCCATCATCGAGAATCTGCAAGAGGACGTTGAAGATGTCCGGATGGGCCTTTTCGATTTCGTCGAGGAGGATGACGCTGTACGGACGACGGCGGACGGCTTCAGTGAGCTGGCCCCCTTCATCATAGCCGACATATCCCGGAGGAGCCCCGATCAGGCGGGATACGGTATGTTTTTCCATGTATTCCGACATATCGATACGGATGATGTTGCGTTCATCATCGAAGAGGGCTTCAGCCAGGGTCTTGGCCAGTTCGGTCTTGCCGACACCGGTCGGGCCGAGGAAGATGAAGGAACCAATCGGACGGTTCGGATCCTTGATACCGGCACGGGCGCGGATGATAGCATCGCTCACGACGCGGACGGCATCGTCCTGGCCGACGACCCGTTTATGCAGCGTTTCGTCGAGGTGCAGAAGTTTTTCCCGTTCGCCCGTCATCATCTTGGTGACCGGGATACCCGTCCAGCGGCTGACGACCTGGGCGATATCTTCTTCGCCGACTTCTTCTTTGAGGAGCTGCGAATCCTGGTGTTCAGCCAGGTAGGCTTCCTGTTCCTTCAACTGTTTCTGCAGTTCCGGCAGTTTGCCGTACTTCAATTCCGAAGCCTTGGCCAGGTCGTAATTGCGTTCTGCCTGGGCCATGTCGCTCTTGACGGCGTCGATTTCCTTCTTCAGGCCCTGCGTGCGCAGGATGGACTGTTTTTCTTTATCCCACTGAGCTTTGAGCTTGCTTTCTTTTTCTTTCAGTTCGTTCTTCGTTTCCGTGATCTTAGCCAGGCGTTCTTTGGAAGCGTCGTCCGTTTCTTTGTTCAGGGACTGTTCTTCGATTTCCAGCTGCATGATCTTATGGCGCAGTTCGTCAATCGGCGTCGGCATGGATTCGATTTCCGTACGCAGTTTGGCGGCAGCTTCGTCGACGAGGTCGATGGCCTTATCGGGCAGGAAACGGTCGGAAATGTAGCGGTCCGACAAGACGGCGGCAGCGACCAGGGCTTTATCACGGATGCGGACGCCATGATGGACTTCGTAGCGTTCTTTCAGACCACGGAGAATGGTGATCGTGTCTTCAACAGAAGGCTGATCGACCATGACCGGCTGGAAACGACGTTCCAAAGCGGCATCTTTTTCGATGTATTTCTGGTATTCATTGAGCGTCGTAGCGCCGATGCAGCGCAGGTCACCGCGGGCCAGCATCGGTTTCAGGATGTTGCCTGCATCCATGGAGCCTTCAGAGGCGCCGGCACCGACGACAGTGTGGATTTCATCGATGAAGAGGAGAATCTGGCCGTCCGATTTGGCGATTTCATTGAGGACCGATTTGAGTCGTTCTTCAAATTCGCCACGGTATTTGGCACCGGCGATGAGGGAACCCATATCGAGGGAGTAGAGGGTCTTGTTCTTCAGCGATTCCGGGACGTCGCCGCTGACGATACGGCGGGCCAGGCCTTCGACGATAGCCGTCTTGCCGACACCCGGTTCACCGATGAGGACCGGGTTGTTCTTACGGCGGCGCGAGAGAATTTCGATGGTGCGGCGGATTTCGTCGTCACGGCCGATGACGGGGTCCAATTTATTCTGGCGGGCAGCAGCGGTCAAGTCGCGGCCGTATTTTTCCAGGGCCTTGTAGTTTTCTTCCGGGTTATCGCTGTTGACGTTGGCCTTGCGGTTGGCTTTGATGGTACTCATGATCTTGTCCTGGGTCAAGCCAAATTCACGGCACAACTGCTGGACTTCGTCGTCGCTTTCGCTGACGATGCCCATGAGGATATGTTCCGTGCTGATATATTCATCGTGCATGGAGTCGGCCAACTGCTGAGCCTTGCCGATGACACGGACCATTTCTGTCGACATGGACAACTGGCTGGAGCCTTTGACAGACGGGATTTTCTTCAACAACTGTTCCAAGCGGGCCTGGAGCATGGGGACGTCAGTGTGACATTCCGAGAAAATCGTATTGAGCAGGCCTTCCGGTTCTTTCGTCAAGCCCATGAGCATATGGACCGATGAGAGTTCCTGGTTATAATGGAGCGCGGCAATCTGCTGGGCAGACTGGAAGGCTTCAATGACCTTTTGCGTATATTTTTCGTTTCCCATAATTAAGACCTCCTTACTTATGGTGGAAGTAATCATTCTTAGGAGCTTTCCTCAAGCTCTAGTATTATTATATCGTCAAAAGTCAAAAAGTCAATAGGACAAAAAGAAAAATAGAAAAATATTTGACAAAGGAAGGAACCTTTAGCTACACTTATTTTGTCAGAAAGGAGACGGATATATGGACGAAAAAGAACGGAAAGCTTTTGAAGGCGATGCTCAAGCGCAGTGTGACATGGGCGATGACTATTTTTTTGAAGCTTTCGATGCGGATATAGAAGATAAAGATGTTTTATATAGGAAAGCTATCTATTGGTATCACCGGGCCGCCCAGAAGGGCCACGCCGCCAGTCAGTACAACTTGGCCTATCAGTATGAACACGGTCTGGGGATAGAGATTGACTTGGAACAGGCCGTGTACTGGTACCTCCGGGCCGCCAATCAAGGCTACGGCGCAGCCGAGAACAATCTGGGCCATCTTTACGAAACGGGCTGCGGCCTGCCCCAGGACTATGCCCAGGCCCTGCACTGGTACGGCCGGGCGGCGCGGCACGACGATGCCGACGGCCAGTGCAATACGGCCATCATGTACCAGTTCGGCTATGCCGGCAAGCGGGATTACGACCAGGCCGCCTATTGGTATGCCCAGGCCGCCGGGAAGGGCCAGACCATTGCCCAGAACAACCTGGGATACCTCTATGAGACGGGCCGCGGCGTCCCCCAGGACTGGGAACTGGCGGCGCACTGGTATTATGAAGCGGCCATGGCTGGTGACGGACCGGCTCAGAATAACCTGGGCGTCCTCTATCGCGACGGCCACGGCGTCCGCCATGACCTCTGTCAGGCGGCGTATTGGTTCGCCCAGTCGGCTGCGTCTGGCTATAAAGAGGGCATGAAGAATTATGCCCGTGCCCTGGAAAAGGGGGAAGGCGTGGAGAAGGATACCGTCGAAGCGGCCTATTGGCGGCAGAAAGGAAATGAACAGGACTGACATTTTTACGTAATTGAGCATGATCCACTCCCGCTGGTTCCGCCTGGTCGTCATCGTCGTGCTGATGGTGGCCGGCGGCCTTTTCCTCTGGCAGTATAACCAGGTCGATAAGCCGCAGCTGGTCAACAGCGATGGCCGGGTCTTTGAAAAGGCCCGCGTCGTCGATATTGTCCGCGATAATCTGCAGGAAGACGGAAGCCGTGTGGGCGATCAGATCGTCACCTTGCGCATGGAAGATGGCCCCGATGCCGGACAGACCGTTCAGGCGAATTGTCCGAACGGTCTTCTCTTTGGGACCGTCTGCCAGCCCGGGATGGCGGTCATCGTCATTTCGGCCAACGTCGGCGCCATGGGTGTCCTCTTCCTCTTTTTCCCCATGGTCCTGCGCGGTATGGGTCCCGTCGCAGCGGCCTTGAGCGCAGTGACACATAAAGTGGAACATAAATGATTAAAGGACGCAGGCCGCCGTTCGCAGTTCGCAGGCCGCCGCGGATTCAGATGCGGCGTTCCGCCGCGACAGACTCACGATTTTTTGACCTAAAATTTTTTCTTTGCCTGCAGGCCTGGTAAATCAAGCCTTTTGACAAATGCCTGAAATTTTGGTTAAATAAGAGTAACCTACCGCAAGCTTAAGAAAAATGAGGCTCTCCGCGCAAAAAACTACTGTTAACTGCCGTATAGGCAGCTTAGAAATCCTCCCACCGCATTTTGTGCCGTTTCTGCTTGTTAACTGCCGTATAGGCAGCTTAGAAATTATGAAGGGCCGTTATAGCGATTATGTTGAAGTTAACTGCCGTATAGGCAGCTTAGAAATTTAGTTATATATTTCAGAATGGGAGGCTTGAGTTAACTGCCGTATAGGCAGCTTAGAAAACTTTTTACATAAAAGCGGACGGTCAGCAAATGTTAACTGCCGTATAGGCAGCTTAGAAATAGCTTAATATCTTTGAACCTGCTCTGATGAAGTTAACTGCCGTATAGGCAGCTTAGAAAGCTCAAGAAGCTCGTACCGCCGGAAGCGAATCGTTAACTGCCGTATAGGCAGCTTAGAAAGTATTCGTCTGTTGTCGTTTCCGTTTCGATGTGTTAACTGCCGTATAGGCAGCTTAGAAATTTTACGGACGGCGACAACAGCACGGAAAAGGGTTAACTGCCGTATAGGCAGCTTAGAAAGTTAAGACTTGACAGGACATAAACGTCTTTAAGTTAACTGCCGTATAGGCAGCTTAGAAAGATACAATAAGGGCTGGCTAGGTTGCCATGGTGTTAACTGCCGTATAGGCAGCTTAGAAAATGCACATCTATTCACTCCTTCACAAACATATGTTAACTGCCGTATAGGCAGCTTAGAAAATTTTTAACTACAATCACGGCGACACGGCGTTGTTAACTGCCGTATAGGCAGCTTAGAAAGTTAAAATCTGGCTGAAAGTCGTTATTAGCGAGTTAACTGCCGTATAGGCAGCTTAGAAATATGTCGACGTTTACAAGAAGTGGGGAAATTAGTTAACTGCCGTATAGGCAGCTTAGAAAATTTATTATAGACATATTTTTAAATTCATGGTGTTAACTGCCGTATAGGCAGCTTAGAAATACAGGTTTGTACAGTGGGAGTGATGATGAAGGTTAACTGCCGTATAGGCAGCTTAGAAAATATACGTTATGCCCGACCAGCTTGATTTCCATGTTAACTGCCGTATAGGCAGCTTAGAAAACACAGTGGCGATGTCCTCGTATCGGGCGTCGGTTAACTGCCGTATAGGCAGCTTAGAAATCATGCTGTGCGATACCATGCGTCGACAACGGGTTAACTGCCGTATAGGCAGCTTAGAAATCGTACATATAGCCGAGCCATGCTGTAAGTACGTTAACTGCCGTATAGGCAGCTTAGAAATTGAATGATTCGGTCTCGTAACAAACATTTTAGTTAACTGCCGTATAGGCAGCTTAGAAAATTGACTGGGTAAGGCTCCAATCAAGAACCCCGGTTAACTGCCGTATAGGCAGCTTAGAAAAGCTGCACAGGTAGATATCGAACCATCTGCCGGTTAACTGCCGTATAGGCAGCTTAGAAATTGAAATCCATGCTCCCCACCTCTATTTATTCGTTAACTGCCGTATAGGCAGCTTAGAAATAAAGATATTGGAACATTCGTATTTATGATACGTTAACTGCCGTATAGGCAGCTTAGAAAATGTTCGGCAAGAACCTGTCGATATTCGTGCAGTTAACTGCCGTATAGGCAGCTTAGAAAAAAGTGTCAGCCCTCGTCCTGACAATTCAAAAGTTAACTGCCGTATAGGCAGCTTAGAAAATTGGCACAATGCCTTATGGGATGCTTCACAGGTTAACTGCCGTATAGGCAGCTTAGAAAAGAAAGACAAAATCGAACAGAAGAAACAGGAAGTTAACTGCCGTATAGGCAGCTTAGAAAATCGCCTAACTCCGAGTTATATATGGTCCCACGTTAACTGCCGTATAGGCAGCTTAGAAATAGACACATGTAAAGACGCTCAAACACGCTCAGTTAACTGCCGTATAGGCAGCTTAGAAAATGTTGACTTGGCGATTTTGTTGAGCGATTCGGTTAACTGCCGTATAGGCAGCTTAGAAAGTGTTCGTCATGTAGGGATACTGCTTTATATCGTTAACTGCCGTATAGGCAGCTTAGAAAGTATTCGTGCGCCATCTGGACGTTGTGGCGGAGTTAACTGCCGTATAGGCAGCTTAGAAAAGCTACAGTGTAAAAAAGGAGACACAACGCTGGTTAACTGCCGTGTAGGCAGCTTAGAAAAAGATCTTGTAGCGGTTTGCCGTGTTATCCTGGTTAACTGCCGTGTAGGCAGCTTAGAAAAGGGAGTTAGTCAGACAAATCATAATTTCATTCGGTGGTTTACGCTCCGCGTATCGGCTCAGGCCTTTCGTGAGAACGGGAAGCACGACTGAAGTGAGTGGCTTCTGTGATATGGATAGTGTACAATGAGGAAAAACTATTATAAGATATAAGAAGAATTTTTTCATGAGTGCAGACTTTGAAAGGAAAAAGCATATATTACGCTGAAAGGAGCATGTATCGTTGTTTTTGAAAACGACGGATTTACGCTAATGATGGAGGTGATGGCATGACAAAATCAGAAATTGAAGCATCGAATTTAAAAGTCATTCTACATTCTAAGAGGGCGAATATCTATTATCTGGAAAAGTGTCGGGTCATGCAGAAAGATGGGCGCGTACTTTATTTGACAGAGGGGAAGCGGGAAAATCAGTATTGGAATATACCGATTGCCAATACGACAGTGTTGCTGTTGGGGACGGGTACATCTATTACGCAAGCTGCGATACGGATGTTAGCTATGGCTGGCGTCATGGTCGGGTTTTGTGGTAATGGTGGGACCCCATTGCTTTCGGGTGTAGAAATTGAATGGCTCAGTCCTCAGAGCGAATACCGGCCAACGGAATATGTACAGGGATGGCTTTCCTTTTGGTTTCAGGCCGATAAGCGGTTAACAGCGGCGAAGGAGTTCCAGCTGAAGCGATGCCAGTTCATCGAGCAGGTCTGGCAGAAAGATCGCGACTTGCAGAGCTGGGGCTTCTATGCAGATGACGATGAGATCCAGTCGGCTATGCATCGTTTTCATCGGGTCATCCGGCAAGCTGTGGATATCAAACAATTGCTGGCAGGTGAGGCAATCTTTACGAAAGCGCTTTATAAATATGCGAGCGAACACGTCGATATGCCAGATTTTGTCAGACTTCATGATGCTCCTGCGGGAGATAAGGCCAATATCTTCTTGAATCATGGCAATTACCTGGCCTATGGCCTGGCTGCAGTCACTCTCTGGGTATTGGGGATACCGCATGGCTTTGCTGCCATGCACGGGAAGACGCGGCGCGGTGCCTTGGTATTCGATGTTGCCAATCTCGTGAAAGATGCCATTGTCCTGCCGGGCGCATTTATCTGCGCTGAAGATGATCTCCGAGATCAGGAATTTCGTTCGTATTGCCTTCAGAAATTTACAGAACACAAGGTACTGGACTTTTTGTTCGAAGAAGTAAAGCACGTGAGCCAATTGTGGGGGAAGGAGGGATCCGTATCATGATGGTACTGTTTACCAGCCGAAGTGAGAAGAAAGCCTTGTTGACGGTTCGCCGCATCTTGGATCAATTTGCAGACCGCATCGGAAATGATACATGGCAGACCATCATGACACAGGAAGGCGTACAGGAGGTCAGGACGCTCCTGCGCCGGAGTGCGACAAAAAGCACGGCGGTGTCCTGCCGCTGGATTCGCTCGCGCAATCGCAGTCAGTTCCTGTGGGTGGTGGGGAACCGCGATAAATTCAATGAAGAAGGCCTGGTGCCCGTCAATACAACGCGAAAAAATATCCTGCATAAGGAGTGGGAGGGTGGTTGGCCATATCTGTCTCTGCTCAAAGCATTGGTATCTGTTGCCGCGCTTTTTCATGATTGGGGTAAATCATCCGATCACTTCCAGAAAAAACTGCGGTCGTCATCGATGGAGAAAGACCCGTATCGTCATGAGTGGGTCTCCTGCCAATTGCTGGCAGTCGTAGCGAAAATCAGTGGAGACACGCAGGATGACGATGCCTGGATGCGCCTCTTCTTGGAGGGCAAATTGAAAAAGACCACCTTGAAGAGTGAGATGAAGAAGCAGAGCGAACATGCGCAGGCATTGCCGAAGATGCCGCCAATCATGCGCATGCTGGTCTGGCTTATCCTGTCGCATCATCGCATGCCACTGACTCGCAATGAGATGGAGTGCAAAATCTGTGCAGAAGATCCGCCCATGTCGTTGGAGAGCCTCATTTCGACAATCAAAGCTGGATGGGGGTATGAAGGCGTTATACCAGCAGAGAAGAATCACTGTTTTTCTTTTTCAAAAGGCTTCCTGCTGGATGATGACAACTGGAATAAGGCTGTTAAAAAATGGATGGCACGTCTGCTTCGAGAAAAAGCACAGCTGCAACAGCTCTATACGGACTCAAGCTTGGCCTTGCGGCCACTCCTTTTATATGCGCGAGAAGCCCTGATGCTGGCTGACCATTTTGTTTCTTCACAGAAGTGTCAGACGGATATACCGCTTGAGGAGCAGAAAAAGGTTTTATATGCCAATACAGATGGAGATAAGCTCTGTGATAAACTGTCCTCTCATTTGACCCGAGTGGCTGCCCAAGCTGTCAATATCGCGCACCAGCTGCCTCTCTTTGCAGGTGAGATGGATGTGACGGACACCGTGCGGTTTACACCGGCAAAAGCGCCGTATCAATGGCAGGATAAAGCAGTCCGTGAAATCCAGGCGGCAAAGCAGGAGGGAGCGGAGCAGGCCTGGTTCATATTGAACATGGCAAGTACGGGCTGTGGCAAGACCACCGCCAATGCCAAACTGATGCAGGCGTTGTCACCAGATGGTAAGTCCATGCGTTATACGTTGGCACTGGGCTTGCGCTCGTTGACGCTCCAGACCGGCAGTGAATATCGGGAGCGTATGCATCTGACGAAGGATGAATTGGCAGTGATTATTGGTTCCTCGGCTGTTGAGGAACTGTATCGCCAGGAGAAACAGTCAGATGCTGCGGATACTGTAGTTTCAGAAGAGAAGGGGTCTTCTTGTGAGATTGGTGGCTCTGGAGAAGAAGAACTTTTGGAAGATATGCTTTCCTTCGAGGAGAATTTTACACATGAGCAGCTGAAGTATCTGAATATTTATCTGGATGGGCGCAGAAATCCGCAGGCGAGGAAAAATGGCGCCTTCCTGTTCAAGCCCGTATTGGTTGCGACAATCGACCAGATTATCCGCGCCACGGAGGTGACGCGTGGAGGGAGAGGCTTATTGCCTTTCCTGCGGATAATGTCAGCCGACCTTGTCATTGATGAAGTGGATGATTTCTCGCCGGAGAATTTGACAGCAGTCGCCCGGCTGGTTCATTTAGCGGGAATGCTCGGCCGCAACGTAATCCTGTCTTCTGCGACGATTCCGCCGGACTTGGCACAGGGAATGTATCAGGCTTATCAGGATGGCCTGTGCTGCTATAATGCATTTTCAGACCAGGCGAAATCGATGACTGCTGTCTGGGTGGATGAGTTCCGTTCTGCATCCTCCGCCATACCGCTGCAGCAGCCGAACCAGTATGGGTTGGCCCATAAGAACTTTATTGAGAAGCGCGTCAAGAAATTGCGGACACAAGTCGTGAAGCGGAAAGCTGTCGTCCTTCCTTGCCAGCCGCAGGCAACGAAAGAAACATCATGGCAGTTGTATGTTGTGGTGACGCAGCAAGCTGTCCTGCAATTACATGAGGTACATCATGTAGTTGATGAGAAGACCGGCAAGGAAGTATCCTTTGGCCTTATTCGATTTGCCAATATTGATCCCTGTGTCAATATGGCGCTTTCCCTGCTGTCGGCTGACTGGCCAGATGATACAGCGGTTTTCCTCATGTGTTATCACAGCCGTCAGGTTTTACTGCTTCGCCATGAACAGGAAACGTACCTTGACCATGTCTTGCGCCGCAAGCAAGAGAAGGAAGCCCCGGTCTCATTCCAAAATACAGTTCTTCGTGACCATTTGGATAGGAGTCAAAAGCAGCGGTGTATTTTCTTGGTAATTGCCACCCCGGTAGAAGAAATTGGACGTGACCATGACTTTGATTGGGCTATCGTAGAGCCATCTTCCTATCGCTCGATTATCCAGCTGGCAGGACGTGTATACCGTCATCGTCCGTGTCTGCAGGATATATCTGCCCCGAATATCGGTGTTATGCAGTTTAATTGGCAGGGAATGGTAAATTCCGGACAGAGGGCCGTCTTCTGTAGACCCGGTTTCGAAAAAAATCCGCATTACCTGTTGCAGAGCCATGATATGAAGGATTTAGTGCCTGCCGATAATTGGACACATATCGATGCCATCCCCCGTGTGCAGACTCCAAGACCGCTGTGTCCTCAGTCGCGATTGATTGACCTGGAACACCGGAGATTGGCAGATTGGCGCAGTCTTGATGATAAATCACCTGACAAAGTGGGTGGCTGGCAGCAGACTTGCTGGTGGATGACCGGCTTACCACAGTATCTGTGTCCGTTCCGTGCAGGGGTTCCTGATAAAGACCTGTGCTATCGATACGATGCGGGGGAAGGAATGCTGGGCTTCTACAAAAAAGATAATGGTGAATATATACCATACGAGGATATGTGCAATCTGAGACTATACCCTAAGGAGAAGCTGCATCCTTACAGAGAACGGTTCTGGCTGCCGCGCTCTTATATGTCATCTCTTCAAGCGCAAGCTGCTAGAAGAACGTATTCTGATGAAGAAGAAGGGGAGGTCCTTCAGCGCATATCCGAGCGATATGGTCAGTTGACTCTCCCAGGTTATGAAGATGAATCTGCTAGGACATACTGGTATGATGACCAGTTGGGAGCATTTCACATCTTGGTGAAGGAAAGAAAAGGATAGTCAGTTTAGCTCGTTTCTGTTATAATGAATCAGTAGTATCTGCCGTGCAGGCAGCTTAGTAAATATTTAAATCCTGAGAAAATATAATCTGCCGTATAGGCAGCTCATATGATTTTCTTTAGGATTTTATTAATAAAGCCATGTTTAAATCTTGAGAAATAAAAAAGATGTGGTATAATAAAGATAAAGGAGGGAAGATTATGGGATCAATAGCAACTTATATTGCCGATAAAGCGGCAAAAAAGAAACAGTCCCCAGCTGAGTGGATACAAAGCAATTTACCGAACCTAGAGCGTTGTAGAGCGGTATCGCATATTGCTCGCTATACCAATCCGGATGTTGCAATCAGCATACACGATGACAGTCAGCCTATTGGTCAAGGATATTTGACAACAGCTGACATAACAGCCGAAGATGATTTGGTTGTAAAAGGCGGTGCTGCCTATATGGCCTTTGCTTCATTCCTAGTAGGAAAGTTTTCTCAAAAAGCAACAGCAGAAGAGCAAAAGGCAGACCTTACTGCAAAGACAGCATGGCAATACTTTCGCGAAGATGCACCATTCATTCGTAAGGAGATTGAATCTCTGGGGATTGCTTATGAACCGCTGAGAGAGAAAGTTCTTGAGATTCAGCCACAGGAAGTGTCGCGACAGACAGACACTCGTCTGCGGCAGGTGTATTTTCCGATAGGTGGAGATGACTATCATCTATTGACGGTCATCTCACCAGTGGTGACGATGTTCTCTTTAACGGAGAAGATTGAGACGGCATTCAGAGTACAGAGAAGATGCCGTGATAAAAAGTCGGAACATTACGGAGAGTCACATTGCATATTCCCTAATATTACACGTGCTGCATTTGGAGGATCACAGCCGCAGAACATGAGCTGTCGGAATACATCTCTTGGGGTAGCTATTTTGCCTTCCCAACCACCTGTACTCAGTGGACGCAAGATAAGGTTACCAAAAAGGAATTTCTTCTCCGATTCACTTTACTGGCGCAGATTCAGTGATACGCTGGCTAATCTCGATACGTTATTTCGAGATCAGCGCCATAATATTGAGATGCGAGAGCGCCGGGAGAATATCATCCTGGATTTTGTTGAGGTCATCCTGTATGAAGCGAATCGCCTGCAGGATCTTCCTGCTGGTTGGAGCAAGAATACAGAGCTGTCCGATGAGCAGGCGGTTTGGCTGGATGCAGCCTACGGGAGTCAGCGTCAGGTCGACATGGATTGGATTTGGCCGGTCTGCTTGGATTTTGCTCGCTGGCTCGTGAATGCTTACGGCAGATTCTGTCACGATGAGAATCTGAAAGAGGTTTCGCTTTCTGACGTGGAGGTGCAAGCCTTTGCCTCGACGATGGAGGCTGTCCTAAAGCAGGAGGTGAGAGAAGAATGAATAGAAGGAAAAAGTATTTGCTGCTGCGGCATGTCAAAATCCACAATGCAAATGCATTCAGCAGCCCTCTCACGATTGGATTCCCCGCCATGACAGCGTGGCTGGGCGCCATGCATGCACTTGAAAGAAAGCTGCGGCAGCATGAAGTATTGTCTGGCATCCACTTGAAGAAACTGGCTGTCTCCTGCCATGATTTTGATTTGCAGACCTATAAGGGGCCAGGCGACTATGTGAACTCGGTGATTATCACCGCGAATCCCTTGCGGAAAAAAGGTGCTTCCTTTGAGCGGCCGCCATTTATCGAGGAAGCGCGAGTCCACTTGAACGTTTCTCTCCTTATTGAGATAGAGGGACTAGCGTTGAGCAGTTTATCGACTTTTACTGAGAAGACGGCAGAGACCTTAATGGGAATGAAGATTGCGGGCGGAGATATCCTTGATTTTTTGCCAATACAGGATCCTATGGAATCAACTTCGACACGAAATTCCAGGATTCTCTTGGTTGATGAAGAAAATGAGAGAGATGTACACCGTGCGATTCGCAGCCTCATGCCAGGATATGTCCTGGTAGAGCGTCGTCAGCTATTGGAACAAAAACAGGAAGAACTCCGTCAGCAGGATGCCCTGAAGGCGATGCTGGACTTGCTGGCTTTGCACTATGAATACGATGACGAACAGGACTCCTGGTCTTTGCAGCCACGCAAGGAAAAAGGCTGGCTGGTGCCTATCGTCACGGGATTTAAAGGGCTGACACCCCTCGGACACGTTGCGAATCAGCGCGATGCGAACACATTACATCGCTTTGCAGAACCCGTGCTGACGCTCGGCGAGTTCAAGATGGCGCATCGTTTTCAAGACATCGATGAAATGATGTGGCAATATCAGTATGATGCGGATAAAGACTTATATGTCTGTGTGAATGAATCAAATGAAGGAGAGGATTAATTATGGCAAAGTCAAGTGCGAAAGGCTTAGCAACGGTATTATCTTTTGAGAAAAAAATCGTTCTCTCAGATGGTTTGATGTATGGGACGACCTGGGATGATCGTCAGGGTAAAGCGACCGCCCTTCCTCTGCGCGAGAAATCCGTCCGGGGTACGATTTCCAATCGTTTGAAAGCAACCATAGCCAATGATCCTGCAAAGCTCAATGCAGAAGTAGAGAAACCTAATCTGCAGACTGTTGATGCGGCATCGTTGTCAATGAATCAGGATACGCTGAAGGTCACGTTTACGATGAAAATCCTGCCAGGTGCGGCTGTGCCGGCAGCTTGTAATGTTTCGGACCATAAAACAAAAATTATGGAGATGGGGTATCGTTATGCGGAGCAGTATGGTTTTAGTGAACTGGCTAAACGGTATGCGCTGAATCTTGCCAATGCGCGCTTCCTCTGGCGGAATCGCGTCGGTGCAGAAGACCTGGAAGTACAGGTAAAAGCTGCCGATAAGCAGTGGCTGTTCCATTCGTACGATTATTCTCTGCAGGATTTTGATAACAGTGATGAAACAGTCGAAACCTTAGCTGAACAAATTGAATTGGCACTGGCTGGTAAGATTCCGTACCTGTTGCTGGAAGTTACGGCTTTTGCCAAGATTGGCAAGGGACAGGAAGTTTATCCAAGCGAAGAACTCATTCTTGACAAAGGGAAAGGTAAGAAGAGCAAAGTCTTGTATGAAGTGAACGGCACGGCGGCAATGCATTCTCAAAAAATCGGCAATGCGATTCGTACGATTGATACCTGGTATAACGCATATGAAACGGAGGACGGTGTAGGGCCGATTTCTGTCGAACCCTATGGTGCTGTAACGAATCTTGGCAAGGCGTTCCGCAATCCAAAAGAAAAATGCGATTTTTATACGCTGTTTGATAAATATTCACTGGGTGCTGATTTTGACAGCCCGGAAGCTGCACATTACGTAATGGCTATGCTGATTCGTGGAGGCGTATTTGGTGCAAGTGGAAAGGAATGATTGATATGTGGTTCTTCCAAGATGTTATATTGCAGCCGACAGAAGACATATCCGCTTCTTTCCTTTGGTCTAAAGTCTACCGTCAGGTTCATTTGGCATTAGTCAACAGCAAGGATGAACAGGGGATTATCCGATGTGGCGTAGCCTTTCCAGAGTATTCCAATGAGCCGCCGATACTCGGACATCAACTTCGTTTGCTTGCTCCAGAAGAATCAGATTTGCAGCATTTGAATCTGACTGAGGCATTGAAGCGCTTTACACCAGATTATGTGAGAATCAAAGCCATTCGTCCAGTCCCCGTCAGAGCATGCAAAGGCTTCGTGACCTACAGCCGCTATCAGCCAGAGGCCACAGCGATGCGAAAAGCTAGACGCTATGCAAAACGGCACGATATGTCGATAGAAGAAGCGCAAAAGCTTTTCCCGGCACTTACTCATAAGGTTCAATATCCGTATATCCAATTGGAGAGTATGACCAACCACCATCGTTTCAGCCTGTTCATCCAAAAAAAAGAAGCAGTTGAGCAGCCCTGCGAGGGATTCTCTGCATATGGGCTCAGTACTGAAACATCGGTCCCTGATTTTTGACCCAAAAATTTTCCGTTGCTCGCAGGCCTTGTAAATCAAGAGTTTTGACAAGAACCTAAAATTTTGGTTAAATAAGAGTAACCCGCTGTGAGCTTAAGCAACATAAGGATATTTGCGCAAAAGACTACTGTTAACTGCCGCATAGGCAGCTTAGAAAACTTATTGACCTCTGCCGGAATTCCTCCCGGTGTTAACTGCCGCATAGGCAGCTTAGAAATTCTAGCCAGCCATTAAAACATTGCGCGTCCTGGTTAACTGCCGCATAGGCAGCTTAGAAATAGCCCCATTCGTTAATTTCATTTTATTCAACCGTTAACTGCCGCATAGGCAGCTTAGAAACAGTGCCGATTTGAGCAGCGCATTCTCTACCTGTTAACTGCCGCATAGGCAGCTTAGAAATGGCCGACAAGATCAAGCCCTTCATCGCCGCCGTTAACTGCCGCATAGGCAGCTTAGAAAGCGACATAATTTACTTCTTTTCTCGTCGTGGTGTTAACTGCCGCATAGGCAGCTTAGAAAGAAGGCCGTCCAATTTGTTAAACTAAAACGAGGTTAACTGCCGCATAGGCAGCTTAGAAATGTATGACCGCTTCCATGACCGGCTCGCCGAAGTTAACTGCCGCATAGGCAGCTTAGAAAAGTTACCCAGGCCCCAGTACAGGGCCAGGTAAGTTAACTGCCGCATAGGCAGCTTAGAAAAGAGAGCCACGAATGGCCTGCCGTCGAACGCAGTTAACTGCCGCATAGGCAGCTTAGAAAATAGGTGTACCTTTGTAGCAACGTGCAAATTTGTTAACTGCCGCATAGGCAGCTTAGAAATTCTAGCCAGCCATGGAAACACTGCGCGTCTTGTTAACTGCCGCATAGGCAGCTTAGAAAGCTCACAGTATTTGTAGGCGGATCGGTAGCCAGTTAACTGCCGCATAGGCAGCTTAGAAAGCTGAAAAGATTGTAAAAGCAATAAACCCCGCCGTTAACTGCCGCATAGGCAGCTTAGAAATAAAAAAGGTAGTACACCATGCAACAAAAATTGTTAACTGCCGCATAGGCAGCTTAGAAAACTTGACGCCGTTCCGACGTAGTCAGAAGGTAGTTAACTGCCGCATAGGCAGCTTAGAAATGAAACGTATAGCGCCGATTTCAACATTCCGTGTTAACTGCCGCATAGGCAGCTTAGAAATTTTATTTCCGACATATGTCAATAACCTATATGTTAACTGCCGCATAGGCAGCTTAGAAATCTTTTTACATAAAAGCGGACGGTCGACGGTCGTTAACTGCCGCATAGGCAGCTTAGAAAGCAGGAAACTATGATGGCCAATACCTCAGATAGTTAACTGCCGCATAGGCAGCTTAGAAAGACTACATTGACGGCGTCGGTATTTGAATTCATGTTAACTGCCGCATAGGCAGCTTAGAAAGTGACAGTTTACATGCACAAAGAAGAAAGACGCGTTAACTGCCGCATAGGCAGCTTAGAAATATACATGCTGGAGAAATGAAGTCAGTATCGAGTTAACTGCCGCATAGGCAGCTTAGAAAAAAATAAGGAAGGAGACGAAATTATGAAATCTGTTAACTGCCGCATAGGCAGCTTAGAAAAAATATCACGACGCAGTTGTAAAAATCTTACAGTTAACTGCCGCATAGGCAGCTTAGAAAATTGACAATACTGTACATAATAGAATTTTTGTGTTAACTGCCGCATAGGCAGCTTAGAAATATCCGTTCTTGTAATTCTTTGCGTGTGATACGTTAACTGCCGCATAGGCAGCTTAGAAATATTTTCGCCCATAATCGGAAAAATAACTGGCAACAAAGGACATGGTATCATTTTACTCAGAAGAATTTTACTCAGAAACTTTTTAGTCAAAATGTTCTGAACAAAAATGTTTTTAGTTTGTAGTTTGCAGAAAAAAGGGCTTATCGCACGTGCGATAAGCCTTTTTTAATATTTATACTTTCTTTACCTTGCAGGCTACGGTGTAGATGACGGCACACATGACTAAGTAGGCGACGATGCCGAGGTAGGTGGCTCCCGGCGTGACGACCCAGTCTTTGAGGAACCAGTCGATGCCGCCGATGTGCAGGACGGCGCTGATGAGGCTGCCGATGGCGCCGCCGGCGACGAAGCCCGAAGCGACGGTGCTGCCTTCACTGAGGCGCAGGGCGTTGAGGGCATCGTCTTTGCTGCTGTGGGAGACGAAGTACGATACGAGGCCGCCGATGAGGACAGGCGTGTTGATTTCCATGGGAAGATACGCGCCGAGGGCAAAGGCCAGGGGCGGGACCTTCATCATCCACAGGAGGAAGGCGAAGAAGGCGCCGGCCATGTACAGCGGCCAGGGAGCGGCACCGCCGTCCATCATGGGTTTGACGATGGCTGCCATGGCATTGGCCTGCGGCGCTGCCAGGGCGCCCGGTCCCGTGTAGCCGTAGGCGTGGTCGAGGAGGAAGATGACGCCGACAGCGATAAAGCTGGAGACGATGATGGACAGGATTTGCCACTGCTGCATCTTCTTCGGCGTTGCCCCGGTCAGGTAGGCGACTTTCAGTTCCGACATGAAGTTGCCGGCTACGGCCAGGGTCGAGCAGAGGAAGGCGGCCATGAGCAGGATGGCGATGATGCCGGAGCTGCCGCTCATGCCGGCATTGCCCATGAAGACGGCCGAGACGATGATCATGAAGATGGTCATGCCCGAAACGGGTTCGTTCCCCGTAAAGGCGATGGAGCTGATGCCGACGACGGAGAGGAGGAACGAGAAGATGAGGATGATTGCCCCGGCCAGCAGGGTCTGGGTGATGTTCTGCGAGCAGGTGACGTGGAAGAAGAGCGTGAACAGGGCGCACATGACCAGGGTTCCCGTGACAATCTGGCTCATGGGCAGGTCCTGCTGGGTCCGCAGGAGGCCGGCCGACGAAGCCGGGCCCGACGTGAACAGGTCCGAAGCGGCCCGGCGGATGACCCGGCCGACGACGCCTGCCATGGAGACGAGGCCGATGATGCCGGCCATGGCCAGCATGCCGATGCCGATGTGACGGACGTACTGCGAGAAGACGGCGTCGATCGGCGCATCGGCCAGGAGGACGGCCTGGCCGTGGAGGGTCATGACGTGTTCGCCGCCGAGGTAGTAGACGACGGGGATGCAGACGAACCACGAGAAGAACGAGCCCGCTGCGATGATAGCCGCGTAGCGCAGGCCCGTGAAGTAGCCGATGCCCAGGAGGGCGGCGTCGTTATCCAGGCTGAAAGCCAGCTTGTATTTCGCCGCCGCGGCCTGGCCCCAGGAGAAGGTCAGCGTCGACAGTACTTCCTGCCACCAGCCCAGGGTGTTGAGGACGAAGTCATAGGCCATGGCCAGGAGACCGCTGAAGACCATGACATGAGCTTTGGAGCCTTCGTTACAGGTCAGGACTTCGGCAGCGGCCCGGCCGGACGGGAAGGGGTAAGCCGCATCCATTTCTTCACAGAAGTAGCGGCGGAACGTCGTCGCCAGGAGGACGCCCAGGACGCCGCCGAGGACGATGGGGATGACCATTTCCGTATAGGTCAGCTGGCTGTCGAGCTGCAAGATGAACAGGGCCGGCAGGATGAACATGACGCCGCCGATGATGTTGGTCCCGGCACTGGCGATGGCCTGGATGTGGACCGTTTCCGGGAAGGCATTCTTGCGCTTGAAGAGGACGGCCATGCCCATGGCCAGGACGGAGACGGGCGCAAAGGCATCGACGGTCTGGCCGATTTTCAGGCAGAGATAGCCGACGGCCAGGGAGAAGAGGGCGGCGAAGAACAGCCCCCAGCCGACGACATAAGCATTGATTTCAACGTAATTCTGGTCCGGAGACATGGGCGGATCATAAGGGCGCCGCTCCGGATGGGATTCAGACATGATAAAAACCTCCTAACCTCCTAAAAGTATAAAGATTAGCTGGAAAATCAAACGATTAACCTGTTTAATGCTATTTAATTTTAAAAGAATAGCCTAGGGCTGTCAATGGGAAGATACGTTAGATATAGATTCTGTAAATAAAAATAATTATCCGTTGATAAATTGTTGAATATGGAGTATAATAGGTGACATAAGAAGACGAAAAAAGGAGGCTTACTTATGAATATTGTAGTTTTGGTAAAGCAGGTTCCTGCGATTTCTGATATCGAAATCGCCAAAGACAACAACTTGGTCCGTGTCGGCGCTCCGTCGATGCTCAACCCGGTTGATAAACACGCCATCGAAGCGGCCGTAGCCGTCAAGGATGCCATCGGTGGTACGGTGACGATCCTGACCATGGGCAACGCCCTGGCTGGTGAAATGATGCGTGATGGCATTGCTATCGGTGCCGATAAAGGTGTCCTCGTCTCGGACGAACGCATGGCTGGCTCCGATACGCTGGCAACAGGCCTGGTATTGGCCAAGGCCATTGAAAAATTGGGCGGTGCCGACCTGGTCTTCACGGGCAAGCGCTCGACGGATGGCGATACGGGGCAGATCCCGCCGGCTATTGCCCAGCGTTTGGGTATGGCCCTCATTTCCTATGCCAATTCGGTCAGTGTCGACGGCACGACGGTAACGGCTACGCGCCTAAACCACGACGGCATTGAAACGGTACAGGCTCAGCTCCCGGCTGTCGTCTCGGTTACGGAAAAGAGCAATACGCCGCGTTCTCCGAAGATCCGCGGCAAGATGGCTGCCAAAAAAGCCGTCTTCGATGTCTGGAAAGTGGAAGACCTGGGCCTCGATGCAGCAAGTGTCGGGAAATCTGGTTCGGCGACGAAAGTCACGGAACTCTTCGCACCGGAACCGAATCCGGTCGGCGTCATGATCGAAGGGGCTACGCCGGCAGACGCTGCGGCTAATCTCGTCAAAGAACTGACTGCCAAGAACTTGCTGTAAGGAGGGCTGAATTATGGAATTGAAACAGAACATCTGCGTATATATAGAAATCGCCGGCGGTGCCCTGAGCCCGCTGAGCATCGAATTGTTGGGTAAAGCCCGTCAGCTGGCCGATGCCAAGAGCAAACAGGTCGTCGCCTTCGTCGCCGGTGCCGATACGGCCAAAGCCAGCCAGGAAGCCATTTCCTATGGCGCTGATGCCGTCGTCGCTGTCGAAGACAGTGCCCTGGCTGCCTACGATTCCGTCTTGTACACCAAAGCTATCGCCGCTTTGGCTGAAAAATATGAACCCAGCGTCATCCTCATCGGCGGTTCGCCCGATGGCCGTGACCTCGGCGGCCGCCTGTCGGCTCAGCTCGGCGTCGGCCTGGTCGCAGACTGCACGGACGTCCGCTTTGAAGGCGATGACGATACGCTGACCTGGATCCGTCCGGCTTATACGGGCAAGCTCTTCGTCAAGATCCAGACGACGACGCGCCCCCAGCTGGCTACCATCAGCGACAAGATTTTCCACGGCACGCCGGCTGACCCGGCCCGGAAAGGCGAAATCATCAAAGAAAGCGTCGACTTCGCCGGTGCTGCTCCGTCCGTCAAAGTGACGAACTTTGAACCGGTCGAAAAAGAAGCGGAAGAACTGACCATCACGACAGCCGATATCGTCGTCGGTGCCGGCCGCGGCGTCCAGACTGAAGACGGCATGAAAGCCGTTCAGGCCTTTGCCCAGCGCATCGGCGCAGCCTTCGGCGTATCCAAGCCTCTCGTCGACAAAGAATGGGCTCCCTATGAATGGCAGATCGGCATTACAGGCAAGAAAATCGCCCCGAAGATTTACATCGCCCTGGGCATTTCCGGCGCCATCCAGCACAAACTCGGCATCCAGGACGCCGGCCTCATCATTGCCGTCAACAAAGACCCGGATGCACCGATCTTCAAATTCGCTCACTACGGCATCGTAGGCGACCTCTTTGAAGTCATGCCGGAACTGGAAAAACAAATTAAAAAGATCCGTGGCTAGAAAATAGTTTGTAGTACGGAGTTTGTAGTTTTTAGTGAAAACCTTTAAATTTAAAACCATCCGCTAACTGCTAAAAAAGGTGCTGTCTTCATGCGACAGCGCCTTTTTTATGTTATAATACCCTTATCATATACGAAAATGTTGTGAAAAAATACGGAGGTGGTTCCATGGATTCTTTTGCTGCCCGCCAGGCCTGCCGCGATGGCCGCTATGACGAGGTACTGGCTATGTATGGCAAGGCGGCACCGGACCGGTCTTGGACGTGTTGGGATTATTATTACTATGCCTATGCCCTGCGCAAGACGAAGCAGTACAAGAAGGGGCGGGAAATCGCCCGGGCCGGCATGATCGCCTTCCCCGATTTCATCAATCTCCACGGGATTTACTGCTGGTGCCTCTATTATTTATATATCCAGAAATTCGATGAACGGACGCAGGCACCGGAGGATTTCCGCCGCGCCGTCGACGCCATCTTGAAATACAGTCAGCAAGGGCCGTATACGCCGTATGCCCTGGCCGTGTGGCGCATGGTCGATGTCCTCAAGAACCAGCCCGGTCAGGCCGGACTGATGGGGTCCTACTTGTGCCGCCTCGACCCGGACCAGCTGCCGGACCAGGAGAAGACCGTGACTTTGAAGGGGCGGGAACGGGTCATTGCCTCGGACCGGGAACGCTGGTATTCCCTCATGAGCCGCATCCTGGTCAAGGAAGAGAAGTACGACGACTGCATCACCTTGTGCCGGCAGGCCCTGAACTATTTCCCTCAGCTCCATCATGACAACGACATCTGGTTTTCTTACCGCATCGCCCTCTGCCTGCTGCGCCAGGGCCGCGTCGGGGAAGGGCGGCAGCGCCTGGAGAACCTGCTGAAGTACAAGCAGCACTGGATTCTTTTCCGGGGCCTGTTCTTTGCCGCTCAGGCCGAGGGCGACAGCGCGGCCATGCGCCGCTATGGGGCGTCGGCCTTCCTGGCTGGCGGCGAGTTCAAGGCCAAGGTCAATTTCATGGTCCAGTTCGCCCAGGCTTTGGAGAATATGGGCGGTTATGAGAAGATGGCCTATTTCCATTACCTCCTGGCCAAACGGGTCCGCATGGACCAGCATTGGAAGGTCAAGGCCGAACTCCTGGCCAAGACCGACAGCTATGCTTTTCCCGAACCGGACCGGCAGGAGCTGATGGACGGGCTTCATGGATTCTGGATGGACGAGAAGCATGCCGGCCAGACGCGCCACAAGGGGACCATCGAAAAAATCCTGCCCGGCAGCAAGGCCGGCTTCCTGCGGGAATACGGCGGCAATCAGTATTATTTCCGTACCGCTTCGCTGTACCGCGTCCGCCCGGAGGAAGGGGAGAAGGTCACGTTCTATGTAGAGGACTTCTTTGAGACAGGGAAAGAAAAACCGGCTCATCGCGCCGTGGACATCGAACCGGTTTTGCTATATGATAAGAAGTGAATTTACTAGAGAAAGTGAGTGGCACTCATGATTTTATCAGGCAAGGAAATTGTCAAGCATTTAGGTAAGGAAATCATCATTGAACCTTTCCATCCGGAACGGGTCAATCCCAATAGCTATAACCTGTCTTTGTACAATGAACTGATGGTCTATGACCACCAAGAACTGGATATGGCCAAGCCCAATCCGGCATCGACCATTTATATCCCCAAGTCGGGCTACGTCTTGCAGCCTAACAAGCTCTATCTGGGCCGGACCAATGAATATACCCGGACTGACGGCTATATCCCCATGCTCGAAGGCCGGTCGTCCGTCGGCCGCCTGGGCGTCTTCATCCACGTCACGGCTGGCTTCGGCGACGTCGGTTTTGCCGGTTACTGGACGCTGGAAATCTTCTGTGTCCAGCCCATCCGCATCTATCCGAACGTGGAAATCTGCCAGATATACTATCATGATATCGACGGCGAATACGATACGTATCAGCACGGCAAGTACCAGAACAATACGGGCATCCAGCCCAGTATGCTCTGGAAAGACTTTGAAAAGATGAAATAAAGGGAAGTGTCTTCATGAAAGAAATAGATATGTTAGCCATGGCCCGGACGAACGGTTTCCGCCTGGGCAATGCCCAGGACCGCCAGGGCGGCACGGGCTGCACGGTCCTCGTGTTCCCGGAAAGTGCGCCCTGTGCTGTCGACGTCCGCGGCGGCGGCCCGGCCAGCCGGGAATCGGAACTGCTCAGTCCTATGGCGGCTGCGTCGGGCATCCACGCCATCCTGCTCAGCGGCGGCAGTGCCTTTGGCCTCAATGCCTCGACTGGCGTCATGCAGTATTTGGAAGAACAGCACATCGGCTTCGATACGCGCATCTGCAAGGTGCCCCTCGTCGTCGAATCGTGTATCTATGATCTGGGCTGCGGCGACAACGTCCGCCCTGACGCCGCCATGGGCTATGCGGCCTGCCAGGCGTCGGAAAGTGGGGACTTCCGCCAAGGCTGTTACGGTGCCGGTACGGGGGCGACGGTCGGCAAGCTCTGCGGCCCGGACTATATGATGAAATCCGGCCTCGGCGCCTATGCCGTCCAGGTCGGCGACCTTCAGGTCGGTGCCGTCGTCGCCGTCAATGCCGTCGGCGATGTCCTCGACGAAAACGGCCAGATCCTGGCCGGTATGCGCAGCCGCGATGGCCAGGGCTTTGCCGATACGCGGCGGGTCATGCTCGAAGAAGCCGGCCAGACGCCGACCCTCTTTTCCCAGCGCGCCGTCGGGACGACGACCAATACGACTATCGGTGCCGTCGTCACCAATGGGCAGTTCGACAAGGCCCAGCTGAAAAAAATCGCCGCCCTCGGCAGCAACGGCCTTGTCCGGACCATCCGTCCCGTCAATACGACGGCGGACGGCGATTCTCTCTATGCCGCCAGTGTTGGCAGCGTTTCGGCCGAATTGAGCCTGACCGGGACCATCGCCGCCTACGTCGTCGAACAGGCCATCCGCCGCGCCGTCCGCCAGGCCGAAAGTATGTACGGCGTGCCGGCGTACCAGTAAAAGGGTAGCCCCTTACGCCAGGCCGGGTTTGTCCTGCCGGTTGTAGTATAGAGTTTGTAGTTTGTAGTGGGGGTATAACTGCGAACTGCGACCTGCGGCCTGCGAACCAGGGATTCCCGCAGGCCATTAATAACGAAATGAGGAACTAAATTATGTACGATTACGTCATCGTCGGCAGCGGCCTCTTTGGCTGTGTCTTTGCCCACGAGATGCATCAGGCCGGCCAACAGTGCCTGGTCCTGGAACGTCGGGGCCATGTCGGCGGCAATGTCTATTGTGAAGAGAAGGACGGCATCCATGTCCATCGCTATGGTGCCCACATTTTCCATACGTCGGACCGCCGGGTCTGGGACTATGTCAATCAGTTCGTCGAATTCAATCATTTTATCAATGCGCCCATTGCCAATTATAAAGGCGAACTGTACAATCTGCCTTTCAATATGAATACCTTTGCCAAGATGTGGGGCATCATCACGCCGGAACAGGCGGCGGCCAAGATCGAAGGCCAGCGCCGGGCGGCAGGGATTACGGAGCCTAAGAATCTGGAAGAACAGGCCATTTCCCTCATCGGCACGGATATTTATACAAAATTAATCAAAGGCTATACGGAAAAACAGTGGGGCCGGAGCTGTACGGACCTGCCGGCATTCATCATCAAGCGCCTGCCCGTGCGCTATACTTTCGACAATAATTATTTCGACGACTGTTGGCAGGGCATCCCCGAAGGGGGCTACAATGTCCTCATCGACGCCCTTCTGGAAGGCATCGAAGTGCGGACTGGCGTCGATTATAACCGCGAACGGGCGTCGTACCTGGATATAGCCCGTAAAGTCGTCTATACCGGTCCCATTGACGAGTATTTCGGCTATCGCCTGGGCCATCTGGCCTATCGGGGCCTGCATTTTGAAACGGAACGTTATAACGAGGTCAACCATCAAGGTGTGGCCGTCATGAACTATACCGACCGGGAAACGCCGTACACGCGGACGATTGAACACAAGCATTTTGAATTTGGCAGGCAGCCTGTGACGTATGTCACCAAGGAATACCCGGCTGAATGGCAGGCCGGCGAAGAAGCCTATTATCCTGTCAACGATGCGGTGAACCAGAATTTATACCATAAATATGCGGCCTTAGCCCGCCATGAACGCAATGTTATATTCGGCGGCCGACTGGCAGAATATACGTATTACGATATGGACGATGTCATCGCCGGCGCCCTGGCTGCTGTAGAAAAGGAAGGATACCATGCAGAAACGAATTCGTAAGGCCGTCATCCCGGCGGCAGGCTATGGGACGCGCTTTTTGCCGGTCACCAAGGCCATCCCTAAGGAAATGATTCCCATTGTCGACAAACCGGTCATCCAGTACATCGTCGAAGAAGCCCTGCAGAGCGGCATCGAAGAAATCCTCATCATCACGGGCCACGGCAAGCGGGCCATTGAAGACCATTTCGATACCAATATCGACCTGGAGCTGCAGCTGCGCCAGCAGGGGAAGGACCAGCTGCTGCATCTGGTCCAGGACATTTCGTCCATCAATATCCATTATATCCGCCAGAAGCACATGCGCGGCCTGGGCGATGCCATCCGCTGTGCCGAATCGTTCATCGATAACGAGCCCTTTGCCGTCCTCTTGGGCGACGACGTCGTCTACAATCCTGAGCAGCCGGCGCTGAAACAGATGATGGATGCCTTCAGCCGCCTGGGGGCTACTATGCTCGGCTGTCAGGAAGTGCCGCAGGAACTGGTATCGCGCTACGGCATCGTCCAGGGCCAGCCGACGGACGACGACCGCGTCGTCAAGCTCATCGACATGGTCGAAAAGCCGGCTGTCGACGAAGCGCCGAGCCGCCTGGCCGCGCTGGGCCGCTATATCCTGACGCCGGATATCTTTGAAATCCTGCGCCGCGTCCAGCCCGGCAAGGGCGGGGAAATCCAGCTCACCGACGCCCTGCGCCTCATGGCCGACCGGGAAGCGGTCTACGCCTACACCTTCAGCGGCCGCAGCTACGACACGGGCAACAAACTGGGCTTTTTGAAAGCCACCGTCGAATACGCCCTGCGCCGGGAAGACTTGGGCGAAGCCTTCCGGGAATACCTGCGCCATAGCCTCCCCTGAGAAGGGGAGGTGGCCTGAAAGGCCGGAGGGGTTCTTCACGGAGCGAGTCTTTATAGTTTGTAGTACAGAGTTTGTAGAAGATGGCTTTAAATTTAAAAGCATTCACTACAGACTACAAACTGCAAACTTAAAACTTCCCAGAGGCTGTCTTAATGCAACAGTCTCTGGGATTTCTTCCTCCTTTGACGGAAGAAACTCTTCATCAGGGCCGCACATTCTTCGGCCCGGACACCGGCTGTGACTTCGGTCCGGTGGTTGAGGTGGTCGTTGTCGACGAGCTGGAAGAGGGAGCGCACGGCACCGGCTTTCGGGTCGTCGCAGCCGTAGACGACGCGGTCCAGGCGGCTGTTGACGATGGCGCCGGCACACATGGGGCACGGTTCGACGGTCACGTAGAGGGTACAGCCTGTCAGGCGCCAGCGATTGAGGGCGCGGCAGGCTTTTTCAATGGCCAGCAGTTCGGCGTGGGCCGTTGCACAGGGCAGGCTTTCGCGCAGGTTATAGGCCCGGGCGACGACTTTCTTTTCATAGACGATGACGGCGCCGATGGGGATTTCTCCGACGGCATAGGCCGTCTTGGCTTCGGCCAGGGCTTTGCCCATATAAAATTCATCTTTAGTCATAGTGGATGGAGTCTCCTTAGCAAAAAAATTTATGTCTATCATAACACGAAAACAGGGAAGGGGAAACTATTATGGATGCCATTTGGTGGCAGATTTTCGACTTATTAGGGACGACGGCCTTTGCCGTATCCGGCGTCTTCGCAGCCATTTCACGGCGCATGGACCTCTTCGGCATCTTCGTCCTCAGTGCGGCGACGGCTGTCGGCGGCGGTATCATCCGCGACATCCTCATCGGCAATATCCCGCCGGCTGCCTTTAAGAACAGTATCTATTTGTGGATCATCCTCGGCTCCATGGCCGTCATCACGATCATCGTCCGCTATTTCAATATCCGCATGTGGCGCCGCGTCGTCGGCAAGCTCTCCATCTGGTATCTCGTCTGCGACGCCATCGGCCTCGGCTCCTTTACGGTTACCGGGACCCTTTTGGGCTGCTTCTATTATCCCGACTACTGGATCCTCGACATCACCCTCGGCGTCCTGACAGCTGTCGGCGGCGGCGTCATCCGCGACGTCCTGGCCGGGCGTATCCCCAGCGTCCTGCGCAAGGAAGTCTACGCGACGGCGTCCCTCCTGGGCAGTATCTTCTTGTACGGCGCCGTCATCCCCTTTGAGGTCCCCTTGGAAGTCGGCGCCATCGTCGCCTTTTCCGTCACCGTCGCCATCCGCCTGGTGGCCATCCGACTGCACCTCAATATCCCAAGGATTCGCCGGGCCCACCATCGGAGGGCGTAGGGCGCCCCTACAAATTTTCCCAGGGCCGTGATATAATAAAGGGTACAATTTTTTTCTTCATAATAGGAGTGATAACGTGAATCTGTTACAGAAAGCAGTCAGCCTGGCCGTAGCCTCTTTCTTTTTATGTGCCTCGCCGGCTGCACTGGCAAAGACGATTTTATATGTACCCCAGGATGACCGGCCTGTCGATTATGAATACACGGTCAGTACGGCCGAAGCGGCGGGCTATCAGGTCCTGACGCCGCCGGCCCAGTATCTGTCGGGCATGAACTTCCACGGTTCGCCGGATAAGCTCATGGCCTGGGTCAATGCCAATGCCGGCAAGGCCGATGCCATGGTCCTGTCCATCGATTCCCTGGTCTATGGCGGCCTCGTCGATTCGCGCAAGCATAACCTGCCGATGGAAACGCTGACAGCGCGCCTGGAAAAGGTCGAAGCGCTGCATAAATCGCACAAGAACGTGCCCATTTATGTCTTCAGCACGGTCATGCGCAGTCCCTGGGCCGGCGGCAAGGGCGTCGAACCGGACTATTACCTGACCATGGGCTCCGACATCTATCAGCTGGCATCGCTCCAGGCCAAGATGGACGAAGAAGGCCTGAATCCGCAGGAACGCAATGACTGGTTCGCCATCATGCGCCGCGTGCCCATGGAATACCTCCAGGACTGGTATAACCGGCGCCGCAAGAACATGAGCATCAATTACCGCCTCATCGATGATGCCCGCAAAGGCGTCTTTACCTATTACAGCCTGGGGCACGACGATAATTCCGTCAGCACCCAGTCGTCGCTGGAATCGAAGTACCTGAAAATGGCCGGTACGGGCATCCCCAAGACGGTTTTCGGCTCCTTCCCCGGTGCCGACCAGCTGGGCCTGCTGCTCATCACGCGGGCCAGCAACGATTTCAATAATTATCATCCCAAGATCACCGTCATCTATCCCTTGGGCGGCGGCGAAAAGACCGTGCCCCGCTATGACGGCCAGGCCATTGGCAAGACCATCGCGTCCCACGTCGAAGCCATCGGCGGCACCATGGTCGACAACGAACGGCCGGACCTCTTGCTGGCTGTCAACACGCCGCTGACGACGTCGACGACGGAATCGGCGAACTTTGAAAACTTCCCGATCATGCTCCAGTCGACGCGGGATTTCCTGACGCAGATCGAAAAGGCCGTCAACCTCGACATCCCGGTCAGCATCGTCGATATGGCCTTTTCCAACGGCTCCGACAACACCCTGGTCTACGGCCTCTATCAGGATAAGATGATGTACCGCCTGGCTGCCTACAACGGCTGGAATACGGCCAGCAACTCCGTCGGCTACGGCATCGCCCAGGGCGTCTTGTCCAAGTATATGACGGCCGATGCCCACCGCGACATGCTGACCACGCAGTATCTCGACAACTGGGCGTACCAGGCCAATGTCCGCGATTACATCTACCGTATGCAGCAGAAACTGGAAGCCGGCGTCGTCACTCAGTATTACCCGACGCTCAACGAAGAACTCCAGAGCCGCACGAAGGAACAGCTCCAGCGCTATGCGTCGACGTATCTCGGCATCGACCCCAAGACCGTCGATGTCACCCTGCCGTGGCAGCGCCTGTTCGAAGTCTATGTCGATGTCAAGCCGACGCCGTCTGTCCCCCTGGAAGCCGACGTGCGCCACAATATGAATGACCGCGAACTCCAGAACCTGGCCAATGAAGTCTCGGCCGCCCAGGCCCAGCTCGATGCGGCCCAGACCGTCAATGCCGACGGGACGGTCACGCAGGCCGACCCGGCCGTCCAGGCCCAGCTCCAGGCCGCCAAGGCCGCTGCCCAGGCCCGTTACGAACAGGAAAAACAGGCCCAGGCCATCAATCACAGTGAAGAAAAAGCCCAGCAGAGCCGTACCTGGGCTGCACAGAAATAGGATACCCCATGGAACAACAGAATCATACAACGACACAACTTCATGAGAAACGCCGCGTTCCGCTTGGAAAGAAGGGCCGCCGTATCGCTGCCGCCGCAGCCGGGCTGGTCTGTCTCGGCATCGCCGCCGTGGCTTACGGCTATTTCGGCCCCAATTTCCTCCTGCCCTATAAGAGCGGCTACGTCCACGTCCGCAGCGACATGACGGCTTCGGAAGTCGGCGATGTCCTGACCGATGAAGGCTATATTGCCAGCCCCTTGTGGTTCCGCGCCGTAGCGACCGTCACGGGACAGGCCGGTGACATCCATGCCGGCGAGTATACCTTCGATTCGCGCATGAGCCTCCATACGCTGCTGGAAAAACTAACCAGCGGCAAGTCGGAAGCGGACCGCCTGGTCGTCCCCGAAGGCTATACGGTCCGTGAAATCGCCAAGGCCGTCGCCGCCAACGGGCGCATCAGCGAAGCCGATTTCCTCAAGGCTGCCTCGTCATCGGACCAGCTCCTGCCGTATATGAAGGGCAATCGCAAAGTGACCTTCCCGACAGAAGGCTTCCTCTTCCCGGACACGTATTTCATCCCTTATGACGCGACGGCCGACGACGTCGTGGCCATGATGCTCAAGAACTTCGACGCCCACTTGACGGATGCCATGAAAGCGGGCATTGCCAAGCAGAACCTGTCGATCTACCAGTTCGTCACCTTGGCCTCGCTCATCGAAAAGGAAGCGAAATACGAAAAGGACCGGCCCCTCATCGCGTCGGTCTTCGAGAACCGCCTGAAGATCCACATGAAACTCCAGTCCGATGCCAGCATTTCCTATGCTATGGGGACCCACAAGGCAGCCTACAGCATCAACGAGACGCAGTACGATTCGCCGTACAATACGTACCGCTATGAAGGCTTGCCGCCGGGACCGATCGGCAATCCCGGCATGGACTGCATGGAAGCCATCCTCGAGGCACCACAGACGAACTACCTCTATTTCGTCGCCGATAAGGACGGCCATAATTACTTCGCCGCCACCTATGAGGAGCACATGAAGAACGTCCAGGAGCACATGCCATGATGGAGGCATTGTTCCAGGATATGAAAGCCTGTGCCCGCGAGCGGAACCTGCCCATCCTGCGCGACAGCGAGCTGCCCTTGTTCACGGGCATCGCAGCGTCGTGCCGGCCGAAACATGTCCTGGAAATCGGAACCTGCATCGGCTATTCGGCCCTGCAGATGGCACCGTTCCTGGCACCGGGCGGGACGATCACGACCATCGAGCTCGACCGTGAGCGCTATGACCTGGCCTGCCAGTTCTTCCGGCGCTCACCCTATGAAAAGGTCATTACGGCTATCCACGGCGATGGGACGGCGCTGGCGGAACAGCTTCCCGGTCCGTGGGACTTCGTCTTCCTCGACGGGCCGAAAGGGCAGTATGTGCGCCAGCTGCGATATCTCCTGCCCAAGCTCCTGCCTGGCGCCATCGTCGCAGCGGATAATATCGACTACCACGACATGTTTTATATCGAAGGGACCCTGCCGCACAAACACCGCACGGCCGTGACCCGTTTGCGGGAATTCATGGACCTCGTCGGCGACCGGTCCCTTTTTGAGACTGTATTTTTTGAAAATGGCGACGGCATGACCGTTTCGCAATGGAAAGGATAAGAGAATGGGAAAAATGGAATTGCTGGCTCCTGCCGGCAGTATGGATAAGATGAAGATGGCCTTTTTATACGGCGCCGATGCCGTATACCTGGGAGGGAAGTCCTTCGGCCTGCGGGCTTTCAGCGACAACTTTTCCAATGAAGAACTGAAGGAAGCCGTCGACTATGCCCATGCCCGGGGCAAGCACGTCCACGTGACGGTCAACATCTTCCCGCATAACGACGACCTCAAGGGCTTGCCGGAATATCTCGTCTACCTGCGCGATATCGGCGTCGACGCCATCCTCATCGCCGACCCGGGCATCTTCGCCCTGGCCCGGCAGCTCGTGCCTGACCTGCCTGTCCACATATCGACCCAGGCCAACACGACCAACTGGGCATCGACGAAATTCTGGCGCGATAACGGCGCATCGCGCGTCGTCATGGCCCGCGAAGTGAGCCTCCGCGACGTCAAGGAAATCCATGCCAAAGTCCCCGATATCGAACTGGAAGGCTTCATCCACGGCGCCATGTGCATTTCCTATTCCGGCCGCTGCCTGCTGAGCAATTACTTCACCCAGGGCGACCGCGACTCGAACCGCGGTGAATGTGTCCAGTGCTGCCGCTTCAAGTACAACGTCGTCGAAGAGAAGCGGCCAGGCCAGTATTTCCCCGTCGTCGAAGATGAACGGGGGACGTATATCTTCAACTCCAAGGACCTCTGTCTCCTGCCGTACCTGCCGGACCTCTATGACGCCGGCTTTACGAGCCTGAAAATCGAAGGGCGCATGAAGAGCATCCACTACGTCGCCACCGTGACCAAGGTCTACCGCCAGGCCTTCGACGCCTACGAAGCCGACCCGGAACACTTCACGGTCCGCCAGGAATGGCTCGACGAATTGGAAAAGATTTCCCACCGGCCCTACACGCGGGGCTTCTCCGTTTCCCGGCCGACGGCGGCCGACCAGGTCTACAGCCAGTCGAGCAATACCCAGACACATGATTTCATCGGCCTCGTCAAGTCCTATGATGAAGAAAAGGGCCTGGCCTGGGTAGAACAGCGGAACCACTTCAAACTCGGCCAGACTGTAGAATTCCTCCAGCCCAAGGGCCATCTGGTCCGCTATACCATCGACCGCATCGTCGGTGAAGACGGGCAGGAACTCGACGCCGCCCGCCACGCCCAGCAGTTCGTCGGCCTGGCCGTACCGGAACGGCTGGAACCATATTCCATGATGCGCCGCCAGGTGAAGAGCCATGTTTGATGAAGACTGGGTCTACTTCCAGGCCCTTCCGTCGGAAATGACCTTCATCAACCGCATCATCGAAGGCTGTGACTACCTGGGCGTGGTCACGGCCCTGGACGGCAAGAAGGGCATCGGCTTCGTCCGGACGACGAAGGACACGGCAGGCGAGACGATTGAGGTACTCCAATCGCTGCCCATCCCGGTGCGCATCCTGAGCCGCCAGGAAGCCTTAGCGCAAGCTGAACAAAAGTAGTGTATGAAATTTACAAGATTTATAGTTATACGATTTAGTGAAAAGTGCTGCCCCTGACGGCAGCGCTTTTTTTGTAGGGGCTTCCACGTGGGGAGCCCGCGTGAATCCCGGGCATAGCTCATACTGGTCATGCTGTTTGTCGTCCCCATAGTCTGACGGGCGCCCCACGTGGGCGCCCCTACGATAGAGCAATTCCATGCCGGTTCAAAACGTTACATTTTAAAAGATAGCAGTCCTTGTTGTAATGTGTAAAATAGTTGTTTCTGCTAATCATTTTTTGGCGGTTAGCCCTTTAAATTCTTGACAGAATTGGTGTATAATTAATAATATAATCATAAAATACTTTATAGCGTATATTATATGCGTATACGGTACGCTATTAAATCCAAGACCCGCCGTCTGACGACACGATGTCCATTATCATACATACTGAAACCATAAGCGAAGCGGCCGGGTCCCAGTCAAGTGAGGAGGAGCTTCTATGAAAAAATCTAATTGCCTGGCCATGATTTTGGCTGGCGGGAAAGGAAGCCGTTTGGGCGTCCTGACCAAAGACCAGGCTAAACCGGGCCTTTTGTTCGGCGGAAAATATCGCATCATCGACTTCCCACTGAGTAACTGCCGCAATTCCGGCATCGATACGGTCGGCATCCTGACCCAGTATCAGCCGCTGGAACTGAACTGGTACATCGGCAACGGCAGCTCGTGGAACCTCGACTCGACCAAGGGCGGCACGTACGTCCTGCCGCCGTATCAGAGCGACGGCGGTTCCAACTGGTACCGCGGCACAGCCGATGCTATTTACCAGAACTTGAACTTCGTGGAAATGGTCGGCGACGATTACGTCCTCATCCTGTCGGGCGACCACATCTATTCCATGGACTACGACAAGATGCTCAATTTCCACAAGAAACACCACGCCAAGGTCACCATCGGCACGATCCGCGTCCCCTGGGATGAAGCCAGCCGCTTCGGCATCATGGTCGCCAATGAAAACATGCGCATCACCAAGTTCCAGGAAAAACCGGCCAAGCCCGAAAGCAACCTGGCGTCCATGGGCATTTACATCTTCAACCGCGACGTCCTGGAATCGTACCTCAAGGCCGATGCCAAGGATGAAAAGTTGGAACACGACTTCGGCAAGAACGTCATCCCGGCGATGCTGGCCGACCAGGTCCCGCTGTATGCCTATCCCTTTGAAGGCTACTGGAAGGATGTCGGCACCATCGACAGCCTGTGGCAGGCCAACATGGACCTCATCGCCGACGAACCGCCTATCGACCTGCGCGACAGCAAGTGGCGCATCTATTCGGGCAACCAGAGTTTACCGCCGCACCTCATCGGGCCTAACGGCTCGGCCAAGAGTTCCCTCATCGCTGAAGGCTCGGAAATCTTCGGGACTGTCAGCAATTCAGTCATCTTCTACGGTGTCACCATCAAAGAAGGGGCGAAAGTCACCAATTCCGTCATCATGCCCGGCTCTGTCGTCGAAGAAAATGCCGTCGTCGACAAGGCCATCCTGGGCGAACGCTGCCACATCTATCCCGGCGCCGTCCTCCACAATGAAGACGGGTCTGTCGCCGTACTGGGACGCAAAGGGGAACTGAAACCAAAACAAGTTACAGCGAAAGGGGAACACTAGTTATGAATAGTAATATGATCGGCCTCATCAATATGCGCGAAGACCATCCCTTGCAGGAAATCAACGACACGCGCCCGCTGTCGACGCTGCCCATCGGCGGCAAATACCGCCTCATCGACTTCACGCTTTCCAATATGGTCAACGCCGGCATCGAAAACGTCGGCCTCCTGCTCTCCAGTCAGTCCCGGTCGGTCCTGGACCACATCCGGTCCGGCAAGGAATGGGGTCTGGCCCACAAGGGCGACGGCTTGTTCTATCTGCCGGAAGAACGGGCGGACATCGAACATCCCGTAGAAGGGGACATCAGTGCTTATTATAAGAACCTCATCTTCGTCCAGCGGGCCAACAAGCGCTACGCCCTGCTGTCGGGCTGCGACATGGTCCAGAACATCGACTATGACAAGGTCCTCCACTTCCATCGTCATCACAACGCCGACGTCACCCTCATCTATCAGCAGCAGAAATACGACTTCGACCGCGAAGGCTATGTCCTGACCATCGACGATGTCTGCCCGGACCGGGTCACGGCCATCGAAGCCAAGCCGGAAGTCAAAGCTGGCGATAATTTATACCAGCGGGGAATCCTCATCGACTGCGATGTATTCCAGCATTGCATACGCCGGGCCTATGCCCAGGGATATACCCATTTTATTACCGATGTGCTCCAGCGCAATGTAGACCGCCTGCGGATTTTCGGCTATAATTATCAGGGATATGCAAAACGGATCGATTCCGTCAATTCCTACTTCCAGGTCAACATGGACCTGCGCGACAGCCGCATCTGGCATGAACTGCTCCTCAAGGATATGGATCACCGCATCTATACCAAGATCAAGGACGAAGCGCCGGCCAAATACATGGAAGAATCGCATGTCTCCAATTCTCTCGTGGCTAATGGCTGCATCATCGAAGGCCGCGTAGAGAATTCGATTCTTTTCCGTCGCGTCAAGGTCGGAAAAAATGCTGTCATTCGCAACAGCATCATCATGCAGCACTCGGTCGTCGGCGATGACGCCCAGCTCGATTACGTCGTATGCGACAAGAATACGGTCATACAGCCGGAAGCCGTGTTGAGCGGCAGCCACGACAACCCGTTGTGCATTGGTAAACGTTCAGTCCGCTGAACGCAACTATGAAGGGGTTAGAGACAATATGAAAAAATGGCAGGATAAGGAAGAATTCAAAAAGTTATTTACCGAGAAAGCTCACATCTTGTGGGAAAAAGATCTGCGGGACATGACCTTGAATGAAGTCTATCAGACCATCGCCTATATGATCCGCGATCTGGTAAGTGAAGATTGGATCCGCACGAATGAAATCTATGCCGAACAGAAGGTTAAGCAAGTCTATTATTTCTCCATCGAATTCCTCATCGGCCGCCTCCTGGAATCGAATCTCCTGGGCATCGATATGGACGATATCTGTCGCCAGGGCCTGGAAGACCTGGGCTGGGACCTGAATAAGGTCATCCCGGCCGAACGCGATCCGGGCCTGGGAAATGGGGGACTGGGCCGGCTGGCTGCCTGCTTCATCGATTCCCTGGCAGCGCTGCAGCTGCCGGGCCATGGCAACAGCATCCGCTATCAGTACGGCTTGTTCAACCAGCGCATTGTCGACAACCAGCAGGTCGAACTGCCCGATAACTGGCTGGTCAACGGCTATCCCTGGGAAGTCAAGAAAGTCGACAAGGCCGTCTATGTCCGCTTTGGCGGCAACGCCTACATGCGTCCTGACGAAGACGGCAACCTGGAATGTGTCCACGAAAAGTATTCGTCTGTCCGCGCCGTACCGTACGATGTGCCTATCATCGGCTACCATAACAATACGGTCAACACGCTGCGCCTGTGGCGGGCGGAATATTCGCGGGAACAGCTCTACCAGGAATTGTCCATCGGCGACCGGCGCCGGGCCTTCCGCTACAAGGACAGTGTCCAGCAGATTTCCCGTTTCCTCTATCCTGACGACAGCAATGAAGACGGCCGCCGCCTGCGCCTGATGCAGGAATACTTCTTCGTATCGGCCGGCCTCCAGAGCATCGTCCGCCATTATAAGAAGAAATATCACGAAAGCATCTATAAATTCGACCGCTATGTGGCCATCCACATCAACGACACCCATCCGGCACTGGTCATCCCGGAACTGATGCGCATCCTCATGGATGAAGAAGGCGTATCGTGGGATGCGGCCTGGAACATCACCGTCCGCACCGTGGCCTATACGAACCACACCATCCTGCCGGAAGCCATGGAAAAATGGTCCATCCCCATGTTCAAGGAACTGCTGCCGCGCATTTACCTCATCGTCGAAGAAATCAACAACCGCTGGCTCAAAGAAGTCCGCAGCCTCTATCCGGGCGATGGATCGAGAGCCCGCGACGTCGCCGTCCTCTGGGATGGCCAGGTCCACATGGCTCATCTGGCCGTCCTCGGCAGCCACAGCGTCAACGGCGTCGCCGAAATCCATTCGCAGATCCTCAAGGATTCGACGCTGCACCAGTTCTACACGTGCTTCCCGCACCGCTTCTCGAACAAGACCAACGGCATTTCCCATCGCCGCTGGCTCATCGAAGCCAATCCGCAGCTGGCGTCGCTCATCGACGATACCATCGGTGACAGCTGGCGCCGGACGCCGTCAAAGCTCCAGGACCTCATGCCCTTTGCCGACGACCCGGCCTTCCAGGAACAGCTGACGCGGGTCAAAAAGGACCGCAAGGAAATCCTGGCCCGCTACATCCGCGACCGCTACGATACGGACGTGCGGACGGACTCGATCTTCGACATCCAGATCAAGCGCATCCACCTGTACAAGCGCCAGACCTTGAACATCCTGCACATCCTGCACTTGTACTACCTCTTGAAGGACAACCCGAAACTCAAGATCACGCCGCGGACCTTCCTCTTTGGCGGCAAAGCCGCTGCCGGCTACGGCGAAGCCAAGGAAACGATCCGCCTCATCAACGTCGTCGCCCATATGGTCAATTCCGACCGTAAGGTCAACAAGCAGATGAAGGTCCTGTTCCTGGAAAACTACAATGTTTCCTTAGGCCAGCTCCTCTTCCCGGCTGCTGACGTGAGCGAACAGATTTCGACAGCCGGCAAGGAAGCGTCGGGCACGGGCAACATGAAGTTCATGATGAACGGTGCCATCACCCTGGGGACCATGGACGGGGCCAACGTCGAAATCCACCGCAAGGTCGGCGACGAAAACTGCGTCATCTTCGGGCTGCGGGCTGACGAAGTCATGAACTACTACATCCACGGCGGCTACTCGTCGTGGCAGATGTACAGCGACGACGCCGCCATCCGCCGCCTCATGGATGCCCTCGTCGACGGCTCTATCGACGGCTCTATCGGCGGGGACCACTTCGGTATGCTCTACTCGGCCTTCCTCGACCGGAACGACGAATACTTCGTCCTCAAGGACTTCCAGCCCTACTGCCAGGCCCAGCAGGAAATCGCCAAACGCTACGGCGACCATACGAAATGGTGTCATTCGAGCGTCGTCAACATCGCCCAGTCCGGCTACTTCTCCAGCGACCGGACGATTCAGCAGTACGCCGATGACATTTGGCGCATCAAGCCGGTCAAACACTAACTAAGAATCAGGAGGATAAGATATGAAACTCAGTGCAATCGACGAGTACAGTACCTTCTTGTATCATCAGGGTACGAACTACGCCAGTTATCGTCTGTTCGGGGCCCATTTCACGGTCCTGCGCCGCAAGCCCTGCGTGCGCTTTGCCGTCTGGGCGCCTCACGCCCAGCAGGTCAGCGTCGTCGGTGATTTCAATCACTGGGACGCCGATGCCAATCCCATGGAGCGGAGCAGCTGCGGCAACGGCATTTGGGTTACGCATATTGCCGGCCTCCAGGAAGGGGACATCTACAAGTACGCCATCACGACGGCGTCAGGCGAACGCATCTTAAAGAGCGATCCCTATGCCTTCTGGTCGGAAGTACGTCCCAATACGGCATCGAAACTGACCAAGCTCCACTACACGTGGCGCGACAAGAAATGGATGGACAGCCGCAGTGCTTACGATTCGTACCGTAAGCCCATGCTGACCTACGAAGTCCATCTCGGCTCGTGGCGCCGCGGCGAAGACGGCGAAATGTTGTCGTACCGCGATATCGCGCCCCAGCTGGTCGATTATGTCAAACAGATGAATTATACCCACATCGAGCTCATGCCGCTGTGCGAATATCCCTTCGATGGTTCCTGGGGCTACCAGGGGACGGGGTATTTCTCGGCGACCAGCCGCTATGGCAGCCCGGAAGACTTCATGTACCTCGTCGACCTCTGCCACCGCAACGGCATCGGCGTCATCCTCGACTGGGTACCGGGGCATTTTTGCCGCGACGCCCACGGCCTGCGCCATTTCGATGGCGAACCGTGCTATGAATCGGGCAACCCCATGCTGGCAGAAAACAAGGAATGGGACACGATGAATTTCGACTACGGCCGGACGGAAGTCCAGTCCTTCCTCATTTCCAGTGCCCTGTTCTGGATCAGCCAGTTCCACATCGACGGCCTGCGCATCGACGCCGTCGCCAACATGCTCTATCTCGATTACGGCCATGCCGACGGCGACTGGCAGCCCAATAAGTACGGCGGCCGGGAAAACCTGGAAGCCATCGACTTCCTGCGCCATCTCAATACGGCCGTCTTCAAGGAATACCCTCAGGCCCTGATGATTGCCGAAGAATCGTCGGCCTGGCCTCTCGTGACCAAGCCCGTCGACGTCGGCGGACTGGGATTCAATTACAAATGGAACATGGGATGGATGAACGATATGCTCCGCTACATGTCGCTGGACCCGCTATTCCGCAAGGACAATCACAACCTGATTACGTTTTCGTTATGCTATGCTTTTTCAGAAAACTTCATCCTGCCCTTGTCGCATGATGAAGTCGTCCACGGCAAACATTCCCTCCTGGACAAGATGCCTGGCGACTACTGGCAGAAATTCGCCGGCCTGCGCGCCTTTTACGGCTACTGGATGTCCCATCCGGGCAAGAAGCTTCTGTTCATGGGCAGCGAGTTCGGCCAGTTCATCGAATGGAAATACGATGACAGCCTGGACTGGCACCTCCTCAAGTATCCCATGCACAAGGCCATGCACGACTACGTGCGCAGCCTGAATACGTACTATGTGGACCATCCGGAATTCTGGGAAGAAGACTGCGACTGGTCGGGCTTCTCGTGGATCAGCTGCGACGACTGCGACAACAGCGTCATCGCCTTTTACCGTACGGGTAAGGACGAAACGGACATGACCGTCGTCGTCTGCAACTTCACGCCGGTTGTCCGCCATTCGTACCGCTTCGGCGTCCCCCGGAAAGGGACGTACGTCGAAGTCTTCAACAGTGACGCCACGGCCTTCGGCGGCTCCAACGTCCTCAATGAAGGCGAATTCGAGGCCCAGGATGTGCCCATGCACGGCATGGACCAGTCCCTGGAACTGACCTTGCCGCCGCTGGCGACGATTTACCTGCAGCTGACAGGGAGTGTTAAAAAAAAGCAGTGACCAAACCGCGGCGCCGCCGGACAGTGAAAGCCGATAAGTCTGCCGACGATACGGTAAAGAAAACGGCCAAGGCGCCGGGAAAGAAGGCGACGACCCGTGGAAAAGGGAAAGCCAAGACGGCAGCGTCTGAAAAGAAGACTGCTGCAACGAGAAAGAGAAGAACTGGGCGTCCTGCCAAAAAGGAAGCAGACGCCTGATACGGTACTTAGGGAAAGTGGGGGACATACGATGAATGTATTATTTGTGGCCTCAGAAGCAGTGCCATTTATCAAAACAGGCGGGCTGGCCGATGTCATGGGCGCACTGCCCAAGGCTTTAGCCAAGAAGGGCATGGACGTCCGCCTGGTCATTCCGAAATACAGCCGCATCGCTGAAGAAGCGAAGAAGCAGATGAAAGAAGTGACGACAGGCATCGTGAACCTGGTCTGGCGCCAGCTCTACTACGGTGTCGAAGAAATCAAGCAGGACGGCGTGACCGTCTATTTCATCGACAACGAATGGTATTTCAAGCGCGACGGCCTCTACGGCTACGGCGATGACGACGAACGCTTCGCCTATTTCTGCCGCGCCGTCCTGACCATGCTGCCCAAGATCGGCTTCAAGCCGGACATCATCCACTGCAACGACTGGCATACGGGCCTCATGGGCGTCTTCCTCAAAGAAGATTTCTGGCACGATGATTTCTACAAGGGAATCAAAGTCATCTATACCATTCACAACCTGAAATACCAGGGCATCTATCCGCCGTCGATCATGCGCGACATCATTGGCCTGCCGCAGGAACTCTTCGACAACGGCAGCCTGGAATGTGACGGCTGCGTGAACTACATGAAGTCGGGCATGGTCTACGCCGACCACATCACGACGGTCAGTCCGTCGTATGCCCAGGAAATCACCTATCCGTACTTTGGCGAAGGCCTGGATGGCTATATCCGCGACAATGGGGAAAAGGTGACGGGCATCATCAACGGCCTGGACATCGACGTCTACAATCCGGAAACGGACCCGTATATCAAGCGCCAGTATTCCGTCGCCAACGCCCGGGCTGGCAAGCGGGAAAATAAAGATGCCCTGCGGGCCGAACTGGGCCTGCGCATCAAGCGGGGCGTCCCCATGATCGCCATGGTCACGCGCCTCGTCGAAGATAAGGGCCTGGACCTGGTCACGCGCATCATGGATGAACTCGTCGACGACGACGTCCAGCTGGTCCTGGTCGGGACGGGCGATGCCGGCTATGAAGAAGCCTTCCGCGAACTGGCCCGCCGCCATCCGACCAAGGTATCGGCGAACATCACCTTCAACGAAGCCCTGGCCCACAAGGTCTACGCCGCTGCCGACATGTTCCTCATGCCGTCGCGGTACGAACCGTGCGGCCTGAGCCAGCTCATCGCCCTGCGCTACGGCGCCATTCCCATCGTCCGCGAAACGGGCGGCCTCAAGGATACGGTCCATCCCTTCGATAAATACAGCAAACAGGGCAATGGCCTGACCTTCCCGAACTTCAACGCCCACGAACTGCTGTTCACGACGAAACGGGCCATGGGTTACTATGAAGACACGGCCCTGTGGGATATCCTCGTCCGCAACGCCATGACCAGCGACTACAGCTGGGACCGCTCGGCCGAAGCCTACCAGAACCTGTACGAAAAAGTATTACAACAATAAAAGACAGTTTGTAGTTCAGAGTTTGTAGTTTGTAGAAATTGGCTTTGCATTTCCAGCTATTCACTAAAAACTAAAGACTGCAAACTCAAAAGGGACTGTCGCATGAAGGCTTCTGCCATTATGCATAGTCCCTTTGACTTATAGTTTGCAGTACGGAGTTTTTAGTTTGTAGCAGATGACTTTAAATTTAAAACCATTCACTACACACTGCAAACTTAATACTCAAAAAGAGGCTGTCTTCATGGACAGCCTCTTTTACTTTCCCCAACCACGAAAGGACCGCTTATGGACTTACGATTGTACCACAACTCTCACGAATTCTATTACCGCTCGTCTTTTGGGGCCGTTCCTTCCGGGAGCCGGCTCATCCTGCGCCTCCGTGCCAGCGGCAGCGATGCTCAGAACTGCCGGGCCCGCATCCGCCTGTGGCAGATCAATGTCGGCGAATCCTTTGTACCCATGAGTTATGAAGACGGCATCTTCACGGGCATCGTCACCATTCCGCCCAAGGGCTGTCTGCTCTGGTATTATTTCATCATCGACGATGGCCATAGGACCTTCTACTATGGCAACAACTACGACCGCCTCGGCGGCGAAGGGGCCAAATATCCCGACGTGCCGCCGGCCTATCAGGTCACGGTCTACGATAAGGACGCCCATACGCCGGACTGGTTCAAGCACGCCATCGTCTACCAGATCTTCCCGGACCGCTTCCGCCACGGTACCCATACGTCGGGCCGCCTCTACGGCAAGAAGGGCGCCGTCATCCACAGCGACTGGGACGATGTGCCCTATTACTGCAAGCGCGAAGGCCAGGGCGACATCGTCTATTACGACTTTTTCGGCGGCAACATCGCCGGCATCCGGGAAAAATTGCCCTATCTCAAGGAACTGGGCATTACGGCCATTTACCTCAACCCGATTTTTGAAAGTTCCAGCAATCACCGTTACGGCACGGCCGATTACTTCCGCGTCGACCCCATGCTGGGGACGAATGAAGAGTTCGCCGAATTCTGTCAGGCTGCCAGGGAAGAAGGCATCCATATCATCCTCGACGGCGTCTTCAGCCATACCGGTGCCGACAGCATCTACTTCAACCGCTTCGGCAACTATCCCGGCGTCGGCGCCTACCAGTCGAAGGAGTCGCCGTACTATGAATGGTACCGCTTCAAGCATTATCCCGACGACTATGAATCGTGGTGGGGCGTATCGGACCTGCCGGACGTAGAAGAAACGACGCCGTCGTACATGGATTTCATCATCAACAGCGAAGACAGCGTCCTCAAATACTGGCTGAACGAAGGCATCAGCGGCTGGCGACTGGACGTCATCGACGAGCTGCCCGTACCCTTCCTGCGCCAGTTCTACCATACCCTGAAAGAGGAAAAGCCCGATGCCGTCCTCATCGGCGAAGTCTGGGAAGATGCGTCGAACAAGGTCAGCTACAGCGAACAGCGGGAATACCTCTGCGGCTACGATATCGACAGCGCCATGAACTACGCCCAGCGCTCCCTGATGATCGACTTCATGACCGGCGCCAAAGATGCGCGGCGCATGAATGCCGAACTGACGCGGCTCATCGAAAATTACCCGCCTGAAAATTTCTATGCCATGCTCAACCTCATCAGCAGCCACGATATCGAACGCATCCTGACGGTCCTCACCCGGGCCGGCGGCACCGACGTGGCCACAGCTGAAGAAACAGGCCGGAAGCGCCTGAAACTGCTGGCAGACTGGCAGATGACCATGCCCGGTGCGCCGTGCATCTACTACGGCGACGAAGTGGGCGTCACCGGCGGCAAGGACCCGGACAACCGCCGGACCTATCCCTGGGGCCATGAAGACCTGGACCTCCTGGCCTGGACCAAGGCCCTGACGCGGCTGCGGACAGCACACGACGCTTTACAGACGGGCCGTTTCATCCCGCTCTACGCCAATGGCGACGTCTTTGCCTTTGCCCGGGTCATCGAAGGGGGAAAGGATGTCTTCGGCAAGCCCGCTGAAGACGGTTTCTTCATCATCGCCATGAACCGCAACCCGTCGGCCCTGCGGAACATCAGCCTCTATACAGACGGCTTGGCCTACGGCAAACTGACCAATGCCCTCCATCCGCGCATGACGCCGGTCACGACGGTGAACAGCCGCTTCACCCTAACTTTGCCGCCGTTGAAAGCGGTCATCCTCCAGGGGAAAGATGCCGGGACCAAGCGGGCCGGTGTCCTCCTGCATCCGACGTCCCTGCCGGCTGCCTGCGGCAACGGCGTCTTAGGGCCGGCAGCGTACCGCTTCGTCGACTTCCTCAAGGCCGCCGGCCAGCGGGTCTGGCAGATCCTGCCCCTGACGCCGCCTCTCATGGGCGATTCGCCGTATCTGTCGGAATCAGCCTTTGCCGGCAACGAAGCCCTCATTTCCCTGGAAGTCCTGCGCGACTGGGGCTGGCTGAAACAGGAAGCCTTAGACGATTTCCTGGCACAGGGGAAAAAGACGGCGTCCTGGCACAGCCTGGCAGCCTATAAGGCCAAACTCCTCTGGGATATGTCACATGATCCGGACCTGACCATTCCCTGGGAACCGTTCCGGGCCTTCTGTGAAAAGAATGCCTACTGGCTCGATGACTACGCCCTCTTCCGGGCTGTCCGCGACTTCTTCGGCGGCCGTTGCTGGACGGAATGGCCCGAAGACATCCGCCATCACAGCCGGGAAGCCCTGGCCCAGTATGGCAAGGAGCTGGCCGGCGCCGTATCGCATGTCAAATTCATGCAGTACATCTTCAGCCGCCAGTGGCACGATGTCCGGGCCTATGCCGCTGAAAACGGCGTGTCCATCCTCGGCGACGTGCCCATGTTCGTCGCCCATAACAGTGCCGACTGCTGGGCCCATCAGGACCAGTTCGACCTCGATGAAGCAGGGAATCCGTCGTCCGTCGCCGGTGTCCCGCCTGACTACTTCAGTGCCGACGGCCAGCTCTGGGGCAATCCCCTCTATGATTACCAGGCCATGGCCAGGGACAACTACCAGTGGTGGACTGACCGCTTCCGCCGCATGATGGACCTCGTCGACGAAGTCCGGGTCGACCATTTCCGCGGCTTTGCCGCTTACTGGGCCGTACCGGCCGGTTCGGAAACGGCCAAGAGCGGCGCTTGGAAAGATGGCCCCGGCCTGGACCTCTTCCGGGCGGTCTATCAGAAAATCGGCAGGATCCGCCTGGTCGCCGAAGACCTGGGCGTCATCACCGACGATGTGTGCACCTTGAAAGATGCCCTGCACCTGCCGGGCATGAAAGTCATCCAGTTCCACCTCAAGGACCGGGCCGACGGCCGCCTGGCCTTCGATACCGAGCCGGACTGCATCGCCTATACCGGGACCCATGACAACAACACTATCCGCGGCTGGTATGAAGACGACCTGACGCCGAGCCAACAGCTCCACGTCCGCCAGATGCTAGGATTGTCCGATGAAGCGGCACCGCAGGAAATCGTCGGCGCCCTCATCGCCTATACCTACTGCCGCCGGGCCGAAACAGTCATCATCCCCATGCAGGACCTCCTGGCCCTGCCGTCGTCGGGACGCATGAACACGCCCGGCGTCGCCGACGGCAACTGGCACTGGCAGCTCAAAAAAGGCCAGACGACCTTCGACATCGCCCATTGGCTGGCCAAAGTGTGCCGCGAAAGCGGCCGTTGATCGTAGGTCGTTCGTCGTAGGCCATTCATCGTAGGGGCGACCACGTGGGGCGCCCGCCAAAGATTGGTCACATCGTTTTTCACGATGTTTGCTGAACCCATAGGCCGTTCATCAAACCATGAACGATACGTAAAAGGAATAACGCGCTGCTCTCTAAAAGAAGGGAGTAGCGCGTTTTTTGTCGAATACGTATAGTAAAAGTAATGTTGAAAAGGATGTGATTTTGTGTATATTACTTACATGCGTATTCAAAATTACCGGAATCTACAAGACGTCGAAATGACTTTCCACGAAAGGGCCAACTACATCGTCGGTGAAAACGCCATTGGCAAGAGCGGCCTGCTGCGCCTCATTTCCTACATGAGTGCCGGCCGCAATGTCGAAGAAGACGACTACGCCGACGTGACCCGGCCCATCATCATCACCTTAGACCTGCACCTGCTCCAGAGCGAGAAGGAGTATTTCGCCGATACGCCGGGCGAGCACCGTCAGAGCCTGCGCGTCCGCATGGAAATGCATGTCAGCGACATGTATCCCCATCTCTACGACGACAACAGCGGCGAAGAACTGCCGTTAGAACTCATCCGCCGCCTGCGCTACGTGTCCTATTCGGTGGCCATGCCGGAAGAACAGCGCGTGCCGCCGCGTATTTACCGCGCCCTGGAACAGAAGCTCTCCCAATGGAGCGAAGCTCACTGGGACGGCCTGTCGGAAGAAGCCAAGGCCTTCATCCATCACGAAGTCGCCGTCGGCAGCCTCGATTCATCGTATTTCGTCAACATCTTCCTCTTGTCCCGCATGCTCTGCCGCATGGACCGGCCCAGGGCGGACAACATGAAATTCATTTCCCTGGCCGCCCTGTGCGTCATCACCCAGGTCTACATGATGTCCATCAGCCGCGCTGTACCGTTGGAACACAACGTCATCGTCGACGAAGAAGGGAAGCGCTACCTGCCCCTCATCATCTCCATCGATGAACCGGAAATGCACCTCCATCCCTACATGCAGCGCTCGGTCCTGCATTATTACCAGCAGCTCCTGAACAATGAAGACCCGCAGTTCTGTGCGCTCCTCAAGGACCTTTTCAACCTCGACGGCCTGCGGGGGCAGTTATTCGTCGTCACCCACTCGACGGATTCCCTCATCGACGACTACCGCCACATCATCCGCCTGTACCGCAACAAGCAGGGCCTGGTCAAAGCGGCCTGCGGGGCTGGCTTCCACTTCAGCGAAGAAATCGAAAAACACCTGATCATGCACTTCCCGGAAGTCAAGGAAGCCCTCTATTCGCGGAGCGTCCTCATCGTCGAAGGGGAAACGGAATACGGCTGTTTCCAGCACTTCGCCAAGACCCTGGACCTGCCCTTCGACTACTACGGCATCTGCCTCATCAATGCCCGCGGCGAAAGTTCCATCTCCAAGATCAAGAAACTCCTGGAATACTTCAAGATTCCCGTCGTCGCCCTCTACGATGCCGACGTCAAGGGCAGCCACAAAGGCAAACGGGGCGTCTACTTCACCAACGAAATCTGCTTTGAAATGGACCTGGCCAAGACCATGATCGACCACGGCCAGCGCCGCGACCTGGACCGCATCATCAACACGGCCTGCGGCGAACACGCCCGGGCCACGACGGACATGATCAAAAAGGCCTGCCGCAAACTGGACGTCAACTTCCACGATTACCCGGCTCGCCTCTTGTGGCACGTCAACCCGCGTAATAAAAAGGCCCTGTACATCTATTACTTCGCCTGGCTCTACAGCAACAAAGGCGTCATCCTCGGCCGCCTCATCGGCCAGTCCCTGAAAAAAGAAGACATCCCGCCGGCCTTCGTCCAAGCCATTGAAGCCGCCGGCCAGCTGGCCAAAGTCACCAAAGCCGTGTAACGGCTTTGGTGACTTTCGTAGGGGCTCCCCGTGGGGAGACCGCTGTGAATAATGGGAATAAACGCGGACCGCAGGCCGCCGCGGTCCCATGGACCGCAATCGTAGGCGTCCCGCCCAAGGCTCCCTTTATAGGGGAGCTGTCAGCGTCAGCTGACTGAGAGGTTGAATTTGCATTCACGTGTAAGGTTCAAGTTTGTAGACCATGGTTAAAAATTTAAAACCATCTCCTGCAAACTACAAACTCCGTACTACAAACTATAAAGAGAAGGACCACGAACCACGAGCCCCTAGCCACGAGCCACGATTCGACGGGATTCCCACAAACGGGCCGCCTTTACAGGACGGCCCCTACTAGCCACTAATCCCCAACCATGGTATGATATAAGGTACAGTCTATTTCAGAAAGAGAGATGCCTTATGAAACTTTTTATTGCCGAAAAGCCGAGCATGGCCCGGGAATTGGCGAAGTGCCTGCCTGATCCGCACCAGCGGGGGAACGGCTGTATCCGCACGGGCGGCGGCATCGTGACCTGGGCTTATGGCCACGTCCTGCAGCAGGCCGAGCCTCAGGATTATGATCCCAAGTACAAGCGCTGGAACGCCGACGACTTGCCGATTATCCCCAAGCAGTGGAAGCTCCTGGTCAGCCTGGCCAGTAAGGACCAGTTCAAGGTCATTACGGACCTCATCGCCAACCCCGACGTCGATACTATCGTCAACGCCGGTGACCCGGACCGGGAAGGGCAGCTGCTCATCGATGAGATCCTCGATTACGTCGGCAATAAGAAGCCTGTCGAACGGATCCTCTTGAATGCCCTCGACGAGAAGAGCATCCACGAATCCCTCGACGATTTGCGCAGCAACGGCGATTTCGTCCATCTCAAGGAATCGGCCCTGGCCCGCAGCCGCGCCGACTGGCTCATCGGCATGAATCTGTCCCGGGCCTATACCCTGGCCGCCCGCCGTCAGGGACACCGCGTCGTCTTTCCCATCGGCCGCGTCAAGACGCCGACCCTGGCCCTCGTCGTCCGCCGTCAGCGGGAATTGGACAACTTCGTCCCCGTCACGTATTACGTCGTCAAAGCCGATTTCCTTCATAAGAACGGCCTCATCCGCGCCCAGTGGCAGCCCAGGGATACCCAGAGCGGCCTCGACCCGGAAGGGCGCTGTGTCGATGAAAAGACGGCCCAGTCCATCCTCGAACGCCTGCAGGAACGGCCTGACGGAACCATCGTCGAGCATAAAAAGACCAAGAAAAAAGAAGCCCAGCGCCTGCCCCTGTCCCTGTCGTCCCTGCAGGTCCTGGCAGGCAGGCGTTATGGCTATACACCGCAGCAGGTTCTCGATACGGCTCAGGAATTATATGAACGGAAACTGACGACCTATCCCCGGTCGGACTGCGAATACCTGCCGGTGAACCAGCGCAAGGATGTACCCCATATTTTGGCCAATCTCGGGAAACTGCCGGCAGGGAAGCTGGCTGAATGGGTCGCCGGTGCCGACGGCAAGATACGCAGCCGCGCCTGGAACGACAGCAAGATCACGGCCCATCACGCCATCATTCCGACGACCGTAGCCTGTCCCTTCGATAAATTGACGTCTATGCAGCAGCATATTTATTACCTCGTCGCCCAGGCCTATATTGCCCAATTCTATCCCATCCATGAATATGACCAGACGCGCATGGTCATCGAAGCGGCTGATGAACGCTTCGTCGCCCATGGCAAGACGGTCACCGTGCCGGGCTGGAAGGTCCTCTATCAGAGCGACAAGCACGATGACGACGAAGAAGAGAAGGGGACCCTGCCGGCTGTCCGCAAGGGCGATGGCGTCCATTATCAGAACGGCCAGGTCGACAAAAAGGCGACTAAGCCGCCGCCGCGCTTCACGCCGTCGACCCTCTTGGCAGCCATGAAGGAAATTTATAAGTACGTCAAAGACGAGAGCCTGAAGAAGAAATTGAAAGAAGTCCAGGGCATCGGCACAGAAGCGACGCGGGCGACGATTATCCAGGAGCTCATCCAGCGCAAATTCCTGACGACGGAAGGCAAGAAGAAGTACCTCAAGCCGACAGATGACGCCTACCTCCTCGTCGATTCCCTGCCCGATGAAATGCTCTATCCCGACGAAACGGCTGTCTGGGAAGAACGGCTCTATCAGATGAGCCTGGGCAAGGATAAACTGGACACCTTCCTCCACGACCAGCTGTCCTTCCTGGATACCCTGGTCACGGCGGCCCGGAAAGTCGTCATGCACATGGCCGGCATCAAGACCTGCCCCGTCTGCGGCAGTGCCATGGTCAAGCGCCACGGCAAATACGGCGACTTCTACGGCTGCAGCAACTACCCGTCGTGCCGCCACACCGAACCCGTCGACGGAGAAAAGAAACGGCCCGACGCCAAACCGTCGCCGTACCCGTGCCCGCGCTGCCACAAAGGGACCTTCCAGAAACGCAGCGGCCCCTACGGCCCCTTCTGGGTCTGCAGCCAGGAAGGCTGTAATACCAAATGCGCCGACGTCGACGGCGTACCAAGTTACTATGCCAGACACTAGTCTGGCATAGTAACTGTAGGGGCTCCCACGTGGGGAGCCCGCCGCGAATCCTGTGGATAACGCAGGTCGCCGGTCGCAGTCCGCAGTCCGCCGCGGTCCCACGGACCGCAATCGTAGGCGTCCCGCCCAAGGCTCCCTTTATAGGGGAGCTGTCAGCGTCAGCTGACTGAGAGGTTGAATTTGCGTCCCGCGGGATTCCCGCAACGGGCCGCCAGCAAACGGGATTCCCACAAGCGGGCCGCCCTTTGGGACGGCCCCTACTAGCCACTAGCCACCAACAACTACCTATGGTATTATAAATAATAGGCTATTTTTTATAGCTATTTTGTCAACTTTGGAGTCAAAATCATCAATGAAACGAATTTATTTAGATAACGCGGCAGCGACGCCGATGGACCCGCGCGTCCTGGACGTCATGATGCCGTATTTGACGACGGCTTACGGCAATCCGTCGAGCCTTCATTATTTCGGCCAGCAGGCCCGGTCTGCCGTCCAGACGGCGCGCAGCCAGGTCGCCCACTGCCTGGGCGTCAAAGGGGAAGACCTGGTCTTCACCAGCGGCGGCACGGAAGCGGACAACCTGGCCATCCTCGGCTTCCTGCGGGCCAATTACCCCCACGGCGGCCACCTGGTCACGACGGCCGTAGAACACCACGCCGTCCTGCGGACTTTCCAGGCCCTGGAAGGGAAGGGCTATGACGTGACTTATGTCCCTGTCGAAGCCGACGGCCGGGTCACAGCCGACGCTGTGGCCCAGGCCCTGCGCGATGATACGGTCCTTATTTCCGTCATGTATGCCAATAATGAAACGGGCATGGTCCAGCCCATCGACGCCATCGGCGCCCTGGCCCGGCAGAAGGGCATCGCCTTCCACGTCGATGCCGTCCAGGCCTTTGGCTACGTGCCTATCCGGCCGCTGGAACAGGGCATCGACATGCTCACGGTCTGCAGCCATAAGATTTACGGCCCCAAAGGTGTCGGCGCCTTGTACATCCGCCACGGACTGCAGGTCGCTGCCGAAGCCTATGGCGGACCCCAGGAACACCGCCTGCGGGCGGGCACGGAGAATGTCGCCGCCATTGCCGGATTCGGCAAGGCTGCCGAACTCCTGGAGGCCGAACGGGACGACCGCGTCCGGGCGGCGCGGCGCCTGACCGATGCCGTCCATGACCGGCTCATCAAGGGCGACGCCCGCTTCCACCTCAACGGCCGGCGCAACGACGTCCTGCCCAACATCATCGACTTCAGCGTCGACGGCGTGGACAGCGCCATCCTGCTTATCGCCCTCGACCTGCAGGGTCTGGCCGTATCGGCTGGTTCGGCCTGCGAAGCCGGCGCCGTCGAAGCGTCCCACGTCCTCCAGGCCATGGGCGTTGAGGACAAATGGCTGCGCAGCAGCATCCGCCTGTCCGTAGGCAAAGAAAATACCTTAGATGAAATCGAAGCAGCCATCGCCATCATCGGCGACGCTGTCCGTAAAAGCAGAGGAGAGTCACTATGAAACGAGTTGCCGTAGCTATGAGCGGCGGCGTCGACAGTTCGGTCACGGCCGGCCTTTTGAAGCAGCAGGGGTATGACGTCATCGGCATTACCCTGCGCCTGTGGGAAGAAGACCCGGCCTGCACCATCGACAACGTCCACGCCTGCTGCTCCCTCAGTTCCGTCGACGATGCCAAAGCCGTCGCCTCGGTCCTGGGGATTCCCCATTATACCCTGGATTTCCGCGATATCTTCCGGCGCGACGTCATCGACTACTTCGTCGATGCCTACGTCCACGGCAGGACGCCCAATCCCTGCATTGCCTGCAATAAATTCATTAAATTCGGTCTGCTCTGGGAAAAGGCCAAGCAGTTCGGTGCCGACTTCCTGGCGACAGGCCATTACGCCCGCATCGTCAAGGACGAAGGGACGGGAATCTATTCCCTGCTCCGCGGCACAGACCGCCGCAAGGACCAGTCCTATGTCCTCTATCAGCTGACACAGGACCTGCTGCCCCATCTCTTATTCCCCATGGCCGGCCTGGAAAAGGTCCATACGCGGGAACTGGCTAAAGAATGGGGCCTGCCGGTCTTCAACAAGCCTGAAAGCCAGGATATCTGCTTCATCCCGGACAACGACTATAAGGGCTTCTTGCAGCACGAACGCAAGGGCATCTTCAAGCCCGGCGACTTCGTCGACCAGAGCGGCCGCGTCATCGGCCGCCACAAGGGCATTGCCGCCTATACCATCGGTCAGCGGCGGGGGTTGAACCTCGGCGGTCCCGGCGGTCCGTATTATGTGACGGCCCTCGACGTGGCCCATAACCGGGTCGTCGTCGGCTCGGAACAGGATTTGTTCTCGAAGACTGTCCATGCCGGTGAAGCGACGTGGGTCGAACAGGCACCGTCCGCACCGTTCCGGGCCCTGGGCAAGATACGCTATGCTGCCCGTGAAGCGGCCTGCACGGTCTATCCCGACGGCGACAGCCTGCGGGTCGAATTCGACGATGCCCAGCGCGCCGTCACGGCCGGCCAGGCCCTGGTACTTTACGACGCCGAAACAGGCGAACGCGTCCTGGGCGGCGGCGTCATCCAATAGGAAAAAAGAGGAGGATTCCTGTGTCTACAGATCATATCAGAAACTTTTCAATCATCGCACATATCGACCATGGCAAATCGACGCTGGCCGACCGGATGCTGGAAATGACCGGCACCGTGCCCAAACGGGAAATGGAAGACCAGCTCCTCGATACGATGGATCTCGAACGGGAACGGGGCATTACCATCAAAGCCCAGTCGGCCCGTCTCATTTACGATGCCAAAGATGGCAAACAGTATACGCTCAATCTCATCGACACGCCGGGGCACGTCGACTTCAACTACGAAGTATCGCGCAGCCTGGCGGCCTGCGAAGGGGCCCTGCTCATCGTCGATGCCACGCAGGGCGTCGAAGCCCAGACCCTGGCCAACGTCTACCTGGCCCTGGAACACGATCTGGAAATTATTCCCATCATCAATAAAGTCGACCTGCCCAGCGCCGACCCGGACCGGGTCTGCAAGGAAATCGAAGACGTCATCGGCCTGGACGCATCGGACGCCATCATGATTAGCGCCAAGACGGGCTACGGCGTCGACAAGGTCCTGGAAGCCATTGTCCAGCGCATCCCGGCACCGGCTGACGAAGGGGACAAGCCCCTGCGGGCCCTCATCTTCGATTCCCATTTCGATGCCTATAAAGGGGCCATCGCCAATATCCGCATCATGGAAGGCAGCGTCAAGCCGGGCCAGCGCATCCGCATGATGGCGTCGGGCAAAGAATTTGAAGTCATCGAAACGGGCGTCTTCCTGCCCCAGATGCATCCCGTCCCGTCCCTGGAATGTGGCAGCGTCGGCTATCTGGCAGCCAGCATGAAGAACGTCCGCGACTGCCGCGTCGGCGATACGGTTACCCTGGCCGACAATCCGGCCAAAGAAGCCCTGCCGGGCTACCGCAAGGCTGTGCCCATGGTCTACTGCGGCCTCTACCCGGTCGAAACGAACGACTACGACAACCTCCGCGATGCCCTGGAGAAGCTCCACCTCAACGATGCGGCGCTGCTCTTTGAACCGGAAACGTCGTCGGCCCTGGGCTTCGGCTTCCGCTGCGGCTTCCTGGGACTCCTGCACATGGACGTCGTCCGCGAACGGCTGGAACGGGAATACAACCTGTCCCTGATCACGACGGCGCCGTCGGTCATTTACCACGTCTACTGCACGGACGGCACCATGGTCGAAGTGGACAACCCGTCGCAGATGCCGGACATGACGAAAATCGACCACATCGAAGAACCGCTGGTCAAGACGACGATCATCATCCCCAAGGACATGGTCGGCACGGTCATGGAAATCTCCCAGAACCGCCGCGGTCAGTACGTCACCATGGATTACCTCGACGACACGCGCGTTTCTTTGATCTACAACCTGCCCCTGTGTGAAATCCTCTACGACTACTTCGACGTCCTCAAGTCGGCGACCCGCGGCTATGCGTCCCTCGATTATGAGCTCAACGGCTACCAGGCCTCGCCTATGGTCAAAATGGACATCCTCATCAACGGCGACGTCGTCGACGCCCTGAGCGTCATCGTCCACAAGGATTTCGCCGCCCGCCGCGGCCGCGCCCTGGTCGAAAAACTGCGCAGCCTCATTCCGCGCCAGCTCTTCCAGATCCCCATCCAGGCCGCTGTGGGCAATAAGATCATTGCCCGCGAAAACGTGGCAGCCCTGCGCAAGGACGTCCTGGCCAAGTGCTATGGCGGCGATATTTCCCGTAAGCGCAAGCTCCTGGAAAAACAGAAGGAAGGCAAGAAGCGCATGAAACAGTTCGGTACCGTCGAAATCCCGCAGGAAGCCTTCATGGCCGTCCTCAAAGTCGACGAAGAATGACGCTGGGCCTGTACGTCCACATCCCGTTCTGCCGCCATAAATGCCTGTACTGCGACTTTCCGTCCTATGCCGGCCTGGAGCGATACTGCCAGGGCTATGTCGAAGCCCTGTGCCGGGACATCGCGGCCTCGCCCTATACCGGGGAAGGGGCTGATACGGTCTACGTCGGCGGCGGTACGCCGTCAATGCTGGAAGCCGGCGACGTCAGCTGCATCCTGAAGACCCTGCGGCAGACCTTCTGCATTGCCAGCGATGCGGAAATCACGATAGAAGCCAATCCGGACAGTCTCGATTATGATAAGGCCGCGGCTCTGGCCGATTGCGGCGTCAACCGCCTGAGCCTGGGCGTCCAGTCCTTTTCCGACGCCATGCTGGCCTTTCTGGGCCGGGTCCATACGGCAGCCCAGGGCGAAGCGGCCATCCAGGCGGCCTACGCGGCTGGCATCCATAATTTGTCCCTGGACCTGATGTACGGCCTGCCCGGCCAGCACCTGGCCGACGTCCGCCGCGACGTAGAGCGCCTTTCCCAGCTGCCCGTGGTCCACGCGTCCATTTACAGCCTCATCGTCGAAGACGGGACGCAGCTCAAGGCGGGCCTGGAAAAGGGGACATGGCACCTGCCGCCTGACGGGACGGTCGAAGCCATGGGGAAGGCCGTCCACGACGCCATGCACGGTTATGGCTTCCATCACTACGAGATTTCCAGCTATGCCAAAGGGCCTTTCGAGTCGCGCCATAACAGCAAATACTGGACTTATGAGCCTTATATCGGCTTCGGCGTATCGGCCCATTCCTTCGATGGGACGACGCGCTGGGCCAATATAGCCAACATCCCGGCGTATATCCATAAGGCCGGCAGGGAGAGTGTCGTCGCCGAATCCGTCGCCATCGACGCCAAACGGGCCGTCGAAGATTACTGCTTCCTGGCCCTGCGCCGCCGGGTCGGCATCGATTACGGCGATTATGCCAGACGCTTCGGGAAATCCATCGAAGCCGACTTCGGTCCTGTCATCGACGGCCTCATCCGCCAGGGCCTCCTGGAACGCACCGAGCGGGGCTGCTGCCTCAGTGAAGACGGTTTAGGATATGGCAATTATGTATTCAGTAAATTTATACGCTGAACCTCAGAAATTGTTGACAAATGACGCTAATCTGAGTATAATTTCATTGTGTGCAGTAAAAGCACTCCCTATCATACCTTGGAGGGAGGGATAATAGAATGGCAGAAATCAGAGTTGGTAAAAACGAAACGTTAGACAGCGCACTTCGCCGCTTCAAACGTTCTTGCCAAAAGGCAGGTGTTCTTTCCGAAGTACGGAAACGTGAACACTACGAAAAACCGAGTGTACGGAGAAAGAAAAAATCCGAAGCAGCACGGAAACGGAAGTACAGAGCATAATCGTCAAATGTAAGAAGGGTGATAGCATGTCTCTTAAAGAAGAACTGCTTCAGGACATGAAAGCGGCCATGAAAGCCAAAGAAGCCGGTAAAACGGCTTTATCCGTCATCCGCATGGTCCGTTCGTCCATCCGCAATACGGAAATCGACGGCAAATGCGAACTCGATGACGCTGGCGTCGGTGCCGTCATTGCCAAAGAAATGAAACAGCGCAAGGAATCGTTGGCAGAGTTTGAAAAGGCAGGCCGCAGCGACCTCGTCGAAGAAACGAAGGCCGAAATGGCCGTACTGGAAAAGTACATGCCCAAACAGCTCACAGCCGATGAAATCCACCAGATCGTCAACGATGCCGTTGCCGGTCAGAGCGGTCTCAAGATGGGCGACGTCATGAAGCTCGTCATGCCCAAGGTCAAAGGTAAGGCCGACGGCAAGCTTGTTTCACAGATTGTTCGAGAAATTTTACAAAATAATTAGTTTTGTTAGATTTTTCTAAAAAATCTATTGACAAATAGACTGATTGATTGTATTATTTTAGCATGATTTGAAAATAAAATAGGTCATGAAACAAGAGTCAAAGAAGACTCCGAACCTTAACCACAGGGGCGGAGTCTTTTTTTTCACCCAAAGGAGGAGTCATGATGGCTAAAGATGATTTAGTATATGTAATCCCTGCAGGTCAATATGGTAAAGAAGGTGTGCTGGCTTTACTCGAACAGCACCCGGAAATTAAATTTGTATCTCTCGTAGGCATCGACCTCGCCGGTAACGATACGGACGAAAAGATTCCTATCAGTGTATTCTTCGATGAATACGATAAATTCTTCAATGCTACGGCTTTCCAGACAGACGGTTCTTCCGTTGTCCTGCCGGGCATCGCTACCTTGTCCAATGCTCGTGTCGACATCAAAGCCGACCCCGGCGTCGACTGGTTCGTCGATTACAATGACGGCAATATCGATTCGGAAACGGGCAAACCCGTCGGTACGCTCCGTATCCCGAGCTTCCTCCGCCATGCTACGGGCTTTATCGACTCCCGTTCCATCCTTCGCAACACCTGCGACTACGTAGGCGACCAGATTTTGGCTCTTGTCAAGAAATACGGCATCAAAGGCACGTCCATCAATCCTGATGACATCGAAAAGATCGTCTTCACGACGGCTACAGAATTGGAATTCTGGGTCAAGACCCCGAGCCAGGACGTAGCTACCCGACTCTTGTCGGCATCCCAGAAGATGCAGGAACAGTACTGGCAGCGTACACACGGCGTCGTCCGCACGGCGCTTGAACAGACCGTCGAACGCCTTGAAAAATACGGCCTCGAACCGGAAATGGGCCATAAAGAAGTCGGCGGCGTCAAAGCCCAGATCGACGATTCCGGTAAATTGACCTTCGTCCTCGAACAGCTCGAAGTCGACTGGAAATACGCCAGCGACCCTGTACAGACAGCCGATAACGAAATCGCTGCCCGTATCATCGTCCGCGAAGTCTTCCGCGAAAACGGCCTCGAAGTCACCTTCCAGGCAAAACCGATCCACGGTGTTGCCGGCTCCGGTGAACATACGCATCTCGGCATCGGCGCTATCATGAAGAATGGCAAATTCGTCAACCTCTTCAACCCGGATGACATGAAGAGCGAATTCCTCTCGGCCGTCGGCTATGGCGCTATCATGGGTATCCTCAAACACTACGAAGTCATAAACCCCTTCGTATCGTCGACGACGGACTCCCTCAACCGCTTGAAACCGGGCTTCGAAGCTCCTGTCTGCATCGTTACGGCTCTCGGCGGCGAAACACCGGACGTTCCGACTCGTAACCGTTCCGTCCTGGCCGGCCTCATCCGTGACATCACCAGCCCGGCAGCTACGCGTTTCGAACTCCGCGCTCCCAACCCGTTCACCAATACGTACATCGCCATCGCTATGTGCTACCTCGGCGCTCTGGACGGCATCAAATACGCTCTCTCCAGCGGCAAATCGACGGCTGAACTCCTGGCTGAACTCTCCAAGAAACCGGGCGAAGACGCAGATTACCTGGAAAAAGACCGGGCATACCGCTCCGAAGTCGACGTCTTCGAAAACTTCAGCGACGAAGAACGCAATGCCATGTTCGGCAAAGCTCCGCGTACGGTATGGGAAAACTTCAAAGCCCTTACGACGTATCCGGAAAAACTGGACGACCTCGCTTGCGACGCTTTCCAGAAACGCATCATGGAATCCTTCAAACTCGGCGCTCTCAGCCGCTGGGCACTGGAACTCCAGTACCGCATCATTCCGGAAAACCTCTCGAAAGTCATCGCTGCCGAACAGCTCCATGCTGATGGCGACAGCAATGCTCTCGAAGTCGAACGCTGGACCAAGATTAACGCTCTCCGCACGGAATTAGGCCGCGACACCGAAAAGAGCCTGTCCATCTTCTCCAAGATCAAACAGGCCCTGGCTGCTGACGACTACGATACCGCATCGGACCTCATGGTCGAAATGAGCGACAAAATGGATCAGCTCACCGACATGTACTACGAATATTCTCATAACGCTTTCTAATATATCGTTTGGATGTAAAAAGGAGCTGTCGCATTGCGACAGCTCCTTTTTGAGTTTTAAGTTTATAGTTTTTAGTTTGCAGCAAATGGTAAAAAATTTAAAATCAGCTTCTACAAACTACAAACTCCACACTACAAACTATAAAGAGAAAGGGATATCACATGATGGCAAAAGCCTTCGTGCGACAAGCCCTTTTTTATAATGACAAGCAACCTCTCAGTCAGCTACGCTGCCAGCTCCCCTATAAAGGGAGCCTTAAGCCTCTCCTGATAGGAGAGGTGGCCCATAGGGCCGGAGAGGTTGCCTTTTGCCGCCCCTGGGACGGCACTTACGATGCGGCCTGCGAATGCGAACTGCGGCCTGCGAACTGCGTCCTTTAAAAATGGAAGGTCACGCCGGCGCCGACGCCGTGTTCGTTGTCGCCGTCTTCGGGCATGTAGTTATGGTAATTGACGTTCAGGCCCCAGCCGAAGGCGATGTTGTAATTGAGGCCGGCCTGGGCTTCGGCAAAGTGCGAGCCCTTGACGTAGGTCGCATAGGGCTGGAGGCCCAGGATGTGCGGCGCAGCGACGCCGATGCCGCCGTAGAAGGACGTCGAGCTCGACTGTTCGTCGATGTTGTTGCGCCAGCCGCCGAGGAGCTGGACTTTCGAGCCGATGACATTGTATTTGGCATAGATGTCGTTCTGGTTGCCGTACTGGTCGCGGTCGGCCCGTTTATAGCCGATGGTCGTCCGCGGCAGGACTTTGGCTTCGGCGTACTGTTCTTTCGTGCCGACGCCGAGGCTGACACCGGCTTCGGGCAGGACGGACAAGGCGAAGGCCTGGGGCAGGGCAAAAGCCGTGCAGGCCAGTAAGGCTGTGGTCAATTTCTTTAACATACGTATCGCTCCTTTGCGAAAAAATCATTTCAATTCCAGACCGACCGGGCAGTGGTCGCTGCCGGTGATGTCGGTGTATATGGCGGCTTTTTCCAGCCGGTCGTCGAGGTCCTTCGTAGTCAGGAAGTAGTCGATGCGCCATCCAGCATTGTTCTGACGGGCTTTGAAACGGTAGCTCCACCACGAATAGATGCCCGTCACGTCGGGGTAGAAGTGGCGCCACGTATCGGTGAAGCCCGCTGCCAGGAGGTCCGTCATCTTCTGCCGTTCTTCATCGGAGAAGCCGGCGTTCTTATGGTTCGTCTTGGGGTTCTTGAGGTCGATTTCTTCGTGGGCCACGTTGAGGTCGCCGCAGACGATGACCGGCTTGTCCCGGTGCAGTTCCAGCAGGTACTGGCGGAAGTCGTCTTCCCATTTCATGCGGTACGGCAGGCGGGCCAGTTCGCTCTGGGAATTGGGCGTATAGCAGGTCACGAAGTAGTATTCTGGGAATTCCAGGGTGATCAGGCGTCCTTCGTGGTCGTGCTCGTCGATGCCCATGCCGTAGCGGACGGACAGGGGAGACAGGCGGGTGAAGATGGCCGTGCCGCTGTAGCCTTTGCGGTCGGCATAGTTCCAGTATTGTTCATAGCCCGGCAGGTCCAGGTCGATCTGGCCGGCCTGGAGCTTTGTTTCCTGCAGGCAGAAGACGTCGGCGTCGAGGGCTTGGAACGTATCCATGAAGCCTTTCTTCATGACAGCCCGCAGGCCGTTGACGTTCCAGGAAATAAATTTTGTCATGCAAATCACCTTTCTTCCTTATATATCTAGGATATTGATACATTTTTTGTTATAATGAATGTAAACTATAACAATGATGACGTACAGCCATGGGGAGTGGGGGATGGAACCCCGCATACTCGTCCTTATTGTATAAAATCGCTGTGCGATTGTCAAAATAATGAAGCAGGTGATAGTATGGCAGTACATGAATTGGCAGGTACCAAAGTAAGAAAAGAAGACTACATTGATTTGAAAGCCATCGCTGCGGCATATCATACGACGCATCCCGATGTGGCGGATCCTCATCAGCAGGTCCGTTTCGGCACATCAGGCCATCGCGGCCAGGCCGGCAACGGCAGCTTTACCCAGGACCACGTGGCGGCTATTACCCAGGCTGCCTGCAACTTCCGCAAGCAGTTCGGCGCCGAAGGGCCGCTGTTCGTCGGCGAAGATACCCATTATCTGTCGAAACTGGCTTATGAAACGGTCTTGTCCGTCCTGGCAGCCAACGGCGTCACGGCTTACGTCGATAGTGTTGGCGATTTCGTACCGACACCGTCTGTATCGCGGGCCATCCTGCGCTACAACAGCCATCGTGGTGAACGCCTGGCCGACGGTTTGATCATTACGCCGTCCCACAATCCTCCGGAACATGGCGGCATCAAGTATAACCCCATTACCGGCGGGCCGGCCGGTTCGGATATCACCAAGGCTATCGAAAGGGAAGCCAACCGTCTCCTGGCCGGCCACAACGAAGGCGTCCAGATGATGGCCCATGACCAGGCCAAGGACAGCGCATTTGTCGTCCCTTATGATTACAAGGGCCTCTACGTGGCCGAACTGGACTCCATCATCGACATGGACGCCATCCGCGACGCTAAATTGCGCATCCTGGTCAACGCCCTGGGCGGGTCGGGCATGAACTACTGGCACCAGATTTCCGACACGTACCACCTGGACCTGGATTTCGTCAACGATACGTATGACCCGCAGTTCACCTTCATGAATTACGACCACGACGGCAAGGTCCGCATGGACTGCTCGTCGGCCTATGTCATGTCGGCCGTCACCGGCCAGGCCGCAGACTATAACCTCGTCCTGGCCAATGACCCGGACTACGACCGCTTCGGCATCGTCTCCGGCGCGGAAGGCATGATTTCGGCCAACGCCTTTTTGACCGTCGCGGCCCATTATCTCATGACGCACCGCAATTTCGAAGGCCTGGGCATCGCCAAGACCGTCGTCACGACGGATATGCTCGCCCGGGCAGCCAAGCTCCTGGACATCCCGCTCTATGAAGTCCCGGTCGGCTTCAAATATTTCGGCCCCCTCTATACAGATGGCAAGATCGCCTTTTCCGGCGAAGAAAGTGCCGGCGGCTCGTTCATCGCCAAGGACCGCAGCGTCTGGACGACCGACAAGGACGGCATGATCATGTGCCTCCTGGCCGCTGAAATCCGCGCCGTCACGGGCAAATCGCCCATCGAATATTACAACGACCTCTGTGAAAAACTGGGCCGGCCGTACACCATGCGCAGCGATGCACCGGCGACGCTGGAAGAAAAAGACAAGATCAGCGCCCTCAACGAAGCCGACGTCACGGAAAAGACCTTGTGCGGCAGCCCCATTACGGCCGTCCTCTCCAAGTCCCCGTATGGTGATTTCGCCATCGGCGGCGTCAAGATCACGACCGACGACGGCTGGGTCGCCGCCCGCCCGTCCGGCACCGAAGACCTGTACAAATTATACGCTGAAAGCTTCGTTTCGCCCGACCAGGCCGGCAAGCTCCTGGAAGAAGGCAAGGCCCTCATCAGCAAGGCATTGAATAAATAGCTCAGAGTTGCAAGTTTGTCGTCAATTCTATCATTTCGTATGCAGACAGTGGAATTCAGTACGCTACCTGTGCTATAATAGGGAAGCATGGAATTTAATAACGAAAAGGAGTGGACAGCTGTGAAAGTTGTAATCACCGTAGTTGGCGTGGACCGCACTGGTATCATCGCCGCCGTCAGCCAGATCATGGCAGAAAATAAAGTCAATATCTTGACGATCAACCAGGTCATCTTAGATGGCATTTTCAACATGGCCATGATCGTGGACATGGATAATTCCGATATTACCTTAGATACCTTACAGGATTTGCTCAAACAGAAGGGCGATGCCCTCGGCGTTGAAATCCGGGCGCAGAACCAGGCTATTTTTGACGCAATGCATCGTGTAGGCTAAGGAGAAATGATATGCTGACAATCCAAGACGTACTTGAAACGAATCAGATGATTCAAAAGAACAACCTTGACGTCCGCACCATTACCATGGGCATCAGCCTCCTCGACTGCTGCGCCAGCGACGGCAAGACCTTGTGCAACAATATTTACGATAAAATCACGAAATACGGTGAACACTTAGTCGAAACGGGAGAAGCCATCTCCCGCGAATACGGCGTGCCCATCATCAATAAGCGCGTCTCCGTGACGCCCATCAGCCTCGTCGCCGGGGCCAGCGACCTGACGAGTTACGTCGACATCGCCCGGACCCTCGACAAGGCAGCTAAAGAAATCGGCATCAACTTCATCGGCGGCTTCTCGGCCCTGGTCGAACGGGGCATGAGCAAAGGCGACCGCATCCTCATCGACTCCATCGCCGAAAGCCTGGCTGTGACCGACCTCGTCTGCAGTTCCGTCGCCGTCGGCTCGACGAAGGCCGGCATCAACATGGATGCCGTCGCCGAAATGGGCCGCGTCTTCAAGGACCTGGCCGAACGGACGAAGGACCAGGATGCCTTAGGCTGCGCCAAACTCGTCGTCTTCTCCAATGCCGTCGAAGACAACCCCTTCATGGCCGGCGCCTTCCACGGCGTCACCAATGGGGATTCGTGCATCAGCGTCGGTGTCAGCGGCCCGGGCGTCGTCAAAGTCGCCCTGGAACAGGTCAAAGGCCAGCCCTTTGACGTCGTCGCCGAAACCATCAAGAAGACGGCCTTCAAGATTACCCGCGTCGGCCAGCTCGTCGCCATGGAAGCGTCGAAGCGCCTCAACATGCCCTTTGGCATCATCGACCTGTCCTTGGCTCCGACACCGGCAGTCGGCGACAGCGTCGCATCGATTTTGGAAGAAATGGGCCTGGAAAGCTGTGGTGCCTGCGGCACGACGGCAGCCCTGGCGCTCCTCAACGACGCCGTCAAGAAGGGCGGCCTCATGGCTTCGTCCCGCGTCGGCGGCCTGTCTGGCGCCTTTATCCCTGTCAGTGAAGACAAGGGCATGCTCGAAGCCGTCGGCCGCGGCAGCCTGAGCCTGGAAAAACTGGAAGCCATGACCTGTGTCTGCTCGGTCGGCCTCGACATGATCGCCATCCCCGGCAATACGCCGGCCTCGACCATTTCGGCCATCATCGCCGACGAAGCGGCTATCGGCATGATCAACAACAAGACGACGGCCGTCCGCGTCATCCCCGTACCGGGCAAGGACGTCGGCGACAATGTTGAATTCGGCGGCCTCCTCGGCCATTGCCCGATCATCAATGTCAATAAATACAAGTCAGATGAATTCATTGCCCGCGGCGGCCGCATCCCGGCGCCCATGCGCAGTCTGACGAACTGATAGATTAATGGAAAGTAGGCGTGTGTTGTGCTCCAATATGTTGTACCCTTTGTAATTGCATTAGTCGTTTCTTATCTCCTGACGCCGAGCGTCAAGAAACTCGCTATCAAGATCGGCGCCGTGGACCGGCCCAATGCAAGAAAGGTACATACTCATGTCATCCCGCGGCTCGGCGGGCTGGCAATCTATATCGGCTTCATGGCAGCCGTCTTGTTCTGCGTGCCTTTGCAGCATGAACTGGTCGGGATGCTCCTGGGCTGCACGGCTATCGTCGCCGTCGGCATCTGGGACGACATCTGCAACATTCCGGCCAAGGTCAAGCTCGTCGGCCAGATCCTGGCCGCCTGCATCCCCATCGCCTTTGGCATCCAGATCGAATGGCTGACCAATCCTTTTGGTGATATCATCGTCCTGCCAGAAATCATTGCCATTCCCGTGACGATTTTCTGGATCATCGGCTTTACCAATACGGTGAACCTCATCGATGGTCTTGACGGCCTGGCAGCCGGCGTCGCCTTCATCGCATCGATTTCGATGTTCCTCCTGGCTTATAACCTGAACCAGTTCCTGCCGGCTCTGGTCATCGTGTCCATGGCCGGGGCGGCTTTGGGCTTCTTGCAGTACAATTTCAACCCGGCCAAGATTTTCATGGGTGATACGGGCAGTATGCTCCTGGGCTATACCCTGTCCGTCGCCGCCGTCTTAGGCCTGGTCAAGACGGCAGCCACCGTGGCTCTCGTCGTACCCATCATCGCCCTGGGTCTGCCGATCCTCGATACGACGTTTGCTATCATCCGCCGCAAGATGAGCGGCGTTCCGATTTTCCAGCCTGATAAGGGGCACCTGCATCATCGCCTGCTGGCTCTGGGCATGACACAGAAGCAAGCCGTATTAATAATGTATTTTGTCAGCATGATTCTCGGCATCGTAGCCCTCTTTGTAGCCAACGTGAGCTATAAGACGGGTATCGTGACTGTCCTGGTCGTTCTTGCCGTCATCATTTATTCGGCAAAACGCATTGGCATATTGCGCAAATCAACGACCGATTCTACCCACAAACAGTAGTGGGTGGAATCGGTTGTCTTATAAGGAGGTTTTTTTATTATGATCAAGGTAATGACTGTATTCGGTACGCGGCCGGAAGCCATCAAGATGGCCCCTGTCGTACTGGAATTGCAGAAACATGCCGACCGGATCCAGACCATCGTCGCCGTTACGGCCCAGCACCGTCAGATGCTCGACCAGGTACTGGATCTCTTCCAGATTACACCGGACTATGACCTGGATATCATGTCCCAGGGGCAGACGCTGTACGACATTACGACCAAGTCCCTCATGGGCCTGAAAGATGTCCTGGCCAAGGAAAAGCCCGACCTGGTCCTGGTCCATGGCGACACGACGACGACCTTTGCCGGCGCCCTGGCCTCGTACTACCAGCAGGTCCCGGTAGGCCACGTCGAAGCCGGTCTGCGGACAGGGGACATCTATTCGCCCTTCCCGGAAGAAATGAACCGCAAGCTGACCGGTGCCATCGCAGCCATCCACTTCGCACCGACGGCGACGGCCAAGGCCAATCTGCTCAAGGAAAATGTAAATCCTTCTCATATTTATGTGACGGGGAATACGGTCATCGACGCCTTGATGATGACCGTTGCCGGCGACTATGACTTCGGCGACGACCTGAAGGACGTCGATTTCCATAACCACCGGGTCATCCTCCTGACGACGCACCGCCGGGAAAACCTGGGTGAACCGATGCGCCATATCTATAAGGCCCTGCGCCGCATTATCGAAGAGATTCCCGATACGGAAATCGTCTTTCCTGTCCACCGTAATCCGCTGGTGCGCAAAGTCGTCGAAGAGGAACTGGCCGGTGTCGACCGCATCCACCTCATCGACCCCATGGAATATGAACCCTTTGCCAATCTCATGAGCCTGAGCAGCCTGGTCCTCACCGACTCTGGCGGCATCCAGGAAGAAGCGCCGTCTCTCGGCAAGCCTGTCCTGGTCCTGCGCAATACGACCGAACGGCCTGAAGCCGTCGAAGCCGGCACGGTACGCCTCATCGGCACGGACAAGGATGTCGTCTATGCCGAAACGAAGCGGCTCCTGACCGACCAGGCCGCTTACGATGCCATGAGCAACGCTGTCAATCCCTATGGCGACGGCAAGGCTTCGCAGCGCATCGTCCAGGCTATTCTCCACGTTTTTGCCGGGGAAGAAGCCGTTCCGGATGATTTTAGCCGCTAAGTATTGTCTTAGGCTATACTGAGAATCGTTTTTAGCTATAACATTTAAATTTCTTTCATTTTGTATTGATTTTCCAGATTTTCCGTGCTAAAATAAGTCAATAATCGTTGCTGGCAGTATATAACTGCTATACCAAACGATTATGGAAAACTGCCATCGCCCGAGCAGGAGTGTATGTAGTATGAGACATCATGATGATCCTCACGATGACAAATTAAATCACATGAGGCTTTGGGATATTGTTGTCATTGCCGGTTCCTTAGGTTTGTCTCTCTTCGTCTGCATCTGTGTCGGCGTCGCCATAGGGCACTTCATCGATGTCCATGCCGGGACGTCGCCGTGGGGATTGATTCTTTTTTCCTTCATCGGTGCCATCTCCGGATTCTGGACCTTATATAAAAAAGCCTTGTCCTATCAGCAGGACGAGGCGCGCCATGGCCGGCATCTGCGCAAGTGAAATGTCACGGAGGATAGCCTATGGAAGCGTTTTATGCTTATGTAAAGGCAACAATATACAAGCTCGTTGGTTTTACGTGTATCGTCACGGCCGTCCTTTTTCTAGGAGGCTGGTGGCAGTACATAAGTGGCTGGTGTATCGGCAGCGGCTTGAACATCGTTTATTTCTTCATGCTCAGCAGCCGTTCGGTACGGGCCTTAAAATTGCCGCCTGGGCAGGCGGCGTCATTCATCCGCGGCGGTGCCGTGTTCCGGCTGGTCTTCATCTGCCTGGCCGTCATCGTCATCCTGCAGTTCCCGTCCATTTCCCTGGGGGCTGCCGTGGCCGGTATCTTTTCGTACCGCGTCCTCGTCTTCGCAGATGTACTGACTGCGCGTCTCAGACGGTAAAGGAAAGGAGGTATTGCGTATGGAATTACATGCAGGGCATCATATGGTCGTCCAGCTCCTGGGTCTGAATGTCAACTTGGATACGCTCATGATGACCTGGCTGGTTGCGGCTTTGGTCATTATCGTCACTGTCGCTGCGACAAGGGGCCGGTCCCTCGTCCCGTCAGGACTTCAGAACGCCATGGAAATCGTCATCGAAGCATTGCTCGATCAGTTCAAGGAAACGTTGGGGCCGAAATACGGCCAGGTCGTTTCGGTCTTGCTGACGATGTTCCTGTTCATCCTCTTCGCCAACGAATTGGGCATGCTGCCGAATCCGCATGTCCTGGCTTCGCCGACGAATGATTTGAATACGACTGTCGCCCTGGCACTGGTTTCTTCCTTTATGGTCCACTTCATGGCCTTGAAGAACCAGGGGTTCAAAAAGCATTTCAAGCATTTCTTCGAACCCTTTGCGCCGTTTGTCGTCATCAATCTGATGGAAGAAATCACCAAACCGTTGACACTGGCCTTCCGTCTCTTTGGCAACATCCTGGCCGGTGAAATCCTGTTGGAAGTCCTGTACTTCCTCGTGCCTGTCGCCATCCCGATGATTTGGATCCTCTTTAGCTTCGTCATCGGCCTCATCCAGGCATTCATCTTCACCATTCTGACTACATCGTATCTGGCACCGTCCTTTACGGAAGACTAAGAAAAGCTCAGATACCGTTACAACTTAGGAGGTTATTTATTATGGAAAAAGCTCTCGTATTGGCATTATCTGCATTTGGTGCATGCTTAGGTATTGGTTTGGCAGCTCTCGGCGCTGCTATCGGTGACGGCCATGCCGCATCGAAGATGCTTGAAGGTACGGCCCGCCAGCCGGAAATGGGCGGCAAACTCCTGGTCAACATGCTTATCTCCATCGGCCTGATCGAATCCATGCCGATTATCGCAGCTGTCATCGCTATCGTATTGGTCTTCGCCAATCCGTTCGTCAGCCTGCTCTAATCCGAAGATTCTAATATACAGCCGGGGAGGGAAGTACATTGGTTAGTATTAATGGTACCTTGCTGTTCCAGTTCATCAACTTCTTCGTGTTAGTTGCCATTCTGGCAAAGTTCGCTTATAAACCGCTGCTCAAAGTCCTGGAAGACCGCCGCAACAAGATTGCGTCGGACCTCGACAACGCAGCCAAAGCCCGGGAAACGGCTGAAAAGATGAAAGCCGACTATGAAGCCCAGATCCGCGATGCCCGTGCTGAAGCCCAGGCCATTGTCGACAAAGCTGTCAAGCAGGCCGACAAAGAAGCCCAGGCCCAGCTGGAAGCCATCCGCGCCCAGATCGCCCGGGAAAAACAGATCGCCCAGACGGAAATCGCCAACGAACGGGAAGCGGCTATCCGGGAAATGCGTAATGAAGTAGTTACACTGTCCATGGCTGTGGCAGAAAAACTGCTCCAGAAAAACATGGATCCTGACATGAACGCCAAACTGGTAGCCGATTGCATCGACCAGCTCCAGACGCACCGCGTAAAGGGGAACTGATCTTATGATACCCGAAACGATCTATAGCAAATACAGCCAGGCGATGTTCGACATCGCCAGCGAACAGAAGAAGCTTACCGAGTTCGGAACAGAACTGAAAGGCGTACGGGACACGTTCCAGGAAAATCCCGATTTGTGGAAATTCCTGAATCATCCCCTCGTACCGCCGCAGTCTAAAAAAGACACACTTGCAAAGATTTTCAAGGACAGCCTATCGCCGATCGTCCTGCAGTTCATGTACGTCATGATCGACCGGCGCCGGGAAGCGGCCCTCTTGCTTGCCATTGACGGGTTCATCGATTTGGCCCGCAAGGCCCAGCACATCGAAGTGGCCAAGATCCGCGTCGTCAAACCACTGTCCAAGAAAGAAGAAACGAAACTGGTTGCCAGCCTGGAAGCCATGACGGGTCAGCACATCGAACCGCTGTACTACGTCGACCCGTCGCTCATCGGCGGCATGGTCATCCAGATCGGCGACAAACTAATAGACGGCAGCCTCCGGCGGCAGCTGCGCGATATGCAGCATAAACTGCTCCAGGCTGACGTGACGAATGGGGTGACGGACGAATAATGAAAATGAAGCCAGAAGAAATAACGGCTATAATCAAGAAACAAATCGAAGATTATAATGTGGAAATGAATGTCGACGACGTCGGCACCGTTCTGGAAGTCGGGGACGGCATTGCACACATTTACGGTTTGGACAAAGCCATGTCCGGGGAATTGCTGGAACTGCCTCACGGCGTTTACGGCATGGCCCTGAACCTGGAAGAAGACAACGTCGGCGCCGTACTGCTCGGCGATGACGCCCTCATCAAGGAAGGCGACACCGTCCGCCGTACAGGCCGCGTCATGCGTGTCCCTGTAGGCGAAGCCATGGTCGGCCGCGTTGTCAACCCCTTGGGGATACCTATTGATGGCAAAGGGGAAATCAAGACCAAAGATTCACGCCTCATCGAAGTCAAGGCTTTCGGCATCGCCGACCGCCAGCCGGTCAAGGTACCGCTCCAGACAGGCCTCAAGGCTATCGACTCCATGGTTCCTATCGGCCGTGGCCAGCGTGAACTCATCATCGGTGACCGTGGCACCGGCAAGACGGCCATCGCCATCGATACCATCCTGAATCAGAAGGACACAGGCGTCATCTGCGTCTACGTCGCTATCGGCCAGAAGGCATCGACCGTTGCCCGCGTTGTCCGGACCCTGGAAGAACACGGCGCTATGGCCTATACCATCGTCGTCGCCGCTACGGCTTCCGACGGCGCACCGCTCCAGTACCTGGCCCCGTATTCCGGCGTTTCCATGGCCGAATACTTCATGCTCCAGGGCAAGGACTGCCTCTGCGTCTACGATGACTTGTCCAAACACGCTCAGGCTTACCGCGCCATGAGTCTGCTCCTCCGTCGTCCGCCAGGACGTGAAGCATACCCGGGCGACGTATTCTACTTACATTCCCGTCTCCTCGAACGCGCTGCCAAGCTGTCCGATGAACTCGGCGGCGGCTCGATTACGGCCCTGCCGATCATCGAAACCCTGGCCGGTGACTTGTCGGCCTATATCCCGACTAACGTCATTTCCATCACAGACGGCCAGATCTTCCTGGAAACAGAAGCCTTCAACTCCGGGATCCGCCCGGCTATCAACGTCGGCCTCTCCGTTTCCCGTGTCGGCGGCTCCGCCCAGATCAAGGCCATGAAGAAAATCGCCGGTACCCTCCGCCTGAGCCTGGCCCAGTACCGCGAATTGGCCGCTTTCGCCCAGTTCGGCTCCGACCTCGATAAGAGCACGAAAGCCCAGATCGACGCCGGCGAACGGACGATGCAGCTCCTCATCCAGCCGCAGTATCAGCCGATGCCCGTCGAAGACCAGGTCATGCAGATTTACCTGGCCGTCAAGAACTACCTCATGCCTGTACAGGTTGAAGAAGTTTCTCAGTTTGCTGACGGCTTCATCAAGTTCATGCACAGTAACTATCCGGAAGTCGGCGAAAGCATCAAATCGACGAAGGAACTCGGCAAAGACGCAGAAGCTACGCTGCAGAAGGCTATCGCTGAATACACCAAGCAGTACGGCGCTTCTCACGAACTGATCAAAGAGGAGGAATAAGCTATGCCGAGTGCACGCGAAATAAACAGACGTATTAAATCCGTCACCAATACCCAGCAGATCACTAAGGCCATGAAGATGGTTTCCTCCGTACGACTGCGCCGTGCACAGGATCGGGCCGTGGCTACCGCCCCGTATACCGAAAAGATGGAAGGCATGCTGCAGCGTCTGTCTGCGGCTTCGCCCGATGCGGGCAACGCCTTGTTCACGCCTCATGATACGGTCAAGAAGACGTGCTACATCATCATCGGTTCGGACAAAGGGCTGGCCGGTGCTTTCAATTCCAATGTCAACAAGGCCATCGTGTCGGTCCTCAAGGACAAGCCCCGCGATGCATCGATGCTCCTGGTCGCAGGCCGCAAGCCCATGGAGTACCTCAAGCACCTCCACCTGGTACCGGAAAAGAAGTGGTCCGGTTTTTCCGACAAGCCCCAGTTCAGCCACGCCCAGCAGATAGCCCACTTGGCGACGCAGAAGTTCCTGGCTGGCGAAGTCGACGAAGTCTATGTCATTTACACGCACTTCAAGTCGGCCCTGTCCCAGGATACGCGCATCGTCAAGATGCTGCCCATTACCCAGAAGGAAGGCCAGCAGGAAGGGGGGCCGCGGGAAGAATACCTCTTCGCGCCGGATCCGAAGCTCGTCCTCGACGCCTTGCTGCCGCAGTATCTGGATCTGTTCATTTACAACAGCCTCCTTCAGTCCGCTGCCAGCGAACTCGGTGCCCGTATGACGGCCATGACGTCGGCTACGGACAACGCAGGCGAACTGATCGACAAATTGACTGTTACCTACAATAAAGTCCGTCAGGCTGGTATCACCAACGAATTGACGGAAATTGTCAGCGGCGCCAACGCTTTGCAGTAAGCCGCCTGGCGATCATTCTGAAAGAGAGGAGTACCTCTTCATGAGTAATAATATTGGGAAAGTAGTCCAGGTCATCGGCCCGGTCGTCGACGTGCGGTTTGCCTCGGAAGCAGATTTGCCCGCCATTTACAACGCCATCCATATCACCGGTGGCGAAGGCGACCAGAAGATCGACCTGGTTGTAGAAGTCATGCAGCACTTGGGCGACGACGTCGTCCGCTGCGTTGCCATGGACTCGACGGACGGCCTCGTCCGCGGCATGGCAGCTGAAAATACGGGCGGTCCCATCAAGGTCCCCGTCGGCAAAGGTGTCCTGGGCCGTATCTTCAACGTCCTCGGCCAGACTGTCGATAAAGTCGACGCTAAAGTCGAAGCCGATGATTACTGGCCTATCCATCGTCCGGTCCCGAAATTCCAGGACCAGGCGACGGAAACGGAAATCTTTGAAACGGGGATCAAAGTCGTCGACCTCATCTGCCCTTATGCCAAAGGCGGCAAGATCGGCCTCTTCGGCGGCGCTGGTGTCGGCAAGACCGTCCTCATCATGGAACTCATCCACAACGTCGCTACCGGCCACGGCGGCTATTCCGTCTTCACCGGCGTCGGCGAACGTACGCGTGAAGGCAATGACCTTTGGAACGAAATGAAGGAATCCGGCGTCATCGACAAGACGGCCCTCGTCTACGGCCAGATGAACGAACCGCCTGGAGCCCGTATGCGCGTCGGCCTGACCGGTCTGACCATGGCAGAATACTTCCGCGATAAAGAACACAAAGACGTATTGCTGTTCATCGACAACATCTTCCGTTTCATCCAGGCCGGCTCCGAAGTTTCGGCTCTGCTCGGCCGTATCCCGTCGGCCGTTGGCTACCAGCCGACACTGGGTACCGACGTCGGCGCCCTGCAGGAACGCATTACGTCGACTAAAGACGGGTCCATCACGTCGGTCCAGGCTGTCTATGTCCCGGCCGATGACTTGACTGACCCGGCTCCGGCAGCTACCTTCGCCCACTTGGATGCGACGACCGTCCTGGCCCGTGAAATCGCCGAACTGGGCATTTACCCGGCCGTCGATCCCCTCGATTCGACGTCGCGTATCCTCGATCCCCACGTCATCGGCGATGACCATTACAACATGGCCCGTGCCGTCCAGGAAATTCTCCAGAAGTACAAAGACCTGCAGGATATCATCGCCATCCTGGGCATCGACGAACTGTCCGAAGAAGATAAGCTGACCGTTGCCCGTGCCCGTAAGGTACAGCGTTTCCTCAGCCAGCCTTTCGCCGTCGCTGAACAGTTCACCGGTCAGAAGGGCCGCTATGTGCCGTTGAAAGAAACCATCGAAGGCTTCAAGGAAATCTTGTCCGGTAAATGCGACGACATGCCGGAACAGGCCTTCTACATGGTAGGCAATATCGAAGAAGCATACGAAAAGGCTAAGACACTGAAAGGGGAATAGTCTATGGCAGAAGCAGGAAAGACCCTCCATCTGGAAGTCATTACACCCGATGCTGCCGTACTCCATGAAGATGTGGATTTCGTCCTCGTCCGCGCATTGGACGGCGACTTGGGCATCATGCCCAATCATGCGCCGCTCATCGCGTCCCTGTCGATTTGGCCCCTGTGCTATGATAAAGGCGGAAAGCGCCAGTGCGTCACCGTAGCGTCGGGCTTCCTGGAAGTCCATGACAATACGGTCACAGTCATCACGCCAGCTTCAGAAAAACCGGAAGACATCGACGTAGCCCGCGCCCAATCGGCGGAAAAACGTGCCGAAGACCGCTTGGTTGCACACGCTGCCGACCTCGACGTGACCCGCGCCGAAGCGGCCCTGCAACGAGCCCTGCGCCGCCTGGACGTCGCCGAAAAATACGGCAAGCAATGATAGTGAGTTTAAAGTTTTTAGTATAGAGTTTGTAGTGAATCCATTCAAAGTATTGATTACTGCAAACTACAAACTGCAAACTCAAAAGGAGCTGTCTCTACGAGACGGCTCCTTTTTATTGACTTTTCCCCCCATCTCTGCTATGATAAGGTTTGTACAAATCAATAGGCGATGCAGGAGAGTAAGTACGTATCATCCTCAGCGAAGCAGGGACAGTGTGAGCCTGCTGCCGATGCGGAAGGCGCTCTGAAGGCCGCGGCCGGAAGTCTTTTCGATGTGTATGGCCGATGAATCAAGCGGGTCTTTGGACCAATCAGGGTGGAACCGCGGGTACGTATACTCGTCCCTGTAACATGTCATGTGTTACAGGGACTTTTTTGTATTTAGGAGGGAATACGATGAATTTTCAAGACATGATATTTGCATTGAAGAGCTTTTGGTCTTCTCAGGGCTGTATCATCTACGAACCGTATGATGTAGAAAAAGGGGCAGGGACCATGAACCCGGCTACCTTCCTGCGCACGCTCGGGCCGGAACCGTGGCACGTTGCCTATGTCGAACCGTCTCGCCGCCCGGCTGACGGCCGCTATGGCGACAACCCGAACCGCCTGTACCAGCATCATCAGTTCCAGGTCATTTGCAAACCGTCGCCGGACAACATCCAGGAACTCTATCTGAAGAGTCTGGAAACGTTGGGCATCAACCCGGCAGAACACGATATCCGTTTCGTCGAAGACAACTGGGAATCGCCGACCCTCGGCGCCTGGGGCCTGGGCTGGGAAGTCTGGCTCGACGGCATGGAAGTCACGCAGTTCACCTACTTCCAGCAGGTCGGCGGCATCGACGTCGCTCCTGTTTCGTCGGAAATCACATACGGTATGGAACGCCTGGCCATGTATATCCAGGGCGTCGAAAACGTCTATGACCTCAAATGGAATGAAGACGTCACTTATGGCGACATCTTCCATCAGAACGAAGTCGAACAGTCGACGTATGCCTTTGAATTGAGCAACGCCGACCTCTTGTTCCACCTCTTCGATGAATACGAAAAAGAAGCCATGCGGGTCATCAAAGCCGGCTTCGTCCTTCCGGCCTATGACTACGTATTGAAATGCTCGCACACGTTCAACCTCCTCGACGCCCGCGGCGCCATCAGCGTCAGCGAACGGGCTGCCTTCATCGGCCGCGTCCGCAACATGGCACGGGCCTGCGCCAAAGCGTACTTGGAACAGCGTGAAAAATTAGGTTTCCCGATGCTGAATAAGGAGGAAAAATAAGATGAGCAAAGATTTGTTACTTGAAATCGGTACTGAAGAAATCCCGGCTCATTATATGCCGAGTATCCTTTCCCAGGTCCGGGACCTGGCCGGGAAATCCTTTGGCGAATCCCATATCGCCTATGAATCGATCCGCACCCTCGGTACGCCGCGCCGCATCGCCCTCATCATGAAGGGCGTCGCTGAAAAACAGGCCGACGTATCGGCCAAACATAAAGGCCCGTCGGTCAAGATCGCTTACGATGCCGACGGTAACCCGACGAAAGCTGCCATGGGCTTTGCCCGGGGTCAGAAAATCGACGTCAAGGACCTCGTCGTTGAAGACGGCTACGTCTATGCCAACGTCACCAGCGTCGGCGCTGACACAGCCGGCCTCTTGCCGGACCTCATGAAGGGCATCGTCACGGGTCTTAATTTCCCCAAGAGCATGCACTGGGGCAGCCTGGACTTCCACTTCGTCCGTCCTATCCGCTGGTTCGTCGCCCTCTTCGATAAAGATGTCATCCCCTTTGAACTGGCTAACGTCAAATCGGGCAACGTCAGCCGCGGCCACCGCTTCCTGGGTACCGGCGATTTCACCATCGAAAGCCCGGCAGCCTATGAAGAAACGTGCAAGGAACATTTCCTCATCGTCGACCCGGAAGTCCGCAAGCAGATGATCCTCGAAGGTCTGCAGAAACTGGCTGACGAAAAGGGCGGCACCATCATCATGGACGACGACCTCCTGGAAGAAGTCGTCTACCTCGTCGAATACCCGACGGCCCTTTGCGGCGAATTCGATGAAGACTACCTGAAACTGCCGGAAGCGGCCATCATCACGCCGATGAAGGACCACCAGCGCTATTTCCCTATGCGCGATAAAGACGGCAAGCTCATGAACCTCTTCCTGACTGTCCGCAACGGCAACGACTACCATCTGGAAACGGTCCAGCACGGCAACGAACGCGTCCTCCGCGCCCGCCTGGACGATGCCAAGTTCTTCTTTGAAGAAGACAAGAAACATAAGCTCGCCGATTACACGGAAAAATTGAAGAAAATCGTCTTCCAGGACGGCTTGGGCACGCTCTATGACAAAGCCCAGCGCCTGGAAAAGATTACGGTCTTCCTCAATCATAAACTCGACCTCGGCCTGGATGACGCCAAGCTGCAGCGCGCATCGCTCCTGGCCAAAGCCGACCTGGCTACGCAGATGGTCATGGAATTCACGGAACTCCAGGGCGTCATGGGCAAGGAATATGCCCTCATCGACGGCGAAGATGCTGGCGTGGCCGAAGCCATCAACGAACAGTACCAGCCGCGCTTTGCCGGCGACGTCCTGCCGCAGACCGACATGGGTAAAGTCCTGGGCATTGCCGACAAGTTCGATACCATTACGGGCATGTTCAGCCGCGGCTTCATCCCGACGGGCTCGCAGGACCCCTTTGCCCTGCGCCGCCAGACCATCGGTACCCTCAACATCCTCATGGATGCCGGCTGGAACCTCAACTGCCATGAAGTCTTTGCCTTCGTCCTCAATCTCCTCGGCGTAGAAGGGGAAGACGCAGCCAAAGTCATGGGTCAGCTCGACGACTACTTCACGCTGCGCCTGAAGAACATCTTCCAGGATAAAGGCATGGATTACCACATCATCGACTGCGTCCTGGCTTCGGATACGCTCAACGCTTATGAAGAAGCCCGCCGTGCCCAGGCCCTCATCGATGCCGACATCATGGGCAAGACCGACCTCTTGCAGGCCTTCACCCGCGTCAGCAACATGATCAAAGGCGCCGACGATACCGACGTCAATCCGGACCTCTTTGAAACGGAAGAAGAAAAGGCCCTTTACAGCGCCTGCCAGGCCATGCAGGTCAACTTGCCGCAGAAATACGCCGTCTATGACTACGAAGGCGTAGCCGAAGTCCTCTCCGAAGGCATTGCCGCCATCAATGACTTCCTGGACAACGTCCTGGTCATGCACAAAGACGAAGCGGTCAAAGAAAACCGTCTCCACCTCTTGGCCCTGACCTACAGCCTCATCCAGCCCTTGGGCGACATCAAGAAATTGGCGTAGGGGCCGTCCCGACGGACGGTCCGCAGGCCGCTTTGGAATCAGATGCCGCTGCGCGGCGACAGACTCAGGTGGACAACGACGCTTCGGGACACCCTCGGCGCGTAAAAAGCCTCCCCTGAGAAGGGGAGGGGGACCGCTTGCGGTGGAGGGGTTCTTTACGACATACCCTTAGCGTATTGTAGAGAAAGAACCCCTCAGTCAGCAGAGCTGCCAGCTCCCCTAATATGGGAGCCTAAGCCTCCCATATTAGGGGAGGTGGCCCAACGGGCCGGAGAGGTTGATTGTACTTTCGCGGCTCGCCGCGAATCCCGTGGATAAAGCGGAAATTCAATGGCCAAAAATGAAAAATATGATATAATGAATAGTGTCCAAGTTTGTAGTGTAGAGTTTGTAGTTTGTAGATGACAGGATTGAATTTGAGTTATTTACTGTAAACTAAAAACTACAAACTTCAAACTCGAAAAGAGGCTGCCTTCGTGTGACAGCCTCTTTTCCGCATCTACCATAAAGGAGTGATCATTTATGAAATTGAAGAATCTCGTCATGTTGGCAGCAGCCCTTACCTGTATTGCCGGTTCGACCGTCATGGCTGAAGAAAAGGTGGGCCTCAAGAGCGCCAGTGCCGACAGCTATGAAGTCGTCCAGGTCATGACGACTAAAGACAAGAATTACTATCAGTACTATAACAGCGCCTATCAGTATGCCGTCGATATCCCCCGGGCTGCGACGACAGCCGACATGAATGCCGACGGCGATGGCTGCTATTTCCAGGATCCCAAAGACGATGCCGTCTACATGACCTATGCCGCCAAGAACACCATGGGCTTCACTATCGACGAACTCTACAACATGGCTTTGGGCATGAACGGATCGCCGACACTGACGACCAACATCAAGACCAAGAACAGCTATGCCATCGGCTGGACGGACGGCAAGAAGTCTTACTACCACGAACTCTACATCAACGACAAGAACAAGACCTACACGGCCTTCACCGTCACCTATCCGACCAGCAAAAAAGATAAGTACCAGGCCATCATCGCCCACATGTCCCGCAGCTTCATGCCCAACGTACAAATGTAATGATAGGGGATGCCCAATGGGCATCCCGCCGGTCGCAGTTCGCAGGCCGCAGGCCGCCTCGGAATCAGATGCGGCGTCCCGCCGCGACAGACTCAGGTGGACAACATCGCCTCGAGTAACCCTCGGCTCGTAAAAAATGCCCCGGCTGGGGCCTTCGTAGGGGCCGTCCTAAGCCTTTTTGGCCCGTCAGGTGCCGACCAACGAGAGGCGCAAGACGGTTGCCAAAACGGACAGCTGTGGCTAGGCGGCCCGCCGTGAATCCTGTGAATGCAGGGGAGGTGGCCCGAAGGGCCGGAGAGGTTGCTGCGCTTTCAAGCAGCCCTTTACGGAAGATGCCTATAAAATGGAAAAATCCCCCTTTACAGGACCGCGGCTTTATGGTATAATTCCCTTGTTAATTTAGGCAGTCCTCTGCTCGATACACGATTGTCGTGAAAGGTGGCGGCAACGGGGGCACGAATGTCTTATAGGAGGAAAAAAGAAATGAACATTATCAGCGTACTTGAACAGGAACAGCTTCGTGACGATATCCCGGCATTCCGCCCTGGTGATACAGTCAAAGTTCACGTAAAGGTTGTCGAAGGCAATCGCGAACGTGTACAGATTTTTGAAGGTGTCGTTATTGGCCGTCAGAACGGCGGTGTCCGCGAAACTTTCACTGTCCGCCGCGTTTCCTACGGTATTGGTGTTGAACGTACTTTCTTGGTACATTCCCCGCGCCTCGCTAAAATCGAAGTCGTTCGCCACGGTGTCGTCCGTCGTGCAAAACTGCACTACCTCCGTGGTCTTACAGGCAAAGCTGCCCGTATCCGCGAACGTCGGTAATTCATTGGCAAGAACACTTGAAAAAGAGGCTGCCCACGAAGCATGGCTTCGCGGGCAGCCTCTTTTTTCATGACTCCATCGTAGGGGTCGTCCCCAAGGGTGGCCAAAGGCAACCTCTCAGTCAGCTGCGCTGATAGCTCCCCTATAAAGGGAGCCAAAGCCTCTCCTCATAGGAGAGGTGGCCCGAAGGGCCGGAGAGGTTGGTCTTAAACAAATGGGCCGTCCTGCGATTCAGGATATCGTGTACTCATATTGTTAACCTTGATACAAACGAAATAAAGTTGACTGCAATCGCCGCAGCGAGTATAATAATCCCATAGTTCACAATAAAAATAGGGAGTGGGTTGACAATGAATACGATAGCAGCACTGACCGATAGCATTATACAGGGGTACCGCATCCAACGCGGCGATGATTTATCGATTTTCCTGGAAGCACCTTTGGAAGAATTGCAGCAGGGAGCCGGCGTTTTACAGCGCCATTTTTGTGGCAATCATATTGATTTCTGCACCATCATCAACGGCCGCAGCGGCCGCTGTGGGGAAGACTGCAAATACTGTGCCCAGTCGGCCTGCCACCATACGGGCTGCGAAGAATACGGTTTCCTGGCGAAAGAAGAAATCCTGGCCAACGCCAAGGCCAATCAGGATGCCGGCGCCAACCGCTTTGCCATCGTCACGTCGGGCCGGGCTCTGACAGGGGCGGATTTTGAAAAAGCCCTGGATACGTACCGCACGATGAAGCAGACGCTGCACATCGACCTCTGTGCATCGCACGGCCTGCTGACGCCGGAACAGCTGCACCGCCTCCACGAAACGGGCGTGACCAGTTATCACCATAATATCGAGACGTCGCGGCGTTTCTTCCCATACATCTGCACGACCCACACCTATGACGACCGCATCCGCACCATCAAGGCCGCTCAGAAAGAAGGGCTCTGCGTCTGTTCCGGCGGCATCATCGGCATGGGGGAAACCTGGGAAGACCGCCTGGACATGGCCATCAGCTTGGCCGAACTGGGCATTCAGTCCATTCCCGTCAACGCCCTCATGCCCATTCCCGGCACGCCCCTGGAACATCGGCCCCAGCTCGACGGCCGCGATGTCCTGCGGACCATCGCCTTCTTCCGCTTCATCAATCCTGAAGCTAACATCCGCCTGGCTGCCGGCCGCAAACTCCTGCCGGAAAACGGCGCCACGGCCCTGCTCCACGGCGCGTCGGCCTCGATTACGGGCAACATGCTGACCACGTCGGGCTCGACCATCGCCGAAGACATGGCCATGCTCCAGCGCCTGGGCTTGACTAATTCGTAGGTCGTAGGCCGTAGATCGTTCGTCGTTGATGGTACGATTAAAAATCATAACTAATACGACGAACGATGAACGAAAAACGTTTGAATCTGCGAGGGCTATGTGCATGATAGTCTATACTGGTGTATGACAAGCCCTGCACTAGCCTTCATCCTTTGTCTATGATATAATGTTAGGGATATAGAAACATACATATACTTTTCAATGAGGTGATTATCGTGGCAAAACAGATTTTTGTTACCGGTCATAAGAGCCCGGACACGGACTCCATTTGTTCTTCCATTGCCTATGCAAAATTAAAACAGTTACAGGGTATCGACGCTACGCCGATCCGCGCTGGCGAACCGAATAAGGAAACGGCCTTTGCCCTGAATTATTTCCACGTTGCTCCGCAGCCACTGGTCAAGGACTTCTACGTCAAAGTCAGCGAAGCTGTCCACACGGAAGTCGAAGCCCTTCCGGTCAGTGCCAGCCTGAAAGATGCTGCCAAATGGTTCGCATCCCACGAAAGCGATGTCGCTCCCGTTGCCGATAACGGCCAGTTCGTCGGCGTCATCGAAAAAGGCCAGCTCGCCGATGAATTCGTCAAGACCGTCATGGGTGAAGAATTGAGCACGGTCAAAGCCTTGGCTCACGATCCGGAATTGTTCTTCAAGCCGACCGATAACGGCCATGATATCCCGGCTGATGGTAAATACGCTGTCGTCGAAAACGGCAAATACGTCGGCATGATCTGTGCAGACTGTGTCGCTGCTGTCGAAAAACAGCAGGTCATCCTCGTCGACCACAACGAAAAGAAACAGATCATCGACGGCATCGACGAAGCATCTATCGTCGGCGTCATCGACCATCACCGCATCGGCGGCACTTTGGAAACAGCCGGCCCTATTTCCATCCTCTTCAAACCCGTCGGCTGCACGGCAACCATCGTAACGGGCTTGTATGAACAGGCTAAGGTCGACATCCCCAAAGACATTGCCGGCCTGCTCTTGTCGGCCGTCATTTCCGATACGGTCCTCTTCCGTTCGCCGACCTGCACGCCGGCTGACCGCGAAGCTGCCGAAAAATTGGCCAACATCGCTGGCGTAGACGTCGAAAAATACGGCATGGAAATGCTCAAAGCCGGTGCCAACGTCTCCGATTTGACGCCGGACCAGATCGTCCACAACGACATGAAAGAATTCTCCAGCGGCAATACGACCTTCACCGTTGCCCAGGTCCAGGTCATGGATACGACGGACCTCCTCGACCAGAAACAGGTCCTGCTCAACGCCTTGGAAAAATTGCGCGCTGAACACGATTACGCCGCTTCCTTCCTGATGATCACCAGCATCATCGACGAATCGACGAACCTCATCTTCGCCGGTAATATGGACGACGTCGTCAGCAGTGCCTTCGGCAAGGACGTCCTCGATAAGGAAGTCTACCTGCCCAAGGTCATGAGCCGTAAGAAACAGGTCATTCCGCCTATCCTTTCGGCAATGAAATAAGTGATGATTTTCAGAGGCCCCATCGACACGGTGTGGGCCTTTTTATCTATAAAGGGGAAGAATGCATGAATCCTATTTTTGATACCCTCAACGACCGCCAGTGCGAGGCCGTCAAGCATACTGAAGGGCCGCTGCTGATCACGGCCGGTGCCGGATCGGGCAAGACCAAAGTCCTGACCTGCCGCATTGCCCATCTCCTGGAATTAGGCGTCGCGCCGTACCGCATCCTGGCCATTACCTTTACCAACAAGGCCGCCAAGGAAATGAAGGAACGTGTGACCAACCTCGTCGGTGCCCAGGCCGACAGCATCTGGCTGAGTACGTTTCACTCGTTCTGCGCCAAGCTGCTGCGCTTTGAAATCGACGGCTTCCATGGCTATACGCGCAATTTCACCATCTACGATTCGTCGGACCAGCTGGTCCTGGTCAAGGGCTGCCTGAAAAAACTCAACCTCGACGACAAGCAGTTCACGCCGCGCTCCGTGTTGGGGACCATTTCATCGGCTAAGAACGTCCTCATGGATGCCAAGGCCTTTGCGGCGAAAGCCTCCGATTTCTACGAACAGAAAGTCGCCGACGTCTACGCTCTGTATCAGGAAAAATTGCGGGAAAACAATGCCGTCGATTTCGACGACCTTTTGTTCCTGGCCGTGCGCCTCTTGCAGGAAAACGAGGAAGTCCGGGAAAAATACCAGTCCCGGTTCCAATATATCCTGGTCGACGAATATCAGGATACGAACCATGCCCAGTATGCCCTGACCAAGATACTGGCCGCCCGCTGGCGCAATATCTGCGTCGTCGGCGATGCCGACCAGAGTATTTACGCCTGGCGCGGTGCCGATATCCGCAACATCATCGACTTCACGCGGGACTATCCCGATGCGGCGTCGATCAAACTGGAACAGAACTACCGCTCGACGAAGACTATCCTCCATGCGGCCAATGCCGTCATCGACAATAACGAAAGCCGGCCCAAGAAGACCCTGTGGACAGAGAACCCGACGGGGAACAAGATCATCCATTACCAGGCCCAGACGGAACACGACGAAGCCGATTATATCGCCGGCGTCATCTACAATCGCCATGAAATCAGCCATGAACCGTATGGCGACATGGCCATCCTCTTCCGGACCAACGCCCAGTCCCGTGTCCTCGAAGAAAAGCTCATGCGCTATGCCATTCCCTATACCATGGTCGGCGGCACCAAGTTCTATGACCGCAAGGAAATCAAAGACGTTCTGGCCTACCTGCGCCTGCTCTATAACCCGGAAGACAGCCTGAGCCTGACGCGCATCATCAACGTGCCCAAGCGCAACATCGGTGCGACGACGATGGAACACGTCGCGGCCTATGCCGAAGCACAGGGGATTTCCTTATTTGAAGCCCTGTCGTCGACCGATGAGATCCCCGTCACCAAACGGGCCAAGGCATCGCTGGAAAACTTCGCTGCCATGATTTTCGACCTCCTCAACGACATCGAGGGCAAAGACGTCCTGAGCCTCATCGAAACGGTCATCAAACAGACCGGCTACGGCGACATGCTCGATAAAGAAGCGGAACACGACCCGCAGGGCGAAAGCCGCAAGGAAAACGTCGGCGAATTCCTGTCCGTCGCCAAAGACTACATGGACAGCAATCCCGAAGGCAACCTCCAGGACTTCCTGGAAAACGTCGCCCTCGTCAGCGATGTCGATGATTTTGAAAGCAGCGACTCGAAAGTCACCCTCATGACCCTCCATGCCGCCAAGGGCCTGGAATTCCCGGTCGTCTTCCTGACCGGCCTCGACGAAGGCCTGTTCCCGCACAGCCGGACCCTGATGGACCCAGCGCAGGTCGAAGAAGAACGGCGTCTGGCCTATGTCGGCATTACCCGGGCCGAACGGCAGCTCTACGTGACCAATGCCGTCACGCGGACCATGTACGGCCGCATCTCGGCCTATATGCCCAGCCGTTTCCTGGCCGAAATCCCGCCGCAGTTCATGGAAGACTACCATCGCAAGAGCGCCATGCCCCAGAGCCGGACGACGGCGGTCCCGGGGAAACAGCGCGTCTCCATCCTGACCAAGCCCGTCGCGTCGAGCCTGCCCAAGAAACATGCCGTTACCGATACCTTTGCCAAAGGCGATAAAGTCCGCCATAAAATCTGGGGCATCGGCACCGTCCTCGACGTCATCGGCGAAGGGCCGAACATGCAGATGAAAATCCAATTCCCGACCAAAGGCGTCCGCCAAGTCGTCGTGAAATACGCCCCCTTAGAGAAAGTACAGTAGGGGAGCCTAAGCCTCCCATATTAGGCCCTTTTTGGCCCGTCAGGTGCTGACCGCAGGGAAGAACAAGACGGTTGCCAAAACGGAGAGCTGAGCTGGAGGTGGCCCGAAGGGCCGGAGAGGTTGCTTGCACTTTTGCAGGCCGCTTCGGAGAGCTCTCGGCTCGTAAAAATGCCCCGGCCGGGCTTTCGTAGGGGTCGCCACGTGGGCGACCCGCCACAGAACTTGCGATGAGATTCTTTGCAGGACGAATGGAAACGATTTTCATGAATGAAGGAGAAACCCATGGATACTGAAAAAGCGCGGCTCTTGGAGCTGCGGAAAAAAATAGATGAATTGAGTTATCAATATTACACCCTCGACAAGCCGACAGTGACTGATTATGAATACGATATGATGTACCGGGAACTGGAAAACATCGAAAAAGCCCACCCCGACTGGGTCACGCCCGATTCGCCGACGCAGCGCGTAGGCTCCAAGATTTCCGGCGGCTTTGAAAAATATACCCATGACCGGCCCATGCTCAGCCTGGGCGACGTCTTCAGCGACGATGAATTGCGGGAATTCGACCAGCGCGTCCGCGATGACCTGGGCGGCGAAGATTTGGAATACGTCGTCGAACTGAAAATCGACGGCCTGGCAGTCAATCTCATTTATGAACAGGGTCAGTTCATCCGCGGCGTCACCCGCGGCGACGGTGTCGTCGGTGAAGACATTACCAACAACGTCCGGACCATCCGCACCATTCCCCTGCACATCGCCAGTGATTCGCCGCACATCGAGATCCGCGGCGAAGTCTACATGCCCATCACGTCGTTTGAAGCCTTGAACCAGCAGCGCCGCGATGACGAACTGGAACCCTTTGCCAATCCCCGTAACGCCGCAGCCGGCTCACTGCGCCAGCTCGACCCGCGTATTACGGCCCAGCGCAAACTGGCTTTCTTTGCCTACGCCTTGGGCGGAAACAGCGGCATCACCATCGAGAGCCAGGAAGAACTGCTCCAGGCCTTGGCCCAGTTCCATTTCCAGGTCAATCCGGAATACCGCAAGTTCACGAATATCGAAGACGTCATCGCCTTCATCCACAGTTGGGACGACCGCCGCGACAGCCTGCCTTATGCGACGGACGGCATGGTCGTCAAAGTCAACTCCTTTGCCCAGCAGGCCCGCTTGGGCAATACCGTCAAGATTCCCCGCTGGGCCATTGCCTATAAATTCCCGCCCGAACAGGCGCGGACGAAAGTCCTGGACATTTCCGTCAGCCTCGGCCGGACAGGCGTCCTGACGCCGGCAGCCGACCTCGAACCGGTCCACCTGGCCGGGACGACAGTCAAACGGGCGACGCTGCACAATGAGGATTACATCAAAGAAAAAGACATCCGCATAGGCGATACCGTCGTCATCCAGAAGGCCGGCGAAATCATCCCCGAAGTCGTCCGCTCCCTGCCGGAACTGCGCGACGGCTCGGAAAAAGTCTTCGCCATGCCGACGACTTGTCCTGCCTGCGGCAGCCCTGTCGTCCGCCGCGATGGGGAAGCGGCCTGGCGCTGTACCAATCCGGACTGCCCGGCTGTCATCGGTGAAAAAATCGCCCATTTCGTCTCCCGCGATGCCATGAACATCGACGGCCTGGGCGACGCCATCGTCCAGCAGCTCCTGGCCCAGCATCTGATCCACGACGTAGCCGACATCTACGGCCTGACTAAAGAAGAACTGGTCGACCTCGAAGGCTTTGGCGACAAATCGGCAGACAACCTGCTCAAAGCCATCGAAACGAGCAAATCCGTCGGCCTGGCCCGGGTCCTCTTTGCCCTGGGCATCCGCTTCGTCGGCGCCAAAGCCGGCCGCGTCCTGGCCGAATCCTTCGGCTCCGTCGATGCCCTCATGAAAGCCAATGCCGATGACCTGACAGCTATCGACGACATCGGACCGCGCATTGCCGACAGCATCGTAGCCTACTTCAGCGACGCCAAGAACCAGGCCCTCATCGAAAAACTGCGCGCTCACGGCGTCGATATGACGGCAGAAAAGAAAACACTCATCAATACGACCTTTGACGGCGAAATCGTCGTCCTCACCGGCAAATTGCAGATGTTCAGCCGCAAAGAAGCCGAACAGGCCGTCGAAGCACGAGGTGGTAAATGCACGTCATCGGTCACCAAAAAGACGACCCTTGTTGTCGTCGGAGCCGACCCGGGCAGCAAATACGAAAAAGCCAAGAAACTGGGGACCCCCATCATCAGCGAAGCCGAATTCAAAGAATGGCTCGAACGCTAAATAAGCCACCTCTCAGTCAGCAGAGCTGCCAGCTCCCCTACAAAGGGAGCCTTAAGCCTCCCCTCATAGGCCCTTTTTGGCCCGTCAGGTGCTGACCGTAGGGAAGCGCAGGGCGGTTGCCAAAACGGAGAGCCGAGCTGGAGGTGGCCCAACGGGCCGGAGAGGTTGCTTGTACTTTCGCAGGCCGCCGGTCGCAGTTCGCAGTTCGCAGGCCGCCTCGGACTCAGATGCCGCTGTGCGGCGACAGACTCAGACTAACAACGACGCTTCGGGAAACCCTCCGCGCGTAGCGGGCCGCCCTCTGGGACGGCCCCTACGGATGCCGCGGCGCGGCGACAGTAGAAATGCCCCCGGCTGGGGCGTAGGGGTCGCCGCGTGGGCGACCCGCCACAGAACGAATGGGAATACCTAAACAGACTGAATGGAGATGATTTTATGCGTGCTATGGATAAAGTAATGAAAGAATTACATGCATTTATTGCTAAGAAGGCTCCGAACGGTGTTAAGAGCGAAGAAGAGATGCAGCAGATTATTGAAGAATTCATGATGCAGCATAATGAGGCTGTCCAACACTTGCAGGACTTTTTGCAGGAGAATGGGCAGGACGATACAGTACCAGCCGATGTCTATGATTATTTAGACTTAGCTGAGCAGGCGAGCCGAAAAAAAGACAAACGGGAATATTTGGCTAAAGCAGCCGAACTGGAGCCGGATAATGTGGAAGTCAAACTGGCCCAAGCTGAATTGGATTCGAAAGGCCCCCTGGATATGCTTGAAATCCTTCCGGGCATGATTGCAGCCGAAGAAAAACGGTTAAAAGATCAGGAAATTTACCAGCGTAGCAAAGGTGATTTTTGGCTGGACTTTGAAACACGGCCTTATATGATGCTGCTTCAAGAATATCTATCGGATCTGACTGAATGTGGTATCTACAACAAAGCCATCCAGATAGGGGAAGAAATGCTTCGCCTCAATCAAAACGACAACTTGGGAATCCGTTTTCTGCTGATGCCGCTGTATGCTAAAATGTGCAATGAAATGAAGGCTTTGAAACTGTATAAACGGGGAAAATACGAACAAAAGAGTTCCTTTTATCTCTTGGCCTTAGCCTTGTTGTATTTCAAACTCGGCGATTGGCCCGAGGCGAAATCATACTTGGAAACCTTGAAGCAGGAATACCCTATTACGAAAAAGCTCATCCGTTCCATTAAAAAGGGTGACCAGAGCATCTTCCAGCCCTACCTTGACAACCCGCCATACGCCCCATTTTCCGATGAAGAACTCATCACTGCCTATCTGACGAACTATGCCATTTACGCAACCGAACCGTACTTCTTCGACTGGGCCGACGAAGCCCTCATCGTCCATCGTAAAAAGAAGAAATAAGCAGTTCCTGATAAGAGAGGTAGTCCAACGGCCGGAGAGGCTGCTTGTAGTTTCGCAGGCCGCCTCGGATTCAGATGCCGCTGCGCGGCAACAGACTCAAACTGACAACGACGCTTCGGGAAACCCTCAGCTCGTAAAAGATGTTCCCGGCTGGGGCGTAGGGGTCGCCACGTGGGCGACCCGCTACAGAACGAGTAGTACGGAACTTATCTTTGACACTCTTTCCAGTGGCTATGCAGCCGTTTTAGACATCGTCGTCGATTGATGATGTGGATGGAAACGAAAGCGGGTAAGTGTTATAAAATAGGAAGAATTGACTATCTCTTTGGGGAAGTCTATATCACCCGGAACGTTGGAAAAGTGGACAGATATTTAAATTTTCGTTATAATTAAAAATGTAGATGTCTGCATGGGAAGAGTGGTCTATATGCCATTTTCTGCCTTTGGGCAAGATCCCTATTTTTTTAGCTAACGACGTAAAAGGGACTGTCGCACGGAGACTTCTACCATCATGCGTGGTCCCTTTACTTTATAGTTTGTAGATACTGCAAACTTAAAACTCAAAAGAGGCTGTCGCACATGCGACAGCCTCTTTTGCTATGACTTATTATCAGAGGAGGAGCTGTTTTGGAGACGCTATCGACGAATGGGTCTATTTCTATCAAAAATAAATACAGCAATGAATTGTTGCCGATTGTTATGGTTATTGCTGATTATATTGCTATCTGGCTGGCCGAGTATGCATCTTATGGACTGCGGGATTTTCTCGTTCCCGAAACGCATTTTCATCTCTCCTGGCTCAGTATCCACGTCATCGTGCCAGTCGTATATATCCTTTTTTTACAATTACATCATCTTTATACACGGCGTATGCAGTTCTGGCAGGTCATTTCCGGCCTTTTTAAATCCGTCTTTTATGCTGTTGCTTTACTGATCTTTTTTATCTATATCGCCCAGACGGCAGCCTCGACGTCGCGACTCTTTGTGGCCTTATTGTGGCTGACCTCTTTCTTTTTCCTGGTAGCCGAACGATATATCGTCAAACATATCCTGGGGCATTTCAAACTGCTCCAGCTGCCGGTCCTCATCATGGGAGCCGGTAAGACAGCAGCCATCGTATTGGATTATTTTAAGCACGATACGGGCGTCAGCTATGATTTCATCGGCTATCTGGAAGACTATACGCCAGAAGCGAAAGTAGCGGCCATGATGCCGCATTTAGGCCGTTTTGAAGATGCCGAAGATGTCATCCGCCAGACCGGGGTTCAGCACGTCATGGTCATCGCACCGGGCCTCAGCAACGACGCTGTCCAGGACATCGTCTATCGCGTCCAGCCTTTGGTCAAGAAAGTCGCCTTTATCCCCGATATGGGCAGCCTGCCGTTGGCGACGCTCGACACGGAAAGCCTCATCGACGGCCATATCGTTTCCTTCAGCTTCCGCAATAACCTGGCTCTCTGGTACAATCGGGCTGTTAAACGCGTCTTTGATGTCATCTGTACCAGCCTGGGGATTATCTGTCTTTCGCCGTTCTTTTTGGCCATCGCCCTGTGGATCTATAAAGACTCGCCCGGGCCTATCATCTTTAAGCACCGCCGCGTCGGCCGGAACGGCAAAGAATTCAACTGCTATAAATTCCGCAGCATGTGTGTCGATGCCGACGTCAAATTGAAAGAACTCTTGGCACGGGACCCGCAGGCCCGGAAAGAATGGGAAACAGAATTCAAATTGAAAAATGACCCGCGCATCACCAAAAGCGGGGCCTTCCTGCGCAAGACCAGCTTAGACGAATTGCCGCAGCTGTTCAACGTCCTCAAAGGCGAAATGAGCCTCGTCGGCCCGCGTCCTATCATCCAGGACGAAGTTCCTAAATATGGCCCGTACATCAAGGATTTCTACATGGTCCGCCCTGGCGTCACCGGCATGTGGCAGACCAGCGGCCGCAGCGATACGACCTATGAGGAACGCGTCCAGATGGACACCTGGTACGTCCGCAACTGGAACGTCTGGTTCGACATCGTCCTAATCTGGCGCACCATCGCCGTCGTCCTGAAACACAAAGGAGCGTATTAGTTATTAGCCTCGCCTTATAGGAGAGGTGGCCCGAAGGGCCGGAGAGGTTGCTTTTGTTTCATAGTCCAAATAGAAAGGATTGACCATTTTGTCTATAAAAATCATCATTGCAGCTCACAAAAAATATTGGATGCCGACGGATCCGGTTTATCTGCCTGTTCATGTTGGAGCCGAAGGTAAAGCTTCGATTGGCTATACGCCGGACAATACGGGGGACAACATTAGCGGTAAAAACCCTCATTTTTGTGAACTGACGGGGCTTTATTGGGCCTGGAAGAACTTGGATGCCAATTATTTGGGGCTTGTCCATTATCGCCGTTATTTCACGCGTAAAGAGGTCCATAACATCGAGGCCAAGAAAGCCCAGATATTGACAGAAAAAGAATGGCAGCAGCTCTTATCCCAATATCCCGTCGTTGTTCCGGATAAGCGGAAATACTACATCGAAACGAACCGTTCCCATTATAACCATGCTCATCATCGGGAAGGATTGGATATAACGGAACAGATTATCAAGGAACAATGTCCGGAATACCTGCCTGCTTTTGAAAAAGTCATGAATCGGACCTGGGCTCATATGTTCAACATGTTTGTTATGCGTCGTGACCTTTATAATGACTATATGCAGTGGATGTTCTCTATCCTCTTTGAACTGGAAAAACGAGTCGACATCACTGGTTGGGATACTTATGAATCCCGCATCTACGGTTTCGTCAGTGAACTTCTTCTCGACGTCTGGTTGGAAAAAAATCAGATTGATTATCTGGAAAGTAATGTATCCTTTATGGAAAAGCAGGATTGGATAAAAAAGGGCGGGGCGTTTCTAAAAAGGAAACTTTTTGGCCGATAGATGATTAATTATCAGAATTCCTGCAAAAATTGATGGAAGATGGTAAAATAAATTGTCTCATAGAATAATATCAATGAAAAGTATGATTTGCTTTTGTATCATTAGAATAAGTTTAGAGCGGCAAGAGTGATTATCTAATGAAAAATGGGCGCATAGAGAAAATACTCTATCTAAAAATGTAGAAAATTTTGAAAAGTGTTTCGATAGAAAGGGTGGAATTGTTATTAATACAATCCATTCTTTAAACATGGAAGAATATGCAACTGTCATTGCTTTTGGGGTATTGAGTGGCATGGTTCCTAATTGGCGTTATCTTAATGATACGATTAAATGTCGGCCGATAGTATTTAAATTATTGTATGTGCTTTGTATGTGCTTTTTTCGCGAAGTAAGGAAAATTTATATTTAATTAGTGAACAGGGACGATACACTTCTGGAAGGCAGAAATATACACCGACAGATGAACTGGTTGAGATAGACTTTGAGTATGATTTATGGCCAAGGTGACTTATATTAAATTTATTTTTTATCGGTTAAAAGCGAGGAATAATTAGATGAAATTTTTGATTGTAGCTTTTCATCCACGTTCGATGACTCCATATGCGCAACAATATGAAGACATTATTGTGAAATATGGATATGATTATGATATATTATTTTGGGATAGGTTTTCAAATGGTCCTCTTGAAAAAAATGGTAATCAATTTATTTTTCACCGTATTTGCACACTAGGTGGAAATAAGTTAAAAAAAATATATCCATTTTATTTATTCAGAAAGACGCTCAAAGAAATTATTAAGAACGAAAATTATAATAAGATTATTATTTTAAATACAATGCCAGGATTTCTATTGCATGATATTCTTTTGAGCAAGTATTCAAATAACTATATTCTTGATATTCGGGATTATACTTATGAAAAATACGGTTTTTATTTACGTATTATTCATAAATTAATTAATAATTCGTCTTTTACGGCTATTTCATCACGTGGTTTTAAAAAGTTTTTAGGTGAAAGTGATAAATTAGTTGTTAACCATAATATTAGTAATTTAGAAGATGCTTGTGATAAACCAACTTTATATGAGCATAAAAAGCCAATTACGATTGGTTTTGTTGGTGCAGTTCGTTATTTCGATGAAAATGTTGCACTTATTAAAAGTATGCAAAATTTTCGAAACATACGTTTATCCTATGTCGGACGTCAGTTAACTGATTGCCATCTTGACGCATATTGCAAAAGAAATAAATATAATCATATAAAATTTTTAGGGGAGTTTAAAAATCAAGATAAATCAAGAATTTATGAAGATATTGACATAATTAATTCCTTGTATGGGAATAAATCAATGGAGGTATGCGCTGCACTTCCTAATCGATTATACGATGCTTTGATTTTTAAAAAACCTATTTTAACTACAAAAGGAACATATCTATCAGAAGTTGTTTTAAAATATGGCATTGGATTAGCATTAAGTGATAGTCAGACATATACTCCGCAAGAGTATCAAAAAAGTATTTCCGAGTATATCGGTTACTTTAATTCTCAAAAATTTATAAAAAATACAAATGATTTACTCAAAAAAGTTAAAAAAGAACAACGATTTTTTCATCAACGAATTGCTGAATTTGTTATAAAATAAATCAATATTTTTAGAGAGGATAGATGATATGCCCGTTCCACGTATATTAAAAGAAGTATTTTGGAAATTTCCACTTTTATCTGAACAAGAAAAAGAAAAGGTCTATTATTCAATTAAAGCTGCAGTACGATCGGAAAAAGTCAGTGTCAATCAATTCGAACGTACTGATGTATTAGAAAAATATGTGCAACAAATTTTAGGCAGTCCGATTTTTCAAGATATTCATTTTAAAAATATTACAAGTACTCCTTATAAAAGACAGCCAGGAGATTCTAAGATTATTGCATACTATCTTTCACAAATGCACCCAACACCGGAAAATGATGCTTGGTGGGGGAAAGGAGTTACTGAATGGAATAATGTATCACGGGCCGTACCACAGTTTGTTGATCATTATCAGCCTAGATTGCCAGGGGAGCTAGGTTTTTATGATTTGCGTTTAAAAGAAAATCTTGTCCGGCAGATGGAATTGGCACAGATGTATGGAATTTATGCTTTTAATTGGTATTATTATTGGTTTGATGGAAAAAGACTTTTGCAGCGCCCATTAGATATGTATTTACATTCGGCAGATATCAAATTTCCATTTTGCTTATGCTGGGCTAATGAAAGTTGGACAAAAGCTTTTTTTGGGAGTTCAAAAGAAGTCATTATGAAACAGAGTAATACTGTTGAAAGCTATCGTCAATTTATTGTAGATATTGCGGATTACTTAAAAGACAAGCGATATGTTGAGATTAATGGCAAAAAATTGTTGACAATTTATAAGCCACAAGATGTACCAGATTGTAAAAATACATTACAATATTGGAGAGATTATTGCGAAAAGCATAATGTTGGCGAGTTATATATTGTGGGTTGTTGGACGTCTGATCAATCGGATGATTTTATTGCCCAAGGATTTGATGCAATTTCAGAATTTCAACCAGGAGCTATTTTAGGATATTGTGATAACATTAATAAGAAATTACCTTTTGTTAATGAAAATTTTTCAGGAGCAGTGTATAGCTATAAAGAGATTGTTGAAAATAAAATTTATAGAAAGAATTTCTCTAAGAAAAAAATGTATCATTCTGTAATGCCAATGTGGGATAATACTCCTAGACGGAATAATAGGGGAAATCTTATCTATCATGGATCAACACCTGAATTATATCAAAGTTGGTTAGAAGACATCATAACATTTAATAAAGATAGTGATTTAGATGATAATATAATTTTTATCAATGCATGGAATGAATGGGGAGAAGGTGCTTATTTGGAGCCAGATAAAAGATATGGCTATGCATATTTACAAGCTACTGAAAATGCTATTAAGATGAGATAAGTGAATTATATTTTGAGAGGAACATAATATGGAATTAGCTGGAGTTGTCGTATTATATCACCCTAATGAGGAAGTAATTGAAAATATTAAATCATATATATGCGATTTAAATATTTTATATATAATAGATAATACAGAAGCACCTAATACTATTTTTAAAGAGAAGTTAGATCAGGTATTATCTTGCGTTAATAACAAATATATTTATATAGCTTGGAATGATAATAAAGGAGTATCCTATGCACTTAATCGTGCATTAGAATATTGCAAAAAAGATAAATATTTATTGACTATGGATCAAGATAGCCGTTTTCCAAAAGGAATGCTGATTAAATACAAAAAAAATATAGAGAAATTACGTTGTGATAGAATTGCAATGTATACAGTTAATTATACTGGATTAAATGCAGAAGAAAAAAGCTTATCACCTTATGAAGTTAAGTTAGCTATTACATCGGGCTCAATATTAAATGTAACAATCGCAAAGCAGTTAGGATCATTTGATGAGAATTTGTTCATTGATGAAGTTGATAGCGAATTTTGCTATCGTGCTCAAAAAAATGGATATAAGGTTATTGTATTTCCAGACATCATAATGCACCATCAAGTTGGAAATCCCAATAAACACAAGATACTGTGGAGAACTTATAATGTTTTCAATCATAGTCCTATTAGAAAATATTATATTTTACGCAATCGCTTATACGTTATGAAAAAATATCCTGATAGGATTGGCTTTTTAACTATTGAAACTATAAAAATGATTATAAAAGTATTACTTGCAGAGAAAGAAAAGAAAAAGAATTTTAAATATATGTATTGGGGAATAACTGATGCTTTAAAAAATGTTATGGGGAAATTTGGTCATAATAATTGATTGGAGAAAAAAGTGAAACTATTATTGCTTAAATATATTGATCAAATCGATAATAAAATTTTGTTCTTAGAGAGAGGGGCTATTTTTTTTCTTATTCTGTTTATTCCGTTTTGTTTTTTACCAATAAATTTACCTATTATAGGACAAAAGTTACCATATCTTTTTTGTTTAATTGGATATTTACTTTGGTGTGGAGAATTGATAAAAAAATCACAACCGTGTCCTTACTATGAAAGGTATTGTATCATTTTTTTCTTTTTGTTTATTTTGTGGAATATTATTTCAAGTATTAACGGAGCTATTAATTTTGAATTTTACCACTTAATTGATTTAAACCAACTTAATAATTTTAAAAATACATATTTAAATTTATCATTAAACAATGAGATTTTATTATTACAGTGTTTTTTTTCTTATAGTTCTATTCGGGATAGTTTTTTAGACTCATTTTTTACTGTTGGCATTTCAGTATTTATAATTCATGTTTATAAATATAATTATAGGCAAGCTATTAAAGATATACGCAATGCAATAACTCTTTTAACATGCCTATTAATTCTTTATTCGTGTATAGAGATAGGGAGTTTGTGTGGAAATGAGTTATGTAAAAGTTTTTTGACTACTTTAAACCCTATTTATATGAACATAGCTTTTTCAAATGGTTGGTGGCCACCTTTGTTTTATCAAGGGCAAGTACGGAGTTTATTTGCAGAGCCTAGCTTTTTTGGCATATATGCTGCTTTTTCCATACCTTTTTTTATTTCTAAATTTTTTTCTTTTAATATTGAAAAAAAAATATTATTTTTTTATGCTTTCTTATATATGTGTATGGTGGCTATGACAATTATGACAAAGGCGCGTACTGCGACAGGATTATTTATTGGTGAATTAATATTGTATATTTTTTGGTTTTTTTATTTTGATAGAAAAAAATGGAAACGTTTTTTTATCTTTATGATTATGACAACAGGAGCATTCTTTATGGCTATGACTGGAATCTCACATTTTTCAACAAGTAGTGATGAAATCTTGCAAAATAATCGCATGACTATTTCAACATATATGAATGAAAATGTTACTTCGGTTATTGGAAACCATAGAAGTAATAATGCAAGATTTGCAAATGTGAGAGCAACGTTTCAAGTTGGCCTCAAACATCCCTTATTGGGAGTGGGGTATGGATTAACAAATGGATATGTAAATCAGAATTTAAACTCAGATGATTTACAAAATTTCGAAGTGAGACATTGGCGAGAAGATATGATGGAAAAAGGAATTTTAAAATCTGGATTTCCTCAACTAAATCAACTTGCTGCGGTTTTTGCTTCAAAAGGATTAGGTGGACTACTTTTATTTTTCTTCCCAATCTATATTATTATATGGAAAATTTTTATAATTTCAAATAAAAATCTCAAAGATGAAGAGATTTCTGGAGTAATGATTGCTTTTTTTGGCCTTATTGGGGCATTTTTTTCTAATATTGCTGGAATTGAATTTTATATTGTAGTAGGTATATTATTCTGCGTACTAATAAATAATGAAAAAGAGGTACAGCATTGCGAAATACAGCATGATTAGTAATTTTACGTATTTATTTTTAGGAGGTAAATATGGTATGAAAAGATTTAAAATCATTTGTCCGGCTGCATCAGCTTCTGGAGGTCCTGAGTTGTTGCATCAGTTTTGTTATGAAGCTCGTATACTGGGGTTTGACTCAGAAATGATTTATATTAGTGATGATAGTAATCTTTTAAAAATGCCAGTGGCTGAGCAATACTTGCATTATGGAAACCCTTACGAACTTCAACTTAATGATGATAAAAATTCTATTTTTATCATTCCTGAAGCCTGCCCTCAAATTGTTCCTTTAATTAAGCGTGGGAAAAAGATTTTTTGGTGGTTAAGTGTTGATAATTATTTAAAACAATTCTATTTTTACCATGGTAAAGATTACTCTAATTCTGTTATAGCTCCGTTTCTTCGTAGAGCCAAAATATTATTAAATAAGGCTACTGATATTAGAAAGTATAATGTGGATTATCATTTAGTGCAATCATATTATGCGTGGGATTATTGTACAAAAATTGGTATTCATGAAAACCAAATTTTTTATTTATCAGACTATTTAAATGATGATTATATAACTTATGCTAAACAAAATTTGGCCTATCCCAAAAAAAATCAAGTATTATATAATCCTAAGAAAGGATACGATTTTACAAAGAGACTTATTGAAGCAGCACCTGAACTTAGATGGATTCCCATTATTGATATGACTTATAACGAAGTCGTTGATTATATGAAAGAAAGTAAGGTGTATATTGATTTTGGAAATCATCCTGGCAAAGATAGGATTCCTAGAGAGGCGGCAGTTAATGGGTGCTGTGTGATTACAGGTAAAAAAGGATCAGCTGCTTTTCAGAGAGATGTAGATATACCCTCTGAATATAAATTTGAAGATAGTATTAAATCCATTACTAGGATTATAAATAAAATAAAATATATATTTGAAAATTATGATAAAGCTATCAATGATTTTGCAAATTATAGAAAAAAAATTTATGGAGAAAGAGAACAATTTATTAGTGATTTAGAAAGAATTTGTATATTTTTAACTAGCGATAACGACAAAGATTATGAAGGTGATGATAAATGAAACTTGATTATATAAAAGATAAAGCATTATATATTTTATTAATTGGAATTATTTTTTCAATATGTATTGCAGGTATAAAGTACGTTTTTTCAGATACAGCTAATCGTCATGGAGACTATTTATTTATTCAAACAATTCAAGTAGAAAATCAAGCAAGAGATGATTTTGATTATAAGGGATATCTCGAATCTCCCTCTAATTATTATCAATTTATGCGTATTGCTGAAAAAGGTGATTTTGATTTTACTAAAGTTGATAGTGCTTGGAAAAGAAAGAGTCAATATGAACAAATGGATTGGCTGAAAAAGAAAATCCAAGTACTCGCTTTTCGAGATAATGTTTTTGAAGTAAGTATACATTTCGATGCTAATGTAACTCGTGATGTGGATTATATGAAAGAGCATGGAGAATTGTTAGCTGACGATTTTATCGCGCAGAGTGAAAAATCAATTAAGGCAATAAAACCAGATGCAACATTTAAAGTCATTAATAAAGAAACGTCTTCACCTATTGTAGAACCTATTAATCGGAGAAATTTAGCAATAAAATTTGCTATTATTGGTTTTATTGTAGGCATTATTGGTTCTAGTATTTGCTTTATTTTATGGGCAGTAGTTAAAGAAAACCGCAAACATGTAGAGTAATGAAAACTCCCATCGGACTCATTTCCGATGGGAGTTTTACTAGTGTAATTTTTTTTGTATTTTGTTAATAGCCATTAAAAGCATAGCATCTTTGAAGATAAACAATAAACCAAAATATAAAATTCCACCAATACCAATAATGATAAATGTATGAATAATGGTGGGAGATATGGTATGACCTATTAGCCAGATTATAGTCAGCATTATAATACCACTTACAAAATATCTTGAGGCTGAATAGAAAATTTGGGAAATAGAAAAGATATTACGAACCATATAAAATTGTACTGCTGTGACTGTGATTTCTGCGATAAGAGAGGCAATGGCGGCTCCGATGGATTGTAGCATAGGGATGAGAAAGAGATTGAGTGCAAAGTTCACGATTGCACCGCAGACGACCGTCATAGTCAGTTTATTCTGTTGGTTTGTGGGAAGCAGATATTGAATTCCAGTTACATTACTGAGGCCAATGGCAATGACCAGACCGCTGAGAATCTGCATAAGTGGAACGACTTTACCATAGCCGGGACCAAAGAACCAGGGGACAAAATTGTTGCTGATTGCTATAAATCCGAAAAACATGGGCATAGTCAAGAACCAGACGAAACGATAAGAGCGCATCATATTTGTTTTGATGGTTTCATAGTCTTTGTGGGCATAAGCATATGCGATACGAGGCAACATAACGGTTCCTAGCGAGGTAACAATGGTCAGGGAAAGTTTGACGACTTTTTCGGCCTGTTCATAATAACCGTTTTCTAGCGGAGAACCAGTTATAACGCCAATCATCGTTTTATCGAGTACAGTATAAATCTGGATGGCGATTTGTGGCAGAAACATCTGGATGATAATAGAGAAGTTCCGAAACGGCTTGATTTCTCGCCGTGGTACGGGCACGAGGTATTGGGGAAGATAGAGCCAGATAGAGAGACCAGAAAGGACGTTCATCATGCCAATAAGGCAGACATATTTATTTAAATCGTCTGGTTGATGTATCAAAACGAAAATGAGAATAATACTGGCAAATTTGATGATGAAATTCCGCAGCACGATTTTACCAAATTCTTCTAACCCTTGAAAAAACCAGGAAATATCAAAAAGTACGGCAACAATGTTGAGTGCTTGATACCAATAAATGAGGTGACTTCCGGGAAAATTAGAAATTATGAGATAATAGAGACATAGGCTTAATCCAACCAAAAGCGTGCGAATTATATTCACTTCATAAAAAGTTCGGCTTTGTAAATGAGGATTATCTTGTTGATAGGCAATTTCTCGTTGCGCATAATCAGCGACACCGAGAGAGGCTAATAAGATAAAATACGAGACAATGGAATAGGTATAACTATAAGTTCCGATACCAGCCGGTTCAAGCACGCGGGACAGGTATGGCGTTGTAATAAAAGGGGTAATCAATAAGAGCAGCTGATAGCTGACATTATAGATGTAGTTTTTTGAAACACTTTTTGACATGGAATACTCCTACTCAAATCAATGAAATTTATACTCTTCTATATATAACACATTTACATCTGACGAGCAAGGCGAGAGTATGATATAATAAAAACATTATTTGTACTAATTGCGGAGGGTTTGTTTATGAAATACGATTATCTAATTATTGGCAGTGGTCTGTTCGGTTCTGTTTTTGCTCATGAAATGACGAAGGCTGGTAAGTCTTGTCTAGTCCTGGAACGGCGTGATCATGTGGGTGGTAATGTGTATTGTGAAGAAAAGGAAGGTATCCGGATTCATAAATATGGAGCACATATTTTCCATACTTCGAATAAGGAAGTTTGGGATTATGTGAATCAGTTTGTGGAATTCAATAATTATGTCAATTCGCCGGTAGCCAATTATAAAGGTGAGCTGTACAATCTGCCTTTTAACATGAACACCTTTACCAAGATGTGGGGCGTCGTCACGCCGAAGCAGGCGGCTGCCAAGATTGCCCAGCAGCGCCAGGAAGCGGGGATTACGGAGCCAAAGAATTTGGAAGAACAGGCCATATCCCTTATTGGTACGGACATTTATACGAAGCTGATTAAAGGGTACACGGAAAAACAGTGGGGACGGAGTTGCACAGAACTTCCGGCTTTCATCATCAAGCGCCTGCCTGTACGCTATACGTTTGATAATAATTATTTCAATGACCGTTATCAGGGCATTCCCATCGGCGGCTATAATGTATTGATCAACGCCCTGCTCGAAGGCATCGAAGTGCGGACTGGCGTCGATTATAATCAGGCTCGCCATGAATATGAAGGTCTGGCAAAGACGGTAGTATATACTGGCCCGATTGATGAATACTTCGACTATAAACTGGGACGTCTGGAATACCGCGGCCTTCGTTTTGAAACGGAACGGATGGAAGAAGAAAATTATCAAGGCGTAGCAGTCATGAACTATACGGATCGGGAAACGCCGTATACGCGCAGCATCGAACATAAGCATTTTGAATTCGGCGAACAGCCTGTTACTTATGTTACGAAAGAATACCCGGCAGATTGGCATCCCGGCGAAGAAGCCTATTATCCGGTCAACAATGAACGGAATCAGCATTTATATGAACAGTATGCAGCCTTAGCAGCGAAAGAAGAAAACGTCATCTTTGGTGGCCGCTTGGCGGAATACAAGTACTATGACATGGATGACGTTATTGCCAGTGCCCTGGAGATGGTGAAAAAATATGAAGCCCATTCGTAAAGCCGTTATCCCGGCGGCCGGTTATGGAACGCGCTTTTTGCCGGCGACTAAATCAATCCCTAAAGAGATGATTCCCATTGTAGACAAGCCTGTCATCCAGTATGTCGTAGAAGAAGCCATTCAAAGTGGCATCGAAGAAATTTTGATCATCACTGGTCATGGGAAACGGGCTATCGAGGACCATTTCGACACCAATGTAGATTTAGAATACCATCTGCGCCAGCATGGGAAAGTGGCGATGCTGGACATGGTACAGGAAATCTCCAAGATAAATATTCATTACATTCGCCAGAAACATATACGTGGCGTGGGGGACGCTATCCTTTGTGCTGAATCCTTCATCGATAACGAACCCTTTGCCGTACTCCTCGGCGATGATATCATCTATCATGAGCCGGAACCCGCTATACACCAGCTGATGCGAACGTTTGATGCATGCGGTGCAACCATGGTGGGATGCCAGACATTGAAGGAAGCACAGGTCGTCCCGCGGAATATCATTCAAAGTGCCGCTACGGAAGAAGAAGGGATTTCCCGTTTCCTCGATGCAGAAAAAGCAGTCGGCCTTGAAGCCGATGGCAAATCAGCCATGCTGGGACGCTATGTCCTGACACCGGACATCTTTGAAATACTGCGCCGTGTCCAACCTAATAAAAAAGGGAAAATCAAATTATCTGACGCCCTAAAACTCATGGCCAGTCGTCAAGCTGTTTACACTTGCGAAATTAAAGGAAAACGCTACGACATCGGTAATAAATTGGATTACCTCAAAGCAACGGTAGAATATGCCTTGCGGCGTGAAACTTTAGGAGAAGATTTTAAGAAATATTTAAAAGAAAGGATTTGACAAATGACTGATGAATATCACACTTTTGACAGACAGACAGACAGACAGACAGACAGACAGACAGACAGACAGACAGACAGACAGA